>Ga0137306_100417_pt1 | contig 61929 bp, 46 predicted proteins | sample Inofroosms_March_FD_97187 | JGI IMG/M metagenome (GOLD analysis project Ga0137306, IMG submission 97187) | Mouse cecal microbial communities from Vienna, Austria - N-Acetylneuraminic and N-Acetylglucosamine D2O microcosms_March | ecosystem: Host-associated > Mammals > Digestive system > Large... | reverse complement strand
CGCCTGCTCTTTACACACTCCGGCAATAAAAAGTGTGTTGCTTCCTGGCATCTGAACCGCACAGAGGATGTCTACGGCAACTATGCAACGTATTCGTATGAGATAAGCAATCTGCAGGTCTATCCGAAAAGAATTGACTATGGAGAAAACTCGGTAAAAGCCCGAGGAGTGAGTCACCGGATTGAGTTCGACTATGGAAGCAATCATGGAAAATACACGGAGTTCAATATCGGCAGTGCCAGAGGCGGGACATGGCAGCGCCTGTCTTCCGTAACCACTTATACCGGCACAACGGTCTACCGCAAGTATTATCTGAGCTACGACAGCAACTCTGACGGAACGGGACTCAAATTCGACCGTCTTATCTCTGTGCGTGAAGAAAACGGAGATGGCGAGAGCCTTACACCGGTAAAGTTCACATGGGACACCTTGCCTGCGGTCAGCCTCAGGCAATCGGAATTCAATATTCCGACAAAAGACAGCGCCCCGAATGTAACGAATGAGCATGCCAATTTCTTCGCTGCGGACCTCAACGGCGACGGTGTCAGCGATATTATAAGGGTGTCGCCTGTAACAATTACGGACGGCACGGATACAGAGAACCATATCTATGTTTATGTAAGCCGCAGTAAGGTTTCCGCCAACGGTTCGGTTAATTATGAGAAACCTATAATCTACATCCTCCCTCAACCCTTTGATATGAGCAATATCAAAACATCTTTAGGGGGAGCATCTCTGCTTGATTATGATGGAGACGGTCTTAATGACCTGATTTTTCCTTACATTAATTATGCAGTCGGAGTCTATTCTTGTGCCATGTATATAATCTATGGCAAAGAAGTCGCCAAAGGTCGGGGCGGCCATGTACCGGGTATTGAATTCGGGACGGTCGTCACGGACAAGATGCCGTTATTTGCTGCTTTTGATGCAGATAAAGATGGAAAGGATGACATTTTCTATTTAGAACCTAAACAAAAAGATAATTCGTATCCGGCAGCGCTTTTCCAAAGCGGTGATAATTCTGTTGCTGAATGTACACTTTTCAATATTAAGTTGCCGTACGAGCCAAAGAAAATCTTCAGCGGCGACTACAACAACGATGGTCTTACGGACATCATCATTTTTCATGAAGGCGGTTACAAAATCTATTTCAATAATGGAGGGCCGGCAGACAATTCCATATTTACCGAGTCCAACATTCGGGTAAACACTTCATTCGGCGACAAACTGCGTATGGCGCAGGGGGATATCGACGGAGACGGCCTCGTCGACTTCATATATTACGAAGCCGGCAGAACATGGCTCAATGTGGCCCGCAACAAGGGTGACGGCACATTTGCAATCGCACTGTCGGACGACATCGGGGTAAGTGATTCATCAGACAAAGAAGATGACAACCGTTTTTCAATTTCCGTATATGATATCGACGGTGACGGGCGCTCGGATGTGCACGTATGCAAGTATGAAAAAAAAGAAACACATTCAATCCGGCTTTATTCCGACGGCACCACTCTGAAATTCGGCAACAGAGTAAAGAAAAGTCTGAAAAACGATGCTCTGGAAGGGACGGTCTTCGTCGGTGATTTCGACGGCGACGGCAATATGGAGCTTGCCAACTACGGAAGCAATCTGCTGCTGACCAACGACATCTTCAGAGAAAACAGAATCAATGTTTACAAAAGCACGGGGCGCCATACGTCTACCGGACGGATTACCGCCATTACCGACGGCATGGGCAACCGCACGGATGTGACCTACGGATACCTGACCTCGCCTGCGGTCTACTCCCGGACAGAAAACGCGGTGGGCTCTTATCCTTTCAACACCTACACTCTGCCCATATCGGTTGTGCGCAGTGTGACCTCGACCAACGGCTCCGCAGGTCCGCAGACTGTCGACTACAGCTATAAAGACCTCAGAATCCACCTCGCAGGCGGCGGTGTGACCGGCTTCGACGAAATTTCCACCACCGACAGGACAACGGGCCGCAAGTCGACACGCCGCATAACGAAGTGGAACAAGGAGCATCTTGTCCCATTAGAGACCGTAACAAACGATTCTGTCGGAGAATACACATCATCAGTTGTCACAAGCTATACGCTTGCCCCTGTAGGGAATACATATTTCAGCTATGAATCCGGCAGCGTGCTCACCGACATGGACGGCCACACGGCGGTCACTTCCAACATCTATGATACCGAGAAAGGCGTTATTCTGGAGCAGAAAGTGAGCAACGACGGAGACAACATGTATAAAAAATCCACCTATTCGAGCTTCAAACAAATATCCGGCCGTTGGCTGCCCGGAATACTGCAGATGGAGCAGAAACACAGCGATGATTCATCGACGTATTCCACCCGGACACGGTTTAATTACGATGATAAAGGCAATATTCTGTCGTCGGTTGTACGTTTCAGAACCGGTATGTCTTTGTCGACACGCCGCACTTATGATGAATACGGCAATATTCTCACCTCATACGCGGCAGGCGAGAATGTGAAAGAAATAACGACGCACAACGTGTATGACCCGACGGGCCGCTTCGTAGTAAAGACATATACCAAGCCTGCATCGGCAGTGAACACTTTCACCTACGACACATGGGGAAATATGCTCACATCCTCCGACGAGACTCAGCCCGGCAATGTTCTCACCACCGCCTGCACTTACGACGGATGGGGGCGCCTGATTAGAACCGTGGCGCCCGACAGCACCGTCGTCACCGACGAAATCGGTTGGGGAAAAGAGGATTCCAAGAAATATTACACCCTTACCCGCACCACAGGGCAACCGTGGGTGCTGACATGGTACGACAGCGCCGGCCATGAAACCGAGCAGACAACTTTCGGGCCAAAGAATGTGAAGCTCTCAAAGGCGACAAAGTATAACAACCGCGGTCTGGTGTCTCGGGTGAGCAATACCGAGGGCAAAATACGCATCAGCGAGACAATGACCTACGACGCTCTCGGGCGTGTACTCACAAGCAAAAGCAACACAGGAAAAGAGACAAGCTACAGCTACGGCGACCGCAGCGTGACGACCACCACCGACGGACGCAGCACCACGGCATTCTCCGACGCATGGGGAAATACCGTAAAGACCATTGACCCTCTCGGAAAAGAAGTGGTGTATGAATACGGCTCCATAGGAAAACCGCTGAGGGTGACCACGGAATCGTCGACTGTCACTATGACTTACGACAAGGCCGGCAATCAGACATCCGTCGAGGATTCCGATGCCGGCAAGCACAGTTATACATATGCAGCCGACGGCTCCGTACTCAGCCATACCGACCCGAAGGGAATCAAAACCACCTATACCTATGATGAGCTCGGGCGCCTCTCCAAAACACAGATCGGCACCACCGCTATCACCAACACTTACGGCACTTCGGGCACGGGAAAACTGAAACTGGTAAGGCAGGAGATGGGCGACAACTCGGTTGACTATACACACGACAGATTAGGGCGTGTGACCGCTGTCAAAAAGAATATCGGCGGACAGGGAGTTTTTGATTTCACCTACAGATACGACAGCCGGAACCGACTGACTTCAACCTGCTATCCCGGCGGCCTTACAACTTCACACACATACGACGATTACGGTTTCCGTACACGCACAACCGCCAACCACATAAAAGTCTATGAACTTGAAGACTATGAGGGCGGAGCGTCGGGCACCACTGTCTTTGCAGACAGTATCAGAACATTAAGAGAGATTGACTCGCGCGGCTATGTCACAAGTCACGCGATACTGAGCGGTTCCAAAGAACTCGACCGAATGGATTTCACATTCGACCGAGCCCGAGGCAATCTGCTCACACGCAAGAGAAAGGATGACAGGAAATATTTCTTCGACTATGACCTCCTCGACCGTCTTACCACGGTAAGACGAGACCTGTCCGTACCGGGTCTTCACCCCAATCTTCCGCATGACAAACTTTCGATTGGGGTTATAGGGATGTCGACAGACACAGTGATGGTAATGGGATATTCGGCCGACGGCAACATACATGGGGGGGCGCATGGGCCGGAGCTAAAGCAGGAGGTTTTATTTGTGGTTGGATTGGAAGTTGGTTTGGTGGAGCCGGCGCTGTTCCCGGAGGGATAATCGGATGTGCCGCAGGAGGAATATTGGGAGCTTTTTGCGGGCCGGAATTATTTGAGAATATTCGTGAAAAGATTGAATTATGAAAGAAAAATATGCATATTTCTTAAATGCCATCTATTATTCCATATCTAAAATTTTTATAAAAATAGATACGACTATAGATTCTGTTTTAAATTCTATTATATACAATTTCTTACGTGTTGTGATAACAATTTTCTTTCGTAATAGATTGCGTGCAAAATACCTTGAACGAGCCGAACAAACGCGCGAAAGAGTAATAAGAAGTCGCTATATCGGGAAGTATGGAACAAAGCCGGAGGCAGAGAGAATTTTTAGTGGAGTGAGCTGTAGTCATATAATCCTCCCAACAGGAGTGACAATCGGCATTCTGACAAAGCTCCATGGAGTTCTTAATCCGATTGTATATATGCCAATCATAGTTGTAATGGTTGCTATTGCATGGTATCCTGTCCGCAAAGCGGTTTTTGATAAAGACCGTTACCTGAAATACTTCAAAAAGTTTGAGAAGAAAGACAAACAGTGGCGTCGGAAATGGATGCTGATAACTATTGCCTATTTTGTTCTTAATATTCTTTGCGTTGTGATTGGGATATATCTCTTCTTCGCAATGGCTATCGGCCGATTCGACATTTGGAATCTCATGCACCGCCACTGATGAGTGTTTGATTGCTGTGGGTGGTATAATTCAAAAAATAGGCTCCGATGGCAATTGCGGGTTTTCAACATTTTTGTGAGTTATCAACAAAAAGGGGTGATTTCGTGGAACAATATTTTGGCGTTTCACGAAAAAACGCTTACTTTGCACCATAATCTCTCACATCTCTTATTGTATGGGAAAAATCATAGCAATTGCCAATCAGAAAGGCGGCGTGGGCAAGACAACGACTACAATCAATCTTGCAGCATCGCTTGCCGCTGAGGGCAAAAAAGTTCTCATCATCGACGCAGACCCGCAGGCCAACGCCACATCGGGTTATGGCATCGACCCCCGCAATCTCTCCTCGTCAATCTACGAGTGCATGGTCGACAGTTATCCTGTCGACGGCTCGGAGGTGCCCACCTGCATGGACGGGCTTTTTATTGTAGGGTCGAGCATAAATCTGGCCGGAGCCGAAATAGAGCTTATCAGCAAGCCCGACCGCGAGCGCGTGCTGGAGCGTCTGCTTACTCCCGTGAAGGACAAATACGATTTCATACTCATCGACTGCTCTCCTTCGCTGGGCCTTATCACTGTCAACGCCCTCACGGCCGCCGACTCGGTGATTATCCCTGTTCAGGCCGAGTACTTTGCCCTCGAGGGTATAAGCAAGCTCCTCAATACAATCCGCATTATTAAATCGAGGCTTAATCCGGCCCTGCAGATTGAAGGCTTTCTGCTCACCATGTACGATGCGCGTCTGCGTCTGGCAAACCAGATTTATGAGGAGCTCAAAGGCCACTTCGCCGAAATGGTGTTCGACACCGTGATACCACGAAATATACGTCTGAGCGAGGCTCCCAGCCACGGACTCCCTGCCTTGCTCTACGATGCCGAGAGCCGTGGTGCTACAAGCCACGTGCTTCTTGCAAAAGAACTCATTGCCAAAAACCGTAAAAGTCTAAAACGAGCAAGCTAATGCATATAAAAAGAAATGCTCTCGGGCGAGGCCTCGACTCGCTCATATCGATGGACGACGAGCCGGCAAGCGGTTCGTCGGCTATCAACGATATTCCGCTGTCGGCCATATCGCCCAATCCCGATCAGCCCCGAACGAATTTCGACGACGAAGCACTCGAAGAACTCGCCGCTTCTATCCGTCAGATTGGCATTATACAGCCGCTCTCGCTCCGCAAGACCGGACACGATTCATATCAGATAATCGCCGGCGAGCGTCGCTATCGTGCGGCACTCATGGCAGGGCTGCAGTCGGTGCCGGCATATATACGCACTGCCAAAGATGTGGAGCTCACAGAAATGGCTCTCATCGAGAATATCCAGCGCGAAGACCTCAACGCCATAGAAATCGCCCTCACCTTCCGCAAGCTTATCGAGCAGTACAATCTCACACAGGAGGCGCTGAGTGAGCGTATCGGCAAGAAGCGTGCTACCATAGCCAACTTTCTGCGTCTGCTCCGTCTGCCGGCCGAAGTGCAGCTCGGTCTTCGCGACAAACGTGTCGACATGGGCCATGCGCGTGCATTGCTCTCTATCTCCGACCCGGCACTGCAGCTGAAACTCTACAACGAAATTCTGAAACAAGGTCTGTCGGTGCGTCGTGTCGAAGAGCTTGCAAAAGCTTATGAAAGCGCCGGTAAGAAACAGCAGTCGCCTGCCGGTGAGGCACGTTACCAGTCGGGCGACTTCGACGTGCTCAAGCGCCATCTGTCGGCTGCATTTCGCACTCCGGTGCAGTTCTCATGCGACAAGCAGGGCAGGGGACGCATCACTTTTCCGTTTAAAAGCGAAGAGGAGCTCGAGCGCCTCATCACTCTCTTCGATTCTTTGAAACAGCATGATGACAATAGCCGCGATTGAACGACATGTAGCTCTTGTGCGTCTCGCCGTGTGTGTCGTTATCGCCGCAGCGGCCTTTGCTGCGGCGGCACAGGAGCGTCATATGCCTGTGCGCAACAACCATAATATAACCGACACAATAGCGGAGTCTCCCGACAGCGTTGTGGTGCAACTCGGCGATGCTCAGCTTGCCGCTTCGCTCGACCAGCTGCCCGACTCGGTGCTTTTCGGCCCGGAAGAATCTCCCTACGACCGTTGGGAGCCGCGCGACACCGAATTCAATCCCGACCCCACACGTGCGGTGTGGATGTCGGCGCTTTTCCTGGACTCGGACAGCTCTATTAACGCCGTTACTGGAAGCTACCTATTGTCATAGGCGCTTATATGGGTCTGGGCTATGCCACGTCGTGGAACAACACCATGCTCTCCGATTATACAAAAGCATACCGCGATATAATGGATAACGACCCGGATACTAAATCGTATATGGACTTCTTTCCGCCAAACGTGCAGGAGAGCGACCTCGACCGCACATGGCTTACAAACGTGTTGCAGTCGCGCAAAAATTATTTCAGGCGCAACCGCGACCTTTGTATCATAGCCATGGTGGGTGTGTATCTGGTAGCGATGGTCGACGCATATGTCGATGCATCGCTGTCGCATTTCGACATAACTCCCGACCTCTCGCTCGACTGGTCGCCGGCCGTATTCCCCGCCGATTTACGGCAGAAGCCGGCTCTGGGACTGTCGTGGGCTTTTAATTTCTGAACTCTCTGAAAACTACTTGTATACAAATGAACAATATAGCAAAATTCCTTATTGTCGCTTCTGTTGCCGCAGTTGTAATGTCGGCCGAGGCTCAGTCGGTGCTCACCGTATCCGACAAGACTATTCAGGAACCTGCGACCATAATACCTCGCAGCGCCGAGACCGATACAAAGGCCATGCTCGAAAGCTGGTATCTTAAAAATTATGCCGTGCTCGACCACGATGCCGACAGCAAAGATTCGGGCGACCTCTCCGACGAAGTGCTCTTGCAGCGCCTGCAGGCTCTGCCTACAGTGATTGAGATGCCTCTCAATTCTGTGGTGAAGAATGCAATCAAATACTATGCCGGACGCAAGCAACTGGTGGAGAATCTGCTCGGCCTGAGCCTCTACTATATGCCCATTTTCGAGGAGGCGCTCGAGCGTCACGGCCTGCCCCTGGAGTTGCGCTATCTGCCAGTAATCGAATCGGCGCTTGTGCCTACGGCCGTGTCGCGTGCCGGTGCAGGAGGTCTGTGGCAGTTTATGCCGGCCACGGCTTCGGGGCTCGACCTCGAGGTAAATTCACTCATCGACCAGCGCCGCGATCCATATCTGGCTTCCGAGGCGGCCGCGAAGTATCTCAAGCAGCTTTACGAGACCTTTGACGACTGGTCGCTCGCTATCGCCGCATATAACTGCGGCCCCGGCAATGTGAACAAGGCTCTGCGCAGGCTCGAAGACGGCAAACACGACTTTTGGGAAATTTATCCCTTCCTGCCGTCGGAGACTCGCGGTTATGTGCCGGCGTTCATTGCCGCCAATTATATAATGAATTATCATAAGGAGCACAATATCTCTCCGGTACTTGCCAAGCGTCCGCTCATTGTCGACAGCGTGCATGTGAACCGTCGCGTGCATTTCCAGCAGATTTCCGATGTGATGGGAATACCGATGGATGAGCTCCGCGCGCTCAATCCACAGTTCCGCAAAGATGTCATTCCTGGCGATATTCGCCCCTATTCGCTTGTGCTTCCCTCGCTGCAGGTGTATGCCTACGTTGCCAATGAAGACTCGATTGTAAACCACGATGCCTCTAAATTTGCCCGTCGGGGTATTGTAGAGCCGGCTTCGGGTGCTGCCACCGGCCGCGATGCCAAAGGCGAGTATTATGAGGAGGAAGTCATCCAATATCATAAAGTGCGCAAAGGCGAGACTTTTTCGGCAATTGCCAAGCGCTACGGCATAACTGTAGCCACACTCCGCAAATACAATAAACTGGGTAAAAACGCTATCGCAGGCAAGAATCTCAAGATTGTCACCACGCGCCGGCGCTACAAGCCTACACCCGTAGAGGCTCCCGAGCCTACACCGGTCGACAGCTCACAGATAGTGTCGCCCGTTACCCTCGACGAGTCTAAAACGGAAGAGCTGCTGCAGGGCGCCGATAGCAATGCTGCCGCAGCTCCGGCCGACACCTCTGCAGTAGGTGCTGTCGCAAATGCCTTTGCTCCGGCGGCAAAGACTCCGGCCGATGCCGCACAGCCCAAAGCCGAGGCGAAGCCGAAACAAAAGCCTGCTAAAACGGCACAGCCCGCAGCCCCCACGGTATATAAAGTGCGCAGTGGCGACAACCTCTCAAAAATCGCCAAGCGTTATGGCGTTACGGTCGACGCTATCCGCAAAGCCAATAATATGTCGAGCGACCGTCTTGATATAGGGCAGAAACTGACAATTCCTAAGAAAAAATAGCCTCATGAAGAAATCAGACCAAAACTACGACGTACCGGTCGAGGATGTCGACCCCGTAGACCTTCCCGAAAACGCTTTCGTCGAACTGGGCAAGGACGAAGAGTACCGTCCGGTGATGCATCCGGCCCGCGAATACAAGGAAGTGACTGTCTACTCGGTCACTACCGGCCTTATTCTCGCTGTGGTATTCAGTGCCGCTGCGGCTTATCTCGGCCTCAAGGTAGGCCAGGTGTTCGAAGCCGCCATCCCTATCGCTATTATCGCCGTCGGCCTTTCGGGCTGGCTGAAAAAAGATAATCCACTGGGACAGAATGTGATTATACAGTCTATCGGTGCCTGCTCGGGCGTGATTGTCGCCGGCACAATCTTTACCCTTCCGGCTCTGTATATTCTTCAGGGTACACATCCCGAGATTACAGTCAATTTCCTTGAGGTATTTCTCAGCTCGCTCTTCGGCGGCGTGCTCGGCATACTGTTCTTCATACCCTTCCGCAAGTATTTCGTAAAGGATATGCACGGCAAATATCCCTTCCCCGAAGCTACTGCCACAACGCAGGTGCTTATCAGCGGCCAGAATGCCAAGTCGTCGGACGGAGGCCAGGCCAAGCTCCTTGTGATAGCGTCGCTTATCGGTGGTATCTACGATTATATCGTGGCTACATTCGGCTGGTGGTCGGAAGTGCTTACCACTACGGCCTATTCATGGGGCCAGACACTTGCCGATAAATTTAAATTCGCGTTCTCATGCAACAGTGGTGCCGCCGTACTCGGTCTGGGCTATATCGTTGGTCTGAAATATGCCTTTGTGATTTTTGCCGGCTCTATTTTCGTGTGGTGGTTCATAATTCCCCTTATGGGCACTTATGGCTCGGCTGAAATCGCCGCCATGGCTCCCGGAACTATATTCTCGGAGTATGCGCGAATGATAGGCATCGGCGGTATCGCCATGGCAGGTATCATCGGCATCGTCAAGAGCCGTAGCATCATCGGCCAGGCTGTGGGTCTTGCCTCGCGCGAACTTAAAGGCAATGCCGGCACTGCCAACACTATTCGCTGGCAATCGGATATCTCCATGAAGCATATCGCATATTTCTCGGCGATTGCTCTTATCGGAGTGCTTCTCTTCTTCTGGTTCGGGGTGATTCACACATTCTGGCAGGCCTTCATCGCCTGGATAGTAGTCACAATCATAGCCTTCCTCTTCACTACGGTTGCGGCAAATGCCATTGCCATTGTAGGCAGCAACCCTGTGAGCGGCATGACCCTCATGACACTTATTATCGCCTCGGGTGTTTTTGTGGCAATCGGTCTCAACGGTACCTCGGGCATCGTGGCCTCTATGGTTCTCGGCGGCGTAGTATGTACGGCACTGTCGATGGCCGGCGGCTTTGTAACCGACCTCAAGATTGGCTACTGGCTCGGCTCGACTCCTAAGAAGCAGGAAAGCTGGAAGTTTCTCGGCACCCTCGTGTCGGCGGCCACTGTGGGCGGTGTGATGCTTATGCTCAACCAGGTATATGGCTTCACCGGTCCGGATGCGATGGCAGCTCCTCAGGCAAATGCAATGGCCAAAGTGATTGAGCCTATGATGATGGGCGGAGCCACACCCTGGACGCTCTATATCGTAGGTGCCGTTCTGGCATTGATTCTCAACTGGCTCGGCGTGCCGGCCCTGGCTTTCTGTCTCGGCATGTTCCTGCCCCTGCAACTTAACACTCCTATGCTCGTGGGCGGTCTTATCAATTATTTTGTAGGACGCAGCACCAAGGATAAAGAGCTGGCCCGTCGCCGCACCGACCGCGGCACACTCATCGCCTCGGGTCTTATCGCCGGCGGCGCCCTCTTCGGCGTATTTGCGGCAATAACGATTTTCTGTGGAGCCAAAGTGCCCTCTAACGGCATGGAGCTCACTCCTCAGATACTTGGTGTTGTCGCTTACGCAGCCCTGATTCTTTACCTTTATTTCGCTTCCAGGAAGGCTAAATAATACGATAATAATACGGAGGGGGCATGATATCATGCCCCCTCCGTATTATTATCTACCTTTCATGACATAATCGTGTGTCAATGCGTCTGCGTCACAGCTCCGAAATACTTGCCATTGCCCTGCCGGCAATCATATCTAACCTGACCACCCCGGTGCTGGGTCTTGTCGACGTGGCCATTACCGGCCATATCGGCAATGCGGTATACATTGGGGCAATAGCGGTCGGAGGCACGGTGTTCAATATGCTCTATTGGCTCTTTGGCTTCCTCCGCATGGGATCGAGCGGTCTTACCGCCCAGGCTTGCGGAGCCGGAGACCGCGGCCGTTGTGATACCATATTATTCCGTGCGCTGATTATCGGTATGCTTGTCGGCTTGCTGCTTATTGCTCTTTCCGGGCCCATATGCAGCGTGGTATTAGGCTTCATGGATGCCGACGGTGCCACGGCCGCGCTCGCCGACAGATATTTCGGCATATGTATATGGGGCGCGCCGGCAGTAATGGTCTCTTACGCTATTATGGGCTGGTTTGTGGGCATGCAGGACTCGCGCTCGGCCATGTGGGTGTCAATCTTCATCAATTTGGCGAATATCGTCACGAGTCTTGTGCTTGTGTTTGGACTCGGCTGGAAAATAGAAGGAGTCGCCACAGGCACGCTCACCGCCCAGTGGGCCGGCGCCATTCTCGGATTGACAGTAGTGATGCGTCGCTACCGTCCGCAGCCGCAAGCGCTGTCGGTTGTACTCGACCGTCGCCGACTGCTGTCGTTTTTCCGCATAAACGCCGACATTTTCCTGCGCACATGCTGTCTTGTGGCTGTCACTTTGTGGTTTACTCATGCCGGAGCTCTGCAGGGTCCGGTGATACTGGCCGCCAATGCTGTATTGCTGCAGTTGTTTATACTCTTCTCATACTTTATGGACGGTTTTGCATATGCCGGTGAGGCACTGGCCGGAAAATACGCCGGAGCACAGAGCGCCGGCATCGACATGGCCCGTGGCCGGAGTCTTCACACCCTGCTCCGCGAACTTTTGGTGGCCGGAGTGGCCTGTGCGCTCTTGTTCTCGCTTCTGTATCTTTTGGCCGGCAGTGCTTTCGTTTCGCTCCTCACCGACGACAGCGGGGTAGTGCAGGCTGCGCGCCGCTATCTGCCCTGGTGCATGGCTGTGCCGCTGTGCGGTTTCCTCGCTTTTATCTGGGACGGTATATTTGTGGGTCTAACGCATACACGCTATATGCTTGCGGCCATGCTTGTGGCGCTGGCAGTCTTTTTCGGCTTGTATTTCGGTCTGCGCACACATATGGGCAACGACTGCCTTTGGCTTGCGTTCGATGCCTATCTCATAGCGAGGGGGCTCGTGTCGTGGACTCTGTTTCTTCGGCGCGAACGCTCCTGACTATTTCCTGCGCTATGGCAGCGGCAGCGTCGGCAAAACGGTGCTTCTCGGCAAGACACACTTTTGTACGGCTCCGTATGGCCGAGGCGGCGCATAGTAGTGCGACAAGTGCCTGGCAGTCGCGTAGCAGCCACCAGTATCCCGACGGTGTCTCCTCGGCAATGATACTCAGTGTGCCGCAGGCATCCGCACGAGCTTCTAAATCGACGAGCATACGTGCACAACTCCGCAGTGAGCGTTCCACTGCCGCGAGGCCCATGGCTGCTGCCGCGCCGTCGTATGTGCAGGCCTGCAACAGTTGCCCGGCTGCAGCCGCTATCTGTGTAGGCTGCAGCGGAAAAAGATATTCTCTCTTCATATTGTTGATATAATATAATTACCGGGACGAATATATGTGGCGATTGCACGGCTCGATAGTTTTTTTATATTTTCTTTAGGAAATAAAAGCAAAATAATTCATACATTTGCATACGCGCAGCAAGCGCCATGATACTATGGAAGAAACTGAAGTAAATATAAGTCTTGTATCTGTCAGCGAGCTAAAAGGCGCAACGGCTTTCAACCGCCGGGCACTCCGCCGTCTGGGTCGCACGCCCCTTAATGTCGACCTCAACGTGAGGGCCGTCCCCGACATCGAGCGCTCTATTATTTCGCTTGTCGTATCGTGCTCCTACATAGGAGTGTTCGACTTCATCCGCACGAGGGTATTCACCTGTGCCGTTGTTGTCAACTTTGAAGTGCCGGGGCTTGGTGCCATTCTCGCTCTGCAGGGCGAGGATTATGTGGTGTCCGGCAAGGTGATGAGCACCATGCTCGGCATGGCCGTGGGAGCTCTGCGCGGTGTTATCGCTGTCCGCACCGCCGATACGCCGCTGCGTTTCCGTCCCTTGCCTATAATCGACCTTACGGCGCTTATGTACCGCATGCAGTTTGCATCGGTGAAAAAATAAAGGCCGGGCGTGTATTGCGCCCGACCGTCTCTGTAGCTGTTATATAATGCTTACCGTCAGATAATTCCGATAATATCGCTGATGCGTTCCACTCCGTGGTTTTCGCACCAGGCAGTGATGCCGTCGAGTATATCGATGGTTGCTGCCGGATTGATAAAGTTGGCGGTGCCTATCTGTATGGCCGATGCTCCGGCCATTATGAATTCTATGGCGTCGCGCTCGTTGACTATACCACCGAGGCCCACTACTGGAATCGACACTGCGTGCGACACTTGCCATACCATACGCACTGCAACGGGCTTTACTGCCGGTCCCGACAGTCCGCCGGTGACTGTAGAAAGCACAGGACGACGACGCTCTATGTCGACGGCCATGCCCAGAAGCGTGTTTATGAGCGATACGCTGTCGGCACCCGAGGCCTCCACTGCTTTGGCGATGTCGACAATAGATGTCACATTGGGTGAGAGTTTTACCATGAGGTGCCTCGGCCATGCCTTACGTACAGCCTCGACCACCGACGATGCTCCTTCGCAAGTGGTGCCGAATGCCATGCCTCCCTGCTTTACGTTGGGGCATGAGATATTGAGCTCTATGGCGTGAATCCCCTCGAGTGCCGAAAGCTTCTCGGCCACGGCAACATAATCGTCGACAGATTTGCCCGACACGTTTACTATCACCTCGCTGCCGCAGCCGGCGATACGGGGATATATTTTTTCGATGAAATGGTCCACACCTTTGTTCTGAAGTCCCACGGCATTGAGCATGCCCGACGGGGTTTCGGCCATTCGCGGATAGGGGTTGCCTTCGCGGGGCTCGAGAGTAGTGCCTTTTACTATGAATCCGCCAAGACGACCGAGGTCGACAAAATCGGCATACTCGAGGCCGAAGCCGAATGTGCCCGACGCGGTGAGTACGGGGTTTTTGAGCGCTATGTTCCCCAGGCGCGTTGAGAGGTCTACCATGGCAATTCTTCTGCTTTAAATACCGGGCCGTCGGTGCATACGCAGCGGTTGCCCGTGGTTGTTTGTTCTACACAGCACAGACATGCTCCGAGGCCGCATGCCATTTTGTTTTCGAGCGAGAATTGGGCGTCGATGCCGCGTTCGCTCGCTATCCGGTGCATAGCTTTCATCATCGGAGCCGGGCCACATACGAGCATGTGGTCGGGAGTACCTTCGGCCACGGCTTTATGGTTTGTAACCAGGCCGTGAAAGCCTTCCGTGCCGTCGTCGGTGCATATTTCAAGGTCGGCATATTCGCTCAGCCGTTCTTTGAGCTGAGCGTCGGGCGCGGTGCGCTCGCCGTAGACGAGCACCGGGCGTAGGCCTTTCTCGTTGAGCGCGCGTGCCACATAGAGCATTGGTGCCACGCCTACGCCTCCGCCTACAAGAAGCACTTTGCAAGGCTGCTCGGGAAGGTCGAAACCTCGGCCCAGCGGTGCAATCACACGCATGCTGTCGCCGGCCTCATAAAGCCCCATGGCCTCGCTGCCGCGTCCCAGAGGCTTTATAAGCAGTTCGAGAACGCTGTCGGTGGCGTTGTAGATTGAAAACGGACGGTTTAGAAGCACTTTGGCCTTGTCTACGGCCACTTCCACGAACTGGCCCGGCTGCATCGGTGGCAGTTTTTCGCCATTTGCCGGCACGAGTTCCATGTGAATCAATCCGTTGGAAAGATGATTCACTCGTTGGACTTGTAGGTTGAGTTGGTATTTCATAGAAAAGAAAAAAGCCGAAGCGTTGCGGCTTCGGCTTTGCTTTGTGATGACCGGTTTTGTTTTGTGGCGGGAACGAGAATTGAACTCGTGACCTCCGGGTTATGAATCCGACGCTCTAACCAACTGAGCTATCCCGCCGTTTGCGAGTGCAAAGTTAAGGTCTTTTTTTTAATTCACAAAATTTTTGCTCATTTTTTTGCTCATTTTTTTCACACAGGAATTTTCGCGGCGGTTTTTCAGCCTATGTTTAAGCGCCGGCATCGGCCGAAGCTACATTATTTATATAGCTGCGAGTATGGAGCAATAAAAATGAGAGGGGGCGTATTATTGCGTACCTTACCTGCGTGCCCTCGCAGTCGGGCAGACGTTATGATGTTTAATTTCGAATTATAAATGTTAAAGCAAGATATGGGGAAAGCTTGAAATTTTGTAAAGAAGTGTGTAGCTTTATTTGTCGTTTATTTACGTTTGTAGCTGCCGGATTATAGATTTTTGTTGCTACAGTTTTGACATATAGTTTGCTGAAAATCGGCGTGGGGTTTAAGAAAAAAAGATTTTAGGTCTAAAAGTTAAAATTCAATAAGGGATTAACACGTAAATTAGTTTTTTTTAACTAAAAGCTTTTTGTTTAAATCAAGGAACATGTTAATTTTGCATCGTTAAAAAATGTCTCTGTTCAACTTTGTTCAGCTTTGTTCAACTTTCGTTAGTCCACCTTATCTATAATTTTTCTTGAGGTGTTTTTTGATAAAAGAAAATTATTGAATTATCGATATGTTGTGGTTTTGTTTTTTATGACCACAAACATTGCTGCGTTTGCAGGCCCCGACATCAGAGCCGTCGACACCGACACGATGTCGAAAGTGGTTACTGTGGGTACGCAGAAGTATCGGCTCATATACAACCGGTCGGACATGAGGCGGCATAAAGACCGCAATGCCTGCCCTGAGTGCGCAATAGTGCGGAATATGAGAACTTTTATGAGTCGTTTGCCCGAAATGGCACTGAGCACCAACATGCTATACGACGCTGCGCTTGTTCCTAATATCGGACTGAAGCTTAATGTCGCCGACCATTGGAATGTGGGAGCCGACTGGATGACCGCGTGGTGGAGCAATCGCGAAAAGCGCAGATACTGGCGCATTTACGGTGGTGATTTCGATGTCACCTACCGGCTCGGCTCCGGTTGCGGCCGTTACAATCCTTTCGCCGGACATCATGTGGGAGTTTATGCCTCGATGATGTACTACGACATTCAGGCCGGTTTGAGTCACCAGGGAATTATGTCGGCAAAGTACAACTACGCCGCAGGTGTGTCCTACACATATTCGCTGCCCGTTCACCGGCATTTCAATATCGACTTCTTTATCGGCGTGGGCTATATGTGGGGCACGTATAAGAAACATACCCCAATCGACGACCACGACGTATGGCTCAGCACCCGTCGCCGCAGTTGGTTCGGCCCGACGCGTGAAATTATAAGTGCAGGGAGGGCGGACGACACTGATATGGAAAAGATTCTCAGCCTTTCTTCCGTCCGTCGGGTCTGCTTTATAAGTATTGCTCTGCTGCTGAGTACGCTTTGCTCTTGTCACGAGCGCGAGCTTTGCTACGACCACTCGCACGTTTCACCCGTAAATGTTTCGTTCGATTGGAGCGAAGCCGTCGATGCCACGCCCGGCACCATGGTGGTGTGGTTTTTCCCGGTCGACGGTTCGCAGGGCCGGCGCTACGAATTGCTCGACCTCTCAAAATATTATCCCGAATACGAAGGCCGTGGCGGAAGTGTGTTCGACACACAGATAATGGTTGCCCCGGGAGAGTATTATGTCTTGTGTCACAACGGCAGTACCGAAAACAATATTGAGAGCGGAAATACTTTCGACAATTACTGTCTCAGCACATACGACGACAATCTGCTCTCGCCGCTCAACCGAACGGCAACGGCTCCGCGCCCCGACGTGAGCGAGCAGCAGCCCGTGCGTATGCCTGCAAACGAGTTGTGGGCTCATGCCCTCGAAACCACTGTGAGAGTGGAGCAGAGTGCCACCACTCCCGTAGAAGTACGTTTTACTCCTGCAAGGTCGCATGTGACCTGCCATATAAAAATCTCCGATGTAAAGAATCTTTCGCCGACGCTTGACATCAGCGCCATCATCACCGGCGTGGCCGAGTCGTACTCACCGTCGCTCGGGCTGTGCGGCGGAAGCGAAGTCACAGTTCCGTTCAAGGTATCGCATTGTGGCTCCGACTGTCTTACAGCTACAGTAATAATTTTTGGCGACAACGCACCGCACGATGTGTGCCACTGGCTCAGGCTTTATACGTCGTATAATTATTATTACGACTTCAACATCACCGACCAAATTCACGCTGCAGCAGGCCGGAAAGATATATACATCAATCTGTCGGGCCTCAATCTGCACACTCCTGAGGGCGGCGGTCTGCAACCCGGTGTCGGCGGTTGGAAAGACTCCGAGAAACAAGATATAATAATGTAATTTTATAATAAACCATTCAGTATTATTATGGATCAAAAGCTCATTCCTTTTGCAGTGCTGACGGCTCTATGCGCCGTCTCCTGCTCAAATGAAGTAGTGCTGGAGCAAAACGATGACCCTAAGGGCAATGCCATTGCGTTCAGCACAAAAGTAGGCCACTCTTCCCGTGCCGCAGAGACAACTATCGAAAATCTTGGCGATTTTGACGTAATTGCTAAATCGGTTTATAACGATGGTTCGCTCTACAACGCATACCTTATAGGAAGTGATGCCGGAGGCGAAACGGCCAAACGAGACGGCAACACCAGCACATGGAATCTCGACCACAATGTTTATCTGCCCAACAGCGTTAGAAATGTTGCGTTCTGGGCTTTTACCGACCATCAGGTTGGCGACACCGATTCAAAGGTTCTCTCGTCCGGAACAGTGTCTTTTGACAGTCATAATGGTCCGAAAATAAGTGGTTATACATCGGCGACGGCCGACCTTGAGAATAAAGAGCTTTCGACATGGGCAGACGGCTATGCACAGCACGATTTGGTGACAGCTTTCGCTCAGGCTAAGAATGACGGAGTCATTTCCAATGTAATCAAGCTGGACTTCGCTCATTTGCTTTCGCAGGTGAAGCTTAATGCCTCCCAGCTCGGTAAAGCCCAGAATGACCACCGTGTTGTAAAAGTGAAAGGTGCATGGTTCGTTAATGTTCGCCAGAAGGCCACTCTTTCGGCAGGCTACGCCTACGAGAGCGGTACAGATAAAATAAGTGATAAACCCTCATGGGGCGCTTGGGAAAATCCTGCTTGCTTCGGCACCTACTACAAAGACAACATCGACTTGTCGTCGGCTACAACAGAGAAAGGCGAAGATTTGCTCAAAACTCCACTCATGCTTATTCCTCAGGATGAAAATTTAGCCGCATGGGATGCAAAGACAGAAAATACTACCGACACCTACATCATGCTCCTCTGCCGTGTGGAACTTAAACATCCCGGTGACACGCATGGTGCCGGCACTGCTTCAGGCGATGATATTTGTGCAGCTGAAGGATATCATTATCACCAGCAGTTCCCCGTAAATGCCGAAGGCAAATACAATGCAAATGAATATGGCCTCACATGTATTCCCGTAAAAATCGACTGGAAATCGGGCTATCGCTACACATATAATCTCGATATCTGCGGCGCTGCTTCAGGTGCCGGTGTATATCCGCCCATAGCCCCTGAGGATGCTCAAAAGCTTATTCCCGCAGGTGATGCCGATATCGTTCTGAACACCACGCGCCCCTCAGGTAAAAACATAGGCGACCCTGTGCTCGACGAACCTATCAAATTCAATGTATCGGTTTCGGCTTGGAAAGAGGACTCGGAATGGACTAACGGAAGTCTGTCGGACTCCGACTCTTCTAAAAATTGATACACACATATTCGGGCACGGTTTAAGTCGTTGCAATGACGGCATCTATGCCGTGCCCGATTTTTCTCTCAAATAACTTTATATCACGATAACGAATATCATTACGGATGTCTGTCAAATATAAAGGCAAAAAACTGCTGCCGCTTGTAGCCACGGCGCTTTGTGCGCTTCTTTTCTGCGGATGCAACGACGATTTCGAAAATAAGGACACCGCCGGCGAGATGCTGCGCTTCGATATCGTAGTATCGGAGGGCTGGAGCGATGGCCGGAATGAGGCCGGTAACGACTCACGTTGCACTTCGATAACGACTCTCGACAGCGACTTCGGTACGTCTTTATATCTGCACTGTGATGAGACAAGTGCATGGGGCGACACCGCCAGGAATTCGCGCGGCGCACTCCAGACCGGCATAGGCAACTTTTCGCTCAGTGCTATCTGCTATACCGGCACATATCCGGCCGATGAAGAGAGCAACAACTGGACTCCCGACTTCGCGCACAATCTTATATACACAAGCAAAGGCATTCCCGTCGACGGCGAGCAGCTGCAGTGGCCGGCAAGCGGGCGGGTGCGCTTTTTTGCGTTCAGCCCTACGGTCGACGACTCGAAAATCGCTTCAAACCCTTCAATATCAATTTCTGAAAGTTCCCATAGCGGAACACCTTTCATAACTTATACAGTGCCTGCCGATGTGAAATCGCAGATAGATTTAATGGCGGCATGCACCGATGCAACGGCTTCGAACGTCAGCCTCAATTTCAGGCATATCCTCACAGCCGTCAAAGTGGTTTCGGCAGCCGACATGTGGCCCGGCAAGATAACAAAAGTGAAATTCAGCGGCATCTATGGCCGCGGCACATATACATTCGCACCCGATGCGGCCGACGAGCCCGGCGGCAAGTGGAGCTTCGTTGGCGATGCCACTGCGGAGTATGAGCTGACTCGTAATGTGACGCTTTCACCCGACAAGGGAGACCTCACACATACCGTCGAAGGCACTGAGATAGCCGGCGAGACCGACAACTGCTCGTTTGTGCTTCTTCCGCAGACTCTGCCGGCAGGAGCTAAGCTCGAAGTGACATTTGTCGACGATCTCACCGGCACAGAGCATAATATGTCGGCTTCGCTCGCCGGCAAGCAGTGGGCTCCCGGTAAAATAGTCACATACTCGCTGTCGCAGACGTCGATAAAAGTGGAATATAAATTTGAAATCGACAAAGTTGCAAGTGATACAATTCCCTACTCGGGCTATTTCAAAAATGTGGCCATAAAGGCTTATGCAGCAGTCACCGAGGCCGACAAAACACTGAAAGTGATGAATCTGCCCTTCAAACTCGAGTGCAGCGCCAACACAAGCAAGGAGTGGAACGCCGTCGATTCGGTGAAAATATCGTCGGCAGCGGTCGATGCCAGCTCCGGAATAAGCACCGCGGTATATAATCTTTGCATTACCCCTCAGTCGCAGTTCTCGGAGTTGAGGAGTAAATTCACCACAATCACCGAAAACGGAAAAGGCACGGAGGCAGAGCCATATCTCCTCACCAATGACACCGAGGGCGAAACAGCCAACACTTATCTGGTGCACGACCACGGCTACTACAGCCTGCCGCTCGTATACGGCAATGCACGCAGCAAAGGCAGCGGTAACAACATCGCTGCATATAAGCCCTCGCTGACAGCCGAAGAGGCCAAAAGCAATCTCTCCAATTTCGTCGACCACAAAGATGAGCCGATTGTCTCTCCCGAAATTTACAATAAATATACGCCCGAGAGAGCCGCGCTTGTGTGGCAGGATGCGCCCGAACTTGTTACAGACGTAAAACTCACCTCCGACGGACATCAACTGCAATTCAAGGTCGACAAACGCACTATGACGCAGGGCAATGCCGTTGTCGCGGTGATAGGCGACGGGGGACAAATCATGTGGAGCTGGCAGATATGGGTAACGCCCTACGACTGGTCGGGCAAAGCCGACAACCGCATCCAGTCTAAAGCAACTGACATCATCTATAGTCTCGCTCCATGCAACTTAGGATATTGCGACCGCCACGCAGGTGATGCCGTCCGTAATATTCATCTGAAATGTATTTTCGACAATAGCGTCATCACCGGAAAAACCACTTCGCCTTCGGTAGAGCTGGCCTACGCCCTTGTGCAGGATGGTATTGTCGAGTCGTATGCCGGCGACAACACCTATTACCAGTGGGGACGAAAAGACCCCTCGGTAGGTGGTGTGTACAATGCCTCGACTATTGCAGCAGATCCGAACTATCATTACGACATGCAGGATAAAAAGAGTTTCGACGGCGAATATAAGTTCGGAGCAGCTCAGGGTCGTGTCACTTTTGGACAGAGTATCAGGGAGCCACATCACCATTTTATGGGCTCGGCGAAATTCGCCTATGGTACGGGTGTGGCTGCAACAGACTACCGCTCTACCTGGTGGTGGGACAATCGAGCCGGTGCGATATTCCCTCTAACCTCTGCAAGCTCTACGACGCTTCACCCCAGTCTATACAATCTCTGGGATACCGGACTGACTGTAGGGATAAGTAATAAAAAGAATCCCCTGCGCGAGGAACTCACAGACGAAGAGGCCGCCGAATGGGTAGAACTCGAAAAGCACCATTGCAAGTCGGTCTACGACCCTTGTCCGGCCGGATACCATGTGCCGACCTCTCACATATACTCCTACTTCGTGAAGGAGGGCGCTACAGACCATAATATAAGCAGCGTCGATATCATCCCCGATGTGCTCTCGCACTTTAAGGAGCGCATAATGCATGGTGCAGAGCCTATTGGCGACAAATTCCAGGATTTGGACGGTAAGGAAATCGCAATATATCTTACCGGCCTGAGAGATATGGGTTATCCTGCCAGCGAGCGTCCGTCGAGTTATGACGACATATATACAATTTCCGCCCACCGCATGGTGACGTTCATCGCCTCTACAAATTCGCATTCCAATCGACCTAAGTCAAACGCCTGTCAGATTTTTTATTTAGACCGCCGTCCCTCATCGCACAGCATCCACCTCAATGCAGGTTCGAACAACGCCTACGGCTTCGCGATTCGGCCGGTGCGCGACTGACGATTAACCGGCATTTACACCTTCGGCAGGGAATCAATCGCGTTCCCTGCCGAAGGTGTAAATTCTGATGCAGATGGTCAAGGTCTGTTATTTGACGGTCTTGCGTTTGTCCCACGAGGGGTGTGCCGGGTCTTCTGCGACAAGAGCCTCCTGAAGGTTTATAGACAAAGCTTCGGCAAGCATTCTGCCATATTCTTTATCCGCATTATGACAGGCGCGCACATGACGCTGCTTTATGAATAACGGAACACCTTCCATCTGTGCGGCTGTATTCTCGCATGTAGCAAGCTTGTCGGCTTCGCTCATGAGTCGCCATAACTTGCCCGGCTGTGTATAGTAGTCGTCATCATACTGACGTTCATCGTAATTAAACACTTCTCCGCTGAGTTCCATAGGCGGCTCTTTCATCGAGGGAGAGTCATGCCATTCGCCAAAACTGTTTGGCTCGTATGGTACGGTATCGCCATAGTTACCGTCGGTGCGCATCTGACCATCGCGGTGATAGGAGTGGAACGGGCATTTCGGCCGATTCACGGGAATAAGGTTGTGATTCACGCCGAGGCGGTATCGCTGAGCGTCGCCGTAAGAGAAGAGTCGTCCCTGGAGCATTTTGTCGGGAGAGAAGCCTATGCCGTCCACTATATTGGTGGGGTTGAAGGCTGCCTGCTCAATTTCAGCGAAGAAATTCTCGGGATTGCGGTTTAGCTCCAGTATACCCACATCGCGCAAGGGGAAGTCTTTGTGATACCACACCTTCGTGAGGTCAAAGGGGTTTATGTGGTATTTTTTCGCCTCTTCCTCCGTCATAAGCTGCACCTGTAGTTTCCAGCGCGGGAAATCGCCTCGCTCGATAGCCTCGAAGAGGTCGCGCTGATGCGACTCTCTGTCTTTTGCGATAATGGCTTCGGCCTCTTTGTCGCTAAGATTTTTAATTCCCTGTAGAGTCCGGAAATGGAATTTGACCCACGTTCGTTTGTTGTCTTTGTTTATGAAACTGTATGTGTGGCTTCCGAATCCGTGCATGTTGCGGAATGACGCAGGTATGCCGCGAGGCGACATCGTGATAGTTATCTGATGAAGTGCTTCGGGAAGAAGAGTCCAGAAATCCCAGTTGGCGGTCGGATTGCGCATTCCGGTGCGCGGGTCACGTTTTATGGCGTGATTGAGGTCAGGAAATTTCAGCGGGTCTCTTAGAAAAAATACGGGAGTGTTGTTGCCTACGAGGTCCCAGTTACCCTGGTCGGTATAAAACTTCATGGCAAAACCGCGTATATCGCGTTCGGCATCGGCCGCCCCTCGTTCGCCGGCTACTGTAGAGAATCTCACAAGGCAAGGCGTCTGCTTCCCTACTTTAGAAAAAATGGAAGCCCTTGTGAATTCTGTGATGTCGTCAGTGACAGTAAATGTGCCGAAAGCTCCCGACCCCTTGGCGTGCATTCGCCGCTCCGGTATTACCTCGCGGTCGAAATGCGCTATTTTCTCAAGATACCAAGGGTCTTGTGCCGAGAGTGGCCCGTGCAGACCTGCCGTCTGTATGTTCTGGTTGTCGGCAATCGGTCGGCCGTTTTCTGATGTAAGTCTTTTCTTGTCCATAAAAGGCTTTGTTTTTCGGTAATAATAAATCTCTATGTATAACAACCGATATTATAAAAGGTTTTTTGGTTGCGGGAAATGAGACATATGAAGATGAATGAGTATAATGCGCGACAGAAAAGGCGGTATCCGGCATGAATAATAAAATCAATATTAAAAATGATACGTGGCCCGGTGAAATGTCGGTGAAATGTCGTACCTTTGCAGTCGAAAATACCGATATTTTTATGAACACCAACTTTGAAATGGTGGCCAAGACCTTCGGCGGACTCGAAGGTGTATTGGCCGAAGAGCTGACCGCTCTGGGAGCGACCGACGTAACGCCCGGCAACCGTATGGTGTCGTTCCGCGGCGATTTGGCCATGCTGTACAAAGCCAATATGTGCTGCCGCACGGCTTTGCGGATACTCAAGCCGCTATATTCTTTTGAAGCAGGCAATGCCGACTCGCTCTATGCTAAAGTGAAGGAATTCGACTGGAGTTCGATTATGGATGTGAACACTACATTCTCAATCGACACAGTGGCCTACAGCGACGACTTCCGCAACTCCCAGTTTGTCACATATCGAGTAAAAGACGGTATTGTCGACTGGTTTCGCGATAAATATGGCGACAGCAAGCGCCCGAGCGTGCGTATCGACGGCGCAGAGCGTATTTTCAATGTTCATATCTCGGGAAAGACTGTAACGATATCGCTCGACAGTTCGGGCGAATCGCTCCATAAACGTGGCTGGCGCCGTGCGCAGACCGAAGCGCCTATCAGCGAGGTGCTTGCCGCCGGCATCATCATGCTCAGCGGCTGGAAGGGCGACACTCCATTTGTCGACCCCATGTGCGGCTCGGGCACTTTTGCCATAGAGGCTGCCATGATTGCCGCCGGCATTTACCCGGGCATTTACCGCAAGCATTTTGCCTTTGAGGACTGGCCCGATTTCGACAGCGAACTGCTTGAAAGCATTTACAACGACGACAGCAATGAGCGAGAGGTGAACGTGCCCATTGTTGCCTGTGACATCAATCGCCAGGCCATCGACATAGCGCGTGCCAACGCACGCAGTGCGGCTCTCGACAAATATATCACCTTTGAAGTAAAACCTATTGAGGACTGGAGCGAAGCACCTCAGCCCGGTGGTGTGCTTGTGACAAATCCGCCTTACGGGCGTCGTATAAGCTCCGACGATATGGATGGCCTCTACGATACTATAGGCAAGGTGCTCAAGCATGTCTTCACCGGATATCACGCGTGGATTATCGGCTATGAGGATGTGTATTTCCATCATATCGGCCTTGCTCCTTCGCAGAAAATCGCACTCAACAATGGCGGTCTCGACTGCGAGTTGCGTGAGTATGTGATTTTCGAGGGCCGTAAAGATGCTTTCAGAGCCGCCGGCGGCAGCATCAAGGCCGAGCGTGCCGAAAATCCCACACCCAAAGAGCGCCGCGCACAGCGCAAGGCTCGCTTTACACGCGACAATGAGCGCGACGACCGCAAGCCCCGCTTTGGCCGCGACAAAGATCGCGACGGCCGCAAACCCCGCTTTGACCGCGACAAAGATTGCGACGACCGCAACAAAGAGCGCAAGGGGGGCTACGAACGCCGTGGCGACAAGGCTGCATCGCATACCAGGCGCGACGATTTTGCATCGCGTGAGCGCAAAGAGCGCCGACCGCTCGATTTGAGCACTATAGGACGCAAGCCCCAGATATCGGCAGAAAACGAAATAGTTGTCAACCGTCCGGCGTGGCGTGTGCGTAAAAAAGACCGTCCCGGACAGTCGGGCGAAAACGATAAGTAAATCACGATAAACAAAGAATATAATGAAAACTGTTAACGTGCTTCTGCTCGGCAGCGGCGGTCGCGAAGCCGCAATAGCCTGGAAACTGAGCCAAAGCCCCTGCATGGGCAAGTTTTTCATCGCCCCCGGCAATGCCGGCACCGGCGTTTACGGCACCAACCTGTCGTTGAATCCCACCGATTTCAATGCCGTTTACGCTGCAGTGTGCGAGCACGATATCAATCTTGTTGTCGTAGGCAACGAAGACCCGCTCGTTCTCGGCATACGCGAGGCTCTCACCGATAAAGCTCAAAAAGATGGCCGTAAGCTCCTTATCGTCGGTCCCGGCCGCGACGGCGCAGCTCTCGAAGGCTCCAAAGACTTTGCCAAGCACTTCATGGAGCGCTACAATATACCCACTGCTCGATACGCCACATTTACGTCGGAGACTGTAGAGGAGGGCAATCGCTTTCTGTCGACACTCCGTGCGCCCTATGTGCTCAAGGCCGACGGTCTTGCCGCAGGTAAGGGCGTGCTCATAATCGACAGCCTCGAAGAGGCACAGAAAGCCCTGCGCACGATGCTCGCCGGCCAGTTTGGCGACGCCTCGGCTAAAGTTGTCATTGAGGAATTCCTCTCCGGCATAGAGTGCTCTGTCTTCGTGCTCACCGACGGCACGGGCCGCTATCTGGTGCTTCCGCCGGCCAAAGACTACAAACGCATAGGCGAGGGCGACACAGGCCTCAACACCGGTGGCATGGGCAGTGTTTGTCCGCCGCCGTTCTGCAACGACGAATTCATGGCTAAAGTCGACGAGCGCATCATACGTCCCACTCTCGAGGGCCTGCGCAGCGAAAACATCGACTACCGCGGATTCATATTCCTGGGTCTTATAAAGTGCGGCGACAATCCTTATGTGATTGAATATAACGTACGCATGGGCGACCCCGAGACAGAATCGGTGATGACACGCATCGCATCCGACCTTCTGCCCGTGCTCGTGGAGACTGCCGCCGGCAATCTCACCGTGGAGGCGCTCGAAGAAGACCCGCGTACGGCTGTGGCCGTCATGGCGGTGTCGGGCGGCTACCCCGAAGCTTATGAGAAAAACAAAGTAATCTCAGGCATACTCAATCCCGACGAATCGGTAATCTTCCATGCCGGTACCAAAGAGGGTGCCGACGGCACGATTCTCACCTCAGGAGGCCGTGTGCTCGCCGCCGTATCGTATGGCGACAGCATAGAAGATGCCGCTGCCCGGTCGTACAAAACTCTCGAAGGCCTGCACTTCGACGGCATGTACTATCGTCGCGATATAGGCAAAGACCTGCTGTAGGATAGCGCTGATGAAGGCGACCATTCTCACACGAATGATTCACTCCCGGGGCTTCAGTCTCGGGGTGACTTTTGTTGTGCTGGTCTGCGCCTGCGCATATTACTTCACGGGGCTGTGTATGCCTGTGGCCGGCGACCGCGGTCTGGCTTTTCCGTCGGCCAACCAATGGCTACCCGACCCGTCGGTCGATTTTGTCGCCGGCCTTGCCGGAGCTGCTGTTACGGCGCTCATAATGCTGCTCCTCAATAAAATTTACAACGTACTACGCTCGTATACATATCTTTACATAGCGCTCTTCGCTGCCATGCAGCTTGCTACGGCCGACCTGCTCACGCAGTTCTATACAGGTACAATACTTGCCATTGTAGTGCCGCTGTGCCAGATGTCTCTCTTCCCGTGTTTCCGGCAGCCGATGCTCACGAGGCATGTCTTTGTCATATTTCTGCTGCTGTCGGCATTCACGGCCACGCAGTATTGCTTCGCGCTGTTCATTCCGGTATTTCTTATCGGCCTGGGACAGATGCGCGTTTTCAATCTGCGTTCGGTTCTGGCCGCAATAATGGGTCTGATTACGCCCTGGTGGCTCATGCTCGGCTTCGGCCTCATAGAGCCGCACGACGTGTCGCTCCCCCGGCTTACGAGCATACTCTCCGAGATAGGCAGCGAAGATACTCTGTATCTGCTCGTGACAATGGGAGTTACGGTCGTGGCGATGATGCTGTGCTATGTGCTCAATCTCCTCAAGACAATCGCTTACAACGCCCGTGCCCGCGCCATAAACGGATCATTTACGCTCACAGCCCTTTTCACTATGGCGGCTGCCTGCATCGACTATCGTAATATATTGTCCTACGTGCCGCTGCTCAACTATTGCGCGGCTATGGAAATCACCCATTACTTCTCTACCCACAAGGGAGAGAAGTCATTTATCCCAGTATTCATTCTTCTTGCGGCATACGCCGCCATATTTGCATGCCAAATAGTTTTATAAGACTTGTCGCCGACAAGAACATACCCTATATACAGGGGCTGCTCGACCCTTATGCCACGATAAAGTATCTCGAACCGGAGGAAGTGACTCCCGCGCTGCTGCGCGAGACCGACGGCATGATTATCCGCACGCGTAATATCTGTTCGCGCCAGGCGCTCGAAAAGTCGGAAGTGAAACTCATCGCCACGGCCACAATAGGCACCGACCATATCGATACTGATTATTGCCGCGAGCGCAATATCACAGTGGTGAACGCTCCCGGCTGCAACGCTCCCGCCGTGGCGCAATATGTATTTGCCTCAATCATGCAGCTTATCAACCGACCTTTGGGCTCCTATACCCTGGGCATAGTTGGCGTGGGCCACGTTGGCAGCATAGTGGAGCAGTGGGCCAAAGCTTTCGATATGCCGGTGCTTCTGTGCGACCCTTTGCGTAGGGAGGCAGAGGGCGGCGACCAGTGGGTCGATCTTGATACCATTGCGGCAAAAGCCGACATCATCACTTTCCACACACCGCTCATCAAAGACGGCTCTTATCCGACATATCATATGGCCGACGAGACATTTTTCGGCAAATGCCGCCGTATGCCCATTATCATAAATTCGGCCCGCGGCGCCGTTACCGACACAAAGGCTCTCATCGAAGCCCGCAAGCAGGGCAGGGTGAGCCGTCTCGTTGTCGACTGCTGGGAAAACGAGCCCGCGATAGACCGCGACCTTCTCGCCCTGGCCGACATCGCCACACCGCATATCGCCGGATATTCGCAGGAAGGCAAAATACGCGCCTCACAAGTCGCCCTCGATGCGATAACAACATTCTTCATGCTTCCGCGTGTGACAGTCGACGCCCCCTTGCCACCGGCTCCGGCAGTGAGCGTGAGCAAAGCCGACCTTCTGGCTTCTTACAATCCCATGCCCGAGAGCGATGCCGTGAAAGCGCATCCCGAAGACTTCGAGAAAATCCGCAACAGCTACAAACTGCGTCACGAGGTGCCCCAGGGCCTCGACCGTTCGTAATTATATCGCTTTACAGTCGTTTTAACATTTAATAAAGGCATAATTTAGGCCTTTTTGACTGTAATTTACTAATTTTGCCCCGTTATGGACTTAAAACTCACCATCGACCGCGGCAACACGGCTATAAAAGCCGCTCTGTGGAAACCCGACGGCTCAATAATCGCTGCCACCAAAGGCGACGAGAGCCTTCCGGCCGGAGATGTCGCAGCACAGATATGCAGCCTTGAGAATCTGCCTTTGTCGGCAGTGAAAGCGGCCGTATATTGCACTGTGGTGAAAAGCGACAGGTCGGAAGACCTCGAGTCGCTCCGTAATCTGTGTCCGCGTCTTGTCGACCTCAGCGCCAGCACCCCGCTGAATCTGAAAATCGACTACCGCACTCCCGACACCTTAGGTGCCGACCGCATTGCCGCCGTATTGGGCGCACTCGAGCTTGCCGGCGACCGCCGTCCGCTGCTCGTCTCCGACATAGGCACGGCTGTGACCTACGACTATGTTGCTCCCGGCCGAATTTACCGCGGCGGAAACATAGCGCCGGGCGTGCATCTTCGTCTGCGTGCTTTGGCGGCATTTACCGACGCTCTTCCGGCAGTCGACCCCGACAAAGGCGCAGTGCCGCTGTGGGGCGACACTACCGCCGAGGCAATGCGCAGCGGTGCCGTGCGCGGACTCTGTGCCGAGCTCGAATACTATCACCGTGCAGCCGGCGACGACACTCTCGCCGTACTTACCGGAGGTTCGGCTCAGCTTCTTATCAGCAAGAACATTATCACATTTGAATTCATACACGACCCCTATCTTGTACACCGGGGGCTTTACAGCATTATAAAAGATGAAAATTAGCAGGCTTACAGCGGCTCTCGCCATCATTCTCACATCGATTCTGTCGCTTGAGGCACAGAACGGCACCATGACTCCTTATTCGTCGTATGGCCTCGGCATTTTGCGCGACGGTGCAACCTCGGCACAGCGCTCTATGGGCGGAGTGGGCTATGCAATGCGCTCCGGCCGCCAGATAAACGCCATGAATCCCGCGTCGTATGCCGCGATAGACTCGCTCACATTCCTCTTCGACATGGGTCTTGATGTAACATCGCTCAAGCAGACCGAAGTGATAGACAACAATACGGTAAAAGACTCCAACTTCGGCGGCGGCCTCGATTATGTGACCATGCAGTTTCCTATATGTAAACGTGTAGGCGCTTCAATCGGCCTTTTGCCTTTCTCGTCGGTGGGCTATTCGTTCGGCAGCAAGATAGACAACGGTATTGATTCGCGTCAGGGCTCGGGCAGCCTCAACGAGCTATATGCAGGCGTAGCCGGCGAGCCTTTCAAGGGCTTCACTGTCGGTGCTAATATATCATATCTTTTCGGTACAATCCTCAACGAGACATATGCACAGGTTACATCGACCCAAAGCGCCCTCTTCCAGCGCCAGATGATTGTGCGCGACTACCGCCTGAATTTCGGTCTGCAGTATTCGCTTCTTCTCAACAAGATTGACCGTCTTACCTTGGGCCTTACTTACAGCCCCGGAAAATCGCTCCATGGTACCGGCCGTAGCGTGAACTACGACACTGCCAACGAATCGACTCCCGAGTACAGCGACGAACACAAACTTCAGGGCAGCTATTCCTTGCCCGAGACATGGGGCGCCGGTATCAACTATGAGTTCCGTCGTAAACTTATGATAGAGTTCGACTACACCTATCAGCCCTGGAGCAAGGCCAAGTACCGCGACTTCCTTAACTTCGACTACGTCGATCGCACAAAATATGCTTTTGGCGTTCAGTATACCCCCGACTTCCGCGGCAGCTATTTCAAACGCGTGTCGTATCGTATCGGTGCCAACTACTGCGACGACTATATGCGTATTGCCGGCAACAGCCTGCGCCAGTACTCTCTGTCGGCCGGCTTCGGCTTCCCTGTGCCCACGTTTAAAACTACTGTGAATCTCGGCGTGGAGTATATGCACCGTCAGGCTCATCCCAATCCTCTGATAAAAGAAAACTATATCAATATCACACTCGGTATCAACTTCAACGAGATGTGGTTCAACCAGCGTAAGATTTACTGATACGCCTATGGGCAAAAAGAACAGTCGCACAAGACTTGCGATGCGTATAATCCTCGCCGCTATAGCCGCGGCGGGGATTGTAGCATGGTTGCTTATGCCCAAAAAGGAAGAACAGCAGCACTATGTGCCGAATGTAGGCGACGGAACAATCGTGCCTACAATGGCCACAACCGACGTGTCGACATTTATAAGCGACTCGGGATATACGAAGTATCATATTACGGCCGACGTGTGGCAGATGTTCGAGGATGCTGAAGAGCCGTTCTGGCGTTTCCCGGTGGGGCTTTATCTCGAGCAGTATGACCGCGACCTCAATCCTGCGGCCCACGTGGTGTGCGACTCTGCCATATACTTCTCGCGCAAGCGGCTGTGGAGGCTCGACGGAAATGTAGTAATGGTGAATACCGAGCGTGACAGCTTCCTCACCGAACAGCTTTTCTGGGATCAGAATTCGCGCAAGGTGTACAGCGACAGTTTTATACATATCGTCCGCACCGAGCGCATTATCGAGGGCTACGGCTTCGAGAGCGACCAGAATATGTTGTATTATACAGTAAACCGTCCTACGGCCATTCTTCCAACCGAAGGCATGACATCGGAGCAAGGCCGGCGAACCGATACTGTGGCCGATACGGCTACGGCGGCGCGGTCGCCGCGTGTGCGTGCGTCGGCAAGTGCACGGCACAGTGCTGAAGCAGCCCCGACTCCGGCTTCGCCTCAAGAAGTGACTGCCGCTCCTCTCGAAGTGAAAGCCGCACCGCGTAAACCTGTTCCCCCAAAAAAACTATAACAATGGATGTCTGGATTATAATCACTATAGTCTCATTGCTGTTGTCGGCACTGTTTTCGGGTGTCGAAATGGCTTTCGTAACCTCTGACCGCGTACGTCTCGAGCTCGATGTAAACCGTGGCGGATTCATATCCAGAATTATCAACCGTTTTTACTCCAACTCCGACCTCTTCATTTCCACGATTCTTGTGGGAAACAACGTTGTGCTTGTTATCTACGGTATCGGCGCCGCCGCTCTTATAGAGCCGATGCTCGAAGAGCTGTATCCCAACGAGTTTTTTGTCCTTTTGGGTCAGACGATTATATCGACTTTCATAATATTGCTCTGCGGAGAGTTTTTTCCAAAAACGGTGTTTGGAATCAATCCCAATACTTCGTTCCGCATAATGGCGCTTCCCATTGCGGTTTTCTATGTGATACTTTATCCTGTATCGGTCTTTACCTCGTGGCTCTCGCGTATGCTCATGCGTCTGGCCGGTATAAAAGACCCCGACAAGCGCATGCGCATGCTTTCGGTGGGCGAGCTCAACGATTATATCGAAGAGACAATCGACGACATGGAGGAGAAAAAGCAGGAAGTCGACAATGAGGTGAAAATATTTCGCAACGCCCTCGATTTCTCATCGACGCACGTGCGCGACTGCATGATACCGCGCAACGAGATAGTCGCCGTCAACATCGACACGGTGTCGCGCGACGAGCTCGCGGCAATCTTCACGTCGACCGGACGTTCGAAAGTGATTGTATACCGCGATGACATTGATTCGATTATCGGCTATATACATGTGAGCGAGCTCTTCGACCCGTCGATTGACTGGAAAGCGCAAATCAAGCCGGTACTTTATACTCCCGAGAATATGCTCGCAAACGTTATGATGCGGCGCCTGCTCACACAGAAGCGCTCTATTGCTGTGGTCATCGACGAGTTCGGCGGCACGGCCGGCATGCTCACTCTCGAAGACCTCATGGAGGAAATTTGCGGCAATATAGAAGACGAGCACGACAACTCGCGCCTCACTGCACGCGAGACCGAGCCCGGTGTCTTTGAGTTCTCGGGCCGCTGTGAAATAGCGGAATTAAACGAGCGTTTCGACCTCGACATTCCCGAAGACGACGCATATCAGACCCTTGCAGGATATATTCTGCATACTACCGGCACAATACCGGCGCAGGGCGAGTGTGTGCTAATTGCTCCGTATCGCTTCGAGATACTCAAGAAATCGGCCAACCGCCTCGAGCTGATACGGGCGATAGCGAATGTGGAGGCTAAAGAAGAATAATAAAACCGGAACAATATGGAGAAGATGAACTGGACTACGCTTATAAACGACAAGCGTTTCGGTCTCGAAGATTATCACGACCCGAAGAAAAACCGCACGCGAACAGATTTTCGCCGCGATTACGACAGGCTTGTCTTCTCGTCGCCTTTCCGCCGACTGCAAAACAAGACACAGGTGTTCCCGCTTCCGGGCAGCATTTTCGTTCACAACCGTCTCACTCACTCTATGGAAGTGGCGTGTGTTGGCAAATCAATGGCCGACAACATAGCTCTTGCCCTGCGTCAGAAATACGCCGACGGAAATCATGTCTCCGAGCATTTCGACCATTTGGGCGATATAGTGGCCGCAGCGTGTCTGGCGCACGATCTGGGCAATCCGCCCTTCGGCCACTCGGGCGAAAAAGCCATCGGCACCTTTTTCAGCGAAGGTGCCGGCCTGCGTCTGAGAGGCAGTTTCACCGAAGCGCAGTGGTTCGACCTTACGCGCTTCGAGGGCAACGCCAATGCATTCCGTCTGCTCACTCATCAGTTCAAGGGCCGGCGCAAGGGCGGCTTTGCAATGACATATTCCACTCTTGCCTCGATTGTGAAGTATCCTTTTGAGTCCAGTCTGTCGACAAAGGGAAAATTCGGTTTCTTCACATCGGAGAAAGAAGATTATGTGCGTGTGGCCGAAGAGCTCGGCATCAAGCGCCTGTCGGGCGACAATGAGCCTCTGCGCTATGCTCGCCATCCGCTGGTCTACATTGTGGAGGCTGCCGACGACATCTGCTACGAGGTGATGGATATCGAAGACGCCCACAAACTCAAGATTCTTTCCACCCCCGAGGTGATTGAACTTTTGCTCAACTATTTCGGACCGGATAAGCGAGCCCACATGTGTGACGTGATGAAACACGTCGACGACCCCAATGAAAAAATTGCATATCTGCGTTCGTGTGTTGTCGGCGCTCTGGTGGAGGAGTGTGCCAAAACATTTATAGAAAACGAAGACGCCATTCTTGAAGGCTCTTTCGACGGTTCGCTGATTAAACACATACGACAGCTCGAACGGGAAGCCTACCGAATGTGCAACGAAGTGTCGTGGAACAAAATATACCGTTCGGCCGAAGTTGTCGACATAGAGCTTGCCGGTAACAGAATTATCACCTTCCTTCTCGAGCATCTGGTTGAGGCGATTCTCAATCCCGAACTCAATTATTCAAGACTTCTGCTGGCCAAATTCCCGGCGCAGTACGATGTGACCGCTCCTACACAGTTCGGACGCATACAGGCCGTGCTCGACCATGTGTCGGCTATGACCGACGTTTATGCGCTCGACCTCTACCGCAAGCTAAACGGTATGTCGCTCCCGGCTGTTTAATATAAAAAACATTATTTATGACACGATATATCTGTCTGCTTGCCGCTCTGATTGTAGCTTTTGCGGCAACTGCATCGACATACACCGTCGACCGGATTCCCAATGTGCACGTGGCCGACAGTTCGCAGTATGTAAGCAATCCCGACGGCATACTGTCGGAAGCCGCAACTGCGCGAATCAATTCGCTCATGCGTCAGCTCCGCCGCAGTACCACGGCAGAGCCGGTAGTGGTGGTTGTCGACAATATCGAGCCGGAAGATATCGACGGCTTCGCTACCGAGCTTTTTGAAAAGTGGGGACTCGGCAAAAGCGATATGGACAACGGGCTTCTGCTGCTTGTGGCAAAGGATATGCGTAGGGCTGTTATCCGCACCGGATATGGCCTCGAAGGTGTGATGCCCGACATTGTCTGCCGCGGAATTCTCGACAACCGTATGTTTCCGGCCTTCAAGCGCGGCGACTTCGACAGCGGTATGGTGAGTGCTGCTGAAGCTATAACTACAATTCTCTCCGACCCCGACGCGGCGGCCGAATTCCGCTCGACAGAGGCCGATGCCGACTTTGGAGACGGCGCTTCGGCCGACGACGATTTCTGGCGAAATTTTCTTATTTTCGGCATCGTCCTCACCGTAATACTTATAGCCGTGCTTTTGTGGGTGCTTTATAATACGCGCAAAGAGCCGGTTCGTAAGCGCTATCTTTCGCTTGTAAAACTGAAGCCGGTGTATCTCGCACTGATTATACTGGGTTTGGGTCTGCCGGTGCTTGCAGCCGTTCCATTGCTGTTAATTCTGCAGCGGCTGCGCAACCGGCCGCATAGGTGCCCTCGTTGTGGCACTGCAATGAAAAAAATCGACGAGATTCACGACAACGAATATCTGTCGTCGTCGCAAGACCTCGAAGAACGCCTTGGCTCGGTAGACTATGACGTGTGGCTGTGCCCTTCGTGCGGCGAACGCGATATAGAGCAGTATGTGCAGCCGTCGTCGTTCAAGCAATGTCCCTACTGCCACACATATGCGAGCAGTCTTGCCCGCCGGCGTGTGCTCAAGCAGCCGACCACTGTGTCTAAAGGCCAGGGTATGAATGACTATGTGTGTCGCAATTGCGGTAAGGTTAATTCCATACCCTTTGAAATACCGGCACTGCCGCCTCCCATAATCTACGGCGGCGGTGGTCGCGGCGGCGGATTCGGCGGCGGCAGTTTCGGTGGCGGATTCGGCGGTGGTTCAACCGGCGGAGGCGGTGCTTCCGGCGGTTGGTAATTTCCGGGTTAGTTACGGAAGGGGGCTACCGGCAGACCGGTTGAGCCGTAGAGATTTCCGCAGGGATAATCGGCCCAGTTGTAGCGTACGCTTACAGGTTTCTTCACAGAGGGGGCCGATATGGCAATTGTGCGTTCGTCGATTTGGCGAGGCGTAGCGGTGGTGTATTTGCCGTCGCTGCCTGCAACGATGAAGCCGGTGATTGCTGATGTGGTTGATGTCACGGGGGCATTGAAAGTGATTATTATTTCATTGCCGCGTGGTGCTATCTCGCTTACTTTGGGAGCGTTGTATACCATGTCGCGGCCATAGTCGTGGCCGAGTGCCAGGAGCGACAGTCGGCGTGCAACTTCCTGCTTGTTCTTAGGATGTATATCCGATGGGTTGCCGAGGTCGATAGCTGTAATCATATCGGTGTTGGGTAGTTCGCAGGCGGCAGCCTGAGCCTCGCGCAATTTGGCCCATTCCGATTCGGGCTGTACGGGCACGGGTGAAAGGAATCCGGCGAGTTGCACGAAGTAGAAAGGCATGCTGTCGTTCTGCCACAGATTGCGCCAGTTTCGAATCATGGCCTTGAATAAGGGATTATATTGCTCGGCACGACCCACATTCTCGCAGCCCTGATACCATATCACACCTTTTACGGGCATATGATGCAGAGGTTCGAGCATGGCATTGTAGAGCACGGTAGGATATTTCGGGCCGCGTGGATCGGTAGGGCGGGGAGCAATCTCGTCGAGACTTATATCAGGCTTGAATGACCAGCTACCGCTGAGCGGAAAAACTGTGTTGCCGATGCGTGCCTCGGCAGAGCCGATGCCGCCGTCGCCACCGGTGTCGAGCACGCGCACGGTGATTACATTGGAGCCGGCCTTGACAAGATTGCCCGGCACTGTGTAGTTGCGTTGGTTTCCTACGCCGATTGTACGGCCTGCTTCGCTATTGTTGAAATATGTCACATCGTCGTCGTCGATGCTGCTGAAATGCAGTGTCAGCGCTTGTCCGGCTAGTTCGGAGGGCACGTCGATGCTTTTCTGCATCCATACAACGCCGTTGAAGTCGGGCAGACCCTGCGTTTCCCACATACCGGGCATCTCTGCAGTGCGCCAGCCATTGCCGGCATGGATAGTGCTTTTGTCGAACGATGCAACCATTTTATCAAGCTGGTCGTTCCACTCCTGCATAGTTTCGTTGTACTGCTTATATATGTCAGTGGTACTTTTCAGCATAGCGGCAGTCTCCGCAAACCCGGGCACATTCGTGAGCGAGTCGACACAAGTCCATGCTTCGGCCGGTGTTCCGCCCCATGTGGCGTCAATCACGCCAATTGGCACTTTGAGTTCACGGGCGAGCTCGCGGGCATAGAAATAGGCGACAGCCGAAAAGTTGGCCACGGAGCCCGGGCTGCAAATCTGCCAGCCACCGCCATTTACCTCCACGTCGGACACCGGCGTATACGATGTGTTCTTGCGTATCTGCAGAAGTCGTATGTCGGGATGTTGAGCCGTGGCAGTCTCGGTTTCGTAATCCATTATCTTGCCCCAGCCTATTACAGGCATCTCCATGTTTGACTGACCTGAGCAAAGCCACACTTCTCCCGAAAGAATATTCTCGAGTGTGATATTGCCGTCGGGGTCGGAGAAAGTCAACGAATACGGGCCACCAGCCGGAGGAGTGGCGATTTTAAGGGTGAACATACCATCGGAGCCGGCTTTGGCTGTGAACGTCTTTTTGCTCCAGCCGGGAGCGGCCTTAACTGTAGAGCCTGGTAATGCATGGCCGCGGACAGTAAGTTCGGAGTTCTGCTGCACCACCATGTTGTCGGTTATGTAGCTCATAAGCTCGACGGCCGCCATCGAAGGCAGAGCTGCAAGCATACCAGCAGCGGCCAGAAGAATTCTGTAGTTTGAATTTCTGAAGTTCATCTAAGGTTTTATCGGTTTTAAGGTTTTGTTTAGAGACAGTAGGTTTTATGGTGTGCAAAGATATGAATTAATTGTCATAAAAACGGAAATAGGCTTGCTCTCTGAGGTCGCTGTATGGTACAGAGCAACGCATGCAAGCACGGATGAGACGCAATCTGTCGTTCGGGTCGACATCGGCACCTATAACTAAATGCTGCGTTTTGGGTGATAGGTTTGTCTTCGCAGCTTTGGCTGTGTGTTTTGTGGCTACCAGCACAGTACCGTTGCCGGGGAGCAAGTGCAGGGCTGGCACTCCCGTGGCATCGATTATTGTGTCTATAGGGCTTACAGTGGCCGAATCGCAACCATAAAATGCCAGAACCGGCGTAATATCTGTCAGCGGATAATTGCATGATGACGTGGTGAATACCGCCACGTCTCCCCTTCGGGCCAGTACTATGTCGGTGCCCCTTGAGTCGCCGTCGATGTATATGGATGCCGCCGGTGTTCTGAGGCGGCAGCCTGCAAGTACGCTCATAAGGCAGAGTCCAATGGCAAGCACCGCTCGCCGATGCCGCTTAAAATGAAATGCATACATGATGAGTGCGGTCAGCAGGGCAATGATGAATAGCTCGGTCGTCGTCGGCAGCATAGTAAGGCTGTATTCCCCTGAGACATAGACCGTGATGTCGACAAGCCGTTCGAGCAAGCCGAAGAGTTTGTCGGAAAGCTGTATCAATGCGGCGGAGGGTAGCCCGGCGTGCCATAGGAAGAGGCCCGTTGCCGAAACCACGATGAAAAACGGAAAGATGAGTGTGCCGGCGGCATTCATCGGTACTGTGAGCAGAGGCATTCGCTGAAACCACAGCAGCATGAACGGTGCTGTGGCTAACATCGCAGCCAGTGGAACGGTGAAGACGGCCGCTGTCTTGAAAAGCAGGCGCCTGTGCTCGGCGAAGGGATTGAGTTTGCGTGCAAGCAGAAGGATTCCGGCCACAGCAGCGAATGACAGCTGGAATCCGGCCGAAAATAACTGCCATGGATTGAGCGAGAGCACTGCGCAGAATGCCAGCATGAGGGTGTTGAGCGGGTTTACCCTGCGCTGTATAATTTTGGCAATGGCAAAAACAGTGAGCATCACCGCCGCTCTCGTAACGGATGCCGACATGCCCACGAGCAGGGCATAGAGCCATATTGCGGTGGCTGCCAATGCGTAGCGCAGTGCCATCCGTCGGCCGGTGAGGCGTAGCGGCGAAAGCAGTAGTAAAACAAAAGCCGCCACTACACCTACATGAAAGCCGCTTACGCACAAGAGGTGCGAGAGCCCGGTGATACGGAAGTTGTTCTTGATATCGGGGTCTACATCGTCTGTGGCAAAAATTGCAGTTGACAGCAGTCCGGCAGCCTCGGGGCTGAGCGGCGAGGCGTGTATCTTGTCGGCAAGTTGCCGACGGTAACGCAATAAAGTGAAATACAAGCCGCTGTCTTGTCCGATAATGTCTATGCCGTCGGGCCTGACAACGAATGTGCCCGAGATGCGCGAGGCCATGGCGTTGAGGCGACGGGAGGTGTAGAAGGGCACATCGTCGTTACGCTTCGGCGCTATGGCTGTGCCGCGAAACGAAATTTTGTCGCCTTCCGATATTTCGGGTATAATATCGGTGACAATTATGGCAATTCGGCCATGAGCGGCTGTATTCACATATGCTCTCTGACTCCGTGGCGATACTGTGACTTCTTCGACACTGCCGCATAACATATCCGAAAAAGCGGTTGAACAGGCCGGTTTCAGGTATGCCGTCCATGCCGCGAACAATGTGAAGACAAGAGCGTAAAGAGGAAGCGAATATGGCTCTTTACGAAATATAAAGAGCAGAACTGCCGATACTGTGAATGTGACCGCCAATGCCGGCCATGGGCTCAGAGCGGTGAATAGAGTCCCTGCCAAAGCTGCGCCGGCAAGCAGCGATGTCGGCGTGCGGTTTATAATCCGCCATGAGACAGAAGTCGCCATAGCTCCCCGCTACTTATTTGCGGCGCCAGAGCTCGAGAGAGGCAAGTGCTTGACGATGAAGCATCTCAAGGCCGTTTTTTACTTCGGCACCACGAGCCGAGCAACGCTTCATGAATTCCGTTTCGGCCGGATTATATACAAGGTCGTGGCAGAGATTGCTCTCGTCAAGGAGTTCGTAGGGGAAAGGAGGACAGTTGCCGACCGCAGGGAATGTTCCTATCGGGGTCGCGTTAATTATCAGAGGATGAGTTTTTACTAAGTCGGCAGAGATGCCGCCATATGTGATGATTCTGTCGCTGTTTTTCGAACGCGATACCCGAATCACATCTACGCCCAATTGGGTGAGGGCTTCGACCACAGCTTTCGACGCGCCGCCTGTGCCGAGCACAAGAGCACCCTTTGCGGCAGCTTTCTCTACCATCGGACGGACACTCTCTCGGAAGCCTTCGACATCGGTGTTGAAGCCTCGCAGAGCCGTGACGCGGCCAGTGCTGTCTCGCTCGATTTTAACGGTGTTGACAGCCCCCACGTGTGCGGCGTTGGTGTCCACGCTGTCGAGATAGGGCATTATCTCTTCTTTATACGGAGCAGTTACGTTGAACCCTCTCAGACACGGATTGATAAGAACAAGGCTATAGAGCGCTTCGGGCGTAAGTGCCTGCAGCTCGAAATTGTCGTAACTCTCGCGGCTGTGGTTCTCGGCAAAGAGAGCGGTGAAGAATGCCTTCGACTTCGAGTGTCCCAACGGTCGGCCGATAAGGCCGTATGTGGTTTTGGAGAGTTCCTGCGGTGTCATTGAATGCTATTTTGAAAGTCCTTGTGAATATGTGCGCCAACGCTCTATCAGAGCCGACATATCGGGCGGTACTGGAGCTGTGAAAAACATTTCCTCTCCGGTCTCGGGATGACGGAAGCCCAATGTCCGGGCGTGGAGGGCCTGTCGCGGACACAGCTCGAAGCAGTTGTTGATGAATGCCTGATAAGTCGACGAACGCACGCCGCGCAGAATTTTATCGCCGCCGTAACGGCTGTCGTTGAACAGAGGATGCCCGATAGACTTCATATGCACGCGAATCTGGTGGGTGCGACCGGTCTCGAGCACACACTTCACCACTGATATATGGGCGAGCGGCTCGATAGTATCGTAGTGTGTCACAGCGCGTTTGCCTTCCGGACCGTCGAGCGGAAAAGTTGTCATCTGCAGGCGGTCTTTTGGGTTGCGGGCGAGATTTGTGGCTATTGTTCCTGACGAGGGGTCGGGTTGTCCCCATACCACGGCCACGTATTCACGCTTCGTGGTCTTGTTGAAGAACTGGCGTCCAAGGTCTGTTTTTGCATCGGGAGTCTTTGCCACGACAAGCAGCCCCGAGGTGTCTTTGTCGATGCGGTGCACGAGTCCCAGACGAGGGTCGTTCACGTCATAATCGGGGGTGTCGCGGAAGTGCCATGCGAGGGCGTTGACGAGTGTGCCGTCGTAATTGCCGTGTCCGGGGTGCACGACAAGTCCGGCCGGCTTGTTTACCACAAGCACGTATCTGTCTTCATAAACAATGTCGAGCGGTATATCCTGGGCGACGACCTCGAATTCATATCGTGGACGGTCCATTACGACCTGCACCACATCGAGCGGCTTCACCCGATAGTTACTCTTTACGGCTTTTCCGTTTACAAGAATGCAGCCTGCCTCGGCGGCCTGCTGCACGCGGTTGCGCGACGATTTCTGAAGCCTGGCGACAAGAAATTTGTCTACCCTGAGCAGTTCCTGACCTTTATCGGCCACAAAGCGGAAATGCTCAAAGTATTCTACTCCGCCGATTTCCACTACTTTGCTCTCGGAGGAGCATTCGTCTTCAATGAATTCTTCGTCGGCCATTCTCTCAGTCTGTTATCATGAACGACTCGGGTGTTTCGTCGGAATCGTCCTCTACCGAATCAGAGGGCGATTCGATTCCGCATCCTATCTGGAGTGTGACTGTGGATGTGACCGGGATGACCGAGCCGACCGACAGAGGAGTGTCGCCGTAGCGTGCTCCGACAACAAGGTCGACGTACTCCGAGGGCACAGTTTCAACGCGTATATCGGAAATTCCAATGCCACGGAGATACGACATGGCCTGGCGCGACGACACATTTCCGGATAGCGGCATTGATATTGTGACTTGCTTGGGTGAAAATGCCGTAACGGTGACGTAAACCTGACGGCCTTTCTTAACAACGGCTCCGGCTTTTGGCCACGATTCAACCACAGTGCCGGGAGCGATATTGCGGTCGTAGATAGAGTCGGAAATTTCTATGGAGAGGTCGTTGGCCTGCAGTGTGGAGGCTGCTTCTGCATAAGTTTTATGCTTAATCTGCGGCACGATGGCTGTAGAACCGTGCATTGTCCATATGTCGAGGGCAAAGAGCACAATCCACAGAAGGATTGCTCCTACAAGAAAAATGAGGATTATATTGCTGATTATAGGATGTTTACTCCAGAAAGTCTTTATAGCGTTCATCAAAAGAGAGTTCGTTAATATTCTGCAAATATAAGCAAAATACAGTGAACGGCAAGCACTCAGACGTGATTTTTAGTCCGGGCCGCCTGACGGCGGACCCGGCTGTCAGGTTCATGTCAGATTGAGAATGCGAGACCTATATTTGCGCTTCGTGGGAGCGAGGGGCCATAAATATATCCGGAGTCGCGGTCGATGCCTTTGTCGAAGTCGTTCTGATACGAATTGAAAATATTGCTTACGCCGGCCGACAAATCGAGCGAAACGCGGTCGAGCACCTTGAATGTGTAGGTAAGCTTAAGTGAAGCGTCGAAGAAATTAGGCGTTTCTTTAGCCACATCAATCGGCGTGCCCGAGCCTGCCAGGTGTTGCACGAGCATATGTCCGGTATAAGTTCCCGAAATGGCTGCTTTTAGTTTGTGGGTAATCTCCCAGTTGGCCGTAAAATATCCGTATAAATCGGGTGTGCGGAACATTCGTTTTACCGCCGGAACATCGGGGTCGTCGCTCCACACCTCGGCTTTTTTGTAGCGGCTGCGTTGCCATGTTACGCCGCCCTGCACATCGAAGTGGCTCGAGAAGAAAGCTTTAGCCTCTACATTTATGCCAAATACACGGGCGCCGGAGCCGTTGTATCGCTCAAGCACGGCGTTGCCGGCTGCATCTGGCTCGTCGAGCTGGCGAAGGGCAAAGACATCTGTCAAATCGGTGAAGAAGCCCTCGATGAGCAGATTGGTCTGTACGTTTCCAAAGCGCTGATATATGTCGGCCGACGCGCTGACACTCTGCGAGCTTTCCTGCTTAAGACCCGGAGCGAGCACGGTGACAACACGTTCGCCGCCGACAATGGCCACATGGAAATCTTCGTCGTATGCCTGCGGCGAGCGGAAGCCGGTGGAGTACGACGCGCGGAAGTTGAAGTTGCTGTTCGGATTGTAGCGCAGATTGGCACGGGGCGATATTATGGCATTGTGTATAAGTGAGTGTTTGTCGACCCTGGCCCCGATAAGGAAGCCCCATTGTTTGTTACGCCACTCGTTCTGCAGATACCCGCTGTATATGTTTACCTTCTGCAAAATGTCGTGGTCGTAGCCTATTGTCACGTCGTGAAGTCTGTTGTATGAGTATTCCAGACCGGCGATGAATTCGGAGGGCATGAAGATGAGTTTTTCGAAAGGATGTGTCCACTGCGAGCCGGCTGTGACTACAATGTCGGCGGTGTGGCCGTAAGCGTCGGGGTCCATGTTCGAGCCGTAATAGCTCTGACGGCGTGTGTTTTGCATGGCGCTGAAGATCGACACGTGGTCGTTGTGATTGCAGGGCCATATGTCGAATGTCGCTTCTACGGCGTGAATGTTGTGGTCGGTCTGCTCGGCGATATTTGCCATATGCGCCGTTTCGTCGAGATTGTCGCCGCCACGGCGGTATTCGTGGGTGTTGTGGTATTCAATCGACAGACGTGAAATGTCGGACGGACGTAGAAAACCGCGGGCACCGACAGTCTGGGTTTTGAGTTGGGCTACTTCGGTGAAGCCGTCGCCATTGTCGTCGTAGCCGTCGCGATAGCGCGACTGTCCGAAGACAAACAAACCGGCTTTGTTGTTCTCTGTGACCACCGATGCGTTCAGAGTCGTATTGTTGTCGAACGCTCCCGAAAGACCTATTGAAGACAGAGTGTGCGATACACGTGCTGAATTTACCATGGGGTCTTTGGTGATAATATTTATAGTGCCGCCGATGGCCGACGAGCCGAACAATGCCGAGCCGCCGCCACGCATCACTTCGACGCGGTCTATCATATTTGCCGGAATCTGTTCAAGACCGTAAACACCGGTAAGCGCGGAGAACACAGGGCGCGAGTTCATGAGTATCTGTGAGTAGTGGCCGTCGAGACCATTGATGCGCACCTGGGTGAAGCCACAGTTCTGACAGTCGTTTTCCACCCTCACACCGGGCTGGAAGTTGAGGCCGTCGGCAAGCGAACAGGCTCCTACGCGGTCGAAGATTTTACCGGTGACGACGCTCACGAGCGCCAGGCTCTCGCGGCGTTTGATTTCGCTTTTAGACGATGTCACCACCACCTGATCGAGCATAAAGGCATCGGGCTCTACATCGAAATTGGCTTCTACAGTCTCGCCTTGCTTTACGCTTACGGTTATGGTTTTGGTTGCGAAGCCTATGAGTGAGGCCTCGAGAGTGTATTCGCCCGGAGCGAGATTGCGGAATATATAATGTCCGGAGCCGTCGGTAAGAGTGGCAAGCTGTGTGTTGAGTATTTTTACAAGGTAGTACGGCATGTGTTCGCCGGTTTCGACATCGATGACATGACCGCCTATGTTGGCGTCGGATACGACAGCCTCGGGCTGCGAGGCATAGATATTAATGCATGAAAGCAGTATGGCGACAATAGTCCCCATAATCAGTTTGAAAGTGTTTATTAGATTGTGTTATAAGAAATTATGAACGAAAAAAATCCGAATGAGCTTTGAATAGTTCGCAAAAAAACAATATCAAAGCGCCGGAGGTCCGCGCAGAGTTTCGCTTATAACATTAATCTTAATACAATGCAGGGAATTGTCGACAACTGCTCTTTCCCATTCGTTGCAGCAGAAAACATGAGCATTGCATACAGTGCTTTCCATTGTTGTTGCAGCCGCGTTAAACTGGGCTATGCTCATGAGCGATGCCGCCGAATGGGTGTGGGTCGACGATGGCAGATATGGATGCGAGTGGCTAACGGCACTGCCGTCGGCCATAAGGTGTGTGTGCACAAACACCGTATTCATAAACACGAAGTTTACGAATACGCATATAAGTAATACAGCAAAAACCTTACCCGCAATCTTTTTCATATTTCTGCAAAGGTACACATTTTTATGCGAATACGAAATACTGGCATTATGCAGCTTGCCGTACGAATTGCCAGTGTTGTTCGTGTATGAGAGATAATATGTTACTTTATAGACTGTTACGTCCGGATGTGCCATGGGGATGAGGCCTGTAGTCGAATCGTAGTCTATGTAAAGGGTGCCGCGGATAATATTTTGTTAGTGCCACAACAACGGCCAGGCATTTTCCGTTATGTATATGATTACATAACAGTATAGAACTATGAAGCATTCTTTTATTATCGCATCGGCGGCATTCGCATCAATAGCGCTCGGTGCGTGTAGCACAAGCAAACCGGTAGACCTCAGTGCTTTATCGGGTAAATGGAACATTGTGGATGTAAATGGAGAGGCCATAAAGGTCGCTTCTGCCGAAGATGCGCCCTATGTAGGGTTCGACGTCGTGAATGGCAGTATAAGCGGTTTTGCCGGTTGCAACCGCATAATGGCAACATTTAACACAAACCTTCCGGAGGGCGAACTCGAACTGTCGCATGTGGCATCGACCCGCATGGCATGTCCCGACATGAGCACCGAGCAGCGTGTGATTGACGCGCTCAACTCTGTAAAAGGCTACAAGCAGGGAAAAGAAGGCCGCATCGAACTCATTTCGTCGAACGGCAAGAATCTTATAACTCTTAAAAAAGCCGACAACGATATATCGGCCGCCGACCTCGATGGCACATGGAAAATCACCAGCCTCAACGGTGTGGAAATCAAGCCTGCCGAGAACGGCGATGCTGCAGCTACCGTATCGTTCGACCCCTCGGCCCGCACATACTCATTTGCCACCGGCTGCAACAATATATCAGGCCAATTCACAAGCTCGTATACTGATTTCAGTTTTGAAGCCGGCGCTGCCACAATGATGGCATGTCCCAACATGACTGTAGAAGACGGTGTAAAGGCTGTGTTGCCGCAGATTAAGTCGTTCGGTCAGGTTGCCGACGGTTCGTATGCGTTCTATAATAGCGAAAACGATATTCTTATGATTATAAGCAAGGTCTGATATCACCAACAACATTTAAAGCGTGTGGCTGAGCCGACGACATTCTGTCGCAGCTCAGCCACACGTTTTTTCTGTATCGCGGATTGTGGAGTGAATTCAGTTTTTTATGTAGAATGTTGTTTTCAGCGGGTAGTGGTCGGAGGCTTTGACAGAGCCTTTCTCCATGCTCACCGGCACAATATTTCCACGATATAAAGTGTGGTCGATGCAGAAGTAAAGACGCCAGTCGTTGAATGTGATAAGCGGTCCGAAGCCTACATTAGGGTAAACGCTGCTGAAGCCGGCGTCGTCGAGCTTGCGTATTGTGTAGCAACCCGGCACATCGTTGAAGTCTCCCGATACAATCACATCGGGACCTCCGTAAAGTCTTATATAGCGCATCAGTTGCTGGGCCTGATTGGCGCGGCAGACAGCCGCTTCCGACAGTTTGTCGAAGAGTTTGTTCTTTATATCGCTTATTGTCGGCCTGTGCAGCTCGGTCATCTGCATATATACCTCCCGGTCTTCGTTTAGGAGACGCATCGATTGCAGATGCACATCGAAAACGGTGATAATGCGGTCGGAGGGGAGTGTGACATGGAGGCAGATTACAAGGCCACCTTCGAATTTCGATGCCACGTCGAGATGTTTTGCCTCTACCGGAAATTTGGAGAGCACGGCGAGTTCGGCTCCATCGACATATACATACGGATAGTTCTCAAAGAGCTTTTCTCGCTCATTCCATCCCAAAAACTTCGGTCGGAAAGTGCCCACCCATGTGGCTTCCTGCAGACATACGATGTCGGCATCGGCTTTGAGAATATACTCCACCTGTTTGTTATACAGTGTGTCGCCGGTCTCAGTCTGTCCGGGCTCTATAAAGTTATGTACGTTGTAGGAGAGGAATGTAAAACTCTCGGCACCCTCCGGTATCTTGTCTGTGCCTATGTTGAGCGGAAAGTAGGTGAGCACAGGGCCGAGGCTACACAGCATGAGTGTAGTCAGCACGAGAGCGCCGCGACGGTAGCAGAGCAGCTGTATGACAAGCAGCAGTATGCAGAGCCAGAATGCATAGCCGAAACCGAGCGGAAGCACACCCCAGAACGCGCCGTGTTTCAGCGGAGATATGTAGCCTGCATATCCGGTTAATGCAAGGGCAGAGCCGGCGGCAAGGTCGAGCAGAAGGAATAATATGCTTAAAATGTGAAAACCGACAGACCTGCGTTGCCGGTTTTCTTTTTCTTTGGTGTCATTTTTGGCCATCGGTCAGAAAAACCATCGGTTGTTGAAAACTCCTTTTTTCTTCCAGTACAGTAGCATGAGGAAACCGAAAATCATGCCGCCGAGGTGCGCGAAATGAGCCACGCCGTCGGCCGAACCCGATATTCCGTAGAAGAATTCGAGACAGAAGTAGCCTATGATAAGCCACTTGGCCTTGATGCCTACGGGTATGAAGAACATATAGACGGGAACATTGGGGAAAAGGAAGCCGAAAGCGAGCAGCACGCCATAGATAGCACCCGAAGCACCAACCATGGGAGTGTTGATGAGAGCGTTGAGCATTGCGCAGTCGGGGTCGGAGTAGTTATAGCCGCGCTGTATCAGCGACCAACCGTCGAGTGCCACTTGCTGGCATACATCTGGAGGCAGCACGCCTTCAAGGTTGTGGATGTATATGGCAAACACGGCCATCTGAACGAGCCCGGCACATATTCCGCAAGTCACGTAGTAGAATAGAAAACGGGCTGAGCCCATGGCAAGCTCTATGGTGCGGCCGAACATCAGCAGGGCGAACATGTTGAAAAACAGATGCATGAAGTTGCCATGCATAAACATGTAGGTGAAGAGCTGAAGCGGCTGGAAGGCCGGCGAACTGAAGTAGTAGAGTGCCAGATACTTGTTGAGCGTGTGGTCGAGCGAGGGTACAATACCCATGGCGAGCCATATGATTACATTGAGTATCAGCAGATTCTTTACTACCGGAGGAATGTTTGAAAAAAGATTGCGGAACATATTTTGCAGTCCGGTAAAAAATTACACATTGAAGCGGAAGTGCATGATATCGCCGTCGGCGACAACATACTCCTTGCCTTCGACAGCCATTTTGCCGGCCTCGCGTACGGCCGACTCGCCGCCGAGGGTGACGTAGTCGTCGTATTTGATTACTTCGGCACGGATGAAGCCTTTTTCAAAGTCGGTGTGTATGACACCTGCGCAGCGCGGAGCCTTGGAACCGCGGCGGAAAGTCCATGCGCGCACTTCGTCGGAGCCGGCTGTGAAGAATGTCTGAAGGTCGAGCAGGGCATATGCCGCACGTATCAGACGGGCGACACCCGACTCCTTCAGGCCGATTGACTCAAGGAACTCCTGACGCTCTTCATATGTGTCGAGCTCGGCGATTTCGCTTTCGGTGCGAGCGGCGACCACAAGGAGGCCGGCACCTTCATTTTTGATTGCGTCCCGAACGGCTTCGACGTAAGCATTCCCGTCGGCAGCGGCTTCGTCGTCGACGTTGCACACATAGAGCACGGGTTTGGAGGTGAGCAGGAAGAGGTCGCGCATAAAGCGCTGTTCGTCGGGGCTGTCGAACGATACTGAGCGCGCTGGCAATCCTTTGTCGAGAGCCTCTTTGATTTTGGCAAGTACTTCATACTGCATCTTGGCTACCTTGTCGCCGCCTGTCTGAGCTTGCTTCTGTGTTTTTGCCATGCGGCTCTCCACGGTCTCAAGGTCTTTGATAAGGAGCTCGTAGTCGATGACCTCTTTGTCGCGAACAGGGTTTACCGAGCCGTCGACATGGGTTATGTTGTCGTCGTCGAAACAGCGGAGCACGTGGATTATGGCATCGGTTTCGCGGATGTTTGCGAGAAATTTGTTGCCGAGGCCTTCGCCTTTAGAGGCTCCTTTGACAAGGCCGGCGATATCTACTATCTCGACCGTCGCGGGCACTATGGAGCGCGGATTGCACATTTCCACGAGCTTGTTGAGGCGTTCGTCGGGTACGGTTATCACGCCCACATTCGGCTCTATGGTGCAGAATGGGAAATTGGCCGACTGTGCCTTGGCGTTCGACAGACAATTGAAAAGTGTTGATTTACCTACGTTGGGAAGCCCAACAATGCCGCATTGTAATGCCATATGTAGTTCTTGTTTTTTATTCGGGGTGCAAATTTACTAAATTTTGGTGGATTTCAGAAGTGAAACACAAGTCCTGCCACCAATTGGTTGTTGTCCGATGCCGAGGGCTTGGCGGCGCTGTGACCGTAGAAATATTGTTCGAAATTGATGCGGAACGAAGTCCAGGTCTTATTGATTATTTTTGTGGCTGTGATGCCGGCAGTGATGCGACGGCATCCGTCGATATCGGTGCCGAGTGTGCCGTTTTTGCCATATAGGCCGTTCGAGGCGTCGGTTATGCCGTCGAATCGTGCCTGAAGCGAAACCACGTTTGCCAGGGGCCACTTCACATTGAAATCATAGTTGACAAAGAAATCCCACGCGTGCGCATCGGCATAGGTATTGCCGGTGTAGTGGCGGTAGATGTACTCGCCTTCGACAAATAGTCCAGCATATTTCCACGACAGCGACGCATTGAGCATGTTTACGCGCACGCCGGCACCGCTGCCGCCCGGGACACGCGACATAAAGCCTACTTCGGGACGGATGCCGGAGGCGGTAGTATAGTTGGCCTTGATGCTGTAGGTGAGCGCCGAGTTCCACTGCTTGTGGTCCGACATGTCGGAAGCGTTGAACACACCGCCTTCGAAGTAAAGCGGCAACTGGGGAATTGTATATCCTGCCTTGACGCCGACAGAGCGGAGGTTGCCGAATTTATTTGTGAGGGACGCATCGGCGAAGTAGTAGAGCGAGGGGTCGCGGGTGGCTTCCACGCTGAGAGGCACGCGCATCTGTCCGGCCATCAGGGCAAGCCCGGTAGTGGGGCGGACGCGTGCATATGCGTCGAGAATTTTTATTTTGCCGTTGTCACAGAAATCGACCTGAATGCGGTAATCGACTTTAGGCAGCACGTAGCCTCCGGCCACGAGACGTGCGTTGGCGACTTCGAAACGGCTCTCGCCCGTAGCGGTCGACAGTCGGTAGAACGTGCGGAATGTGCCGTTGAAAGTCGGCACATATTTCCACAAGTCTTCGTTGCTTTTGCTCTCATCGCTGTCGGCAAAGGCAGCCGACGACGAGAGCAAAAGCAATGCAGTGAGAAGCGTTTTTACTTTCATTGGTAATCGTAAACGAGTTTGATATCGTCGATAAACATTGTGGCGCCGGCTCCTCCGGTGAAGTAGTCGCCGTATTTGCTTGCCGACGCGCATATAATTAGATATTTGGGCGTGCGAGATGTGGATTTGTATTTCAGTTCGAAATCAAAAGGCACGTACGATGTTATAGTCTCGGCATTGTTCAACTGTCCGTAAGCGATGACTTCGGGTGCGTTGGGGTCGAACAGACGTCGGTTGTTGGGGTTTGTGCGTATTTCGTAGGCTTCGTCGCCGTCGATGAGCGCCGCCCACACCGAGCATGTGTCGGGCTGTCCGATGAGGTTTTTGAAATCGGAGGATGCGCGGTCGATGATAGCTCCGGTGTATTTATACATGCCTTGAACACGCACCGGACGCTCGGTGAATGGACGTCCTAAGCTGAGCACGCCGTTAGTGCCGTCGGTGCGCACATATCTGCCGGTGAAGATGTTGCCGGCGGCGAGCTTCACCACTATCCATTTGGTTTCGAGCTTGGCTGCCAGACCGGTGCCGGTGGGGGTGTCGTCGGTGGGCACGGTGTTCGACTGACCGACAGTGGCTGCTCCCTGGTTGCCGGTGCCCCAGTATGCATCGCCGTCTTCGGCCCACGGACACCATACGCGTTTGTCGAGCCACCAGTCTTCGAAGTCGCTGTTTGGCAACTGCAGCTCTTTGCCAGTGGTGAAATTGAGCGTGCTGCCGTAGTTGTCGTCGGAGTAGGCACGTACTTCATAGCTCGTTTCGGGCGACAAGTGCATTATGCAGCCCGTGAACGAGCCTCCGTTGTGTGTCACCTGATTCTCGGGCACTTTTGTCCATATTTCCGAGCCTGTGATGCGGTATTCGAAGCCGTTGTCGAGCCCTGCCTCGCCTTGTCCGTATACCCATGCCACGCAAGTCCATGCGTCGGCACTGACTGTGGTTACGGCCTCGTCGACAGTCTGCACATATACAGTCCACTCTTCTTTGTGCCCATAGTTCTCGGTGACGATTGAGAATGGCTTCGAGCCGTCGAAGGTGTCGCCCTCGAGCAGGTCCGGAGTCATTTGGGCCGAGGAAGCGGCGAGTTTCGCGCGTATTACCTTTATTTCTTTGAGGTCGGTGCCGGTGCGGACGAAGACTACAACACGGTGTCCGGGCACATCGATCACCGTCTCGCCCATCTGTCCTTCTACTTCGAAGTAGCGCTCAATGTTTTGTGCGCTTTCGATGCGCCACAGATAGCTCTGGTAGAGTTCAAGATATACGTAGAGCGGCGACGAAAGGTCGACCGTGCCGGCAAAAGGATTGTCGACGATGTGCGAGCCCGGAGTGAGCGAGTAGCCCGTGATCTGGACCGAGTATATGTCGGTGTCCTCGGGGAAGTTTATTGTCGCTACGCGGTTTACTGTATCTATCTGTGTGATGCCGCTCTGTCCGCGCGCTTCGAGCGAGATGAAATTGGCCTGTATGCGCGGATAGGGTATATTGTTTTTTATACAGCCGGAGAGAAGGGCTATGATGCAGAGAGCCGGAAGTAAGAATGCAAAACTGTTCTGTTTCATATCACTACCATCATGCCGAAGTTAATGTTGAAAATATTGAAACGGAAATTGGCGCCCGAAGTGGTGCGAGAGCCTTCGTAAATGCCGTCGGTAGTCTGTTTCTCGTGTTGCCACTTGAGGCCGAACACACCGAAGGAGATATTGAACGACACATAATCCTGTACGAATATGCACACGCCGGGGCTGAAATTGAGAGCTCCCTGGGTGATATTGGTGCGTGTGTCTTTGGGCTGGCCGTCGTATAGGCGTTTGAATCTCGAAGAGCCGCTGCCGAAACTGAGGTCTGTCTCGTTGAAGATGCCGAAGCGTCCGTGAGGGTCGAGTCCTACATAGGCACGGTGGAATGCCGACACGCTGAATGTCTGCTGATAGTAGCTGATGTCGCTCAGCGAGAAGTCGAGGTCTTCGTCGAAGTTGAATGAAAGGTTGGCCAGGTCGGCATAGCCGCGCGAGTATATGAGCTTCATGCCCACCGACATATTGCTTGTGTAGAAATATGATATTGCTGGCCTTACGGAGTATATTTTCCCTTTGAAGTCAATGTTCTGCAGCATTGAGAGTACTTCGATATCCTGTGTCTTGAGTTCGCCGTACGATGCCGTGATGCCGAAGCCCCATTTGCCTTTGGGAATGAAAATATAGTTGTAGAGCCCGCGGTCGAATCGGCCGTAGTTTGCTTCGGGAATGATAATGTCGACAGTATCTCCCTGCACAATCACTTTCTCAATCGAATCGGGCCGTGCGGTGTCTTTTTTGCGGTGTATGGTCTGAGCCTGGGACTGGGCGAGGCAGAGAAGAGCCGCAGCCAGGGCGATAATCAGTCTTGTCGTTTGTTTCATAGCCTGTTAGATGTAGAACATTACTCCGAAAGTGATTGAAAACAAGTTTACGCGGAAGTTGGCCTGCTGTCGTCGCATATTGGCTATGTATATCTGGTCGGTGGTTGTGCGTGTGTGTGTGTAATCGAATCCGAGCACGCCCACGTTTACCTCAATGGCGGAGTAATTGTTGAGAAATACCGACAGACCAGGTGCGAGACCCACACCGAATTTAATATTACGCGCGTATGTGCCTGTGAGGTCGTTGCCGGTGCCACTGATTATTTTCGACTGTCCGCCACCAAGCTGCATCTGCACTTCGTTGAAGAGGCCGAAGCGTGTCGATCGCCCCAGACTCATATACATGCGGAAAACTGCCGTGCCGTAGTAGCTGTGGCTAATGTTGTATAGGTTGTCGATGTTGTATTCTGTGTCTTTTCCCAAAACGACGTCGGCCGAATTCAGCCTGGTGCGCTGGCGGTTGTACGAGAAGCGGCCACCTGCGGCAAGGTTGTCTTTGAAGCAGAAAAGCACCGTCGGGCTCACCTTGAACGAGTAGGTGTCGCCGTTCATCCGTTCGAATATGAGAAATGAATAATTATTTTGGTCAGACTGCGAGTAGCTTACGCTTACGCCGGCGACCCACGCTCCTTTGGGCACGAACGATACTTGCTCTATTTTGCGTCTGAATTCCTGCTGTGCAGCCGCGTCGGCTGCACAGACCAGCAGAATGAGTGCCGTAAGCAGAGGCGCTGCAAGTTGTCGAAATCGCATATGTTGTTAATATGATTAAATCGTATTTTATGTTCAGTTGTCTTTCGGACCAAAAAGTTGGCACTTCTGGCACAAAATTTTTGTAAAGTTACGCAAAAAAAATGATTTATCTTTTATTGTAGACGTTTTTATTAGACCAAAAAACCTTATGGAAAAATAAATATGTCATTTTGCGAAGTTAAAAGCGACTATTTTACACAAAATGACACAAATATTTGTAATTTATTTGTCTTGATTGAATAAATTTATTAATTTTGTGGCGAACCAAATGAAGTATCACATGAAAAAATTGTACTCTTTATTCCTTCTTTTATTTGCCGGCGTCGTTATGGCGTCGGCAAATGGGGCTGTGAAGCTGTCGCTCAACCCCGATATGTTGAACAAAGCCGTGATCGGCGCCGATAGGTTTGCGTCGAAGGTGCAGAAGGCTCCGGCTGCACGCGCTGACGGTGATGCTGCCGACGAGCCGGCCGATGAACAGTGGACGCTGCTCGGTACAGGTCGTTTTACCGATGATATAATGAGTGCCCTCACCCCACTCGAGTCGCAGACATGGGATGTCGAAATATACGAAAGCGCAACAACTCCCGGTTATTACCGTGTGGAGAATCCTTACGGAAACGGTAACTGTCCTTATTTCGATGCCTTCGACAGCTGTGATATATTTCTCCATGCCGAGAATCCCGATGCCGTGTGGGTTGAATACGTTGAGCTGAAGGATATCGACTTCGGTTTGATGGAGGGAGAGTATTGCCCTGCTTATTTTTGTGACTATGCCGGTTACTACATCAATTTAGGCTACTTCAGGCCTGAGGAAGCCGTTTCAATGGGCATGGCTTCGGGCAAGCTCCTCGGCGGTAATTTTACATTTGGAGTCGGAGAGGTTTTTCTCGATTTCCCGCTGTTTGGTAATGGAGATCAATTTGCTGTCAATCTGAGCGGACTCCTCCGTGTGTCGCTTCCCGGCGCGAAAGATTTTAGTTTCGGCGTTCAGCCTGGCGACATCTGCACCGACAGCAGCCTTTCGGTTGCCTACTCAGCCGGTGAGGATATTGCCGAAGTAAAGTATGGCCTTTTCAGCGGTATGCGCAGCTTCGAGAAAAAAGATGAAAAACTCTTCCAGGAAGTGCTTGCCAAGGGCTCTGTCGCTACCGGCGGTGTGGTGACTGTAAGCCCCGAATACGGCATGAACACCCTTGCTCTCGCAGCACTGACTGCCGACGGCGATATTGTGGGCCGCGAGATAGTATATTGCTTCGGTCAGCAGGAAAATGCCGACGAGTGGAAGACCATAGGCAAGGCTGAATACTCCGAAGATGTGTTCTCGAGCATCTGGCCCGACGAAATGAGCAATGTTGTGTATCAGGTAGACGTACAAGAAAGCATCACTACTCCGGGTCGCTATCGCCTTGTTGACCTCTATGGTCCGGCATATCCCGAATATCAGTTGCTGGTCAACGACGGTAATATCCCCGAGGGCCACAATCACAGTCACTATGTGGTTATCGATGCCACAAATCCCGAAAGAGTCACCATCGAGGGTTCGCCCATTGGTGTCGAGTTTGACGGCACACAGCTCATTTTGTTCTCCGAGGGCTGGCACTCTATTCAGACAGGCGCAAATCTCAATGACCCTGGCGTGCTCGATGGTTTCGGTACATTGAAAAATGGCAAAATCACCTTCCTCGGTGGTGCTATCAACCTTTACATGCCCGGCTCTGCAATGTATCGCGGCAATATTAATCACAAATTCTATATCCAGCTTCCCGAAACTGATTCTGTAGCCGATGTAGTTGCTGGCACTGATGCGCCTGTATACTATAATGTATCGGGTCTGCGTGTCGACTCTCCTTCTGTTCCCGGAGTATACGTAAAAGTTCAGGACGGAAAAGCCACAAAAGTATACGTGAAATAATAATCTGTTTTCTCATAAATTAGGCAGGAGACATACCCGGGAAGGGTATGTCTCCTGTTTTCTTTTCTTGTTTCTGTTTATTGTGTCTGCTTTCAGTCGGGAACGCCTACACGTTTGAAAATATAATCTTTGTGCCCGACCTCAAATTTGAGAATATCGTTGTGGAGCACCTTGATATCTTCTATCGTGGAGTAAGTGTTGAAAATATCGCGAACCACCGGCGTTATGTTCTTACGCCAGCGCTCGGCAGTTACATTGGTGAGAGAGTCGAGCATAGGTTGTTGTGCTTCGGTGAGAGCATTTTGTGCGAATGCCACGCCGTCGCGGTCAACGTTTACATTAAATGTCGAGGGGTTGAGCGAAACAATGATATCGTCGTAATCGCGGTCTTCGGCCACATAGCTGCCCGATGCCGATGCTGTGGCTACGATATTTGCCTCATAGACCTGCTCGATGCCGTCGGACGATGCCGGTTGGCTGGCGTTTATCACAGCAGATATATTTACGTTTCCGCGTCCTTTTTCGCCTGGTGTGGGGGCAAAATCGATGGTGATTGTTGCCATGGCGTTGGAGGCTCCCTGTATTTGGATTGTCTCAGGATTGCCCTGCCATTGTCCGGCATAGTATGCCGAATCGGAGCACGACGACATTCCTACAGAGGCTGCGACTAAGGCAGCGAGGCTAAGTAATGAACAGGCGATTGTTTTCATAGTCGGTTGTAATGTTTAGAGTAAGTTTTGTCTGATAGCATAGAATGTAAACAACGCATGTCGTGCGTTTGTTCGTTGGTCGGCTCGCCTCGAATTTTTTCGCTGGCGTGACGACATAAAAAACTCCGTCAGGGACGAGGTCGCCGACGGAGTTTAAATCTTCTGAAAGTCGCTTATGCGTTCTTTACTTTCTCTACAATAGCTGCGAAAGCAGCGGGGTTGTTGAGAGCGAGGTCGGCGAGGACTTTGCGGTTGATTTCGATGCCGCTCTTGTGGATGAGGCCCATGAGCTTGGAGTAGCTGAGGTCGTGGAGACGTGCGGCAGCGTTGATACGCTGAATCCAGAGAGCGCGGAAGTTGCGCTTCTTGTCCTTACGGTCGCGGTAAGCGTAGGTAAGACCTTTTTCCCAGGTGTTTTTAGCAACGGTCCATACATTACGACGGCAGCCAAAGTAGCCTCGTGTGAGTTTGAGGATTTTCTTGCGGCGTGCGCGCGATGCAACGTGGTTGACTGATCTTGGCATTGTTTCAAATGATTTTGAATGACAGCGTCAGCTGATTTCGGAGCTGCTCTTAGGGCTGTGCATTCGGTTAATAATGAATTATATAATCACGAATTAGCTTTGAGAGTAAATTGCTTTGACAGCGGCTTATTTGAGGCCGAGAAGCGACTTCACACTTGAAAGGTTGGCGCGAGCAACGAGACCGCTGTTGGTGAGGTTGCGTTTCTGCTTCTTAGTTTTCTTTGTGAGAATGTGGCTCTTGAAAGCGTGTTTTCTCTTAATCTTACCTGAGCCGGTAAGGGCGAACCTCTTTTTGGAACCGGAGTTAGTCTTAATCTTAGGCATTGTTTTGTTAATTTGTTGTTAATTCGAGTATTATAATCGATAGCCACACGTGGCTGATTATTTCTTTTTGGGCGATATCATTATCGTCATGCGTTTGCCTTCGAGAATCGGCATCTGCTCTACTTTGCCGTAGTCTTCGAGGTCGTTGGCAAAACGGAGCAGGAGCACTTCGCCTTGCTCTTTGAAGAGAATCGAGCGGCCTTTGAAGAATACGTAGGCTTTTACTTTAGAGCCTTCCTGAAGGAAGCCGACGGCATGCTTGAGCTTGAAGTTGTAGTCGTGGTCGTCGGTCTGAGGCCCGAAACGGATTTCTTTTACGACTACCTTGGCTGCTTTGGCTTTGATTTCCTTGGCTTTCTTCTTCTGCTGATAGAGATATTTCTGATAGTCAAGGATTTTGCATACCGGGGGCTCTGCGTTTGGCGATATTTCCACGAGGTCGAGGTCGAGCTCGTCGGCAATGCCGCGTGCCTGCTGAATGGTATATATGCCGGGGGTGACGTTGTCGCCTACAAGACGCACTTCGCGTGCACGTATGTGCTCGTTTATGTTGTTGGGCGCTTGCTTTTGCTGGCGTGGGTCACGGCGTCCGGATTGCTGTGGGCGAGGACCGTTGTTTATGGGTCGGGGTGCTCCCGGATTGTAAGGTTTTTTATCCATTCAGTGTGCTTGGTAGCAGTTTAATTAGTATTTTGTTTGTTATTGGTTAATCATTTTGTTGACCTCATCGGTCAAAAGCTGTGCAAAGTTAGCAATTTTCATCGAACCAAGGTCGCCTTCGCCCGATTTTCTTACGGAAACTTCGCCTGCAGCGGCTTCTTTTTCGCCTACGACGAGCATATAAGGTATGCGTTTGAGCTGATTGTCGCGGATTTTGCGACCGAGAGTCTCGTTGCGGTTGTCGACTTCGCAGCGAATGTCGGCGGCATCAAGCTCGGCAGCTACGCGGTTGGCGTAGTCGCTGTATTTGTCGCTTACGGGGATGATAATCACCTGTTCGGGTGCGAGCCACAAGGGGAAGTGGCCGGCAGTGTGCTCGAGCAGCACGGCTACGAAGCGCTCCATTGAGCCGAAGGGTGCACGGTGTATCATCACCGGACGATGCTTCGCGTTGTCGCTGCCTGTGTATTCGAGCTCGAAGCGTTCGGGCAGGTTGTAGTCTACCTGAATTGTGCCGAGCTGCCAGCGGCGGCCGATGGCGTCGCGTACCATAAAGTCGAGTTTAGGGCCGTAGAATGCTGCTTCTCCGAGTTCGGTGCGCGCGTTGATGCCTTTTTCGGCGCAAGCTTCGATGATTGCCTGTTCGGCTTTGTGCCAGTTTTCGTCGGAGCCGATGTATTTTTCTTTGTGCTCGGGGTCGCGGAGCGATATCTGAGCTTCGTAGTTGTCAAATTTGAGAGCCTTGAAGATGAAGAGGATGATGTCCATCACTTTGAGGAACTCGTCTTTGATTTGCTCAGGGGCGCAGTAGATGTGTGCGTCGTCCTGCGTAAATCCGCGTACGCGGGTGAGTCCATGGAGCTCGCCGCTCTGCTCGTAGCGGTATACAGTGCCGAATTCGGCAAGGCGCAGGGGCAGGTCGCGGTATGAGCGGGGGAGTGCACGGAAAATCTCGCAGTGGTGAGGGCAGTTCATGGGTTTGAGGAGGTATTCCTCGCCTTCTTCGGGAGTGTGTATGGGCTGGAACGAGTCTTTGCCATATTTTGCGTAGTGGCCCGAAGTTACGTAGAGCTGCTTGTTGCCGATATGCGGAGTGATTACCTGAAGGTAACCGTATTTTTTCTGAATTTTGCGGAGGAACTGTTCGAGACGGTCGCGGAGAGCGGCGCCTTTGGGAAGCCACAGGGGAAGTCCGGCACCCACTTTCGACGAGAAAGCGAAGAGCTCCATTTCTTTGCCTATCTTGCGGTGGTCGCGTTTCTTGGCTTCTTCAAGAAGGGTGAGGTACTCGTCGAGCATTGCCTTTTTGGGGAAGGTGATGCCGTAGACGCGCACCAGCTGTTTGCGTTTTTCGTCGCCGCGCCAGAAAGCGCCTGCGAGGCTTGTGATTTTCACAGCTTTGATGGCGCCTGTGGAGGGCAGGTGCGGGCCGCGGCAGAGGTCGGTGAATGCTCCTTGGGTGTATGTGGTGATATGACCGTCTTCGAGCTCGGAGATGAGCTCGCACTTATATTCTTCGTTGCGGTTGCCAAACATATCGAGGGCGTCGGCTTTTGCGATGTCTTTGCGGACGATGGCTTCGTCTTTGCGGGCGAGCTCGAGCATCTTGGCCTCGATTTTTGCAAAATCGTCGGAGGAGAGCTTGTTTTCTCCCGGGTCGATGTCGTAGTAGAAGCCGTTCTCAATGGCGGGGCCGATGCCGAAGCGTACGCCGGGATAAAGCTCCTGAAGGGCTTCGGCCAGCAAATGAGCCGAGCTGTGCCAGAAAGCATGTTTGCCTTCCGGGTCTTCCCATTTGAAAAGCTTGATTGATGCGTCGGTATCGATGGGGCGGCTGAGGTCCCACTCGTTGCCGTTGACCGATGCTGCAAGAACCTCGCGGCCGAGGCGTGGAGATATTGAGTTGGCTATCTGAAGCGGAGTTGTGCCGGCTTCAAATTCCTTGACGCTATTGTCGGGAAATGTGATTTTTATCATGTCTGTTTTTTATGATGTGTGCGGCCACGGTTTTTAGCCGTGGTTGCAAAATCGCCGCAAAGATACAAAAAAAATGTGATTGGCACAATTTTTACAAGTTTTATTTCCAGTGATTTTTCGATGCCGCATTTTTTTTGAAATAAGTTTGCAAAATTGAACTCTTGTCGTTAACTTTGCGTTATAAAATCAAAGGCAAGAGAGCTGAAACCCATACCACATCAAAGTTGATTGGGAAACTCGTCAATTATTTCCGAACTACCGAGACAAGCTTGACCGACCAATGGCGGGCCTCAGCCGTCGACTCACGTCGCCGGACGCCTTAGAGCCGGAGGATTACAAAGGGCGGCAGGCACTCAAATCCTGTCTTTAGGGAGTTTCATCGCATCCTTTGGTGTGGCCTTATAAAGCGCGACATTGCTCAGCAGTGCCGCGCTTTTTTTTGCTTATGCTCGAAGATGCCTGGTTTTGAGCTTATATAGTGCCTCCGCTTATGTCAGAAGGGGTATCCGATGGCGAGGTGGAAGGCAAGAGAGTTGCCGAAGCTCGTCATGTTGTAGTATCCGTGCTTGCCGGTGTCGTATGGTGCGTGTATGCCAATGCCGAGGTCGCCGCGGATTACAAGCATGCTTATGTCGAAGCGCAGTCCTACGCCTGTGCCCAGTGCGAGGTCGCGTAGAAAGCTTTTGGCGCGCAGAGTGCCGCCCGGACGCATGTCGTCGTGCTTGAGGAGCCATACGTTTCCGGCATCTATGAAGAGTGCTCCGTGCAGAGGTCCGGCTATGGGGAAGCGGTATTCGATGTTGGCTTCGAACTTGAATGTGCCCGTTCGGTCGAAATAATCTTCGGGCTGTCCTTCGGGAGCTTTGTAGCTGCCAGGGCCTATGGAGCGCACCGTGAAGGCTCGCACGGAGTTTGCTCCGCCCACATAGAATTGCTCGGAGTATGGCACCTGATTGGAGTTGCCGTAGGCGTGAGCTGCACCACATGCCACGCGTGTGTAGAGCCAGTTGTCGCCGCTTGCTATACGGTGTCCGTAGACGAGCTGCGCCTGTCCTTTGACGAACTGTGAGAAGGGAGTGCCGAAGAGATGTTTCTCGCCTTTGATGCCGCAGGCGCGGTATATGGCCCAGAAAATATTGCCCGCTTCCTGTACCTGAAACTGCACATTGATGCTGTTGTTCGGAGTGAGCATGCGGTCGTAGACGTAGCTGTACGACATCTGAGGTATATACTGGCTGCGGAAGCTCTGCGCTACTGCCGGATTGGCCGCCATGATGGAATCGAAATCATGGGTGGTGTTCATCAGGTTGGTGTAGGTGAGCTTTATTGGTGTGAAGCTGTTCTGCACATGTCGGCGCAGACGCCAGTCGTACGACATCGAGGCGTTGAACTGTGCCATTTTGAAATAGTGCGGACGGTTGAGCAGGTCGGCGTTGAGTGTGAACCGTGTCCAGTTGAGCTGGTAGCGGCTGCGCGGTATGAATTTTGGGGCGAGCAGGCGCGGAAAAGCGAGAGATCCGGTGAGGCCGGCTTCATAAGAGTTGAACACAGAGTTGCGTCCATGGCCGGTCTGCCACTCGTATGTGCCCGAGAGCTTCACCGACAGCTGTTCGCCTCCGCCGAAGATATTTTTGTTTGTCACGCCAAAAACAAGGCCGGGGCCTATATAGCTGTTTGATTTCGACGAGGCGTTGGCTTCGAGCGACATCTCGAGCGGCGCATCGAATTTGCAGTATATGTCGACGTTCAGCAGCCGTTCGTCGTGATTGGCTGTGTCGGGATAAGCATCTATGTTGATAGTGTTGAATATTCCGAGACGCGAAAGATAGGTCTGGGTGCGGTCCATGTTCCTTACCGAGAAGGTGCGTCCCGGGCGGAAGGTGAGACACTCCTCGATAGACTTGTGTCGCAGCCGCGAGGGCTGCATCTGTATTAAGGTGGCTCTGTCGAGATTTATGGTGTCGGGCTTGCCGCCGCCCTGGTTGCGCTCGGCATACATGGTGACTTTGCCCGTTTTGTAGGGTTGGCGGGCGAAGGCAGGGATGTTTGATGCCGCGACAAGATGGAGTGCTATTCTGCCTCTGTTTGTGAGGCTGTCGGCAAGATACTCTATGTATTCAGGCCGGAAAAAGTAATATCCTTTGTTGCGGAGCACGTTTGTTATTCGTGTACGGGCCACCGACAGCGAATCGGCAGAGTATCGCGGCATGTGCGACATAAGATAAGAGTCTTGCCGCGCTATGGAGTCGATCAGAGCGGCCAGACGTGTTGTGTCGGGCATGAGTATCACGGTGTCGACAGGATATGCCGGACCCGGAGTGATGTTGTATACGATTTTTGCTTTTTTAGGGTTTCGGCCAGTTTTGAGTTCATACGAAGCCTTGCCGCTGAAGTAGCCGTTGTTGTCGAGCAGTTGGTCGAGCATCTTTGTGCGTACCTCGGGTCGCACATCCGACACCAGCACAGGTTCTTCAAC
>Ga0137306_100416_pt1 | contig 61957 bp, 48 predicted proteins | sample Inofroosms_March_FD_97187 | JGI IMG/M metagenome (GOLD analysis project Ga0137306, IMG submission 97187) | Mouse cecal microbial communities from Vienna, Austria - N-Acetylneuraminic and N-Acetylglucosamine D2O microcosms_March | ecosystem: Host-associated > Mammals > Digestive system > Large... | reverse complement strand
GCCGGGACGGGATAAACGCTGAAGGCATCTAAGCGTGAAGCCCCCCTCAAGATGAGATATCCCTACCGTAAGGTAGTAAGACCCCTTGAAGACGACGAGGTAGATAGGGCAGGGGTGGAAGTGCAGTAATGCATGGAGCTGACTGCTACTAATCGGTCGAGGGCATGACCAAAGGTGGAAGGGTAAAAGAAGCGGATAGAGTAATTCCTGTATGCAGTTTTGAGGGTACATGAAAGATAGTCTCTGCAGAAAAAGAAGCAGGGACTATAATTGAATAAGGAATAATCCTCGATAGCTCAATGGTAGAGCACACGGCTGTTAACCGTGGGGTTGTTGGTTCGAGCCCAACTCGGGGAGCTTAAAAGCCCGTAAACAGTGTTGTTTACGGGCTTTTGCATAGTAGAAAATGGATCGCGCCTGAGCCTGCAGACATTCGCGTCTGCAGGCTTTTTACGCACATAAGGAAAACGGTTTATCCTGGAAAGTGGTGCATGCTTTTATAAAGCGTTTTGAAACGCTGGTATTTTTCCATGTGTTCTGCAAAATTCTCCGGATTTGGGAGAACCTGGTCAGAATATTGTACAACCTCATGAATAGCAGAGGTGATATCAGGATACGTACCGATTGCAACTGCAGAGAGGATCATACAGCCCAGTGTTCCAGCCTCTTTGTTAACAAGAGTATAGACAGGCTTCTGAAAAATGTCTGCCCTTAAACGGGAGGAGACTGGGGAATTTGCAGCTCCTCCAGCCATAACTATTTTTTCAAAATTCAGGTTAAGAGGCGCAGCGTATTCGTATGCAAGCTTAAGCTGATAGACGATGCCCTCTTTTAGCGCAAGATACAAATCCTCCTCAGTAGTTTCCAGTGATAATCCACAGATTGTCCCAGACATATGGTAATTCAGGTCAGGATGACCGGAAGAGCCGAACTGCGGAAGTATGAGCACATCCGTATGCCTGCCGGCAACACGCTCATCCATATATTTAAAAAAGTCAATTCCTTTTGAGGCACACAGATCTCTTGTGCCCTTAAAAAGAGTATCCCGCGCCCAGTTCATCAGAGCGCCGCAGGTAGTTACTTCGAGTGTTGTGAAGAAGCAATCAGGAAGAGGATAAAGCATGCAGGGCATCTGAAGCTTTTGCAGAGTATCCTTCGGATAAGTCTCAGGAAGTATCAGAGCAAGGCATTCACATGTACCGATGCAGTCTTCCGCAAAGGAGACATCCAGAAAGCCGCAGCCAAGAGCAGCGCAGACCTGGTCGTGTGCACCGGCGACAACGGGAATTCTGCCAGACAGGCGGCAGTTCTGGGCAATATCGTCTTTTACGTAACCGATGATAGTTCCGGAAGGCACCAGTGTGGAAAAATATTCTGATGTCAGGCTGGCAGATGCGAGCAGCGCTTCATCCCATTTTAAACGGTGAATATCGACCGCCATGCTTCTTCCCGCTGAACTGTAGCTGACCCTTCGTGCTCCGGTCAGCAGATATCCGATATAGTCCTCGTAAAAGAAGATTTTCTTTGTTTTAGAGAGCACGTCTGTATGATCACGCATCCAGATTAATTTCGGAAGAGAGTAAAGCTGACTTGGAGCCAGTCCAGTAGTTTGGAAAATATAATCAGCTCCAGGATCTTTACAGATTTTTTCTACCCCCTCTTTGCCCCGGCTGTCGCCTGTCACCATAGAGGGGCATAAAACATGATCATTTTCGTCAAGACAGACGAGGGATTCTCCAAGACATGTGACGGAGATGGCCTGTATTGGTTCGGGGCAGGCTGATGCAGTCTCAGAGATGGCTTGAAAGACCTTTTCCCGAACGACATCAGGGTCGATCTCTCGTGTGCCGTGACCGCGGTTTTCTGAATATTTTCTACTGGCCGAGCTAATGATGTCTCCGGACAGATTAAAAGCACATACCTTGCATCCGCTTGTTCCAATATCAATTCCTATAATTGCCATAATACCCTCCGTTTACTTTATTTTCTTCGCCGCAGATCATGATACTTCCGCCGGCCTCTGTGAGCTTGTCCCGTAATGTCTCTGAAAGATCATTGTCTGTAATGATTCCGTCAAAATCCTTTACATGTGCATAGCTGATTAAGCTGTAGGCTTCGAATTTGGATGAGTCTGCAAGGAGATAAATCTCGTTGGAAATACTCATGATTTTATGTTTTATGCCTGTTTCGGCAACATTCCCGATCATGACATTGCCTTCTGGAGAAATCGCGTTGCAGCCCAGGAAGGCAATGTCTGCGTGAAAGTTATTGACCTGCATTTCAGCTAATGTACCTCTGGATGACCATGTATTCAAATCAATCTCCCCGCCGACCATAATTACATTTGGAAATGGATGTGACAGAAGCTCAGCGGCAATGTTTACACCATTTGTAATAAAAAAGCAAGGAAGATCGTTTGGAATTAGTTTTGCCACACTTAATGTTGTAGTACCGGAATCAAGGAATACGTACTGGTTCGGATGTATCAGTTGATATGCAGCACTTGCAATTGTTTGTTTGGATGAAGCCTGTTCTGTGATACGCGTGATGTAAGCGGGCTCCAGAACCACCCGTTCATGTTTATTCCCGGAATCGGCGAGAATAGCGCCTCCATGTGTCCGGAGAATTTTACCCTGCGAAACAAGAAAGTCAAAATCCCGGCGGATCGTCATATCAGCAACATGAAATTGCTGTACAAGATCACTGATCTGTACCTTCCCGTTCTGCAGCAAAATATCCATAATAGCATCAAGACGTTTTGCTTTATTTGCCAATGGAACACCTCCCCAAATTAAAAGAATGTTTGAAATTCGAACATAATAACTATAGACAGTATAGATGGAATACTAGGAAAAGTCAATATAAAGAAAGAAAATAAACGTTTTCGACAAAAAATAAAGTGTTAATTTGGCAATAATGACATATTGATATCAAAGAAAATGTAAGATATGATAATTAATAGTTTAAAACAAACATTTTTGAATGGAGGGACAGCTTATGAAGGTATTATGTATGTATGACATGCTTTACAAAAATTACAAGGAACAGATCGAGTTTTCCAGGGAGTATGCAGGAAAATTTACAGATGGAACGGTGGTAGTTGAAGGATATACAGATCCGGATAAAGAGGTGGATTTTATTAAGAATATTTACAGACTGGAGAAGAACGGACCAGATCCGGAGCCGGTGGTTCCAGCCTATTTTGATCATAAGGATGCAGAGGTTCTGGCAGTTTCCTTCTCGCCGGTATCCGGGAGGATGATGGATGTATTTGACAATCTCAGGGTAATCGGAATTTCCCGTACAGGAACAGAGAATGTGGACATTAAGGAGGCAACAGAACGTGGGATTCTTGTGGTAAACGCCGCAGGAAGAAATGCGAATGCTGTTTCGGACTATGCAATTGGTCTTATGCTTGCAGAGTCCAGGAATATTGCCAGACAGCATGCGGTAATGAAAGAAGGAGGTCTGACTGCAGTTTATTATAACAATGCAATTCTGCCTGATTTATGCGGAAAAACGATCGGCCTGTTCGGGTTCGGGTATATTGGCAGACTAATGGCGGAAAAACTTAGTGGATTTCATGTCAATCTAATCGCGGTGGATCCATTTGTGTCTGAAGAGGATATGAAGAAATGGAATGTAAAGAAGGTTGATTTGGACATGCTATGTAAAGAGTCTGATTTTATCAGCATCCATGCACGTCAGACGCCAGATAATTTTCACATTTTCGATGAGGCGCAGTTTAATATGATGAAGCGGACTGCATATTTTATTAACACAGCCCGGGCATCCATGGTAAATTATGATGCACTGGTAAGAGCTCTTAAAGAGCGGAAAATTGCGGGGGCGGCAACGGATGTTTATCCAAAGATGCCTCTTGATGCGGATGATCCGATCCGCAAACTGGATAATATTACGCTTTCTGCTCATCTGGCAGGAAGTACAAGGGACGCTGTAATCAATTCCTGGAAGTATGTATTCCAAAGAACGTCAAATGTGATTCATGACCGTTCTGATTTTGGTGTGCTGAATCCGGAAGTACTGGAGATGAAAATCTATAAAGACTGGAAGAATAAGGTAAAAGATCAGATCAAAATGATTGAATAAGGATGATGTATTTAGGGGAACAATATGATACAAGTGTCAAAAGCGTTATATTCACTTACTGGTGGTTTTCGTGCTTCGAAAACCACTTTTTTAGTATGGTTATGATTTGTGAAAAACACACAAAAATATGTTTGATAATTTGTGAACTTAGAACACTTGAATTCGACAATCAAACGTGATATCATTTAAACGCAAACATAAAACGAACATTTTTGGAAAGAGTGCGAAAATAAGGAGGTGATGAGATGAAAGCATTATCTATTGAAAAAGAAAACACAATATGTTTAAAGCACATGCCAGAACCAGAGCCGGCGCCGGACGAACTGCTAATCAAAGTGGCAGCATGCGGGTTCTGTGGATCCGATATTCATTTTTTAAGGGGAGGACATGTGCAGAAGTATCCGATTATCCCCGGACACGAATTTTCTGGCATAGTGGAAAAGACAGGAAGTGCTGTTGTGAATTTTCAGGCCGGAGACCGTGTGGCGGCGGATCCAAACATCTTTTGTGAGAACTGTGACGCATGCAAGAGTAATCACCAGATTCACTGTAAGAATCTTTCCGTATTGGGAAGTTTAAGGGACGGTGCATTTGCAGAGTATGTCACAGTGCCGGAGCGGTGTGCATTCCACATCGGCGGGCTGGACTTTATTCAGGCCTCAATGGCAGAACCTCTCGGGTGTGTCATCAACAGCCACAATAAGTATGAGATTCCGACAGGAGCATCTGTACTTGTAATGGGGGCCGGAACGATCGGGCTTATGCAGATGATGCTCTCGAAGAAGCGTGGTGCGGCGAAAGTGATCATGACAGACATTAAGGACAGGCAGCTTGCAAAGGCAAAAGAATTGGGCGCAGATGTGGTGATCAAATCGGACGAGCATATATTTGATGCGTTAAAGAAGATTGCACCAGAGGGCTTTGATATTGTGATTGATGCAACGGGAGTGCCAGAATGTGTAGAGATGGGCATTAAGCTTGTGAAGTATGCAGGCAAAATGATTGTATTCGGAGCCTGCCCGGCAGGAAGATCAGTAACGATAGATCCGTTTGATATCTACTTTAGGGACATACAGATCATAGGCTCATATGCACTTGAAAAAACACTGGGACAGGCTGTTGCAATGTTGAAGAGCGGAGCCATTGACCTTCGGCCGCTGATTGGCAGAGTGGTAAACATTGACGAGGCGGCAGCAGTATTCCACGATTTTGCAGAAGGAAAGACAAGTAACAAACTTATAGTCAGTTTCTTTGACTGACCGTTATATTGACTCAAATAAAAAATGAAAATATGGAGGAAGAAATGAAGAAAAGAATTATCAGCAGTTTACTTATTACAGCTATGGTTATAACAATGGCCGCAGGGTGCGGTACAGACACAAAAACAGATTCAGACACAAAGACAGAAACAGAGGCAGGCACGGAGGAAGACAGTGGTTCCAAAAATGAAAAAAAGAGTCTGAAGATTGCGTATTCGATTCCTGAGATGTTTTCGACATTCTGGGCGGCATGTATTAAAGGGTTTGAAGAACAGTGTGAGGAATATGGTTATGAAGCTGTCACGCTTGACCCAAATGGAGATACAGAGCTTCAGATGAGCCAGTTAGTCAATCAGGCGACAACAGGCGCGGATGCTATTGTAATCTCTCCGATTGAGAAAGATACGATCGGGCCAACGGTAGACCAGATTACGGGACAGGGAATTCCGGTGTTCTGTATTGACAGAAAAGGCTCTGGAGACGTTACCACCATGCTGACAACTGATAACTACCAGGCAGGAGTGGATATGGCAAAACAGATGATTGAAGATTATGGCGAGAGTTTTAATCTTCTGATTGTCCAGGGTGTACTCTCTGACCAGCCTACAATTGACAGAACTGCAGGTGTAGAGGATACAATCAAGGAATACCCGGGAATCAAGCTGATCGGCGACCCATCGGCAGGTGAGTACAGCGAAGAGGCTGCCATGTCCGTTGTAAAGAATTATCTTGAGAGCAATCCGGACATTGATGTCATATTCCTTGATACAGATGCTCTTCTGAAAGGTGCATATGCGGCAATTACGGAATCAGGACACACAGGCCTGGTTGGGGAAGAGAATCATATCGGCCTTTATTCCGTAGACGGTGAAGGCTTTGTTCTGGATATGATCAGAGAAGGCACATGTGACGGAGTTTACTCCCAGTATCCAATTACTCTTGGTGCAGATGTGGTTACAAAGATTAAAGAGTATTATGAAGGCGGAAAGCTGGATCCGGAATATGATTACGGCGGTGATGTTGTAACTTGCAAGAATATTGAGTCTTTTGGAAAAGATAAGCTTTGGGGCGATCTTGTCAGGTAATGTTAATCAATTATAAGGATGAACAAAATGAAACCTATTATTGAAATGAAGAACATCGTTAAGACCTTTTCGGATAATGTCGTACTTGACCATGTGAATTTTACGTTGAACCAAGGAGAGACACGCGCTCTTCTTGGCGTAAATGGTGCAGGAAAGTCTACACTGATTAAAATTCTTAACGGCATATATCACGCAGACAGCGGCGAAATCTATTTTGAAGGAGAAAGAGTGAGGATCAATTCTCCGCAGGATGCAGAAAAGCTGGGGATCCGTTTTGTACATCAGGAATTAAATGTATGTCCGGATCTGACTGTGGCGGAAAATATCTTTATAGGGCATTTGAAGAAAAACAGATTTGGGTTTTATGATGAAAAGGGGATTTATGCTGCTTCGCAGGACTTGCTGAATCAGCTGGAAATTAATATAAAGGCGACAGACAGAGTTGGGGATCTGAGAGCAGCGGAGATGCAGATTATTGAAATTCTAAAAGCGATGATTTTGAATTCTAAAGTGTTAGTTCTGGACGAACCCACGAGCTCTTTGAGCGAAAAAGAAAAGGTTATATTTTTTAATCTGCTGGGAACTCTGAAAGAACGAGGCGTGTCATTTATCTTCATTTCACATTTCCTTGAAGATGTGCTGCAGATCAGCGACCATGCGACAGCGCTTAAGGATTCCCGGAACAACGGTGAGTTTGATACAAAAAAGACGACCAAGGAAGAACTGATCTTTGCGATGATGGGAAAGAACGCAATACAGAAGGAAAGAATTGAGGCTGAAAAGGGGAATGACGCACCGCCGATTCTGGAGCTTAGGAATCTGTGCAGCAGCGGTAAGTTCAGGAATATTAATTTATCTGTTCAGCCAGGTATGATTCTGGGTGTATGCGGTCTGCTCGGTGCAGGCAAGTCGGAGATTGCAAGAGCAATTTATGGACTTGATAAGTATGACAGCGGGGAGATTGTATACAAAGGCGAAGTGATCAAAAATCCGACTCCCGAGAAGATGATGAAAAACCATGTTGCAATCGTGACAGAGGACAGGAAGCTGGAAGGCTTCGTGCCGCTTATGTCAATCAGTGAGAATATCACATTGTCAACACTTCGCAGATATGCTGCGAAACTCGGATTTGTGAAAGAAAAGCTCCGCTGTGCCAAAAGCCTGAAAATTGCACAGAGTGTGACAGTGAAGATGACGTCTGACAAACAGAAGGTGGAGAGCTTAAGCGGCGGAAATCAGCAGAAGGTTATCATCGGCAGATGTCTGGAAAGTGATCCGGAATTATTTATACTTGATGAGCCGACGAGAGGCGTGGATGTTTATGCAAAGACAGAGATCTATAACATTTTGATTGATATGGCAAACAGGGGAGTAACTGTTTTGATTTTTTCCTCGGAGCTGGAGGAGCTGCTTGCAGTCTGCACGGAAATTATTGTTTTACGCAGCGGGGAGATCAAAGAGAGAGTTCAGGCAAAAGAGACCGGAAAGGCGGAGCTTCTTTCTCTGATCAGTTAGCTGCCTGAAAATATGATAAACAAGACAGAGGTTTTAATATGATTAAAAAGAAAAATTCAATTTTATCATCTATTTCGGAATATGCTGTTCTCATAGGAATTGTTGTAGTATTCATTATAGGGATGTCAATTGCATCGCCGTATTTCCTTACATTTACAAATATTACGAATATTATTCAGTATGTAAGTACATATGGAATTGTTTCCATCGGAATGCTTCTTGTAATCCTGACTGGAGGAATTAACCTGTCTGTTGGCGGTACGCTGGCAATCTCGGCTTATATAGGCTGTTCCCTGATGCTTAGGGGGTTTCCGTGGTATGTTTCGGTACTTGTGTGTATTCTGACCGGAATGATGGTAGGGCTTGTAAACGGCCTGGCCGTAACGAAGCTGAATATTCCGCCGCTGATTGCGACACTTGCCGTCGAGCAGATTACCAGGGGCGTGCATCTGGGACTGGCACAGGGCGCTCCGTTGACTGGATTTTCACAGACATACCTGAACATAGGAGCGAGTAAGTTTTTAAATCTGCCGATGGCAGTATGGTGGACTCTGCTTTTGTATGTGATTTTCTTCATTATTCTGTATAAGACATGCTTCGGAAGAACTGTTTATGCAGTGGGAGGAAATCCTATGGCAACCAGAGTTTCCGGAATCAATAATCATAAAATTATTATTTTTGTGTATATACTGGCCGGAATCCTGTGTGCGATAGCAGGAATTATTGTAACAGGACGCATGAATTCGGTTGCGGTATCCATTGCCAAAGGGCTGGATACACGCTGCATTACATGCTGTGTGCTGGGAGGAGCAAGCGTTACAAGAGGTGGAAAGGGTACGATTATCGGCTGCTTTCTTGGAGTCTTTATCATCGGACTGCTGCAGAACAGCCTGGATCTGCTGGCAGTATCCTCTTACTGGCAGGAGTTTATTCAGGGGATTGTACTTTTCCTTGCGGTCTCAGCTGACTTCTTCCGGACATTAATTGCGAGGAGAAAAAAGAAATGAAGCTTGTCAATGGATATGATATAATGGATTATGCCAGGAAGTATGGATATGTGCTTCCGGCGTTTAATACGACAAATCTTGAGATGACATATGCGATAGCGGAAGGACTGATGTGTGCGGATCTTCCGGGGTATATCCAGATTTCGTCAAATAATCTGCGCCTTTCCTGTCCGGAGGTTATTGCGATGATTGCGAAGGATGCGGTGAAAAAATCAGAAACTCCGATTGGTCTTCATCTGGATCACGGGAAGAGCTTTGAGGATGTAAAGGCATGTGTGGATGCAGGCTTTACCTCCATTATGATAGATATGTCTCACCTTACGTTTGAAGAAAATGTGAGGGAATCAAAAAAGGCAGTGGAATATTGCCATTTCTACGGGATTCCGGTTGAAGTCGAGCTGGGAGCGCTCCGAGGAAAGGAAGAGGATGTTGTGAATGAGAGTGAGTGCAAGACAGATCCCGGTATGGTTGGACAATACATAGAAGATACAGGGTGTGATCTTCTGGCGGTTTCTGTCGGCAATGTGCATGGCCTTTGTCTGAATCCACAGATTGATATCCCGCTTCTTGCCAGGATCCACAAGGAGTCAAAAGTACCGCTTGTGCTTCACGGCGGTTCAGGGATTCCTGGAGAGGTGATCTGGGAGGCGAAGAAGCATGGACTGATTAAGATCAATTATGGGTCTGACCTTCGCAGAGAATTTATTCGTACCTTTGGCGAGGCGTTTGTAGCAGATCATAATGAGCATGATGTAATTCATCTGAGTATAGATGCGGTGAAAAATGTTGCGAATAAAGCGAAAGAGCTTGTTAGGATGATAAATGAGCATTGATTATATTTGTGAAGGTTGTGGATGGTTATGGTGGATCTTATAACAAGGACTAATTGGCAGGTGGTTTTAGATGGAACAGTTGTATCTGGGGATTGATCTTGGCACGTCGGCTATGAAAATAGTGCTAATTGACGAAGAAAGACGAATCCTGGCGAAAGATTCGGAGGAATATGAATTGTCAGAGCCGGAGGAGGGATGGAGCGAGATTAATCAGGAGCTTTGGTTTGACAGTATGGTCTGCGGCATACGAAAGATCATGGAGGGACGGGACGCATCCAGACTTCGCAGTATTGGATTTACCGGGCAGATGCATACTCTGATTGTCCTTGATAAGGAAGGACGGTATATCCGGCCGGCCCTCATGTGGAATGATCTTCGGACGACGGCGCTGATTCCTGAACTAAAGGAGAGACTACTTTCTTTTGAAGAGGGAGAATATCTGTCGCGTACGATCTCCACAGGGAGCCCGGCGGCTAATCTTTACTGGTTAAAGCGGTATGAGCCGGAGAACTTTACAAGAATCGGGAAGTTCCTGATTGGCTTTGACTATCTTACATATCGGCTGACCGGCTGTTATTGCACAGATTACTGCGGAGCCTCGACTTCTTGTTTATATGAAAACGCAAGTCGCAGATGGTCAGCGCAGATGCGTGATTATCTGGGGCTGCCTGAGACAGCGTACCCGGAGATTCGCGGAAGCGCACAGACTGCCGGAACCCTTACGGAAGAAATGGCAGAGCTTCTGGGGCTTTCAAAGGATGTTGCGGTGCTGGTCGGAACCGGAGACAATCCTGCCAGTGCAATCTCCACAGGCTGTCTTGGCAGTGGTTACCCGGTCATTTCGCTGGGAACGTCCGGGGTGCTGATTATCCCGGATTCGTCAGACGGGAGCAATAAGTATGGTAAGAAAATCCTGTTCTCCTTTGATGACGGGGTGTTCTTTAATCTGGTGCAGGGAGCCGTACAGTCCAATGGAAATACAGTGGCCTGGTGGACTCAGAAGATCATGGGGAGTTCGGATTTTTCGTGTATTGACCAGGCGATTGACCTGGAGAAAGAGAAAAAAAACAGGGTGGTTTTCTATCCGCATATTACGGGAGATAAGACTCTGTATGGCGATCCGACTTTGAAAGGAGCTTTTGTCGGACTCAGTATGAATAGTGAATGCGATGATCTGCTGTATTCTGTACTGGAGGGGCTTTGCTTTGGATTCCGGGAGCTTTCAGAGAAAATGTGCCTGGAGGTTCGTGAGAATGGCTGTGTAAAGGTAGTCGGCGGGGGTGCCAGAAGCAAAGTCTGGATGCAGACGCTGGCAAATGTTTTGAATCATCCGGTCGAGCAGATGGACGGGATGATAGGAGCCGCATTCGGGGTGGCGCTTCTTGCGGCATACCGGGACGGCGGCGGTACCGATTACGGAAAGGCTGCTGAGAAAACAGTAAGCGTCAGGCGACGGTTTGTGCCGGAGCCTGAGATGGCAAAGATCTGCGAGCGAAAATATCAGGTTTATAAAAGAATGCATGACGGTTTGAAATATATAACAGACGGGAAGCCGGTTGTTTCCTGAAAAATGAGAATGTGCTTTTGCACATTCTTTATTTTTGATGCTGTTACTGCTATGTTCATAGGCCTTTTTAAAAAATAAGAAATATTCGTTTGAATTTATAGTTTTTTCTCGAAAAATATTGTATACTAAATTGAAGGCAAAAGAAAATGCAGATATATTTTTTCGAATAGAGAGGAATAAGGAGTCATCTACATAATGTTTAAGAAGACAAAGAAGTTTTTATGGACGAGTTTTGTCAGCCTGATTATATTATGTATTATTATATTTGTCTGGCTGGGGATTTTTATGAGCAGGAAAAGCGAGGAGGCAATCAGCGAGATCGGAAAGATCTACATGTCTGAGATGAATAAGCAGCTTGAGGAGAAATTTAAGGCTGTTACAGAGCTGCGGATTGAGCAGATTGAGGGGATTGTGAGAAGGACGCCTCCAGCGGAATCGGACTATGGTAAAAAACTATTAGAAGAGCTTTCTTTAAGTGCGAGCGTAAGGGACTTTTCCTTTTTGGGGCTGTATTCTGAGGATGGAGAATGTGAGACGATCTATGGGGAAGATGTGGAGTATCTTTCGCAGGAGGAGTTTAAGACAGTTCTTAAGGATGACAGTCAAAAAATTACGAGTGGGATGTCTTCCTCAGGGGAAAAGCTTCTTCTTCTGGGAGTAAACGCAGAATACCCGATGAAAAACGGGAAGAAGAGTGTCGCGCTGATTGCAGGCACTCCCATGAAATATCTGGAAGAGGCGCTTGTTCTGGAGGAAGAAGGGAATATGGTCTATTCGCATATTGTCAGGGCGGACGGAGGATATGTGGTAAGAAGCGGAGAAAGCTATCAGGATAATTATTTTAACCGGATTAAGGAAACGGTCAGCAAATACAGGGGGAAGACGCCGGAAGGTTATGCTGAGGAACTGGAACAGGCGATGTCTGAAAAGAAGGATTATTCCACATTGATTATGGCGGACGGCATTCACCATCATCTGTACTGTTCGTCACTTCCGGGAGCGGAGTGGTATCTGATATCAATTATGCCGTACGGAATACTGGATGATGCGATTGACCACCTGAACGACCAGCGTCAGTTTACAATGCTTAGTGCGTGCGGAGTGATTCTTGCCACTGTTCTGATTATATTTGTAAAATATTTCAGAATGTCACAGCAGCAGCTCAGGCAGCTGGAGAAGGCCGAGAGGGTGGCAATCAGTGCGAACAAGGCGAAGAGTGAGTTCCTCTCAAATATGAGTCATGACATCCGGACGCCGATGAATGGAATTGTTGGAATGACCTCAATTGCTATGGCGAATTTTAATGACCCGCCCAGGGTGCAGGACTGCCTGAAAAAGATTAGTATGTCAAGCAGGCATTTGCTTGGCTTGATTAATGATGTACTAGATATGTCTAAGATTGAGAGCGGGAAATTATCCCTGAATCTGGATCTGGTATCTCTGCGGGACGCCATGGAAAGCCTTGTGAATATTGTGCAGCCCCAGATTAAGGAGAAAGGGCAGCATTTTGACATATTTATCCAGAGGATTGAGACTGAGGAGGTCTGCTGCGACGGCGTGCGTCTGAACCAGATTCTTCTTAATCTTCTTTCCAATGCGGTGAAATTCACGCCGGCAGAGGGGCGGATCAATGTATATCTGAATCAGGAGGCTTCGCCCAGAGGAGAGAAGTATGTAAGATGTCATTTCCGTGTAAAGGATAATGGAATTGGAATGTCAGAGGAATTCCAGGAAAAGCTGTTTGATTCATTCTCCAGAGAAGATTCAAAGGTACAGAAGATCGAGGGAACCGGCCTTGGAATGGCGATTACAAAGTATATTGTGGATATGATGGAAGGTACGATCGAGGTGGATAGTTCACCTGGAATGGGGACGGAATTCCATGTTGCTCTGGATCTGGAGAAGGCGGATGTTCAGGGAGAGGATATGATGCTTCCGCCCTGGCATATGCTGGTTGTGGATAATAATGAAGATCTCTGCAGGAGTGCGGTTGAGGCGCTGAAAGATATCGGAGTGACTGCGGACTGGGTTCAGAGCGGGCGCGAGGCTCTTGTAAAGGTTGAGGAGCGTCATAAGCGGCATGATGATTATCAGGTGGTTCTTCTGGACTGGAAAATGCCGGATATGGATGGACTGCACACTACGAGCGAAATCAGGAGAATTACAGGGGAAGGCGTTCCGATTCTTATCATTTCCGCTTATGACTGGAGCGATATTGAGGAAGAGGCGCTTGCAGCAGGGGCACAGGGATTTATATCAAAGCCTCTGTTTAAATCGAATCTTTATGTAGGCCTTAGCCGCTGTATAAAGGGCGTTGGAGCAGTGGAAGAGAGTAAAGACGAAAAGGTGCATGATTTTACAGGGTGCAAAGTTCTCCTGGCGGAGGATAATGAGCTTAACTGGGAGATTGCGCAGGATATTCTCAGCGAGGTCGGGTTTGAGGTGGAATGGGCCGAGAACGGTCAGATCTGTGTGGAGAAGTTTAGTCAGGCAGAGGTGGGCTACTATGATGTGGTTCTTATGGATATCAGAATGCCTGTTATGAATGGATATGAGGCATCAAAAGCCATTCGTGCGCTTCCGCGCCAGGATGCGGATATTCCAATTATTGCCATGACAGCAGACGCATTCGCGGAGGATATACAGAGGAGCCAGGAGAGCGGCATGAATGCACATATTGCGAAGCCAATTGACATAGGAAAGCTAATGTCTGCTCTGAAAAAGTATCTGAAATAAATGTTTAAGGATAAGCTATGAAGAATAAAAATTATCAAAAAGAAAATGAAAGGAAACGAATAACCGGCTGCATATTACTGGCAGCCGGTTTTGCGCTTCTTGCGGCTTCCAGAATATCCCATACATTTGCCCAGTGGTATAGTACACACATCTATCCGTTGTGGGTGGAGAGTATTGGAAGGATTGCAGGGATACTGCCGTTTTCTCTGTCAGAACTCCTGTTGTATGTGCTCCTCCTGTGGATCATTTTCACAACAGCAATCCGGATCAACCGCCTGGTCAGGCGTAAGGAAGAGAGAGAGAAGCTTAAAAGCTGGCTCTGGAGCCTGTTTCTTGCAGCGGCAGCCTTATTTTTCCTCTACCAGCTGAACTGCGGAGTGAATTATTACAGAGAATCCTTTTCGGAAAGCTCAGGAATTCATCTATATGAATATTCGGCGGCGGAGCTGGAGGAAACATGCCAGTGGCTTACAGACGAAGTGAATGCGCTGTGCGGCGGGGTGGAGCGGGATAACAGAGGAGTTATGACCCACGCTTCTGACACAGGAGAACGGGCCGTAAGAGCTATGCAGGAACTCGGCAGCATCTATACCGGGCTGGAGGGATATTACCCTGAACCAAAAGGCCTTCTGGCATCATGGATCCTTGCAGTCCAGAACCTGTCAGGGATCTATTCACCATTTACCATAGAAGCAAATTATAACAGCACAATGGCAGACTACAATATCCCATTTACCATGTGCCACGAGCTGTCACATCTTCGTGGATTCATGCAGGAGCAGGAGGCAAACTTCATCGCATTCCTGGCCTGCATATCATCAGACGACCAGGAGTTTCGCTATAGCGGGAATCTGATGGGGTGGATCTACTGTATGAATGTACTCCGCAGAGTCGATTATGACGCATGGGAAACAATCCGGGTGCAGTTGTCCCAGGAGGCTGAGTCTGACCTTCAGGCAAACCGGGAATACTGGTCAAAATACGACGGTGCTATAGCAGAAGTATCAAATAAAATAAATGACACTTACTTAAAAGCCAATGGACAGACAGAAGGGGTTAAAAGTTATAACAGGATGGTGGACCTGATTGTCAATTGGGGACGGGGCAATTTTAATTTTCCCCCGTCCCCAATTGGATTCCCGCCAGTGCATCTGCAAATGAAGTGTTTACAGATTCATTTTTTTGTTTCTTGAGATAGTTTTGCACATCTTTTTTTGAGACACCAGCCCCTTCCTTCTGCCGCCGGGCTTTGAATGCGGACATTTTTTCTTTATACCCGCATGTGCACACAAATGTTTCCTCACTGCCTTTTTTTATGATTTCCATTTTTTTGTGGCAGTTGGGGCATCTGGCGTTGCTCAGGCGGGCGATGGTTTCACGGTAGCCGCATTCCCGGTCCTGGCAGACGAGGAGACGGGAGTTTTTTCCGTTTACGGCGAGCATCCGCTTTTGGCAGCGGGGACATCTGGTGTTGGTCAGATTGTCGTGACGGAAGGTCCCTTCGGCGGTGCGGATTTCGTGAATCAGTTCATCAGTGTAGGTTTCTATCTCCTGGATGAAATTGTCTTTCTTTCGGTTTCCCTTTGCAATGTCGGACAGCTTCATCTCCCATGCAGCGGTGAGTTCTGGCTTTTTCAGGTCCTCTGGGACAAGTTCCAGAAGCTGTTTTCCTTTTGAAGTGATGGAAATCTCGTTTCCTTTCTTTTCTATAAGAAAGGAGTGGAAGAGTTTTTCGATGATGTCTGCCCTGGTGGCAACGGTTCCAAGGCCTCCGGTTTCGCCGAGTGTTTTCCGTGCACGGGCATCGGAGGATTCCATGTATTTTACAGGATTTTCCATTGCGGACAGGAGGGTGGCTTCGGTGAATCTTGCGGGCGGTTTTGTCCGGCCGGAGGTTACTTCTGTCCCGGAGACAGGGAGTATACTGCCTGTCTTTAGCGGGGGGAGGGGCTGTTCCCTGGCGGAAAGCTCTTCTTCCGCATCCTCTTCACTGTCATTCCATGTATCGTATAAGCGGCGCCATCCGGCAGAGGTAATGATTTTACCCTTTGCAATGAAGGTCTGACCGCAGGCAGAGGCTTTCATGGTTGTCTGTTCATATTCAAAGGGAGGGTAAAGGACGCTGATAAATCTGCGTACTACGAGATCGTAGATCTTCCGCTCTTCATTTGTCATATGATCCAGACGTACGTATTCTTCGGTCGGGATAATCGCGTGATGGTCACTGACCTTGCTGTCATCTACAAAGGAGTTCCCAGTGTGCAGAGGCTCCCGAAGCAAAGGCGCAATGAACTGCTTATATGGCCCGATACAGCACGCCTTCAGACGTTCTTTGATCGTGGGAACAATGTCCCTGCCGATGTAGCGGGAATCTGTGCGGGGATAAGTCAGCACCTTGTGATTCTCATACAGGCGCTGCATAATATTCAGTGTTTCCTTGGCAGAGTAACCAAAGCGGCGGTTCGCGTCACGCTGCAGCTCGGTCAGGTCATAGAGTCCCGGTGAAAATGTTTTCTTTGATGAAGTGTGTACTTCGCCCAGATGCAGAGATGCTTTCCGTATCTGCTGTTCAAGCCCTGTTAGCAATTCCTTCTGAAAAGAGCGCAGACTTCCGCTTTTTTCATGCTGCCAGGTCCAGGAGGCACGGGAGGTGCCGGAACCGGTAGTGCACCTGAGGCCATAATAATCCTCGGGCTTAAAATTTCGGATTTCCTCCTCACGGCGCGCAATAATAGAAAGGGTCGGCGTCTGGACCCTGCCGCAGGAGAGCTGTGCATTATACTTGCAGGTCAGGGCGCGTGTTGCATTAATTCCAACCAGCCAGTCGGCCTGCGCCCTGGCGCCTGCAGCGTAATACAGGTCATTATACTGACGTCCATCCTTCAGGTGATCAAAGCCCTCACGGATTGCCTTGTCAGTCACTGAGGAAATCCACAGTCGTTTGATCGGTTTGCGGCAGCCGGATTTATCAAGAATCCACCGGGCAACCAGTTCGCCCTCTCTTCCGGCATCTGTGGCAATGATAATGCAGTCCACGTCCTTGCGGAAGAGCTGGGATTTTACATGATTATACTGGGAGGACGTCTGCCTGATGACAACAAGTTCCCATTTCTTAGGAACCATAGGGAGATCGGACATGTTCCATTCCTTAAATTTTTTGTCGTAGCCCTCTGGATCGGCCAGAGTCACGAGATGCCCGAGTGCCCAGGTCACAATATACTGGCTGCCCTCAATTGCACCGGGAAGATTTTTACTGCATTTTAAAACACGCGCAATGTCTCGCGCTACAGAAGGTTTTTCTGCTAATACTAGTGATTTCATAGTTTTTCCTTTTCCTATTTATCATATTATAATACCAGTATCAAAAGGTCATGCGTTTCACGCCCACATGAAAAAGCGGAATCGTTACTGTGAACGGAGTGAACAGTAACGCGGAATCTCTTGACGCTTCTGATACAGATTATCATAGCCTCCTTAATAAAATCTGTCAATTGTGAAAAAATTTTAAACTCCGAGAATAAAGGTAGAATTCTCTATTTGTTTGTGCTATAATAATAAGCTGTAGAAAGTATTGACGAAACAGTGAATGACGGGAAGGAAATGATTAATAATGAAATATCCAAAAGTGCTGCAAGTGTTATTAGTTGCATCAATGGTTACAACGGCGGCGCCGGGAGCGGCTATGCCTGTATATGCTTCGGCAGTTGAAGATGGGGGAAACGTTGGAGAGCCTGAAGAGAGAGAGACTCCGGAAGAATTTGAAGAGCGGACGGAGTATGAGCTTCCGGAAGGCTATCATTATGTACTGGAAGATGAAAAGTATGTAACATTCGATGAGGATGGCGAGCCTGTTATTGAGAAGGATGGAGAAGAAAAGAAGGGCGAAGAGGATCCGGATAGTAAGTCTGAAGAAGGAAAAGACAGCGGGACTGGCGAAGCTGACGAGACTGAAGAGAGCGAGGCTGACGGAGCTGAAGAGGGTGAGATAGAGGAAGATCAGGAAGGTGAGCCTGATGAATCCGGCGAAGCCAGTGTTACAGATGATGCTGAAACTGACATAGACATAGAGGAAAACGTTGAAGGCGAACCGGTTCAGGATGGAGATGCCGGTGAAGCTGATAATAAGGACAATAACAGCGAAGATCAGGGTGAGGCTGATGATAAAGAAGATAATACAGAAGATAATACAGACAATACTGGTTCCATTAACGGCGCCGGGATTAATGGCGGAGTTGTAGACAGCAATCCAGAGAACCCGGGTAATACGGAAGACTCAGACAGTCCGGATGATCCGGGCAGCGCAGAAGAGCCGGGTAAAACGGATGACCCGGACAATCCGGATAACCCGGACGATCCAGAAGATCCGGACAATCCGGATAACCCGGACGATCCAGATAACCCGGACAATCCGGATAACCCGGACGATCCAGATAACCCGGACAATCCGGATAACCCGGACGATCCGGATAACCCGGACGATCCAGACAATCCGGGGAATCCAGGAGACCCGGGAAGCACCGGAGATAATAAGGATAACAATACGACTGTAAATAATGGCATCGGCGGCAGCAATGGTAATATTGTAATTGGTAACAAAAAAGAGATTGGAATCAAGAGCGCGCCTGACAAAACAGGCAAGAGGAAGAGCAAGAAGGAGAGAAAACGGAAAAAGGCAGCAAAAGCAGCCGTGAAGAAAGCAGCTTTGAAGTCCACAGGCGCGAAGCCCGCATCAGAGAAGGAGGGCGCTTCCCGGACTGCGAAGGAGCTTGTGAAGGAGGCTCTTAAGAAGCAGGCAGAGACAGATGCAGATTTTGAGACATCTGCGAAGTTTCTGAAGCTGGGTGAACGAATCCGTTATAATGTAGAGGTTCCGATTGAGGGCCTGCCGTCATTTATCACACAGGAGATGATCATAGGCGCCTTGAAGGCACAGGATGAGACAGGGTATCCGGCATCGGTAACGATTGCACAGATTATTCAGGAATCGGGCTATGGAAAGTACGGCCCGGGAGGCCTGAAAGGAGAAGGTCTGTCCTACCTTGCTTACCAGTACTGTAATTTATTTGGAATTAAGGGAAAAGGGACGATCGGAAGCGCAAAGATGAATACTTTCGAGATGACTGCAGGCGGTCAGACCTATTCCACACAGGCAGGATTCCGTGCCTACAATACATATACAGAATGTATAGAGGATCGAAGCAAGCTGTTGGATGAAGTGTATTCTGACCTGACGGCGAATGTCACAGATGCGAATACATTTGCAGTAAAGATCGGAAGCAGATGGGCGACAGATATTAATTATTCCAGGAGCCTGATCCGTACAATGGGGAGATATGATCTCTACCGTCTGGATGAGCTGACACTGACTGATTTCAGCAAGCTGATCGGACGCTTTGCAGATCCTTGCCCGGGAGCAACGGTATCAAGTACGTACGGATACCGGACATTTGACCACAGCTTCCATAAGGGACTGGATCTGGGCACAGGAACGGAGAATATCCCGACTTATGCAGCAGATGCAGGAACGGTTATTTTCGCAGGTGAAGCAGGAACAGCCGGAAATATGGTAGTGATCGACCATGGCGAAGGACTGATTACAAAATACATGCATCATTATGAGGTGTTTGTAGAGGAAGGGCAGGAAGTAGAAAAGGGTCAGCAGATCGGTCTTTCTGGTACAACCGGATATTCCACTGGCAATCATCTTCATTTCCAGGTGGAGGAAAACGGAAAGGCGGTTGACCCGATGAAATATCTGTCAGACGAAGGCAGCGGCGAGATTGTCAAGATGCGTGAGCGTGATGATAAGAGCAAGACTGACAGTGAAAACAGGCTTCTGGCAGGCAGGGCATTTGTAAAGGCTAACCGATTCAATGCGGATAAGCTGGCAGAGGAACTGAGTGTGGAAAAGATTATGGCAAAACTGAGAGACTGTATGTCACTGCATAAGGTAAAGGCAGAGACGCCGCTGCAGGCAGCAGGGCGTCAGACTCAGAGTCCTGTAAGGAAGCGGGGAATTTGATCCATGTAACCGGGGAGGGGGTGAAATGAATTTTACTCCGTCCCCTTCTTGACGCTATATGGAAATATATACTATAATGGTAATTGTTCAAACCCTTTATAGTTATGCTCTCAATACATATGTGAGGATACATAACAGTCATTGGTTTGATAGTAAATAGGAGAAAGGGAGCTCGTGATGAAACAGTATTTTGGAATGAGCCAGAGTGGAGATTTGAAGGAAGCGGTACAGGGAATCCGGACGCCGCAGTTGATTATGCTGTTTTCGAATGGAGAGCAGTTTGAGGCGCATGTGCGTCAGCTTGAGGAGTTATTTCCGGGAGTGCCGAGTATCGGATGTATTGGGATGTGCTACGGCAGCAGGATTGTGGAGAAGGGCGTAGGAGTCCTGGCGTTTTCGGAAGGGGTCAGTGCGGCGGCGAATGTGCTTGAGGAAGTATCCGCGATGCCGGTGAAATATATTGAACGGTTGGAACAGGATGTGAAGAGTGTGGGCGGATCCCGGGACAATACCATATGTATTGATTTCTGCGCGGGAAATGACGCCTGCGTTCTGACAACGATCTACAGCGTGCTCAAGAGGAAAAACATTTCCCTTGTGGGTGGAACCGGGGACGCCGGGAAGGTATCTGCAAACGGCAGAGTATATGAGGATGCAGTGGCATATGCGATTGTAAAGAATCAGAATGGCAGAGTAAAGGCATATAAGGAGAATATATACCATCAGGTGGAAGGGCAGCGTTTTATTGCCTCACGTACGGATAAAGCAAAGTATATGATTGGTGAGCTGAATGGGCAGCCGGCCAGCCAGGTGTATCAGAGGATACTGAACATATCGGTGAGTGAGATTGAGACACAGACCTTTAAGAACCCGTTTGGCAAGCTTAATGGGGATGATATCTGCATCGTGTCGATTAAGGAGGTCAGTGGGAATTCCCTTGCATGTTTCCGTCAGGTAAATGATTCTGATGTGCTGGTTTTGTTGGAGCTGGGCGATTTTAAGGAAACGGTCAGGGATACTATCCGCAGTATTCAGCAGGATTTTCCCCGGATATCAGCTGTATTTTCGGTGAACTGCCTGTTCAGGTATCTTTTATTTCAGCAGAATCATTATTTGCAGGAATACTTACAAGAGATGGGAAGATTAGGGAATCATGCGGGATTCGTGGGGTATGGTGAGCATTATAATAACCGCTTCGTGAATCAGTCCATGACCTGCGTGGTATTTGAATAGGGGGGAGTAGTATGGCATTTTGGAATAAGAAGAGAAATGAGGAGCCGGGGAGGGAAAAGAGTAAGAGTCTGTATCCGGTTTTGCATGTGATTGACAGTCTGAAGGATTACCGAAGGGAACTGGTGCAGAAGGAAGTGGATTCTCTGTGGGAGATTAATGAGATCGGCAGGTCATTTGGAAATGTGCTGAAGGAAACGGAAAGCTTTCAGGAGAAGCTCCAGGATTTCGGAGAAAATTTTTCAAGTATCGGGCAGGTATCAGGAGAGTTTCTGACTGTGAAGGATACGATTGCGCAGTCAGTGGCGCATGCGCAGAGCGGCGTGGAGGAGCTTAAGGGCAGTTCCATGCAGGTGAAGACCTATTTTGATGAGATGGAGCATACCTTTGAGGATCTGCAGCAGGCAGTGGAGAGAATCAAGTTGTGTACAGATAAGATTGTTTCGATAGCAGAGCAGACGAATATCCTTGCCCTGAACGCCTCGATTGAGGCAGCGCGTGCAGGCGAGCGTGGACGGGGGTTTTCGGTTGTGGCAGTCGAGGTGAAGAAGCTTGCGGATGAGATTAAGGAATTGACAGGTGAGGTTGATTCAGGGCTTCAGAATGTGGAGCTGGGAACAGAGCATCTGTATGGAAATATTACAACCTCCCAGAAGGCGCTTGGCAGGAGTATTGAGCAGGTTGATGAGACTTATGAAAAGTTTGATGAGATCATTCATTCGGCTGAGGGCGCCACGAAGGTGCATGGCGAGATCTCGGGGGTAATCCAGGATTCGGAGAGGGCGCTTGGAATGCTCTGCGAATTTTCTGACCAGATCAGGGGATGCTATCAGGAGGTCATGGAGCATATCGGAGGAGCTGAAAAGCTTGGAACTACGAAGAGCGCTATGTTTGAGGATATTGATAATATGATGTCACAGATTCCGCTGGTGATTGATGATTATATGGAGAAAAAATGATGCCGGGAACCTTATATCTATGTGCGACCCCGATTGGAAATCTGGAGGATATGACCTTTCGTGCAGTGCGCGTTCTGAAGGAGGCGGATCTTATTGCGGCGGAAGATACACGAAACAGTATGAAGCTTTTGAATCATTTCGGGATCAGGACACCTATGACCAGTTATCATGAATATAATAAGTTTGACAAGGGAAGGAAGCTTGTGGAACGGCTGCTGGCCGGCGAGGATATTGCGCTGATCACGGATGCAGGGACGCCGGGGATATCAGATCCCGGTGAGGAGCTTGTCCGGATGTGCCATAAGGCCAGGGTCAGGGTAACGGCGGTTCCGGGTGCTGCAGCCTGCGTGGCGGCACTTACGATATCCGGGCTTCCGTCCAGGAGATTTGCCTTTGAAGCATTTCTTCCCGGGGAGAAGAAGGAACGGCAGGCAGTGCTTGATGAGCTTAAGGATGAAACCAGAACCATGATTCTCTATGAGGCTCCCCACAGGCTTTTAAAGACGCTTGTGCTGCTCCGCGAGACGCTGGGGGATCGCCAGGTGCGTGTCTGCAGGGAGCTTACGAAGAAACACGAGACGGTATACTGCGGGGCTCTTTCAGAGGCAGCTGCATATTATGAGGCGCAGGAACCGAGGGGGGAGTGTGTGCTTGTGGTTGAGGGGAAGAGCCGCAGGGAGCTGAAAGAAGAGGAGATTGCCCGGTGGGAAACCATGAGCATCCAGGAGCATATGCAGTATTATGAGAGCCAGGGGAAGAGCCGTAAGGATGCCATGAAATGCGTCGCAAAGGACCGCGGCGTCGGGAAAAGGGAGATCTACCAGGAGCTTCTTTTGTGATATGCACTGCAGCCACCACTTTACCGGCCAGGATGCTGTGCAGCGGGGTGCATGGCTCCATGGATCGTAACCGATGTTGGTCAACTTGTATATAATTTTCTTGAAAAATTGTTCAACTTGGGTATACCCCAAATTGAACTTTTTTTATATACTTTTAACCAGGACGTGAGAAGACGTTAAGGAAATTAGTAAATAATAGGAGGAAGCATTAAAATGGCAAGTTTATCTTTAAAACACATTAATAAGAAATACCCAAACGGATTTGAGGCAGTTAAGGACTTCAATCTTGAGATCGCTGACAAAGAGTTTATCATCTTCGTAGGACCTTCAGGTTGTGGAAAATCTACAACACTTCGTATGGTTGCAGGTCTTGAGGACATTTCTTCCGGTGAATTATATATTGGCGATAAGCTGGTTAATGATGTAGAGCCTAAGGACAGAGATATTGCGATGGTATTCCAGAACTACGCGCTGTATCCTCATATGACAGTATATGATAACATGGCATTTGGTCTGAAGTTAAGAAAGGTGCCGAAGGATGAGATTGACAAGATGGTTCGCGAGGCGGCAAGAATCCTTGACCTGGAAGCTCTGTTAGACCGTAAGCCGAAGGCTCTTTCCGGTGGTCAGAGACAGCGTGTTGCTATGGGTCGTGCGATCGTAAGAAGCCCGAAGGTATTCCTTATGGATGAGCCTCTTTCTAACCTGGATGCTAAGCTGCGTGGACAGATGCGTGTTGAGATTTCCAGATTACATCAGAGACTGGGTACAACCATCATCTACGTAACACATGACCAGACAGAGGCTATGACACTTGGTACAAGAATCGTAGTTATGAGTGCTGGTGTTGTTCAGCAGGTAGATACTCCTCAGACATTATACGATCATCCGTGCAACCTGTTTGTAGCAGGATTCATCGGATCACCGCAGATGAACTTCGTAGATGCTAAGTGTAAGGTAAAAGGCAATGATGTTTACCTTGTAGCTGGTCCTTCTGAGATTAAGCTTTCACCGGATAAGGCTAAGAAGCTGATTGAGGGCAAATATGACGGCAAGACAGTTGTTCTTGGTATCCGTCCAGAGGATGTACATGATGAGCCTGATTTCCTTGCTAAGTCTCCTGACACAGTAATCGAAGCTAAGATCCGTGTATACGAGATGCTTGGTGCAGAAGTATTCTTATACTTTGACTATGAGGGCGCTAACATGACAGCAAGAGTTGAGCCTACAACAAAGGCAAGAACAGGCGATACAGTTAAGTTTGCGCTGGATGCTAACAAGATTCACGTATTTGACAAAGAGACAGAGAGAACAATTACAAACTAGTTTTCTTAATTGGGGACGGTGCATTTCGGCGAAAACTGCACCGTCCCCAAAAATACTCTTGACAGCGCCTGTTCAGATATGCTACGATTCAATACATGGAAAACAAGGATATGCAAACGCAGTGATGAAGAGAGTACGTCTGTGAAGGTTCTACAGAGAAATCCCGGATATGCTGAGAGGGATGGACACAAGCGGGCAGAAGATGGCTTCTGAGCGGTGCGCGTGAACAGTGTTGAAGCAGTTATGATGGATATTGCTGTAAGCGTGCAAAGGGTTCGCCCTTTACAGCGGAGGGTGCTTTGCGGCACCTGATAAGGCTCATACTGTGAGGTGTGGGCGAACAGAAGTGGTAACACGGGCTGACTCGTCTTCTCTGACTTTTCTTTTTGAAAAGGATAGAGGAGATTTTTTTTATGATATGAGGAACTTCGTTACCGTGTCACAAAACCCTTCGGGGGATGACCTCGCTTCGCCGGGGCAGATTCAGCGCATTTGTGTGAAGAGGCAGAATGCCGCAGGGAGTCGTTCCCGGCGCGGGAATGTGCCAGGAATTTGATTTTGAAAAAAGGAGAGGATGCAGTATGGAGAAGCAGAAGTATTATATTACAACGGCAATTACTTATACGTCTGGAAAGCCGCATATCGGGAATACGTATGAGATTATACTGGCAGATGCGATTGCACGCTATAAGAGGAGCCAGGGCTACGATGTATTTTTTCAGACAGGGACAGATGAGCATGGTCAGAAGATTGAGCTCAAGGCAGAGGAGGCGGGAACCACCCCGCAGGAATTTGTAGACGGCGTTGCAGGTGAGATCAGAAGGATCTGGGATCTGATGAATACTTCTTATGACAAATTTATCCGGACAACGGATAAGGAGCATGAGAAGCAGGTTCAGAAGATTTTTAAGAAATTATATGAACAGGGAGACATATACAAGGGCTCTTATGAAGGTCTTTACTGCACGCCCTGTGAGTCCTTCTGGACAGAGTCCCAGCTTGTAGACGGAAAGTGCCCGGATTGTGGGCGTGAGGTGAAGCCGGCGAAGGAGGAGGCATATTTCTTTAGAATGAGCAAATATGCAGACCGTCTGATTGAGCATATTAACGCACATCCGGAGTTCATACAGCCGGTGTCAAGGAAGAATGAGATGATGAATAATTTCCTTCTTCCGGGGCTGCAGGATCTGTGTGTGTCCAGAACTTCCTTTAAATGGGGGATTCCGGTGGATTTTGATGACAGACATGTTGTGTATGTATGGCTGGATGCGCTTACAAACTATATTACGGGGATTGGGTATGACTGTGGCGGAGAGAGCACGGGGCAGTTTGAGAAGAACTGGCCGGCAGATCTACATCTGATTGGAAAGGATATTATCCGGTTTCATACAATCTATTGGCCGATCTTCCTTATGGCGCTTGGCCTGCCGCTTCCGAAGCAGGTGTTCGGGCATCCGTGGCTTCTGCAGGGAGACGGGAAGATGAGTAAATCAAAAGGAAATGTCCTTTATGCAGATGAGCTGGCGGATTTCTTCGGAGTGGATGCGGTGAGATATTTCGTGCTGCATGAGATGCCCTTTGACAATGACGGAACCATTACCTGGGAGCTCATGGTGGAGCGCATGAACGCTGACCTTGCAAATACACTGGGGAACCTGGTCAACAGAACCATTTCCATGACCAATAAGTATTTTGGCGGGACAGTGGCCGACCGGGGTGCCGCAGAAGAGGTGGATGCGGATCTTAAAGCTGTGACTGAGAATACACCAAAGACCGTTGAAGCGAAGATGGAAGGCCTGCGCGTAGCTGACGCGATCACAGAGATCTTCAATCTGTTCAAGCGCTGCAATAAGTATATTGACGAGACAATGCCCTGGGCACTGGCAAAGGAAGAAGATAAGAAGGAGCGTCTTGAAACCGTGCTCTATAACCTCCAGGAAAGCATAAAAGCAGGCGCAAGACTGCTGGAACCATTTATGCCAGAGACATCAGGGAAAATTCTCGAGCAGCTCGGCGATGGAAAGGTCACAGACAAGCCGGAGATTCTTTTCGCAAGACTGGACATAGAAGAAGTCTTAAAGAAAGTAGAAGAACTGCATCCGCCAGTAGAAGAGGCAGGCGCGCAGGAAGAAGAGCCGGTAATTGACATTGAGGCAAAACCAGAGATTACCTTTGAAGAATTCGGGAAGATGCAATTCCAGGTAGGAGAGATCATTGCCTGTGAGGAAGTAAAAAAATCCAAAAAGCTTCTTTGCTCACAGGTCAGAATCGGAAGACAGGTAAAACAGATTGTGTCGGGAATCAAGGCGTACTATAAGCCGGAAGAGATGGTAGGCAAGAAGGTAATGGTACTCGTAAACCTGAAGCCGGCGAAGCTCGCGGGCGTGCTGTCAGAAGGAATGCTTCTGTGCGCAGAAGACGCAGACGGGAATCTGGCGCTCGTTACACCGGAGAAGGATATGCCTGCAGGAGCGGAGATCTGCTAATTTTGGGGACGGGGCATTTTTAAAAATGCCCCGTCCCAGATTAAAAATGGGGTGTCCCCATTGGAGAAAGGATGGATTTGATTATGGGAAAGATTAGAATTGGCATTGTTGGATATGGTAATATTGGGCGCGGTGTGGAGAAAGCAGCTGCCCGGAATGAGGATATAGAGCTTAGGGCTGTTTTTACGAGAAGGGATCCGTCTTCATTTCAGATCCATACGGTTGGCGTGCCGGTGAAGCATATGGATGATATGCTTTCGATGAAGGACGAGATTGATGTTATGATTTTATGTGGAGGGTCAGCGACAGATCTTCCGGTGATGGGGCCGGAGCTTGCGGTGAATTTTAATACGATTGACAGCTTTGATACCCACGCGAGAATTCCGGAGTATTTTGGAAATATGGATGAGGCGGCGAAAAAGGGAGGAAATATCAGTATTATTTCTGTAGGCTGGGATCCGGGAATGTTTTCTTTGAACCGGCTCTATGCGGAAGCGATTCTTCCCCAGGGCAGTACGTATACATTTTGGGGGAAGGGAGTGAGCCAGGGGCATTCCGATGCGGTCCGTCGTATTGAGGGAGTAAAGAATGCGATCCAGTATACAGTGCCGGTTGAGACCGCAGTGGATCGTGTTCGAAGCGGAAGCGAGCCAAAGCTTACGACGAGAGAGAAGCACCTCAGGGAGTGCTATGTAGTGCCGGAGGAAGGGGCAGATCTGAAAGCAATAGAAACGGCAATTAAGATGATGCCGAATTATTTTGACGAATATGATACTACGGTAACATTTATTACAGAAGAAGAGATGAAAAAGGAGCATAGCAGCATGCCTCACGGTGGTTTTGTAATACGCAGTGGCGAGACGGGGACGGAAGGGAATAAGCACATTATTGAATATTCCCTGAAGCTTGATTCGAATCCAGAATTTACGGCAAGCGTGCTGGTCTGCTATGCGAGGGCGGCTTACAGGCTGGCGGAAGCAGGCGAAAGCGGCGCCAGGAGTGTGTTTGACATCGCACCGGGGCTGCTGTCCCAAAAGAGCGCAGAGCAGCTAAGGAAAGTTATGCTGTAGGCAGATGGGGACACCCTGTTTTCAATCTGGGACGGGGCATTTTTAAAAATGCCCCGTCCCCAAATTAGGAGGTTTTATGATTTTTGATACGCATGCGCATTATGATGACAGGCAGTTTGATACAGACCGCACTGAGCTTTTGAACGGGATGCCAGATGCCGGCGTGGGGACGATTGTGAATGTTGGGGCTTCTCTGAATGGCTGCAGGAGGGCGATGGAACTGGCGGGGGAGTTTCCGTTTGTGTATGCCGCGGTGGGGGTTCACCCGGATGAGGTGGGTTTTCTGAATGAGGAAACGTTCTCGCAGCTTGAGGGCTGGTGCTATGAGGAGAAGGTGGTTGCGGTGGGTGAGATTGGCCTGGATTATTACTGGGATACGGAATCTCATGATCTGCAGAAGGAGTGGTTTATCAGGCAGCTTGACCTGGCCCGGAGGACGGGGCTTCCGGTAAATATCCACAGCCGGGATGCTGCGGAGGATACGTTCCGGATTATGAAGGAACACGCGGAAGGAATCCCGGGGATTATTCACTGCTTTTCGGGCTCGCGGGAGCTGGCGGCGGAGTACGTGAAGCTTGGCTTTTATATTGGGATTGGCGGTGTGGTTACGTTTAAGAATGGGAAGAAGCTGAAACAGGTGGCCAGGGAGATACCACTTTCGCGGATTGTACTGGAGACGGATTGTCCGTATCTTGCCCCGGAGCCGTACCGGGGGAAGAGGAATCAGTCAGGCTATATCAGATATGTGGCTGAGGAGATTGCAAGGCTTAAGGGGATTTCGTGTGAAGAGGTAATAGAGCAGACGGAGCTAAATGCCAGAGAGGTGTACCGCGTGTAACCTTACCTTTTTAGTAGAATAAAATTTCATATAATCTTTATTTCATTTTTTTAAATTTTAGTGTATAATAAGGTAACTGTTTAGGTTGGATGCGTTACTATGAGATGACGGCTGGTCCGTGAAGTAACCTGTTCAGGCTCCAGGGATGGAGTATCAGACGGTTGCCTTTTATTTTTTAATCCGGGGAGTATGATATGAGTAAGCCGACACTGGGAAATCCCCAGAAGACGATAGAAATCTTACAGAAGTATCAGTTTACATTTCAGAAAAAATTCGGGCAGAATTTCTTGATTGACACCCACGTTTTGGATAAGATTATACGCGCAGCAGAGATATCGAAGGAGGACATGGTTCTGGAGATTGGTCCTGGCATTGGGACGATGACCCAGTATCTTGCAGAAGCGGCGCGGCAGGTAGCGGCGGTGGAGATAGACAGGAACCTGATGCCGATCTTATCGGAGACATTAAAGGGATATGACAATGTAAGCGTGATAAATGAAGATGTGCTAAAGCTTGATATTTCGAAGCTTGCAGAGAGGGAGAACGGCGGCCGCCCGGTTAAGGTGGTGGCGAATCTTCCTTATTATATAACAACACCGATTATTATGGGGATATTTGAGAATCATGTTCCAGTGGAGAGCATCACGGTTATGGTGCAGAAGGAAGTTGCGGACCGTATGCAGACAGGGCCGGGAAGCAAGGACTATGGTGCGTTGTCGCTAGCAGTGCAGTATTATGCGAAACCGTACATAGTGGCGAATGTCCCGCCGAACTGTTTTATGCCGCGCCCGAAAGTGGGCTCTGCAGTCATTCGCCTTACAAGATATGATACGCCGCCGGTCCATGTGCAGGATGAGAGGCTGATGTTTGATATTATCAGGGCGTCCTTTAACCAGAGGCGGAAAACCCTGGTGAACGGGCTCAATAATTCGGACAGGCTAAAGCTTCCAAAGGAGGTTATAATTAATGCAGTTGAACAGCTCGGGAAGGGAGCAGACGTACGGGGAGAAGCCCTGACGCTTCAGGAATTTGCCGCGCTGAGCAATGATATAGCAACCCGCAGACCAGACAGCAGGAAAGGATGATACAATATGCAAAAGAGTGTAGAAAGTGCATTGTTTGAGATTACACCGGAGATTCAGCATTTTGCAGATCTGTGTGAGGAAAAGAATGCCATTGACAAGCAACTATATACAAAGTATGAGGTAAAGAGGGGATTGCGCGACTTAAATGGAAAGGGCGTGCTTGCCGGCCTGACGAACATATCTGATGTAAGTGCAAAGAAGATTGTGGGAGGGAAGGAAGTACCCTGTGCGGGTAATCTGTATTACCGCGGCTATAATATTAAGGATCTTGTGAGGGGATTCCTTAAGGAGAAGACATTTGGATTTGAGGAGATCTCGTATCTTCTGCTGTTTGGCGAGCTGCCGGATAAGAAGGAGCTTGCGGTTTTTCATGATACGCTTGTAGAGAGGCGCACGCTTCCGCCGAATTTCGTCAGGGATGTCATTATGAAGGCGCCAAGCAGGGATATGATGAACAGCCTGTCGCGCTCCATTCTGAATCTGTATTCCTATGATGAGAAGGCGGATGATACAACGATTCCGAATGTGCTCAGGCAGTGCCTGAACTTGATCAGCCAGTTTCCGATGCTGATGGTTTACGGGTATCATGCATATAATTACCGTAGGGGAGATGATTTATTCATTTACGCACCGTCTTCGGAGCTTTCCACAGCGGAGAATATACTGATGATGCTGAGAGAGAATAAGAAGTATTCCAAACTTGAGGCGAAGATCCTGGATATGGCGCTTGTGCTTCATATGGACCATGGCGGTGGTAATAACTCTACATTTACTACACATGTTGTCACATCATCAGGTACTGATACATATTCTACAATTGCGGCTGCAATGGCTTCTCTTAAGGGACCGAAGCACGGCGGTGCAAATATTAAGGTTACACAGATGTTTGAAGATATGAAGCAGCAGGTTCATGACTGGGAGGATCAGGACGCTGTACGCCAGTATCTGGTCGATCTGCTGGAGAAGAGGGCATTTGACCAGAAAGGGCTGATCTATGGAATGGGGCATGCGATCTACTCGATATCTGACCCGAGGGCAGATATTTTCAAGAAGTTTGTGAAGCAGCTGGCACGGGAGAAGGGCTGCGAGAAGGAATATGCCCTGTATGAGACGGTAGAGAAGATGGCTCCCAAGGTAATTGCCGAGAAGAGGAAGATTTATAAAGGTGTAAATGCAAATGTGGACTTCTATAGCGGACTGGTCTATAGCATGCTGGATCTTCCGCCTGCGCTATACACACCGATCTTTGCAGCGGCACGTATTGTGGGCTGGAGCGCCCACAGGCTGGAGGAGCTTAAGAATGTAGATAAGATTATCCGTCCGGCATACAAGCCTCTGGCAGAACACAGAGCTTATGTACCGCTGGCAGAACGGTAACTCTGCAGAACAGAAGTTATGCTGAACAGCGACAGAAGGAGATCAGGAAGGGAGGCATCAGACAGTGAAGAGGGAATTTCGTTATCCGTCCAGGGACGGTGTGACAGGGATCCATGCGGTCGAGTGGATCCCGGAAGGGGAAGTAAAGGCAGTGCTTCAGATCTGCCACGGGATGACAGAATACATTAACCGCTATGACGAATTTGCTTGCTTTTTGAATGGATACGGGATTTATGTGACTGGACATGACCATCTGGGACATGGGGAATCCGTGCAGGGAAAGGATGATTATGGATATTTCCATGTGAAAAAGGGGAATCAGTATGTGATCGGCGATATCCATAAGCTCCGGGGAATTACCATGAGAAAATATCCAGAGGTGCCGTACTTTATTCTGGGACACAGCATGGGATCCTTTCTTGTGCGCCAGTATCTGACCATGTATGGAAATGGCCTTGCAGGAGCGATTATAATGGGAACCGGGCATCATGGTACACTGGAGCTGAACCTTGGCCTTGCAATATGCCGTGCGGCAGCACTTGTGAAGGGATGGAAATACCGCAGCAGAGTTATTAACAACTTAAGCTTTGGCGGGTATAACAGGAGTTTTAAAAACGACCCGTCAGGGGCAACGTGGCTTTCGGCAAATGTGGAAAACTGCGAGAGGTACGCGGCTGATCCCCTCTGTAGCTTTCAGTTTACCGTGAATGGATATTATCAGATGTTCAAGGGGATGAAGGTGCTTGCAAAGAAGGAAAGTATGGAGAGGATACCGAAGAAGCTTCCAGTACTCTTTGCAGCAGGGACGGACGACCCGGTAGGGGATTTTGGAAGAAGTGTCCGGTATGTTTATGGAAAGTATCGTTCAGCAGGTATGCAGGATGTGAAGATCAGACTGTATAAAGGGGACCGCCATGAGATACTCAATGAAACGGACCGGCAGCAGGTTTACTCTGATCTTTACCGATGGATGAGAAAGCGGTTTGGGGACGGGGTAAAATGAAAAATACCCCGTCCCCATTGCGGGGGATGAGGATGGTTTTAGATTATTTTAATTATCATATGATGCCGTTGCTTATTCTGCTGGCGGCATTGGTTTTTTCTGTGTTCTGTCTGGGACTTTATCTTCGGGAGAGAGTGCGGGCGAAGAGACTTGAGGCCTCTGTTTCCGGGGAGAGGCGGTTTTATGATGCTTTTGCTGCAAATAGACGGGACTTTTTTCTGCTAGTCAGGCAGAGTGATCTTCATATCCTGTATGTCAGTCCGAATTTTAAAGGGATGACAGGGATTGACCGGGAGCGTTTGTGCTCGGACATCGAGGCGCTGAAGCTTATGGTCAGCCCGAAGACAGCCCGAAGAGTTATTAGGGAGCTGAAAGAGTGGGACTGCAGTGGGGAACTCAGGCTGGAGGTTGATTATAGTGCTTTTGGCAGCGAAGAGGTGAGCCATGGGTCGGTATCTGTCCGGTTTGAGGAAAGCACTGCCTGCTATCTGGTTGTGTTCTGTGATAATACCCAGGAGTATAAGATACGGGACGGGCTTAAGAGGGAGCTCGGGCAGGCACGCCGGGAGAGTCAGGCGAAGACTGACTTTCTGTCAAAGATGTCACATGAGATACGTACTCCGATGAATGGGATTCTTGGGATGCTGAGTCTTGCAAAGGCACATGTCATGGATCCGAAGCAGACTGGGTATTATTTAGACAGGGCAGAGAGCCTGTCCCAGTTTCTGCTTACATTGATTAATGATATCCTGGATATGTCCAGGATTGAAAGCGGGAAAATGGAACTGGAGGAGGTTCCGTTTGATCTGTTCGCAGTAGCGGAGAAGCTGGATTCTATGTTCCGAAGCACTACTGAGGCTAAGAATCTTAAGTGGGACGTCAGGATGCAGGATTTTGATGTATGTCGTGTTGTGGGCGATGAGCTGCGTCTTACACAAGTTATTATTAACTTTATCTCTAATGCTGTGAAGTTTACTCCGCCGGGAGGCTCGGTTATCGTTACCTTTCGGTAGATGCATAAGATTGAGGGGAAGATTCATCTTATGATCCGGGTAAGGGACACCGGAAAGGGAATCAAGTCAGACTTTATAAGCAAAATCTTCCGGCCGTTTGAGCAGGAGGATGCGTCCACTGCCCATCATTACGGCGGCAGCGGTCTTGGCATGGCGATTGCAGATAATATTGTCAGGCTGATGAACGGCGAGATTGTTGTAGAGAGCGAGGAAGGAAAAGGTACAGAATTTGTCGTCTAATAGCGCTTCCGATCGCAGAGGGGGAGCAGGAGGTGCCAGAGACCTGGAAGGGTGCATGCGAAGAGATGGACGATGCGGCAAGGAAGAAGGCAATCGAGGAATTTACGCTGGACGGCCTTCATATTCTGCTTGCAGAGGATAATGATGTAAATGCAGAGATTGCAATGGAGATTATGGAGATGGAGGGGGCTGTTCTTGAACGTGCCTGCGACGGCATAGAGGCAGTGCGTATGTTCGAAGAGAACCCGGAAAATGGATATGATGCAATCCTTATGGATATTCAGATGCCGAATATGACGGGATGGGAGGCTTCGGCTGCAATCAGGAAGCTGGAAAGAGCGGATGCGGACATTCCGATATTTGCTATGTCTGCAAATGCATTTGTAGAGGATAAGCGGCATTCCATGGAAGTGGGAATGGACGGACATATATCAAAGCCGGTTGATTACAGAGAGGTACGCCGGATGATGGGAGAGGCTCTCCTTAAGAGAGGGGAATCCGAAGTATGAAGGAGAGGAAAAAATGGAAGCAGATAAAAAAGAATAAGCTGACTGCAGCCCTGACTGGAATCCTCGTAGTCGGGGCAGGCATCATTGTCCTGGTAAATGCATCAGGATTACAAAAGATATTTGATCCGGAGAACTTTGGCCGTTTTGAGAATCAGTATGACAACAGTGGTGAGTATGATTCCACGGCAGGGGACGGAGAGAAGTCTGATCTTGCAGATGAAAGCGAGGATGGACAGGACAGCGCGGATGAGGATACGCAGAGGGCGCTGAAGGTGGCTGAGGAAAAGGTCCGGGATCCTCAGGATACTGACGGCCTCGGGATGGCTGATGAGAAGAACCAGAAAAGAAATCCTGGAGAAAAGAATCCCAATGCATTCGAAGTTTCGGATAAGGAAGGGCCGGGGGGAGTCGGAACCAGGCCGGGCGGAGGAAACAGTGGAAGTACCGGAGGCAGCAAAGACGAGGGAAACGGCAGCGGACAAGGAAATCATGGGGGAAAGCCAGGGGACTCTGGCAGCAATCCAGGGAAGCCGGATGATCCGGAAAGGCCGGATGATCCGGAGAAACCGGATGACCCGGAAAAGCCGGATGACCCGGAGAAGCCGGATAACCCTGACCCGGAAACCTGGGAGGATGAGCAGCTGAAACCCCGTGATCCGATTGAGACAGAAAACGGCATCCTTGTGAAACTGACTGCATCAATTACCAGGGATTACTGCAGGGGAGATATTTTCGAAGAAGAGGATGCACAGGTTCTTGCGACCTTTCGCCGGAAGGATCAGACGAAGCAGACGATTGCACTGCCCTATGGGGGGAAGAATGGATACAGTGTGACTCTGTCCACAAAGCTTGTAGGAACACATACAGCTGTTTTCAGATATCTTGGGATGACGGCAAGGGCCCCGTATGAGGTGATCTCCAGCGGCCTGACCATCCGTTACCACAGCGAACGGGAGGGAGAGATCTATGCCACCCAGTTTCCGGGACCGTTAGACGGTGACGAGTCGGAGATTAATGAGCTGACCCATATGGATTTCCATCCTGTCAGCGGAGGGATTGTGGATCTGACAGATCTGCACAGCCGGCTGATTGCATATCTTGGAGATGAGGGGACCCGTGAAAATTTTCTCGCAGAAACATTATATCAGAATGTATTATTTCTTGAGGAAGAGGACGGGTATCTTACCAGAATGCTTTGTGGATTTAAATACTATATAAATAAAAATCTGGAAGAGAATGGGCCCTATACCTATTATCCGGTCTACAACTGGGGAGCCGGCAGTATGAGAAGTGTTATGGATGTAGTATGCGATGTCCCGGAGGGCTATAAGATCAGACGCGTCGTTCAGGATGAAGGAAATCTGCAAAGGTTCAGAGGCGGTCAGGTTCTGGAGCAATATACAGGAAAGGGTCAGACGCTGTCTGTGCCTATGGGTGTGACGGAGGTTGCATTAAAGGGGCGGCAGGGAGAAGGCTCTATTACTTCTCTTGTGCTTCCGGAAAGTGTCTGTGAGGTTGGCTTTGCCAGTGTCTCAGAGTGTCTGCCGGGGCTTGAAGAGTACCAGGCATCAGGGCACAGCCGCTTTAGGGTGACAGACCGATACCAGATACGGTGACGGCAATCGAAAAGGGTGCTTTTAAAAATTGCAGAATCCGAGAGCTTACGATACCAGATACGGTGACAGAACTAAGAAGAGGCTGTTTTGAGGGTTTTCATGCTGACGTGATCCGTATGGAGGGGACGTTCATGCCCAGGGTGTCGGGGGAGACAGGGTACACTCGATTCGTGGGTACAGAGTCCTTCAGGAAAAGAGCAGAAGCGGTGTATTCTTCATTCGTCCAGGAATATACAGAGGTGGATGAGGAGCTGAAGGAAGAAATAGAAGAGATGTTTTTTGCAGAAGCCGGGGAAATGGATTTCCGCGGCGTAACGGCACAGATCAGAAGAGTTCTCAGACAACAGACCGAGTATGCCAGGAAGCCGCAGGGCGTGCCAGAGGGACAGGACTTTGTGGAGTACTTCCTTACGGGGCAAAGGAGAGGAAATGCGGTGCATTATGCTTCGGCTGCAGTAATGGCATACCGGACGGCAGGGTATGCTGCAAGGTATGTGGAAGGATATCATCTCTCGGAGGATGAGGCGTTTATTCTTTCAGAGGAGAATCAGACGGCGGCTGTTCTTACGAATCAAAATGCGCATGCATGGGCAGAAGTTTATTTTCCAGGTGCAGGATGGATGCCTGTGGAGGTGGTTCCAGGCATGTATACAGAGCTTTATACGGATCAGGTGGTTGAGGGTGCTCCTGCTTATCAGGTGAATTCCGACCAGACAGAGAAAGGACTGGAGCTTGAAGGGGGCGCTGGAGGGGAAGAGGAAAAGGAGGAAAAGCGTGAGAGAACGACACTTACTTTTCGCGGGGTTCTCTCGGTCATTCTGCTTTGTATGTATATCAGTTTTGTCCTGTATCTTGTTCTGGAGATTCAGAGGGCTGTCCGGCTTGTGCTTCGCAGGCGGAGGGCAGGAGGTCGGGTACAGCCGGCGGAGCTCTATGCAGGGGATTTGGAGAGGATGCTTTTGATAGGCAGGGTGCCGGGGAACTATAATCACCCGATGGAGCTTTCCGGGGAGGTCGAGAAAAGGTTTAGAGGAATCAGCAGGGGAGAGTATGAGAGGGCTGTGACCTTGCTTCAGAAGGTGCGGTTTGGCCAAAAGGAGCTTCTCCCTTATGAGACACATGCACTGAACTGCTTTAAAGAGAAGCTGTCCCGTATTCTGTACTGCCAGAAAAGCGCATGGGGCAAAGCGGTGATAAGGTACTGGTATGCCTTATACTGATACCTGGTTATAACCATAGAACAGCGAAGACCCGTTAACCTTACGGCTAACGGGTCTTCGTCGTTGTTATAGTTATCTAAAGGAATGAGAGTTTTAAAGTGCGGCACCAGCACTGCTGATGCTTTACTTTATGAGGGGGAGATAGTTGATGTCTTAATCAACTATCTAACTAAAGTATAAGAGATAAATATGTCCAAAATGTGTTTATAATCTTAAACAAATCGAAAAATTCTTAAAAAGAACTTAATATGTAAAAAGGCCCCCCTGTCTCCTTTGAGACAAGGGGGCCTCAAATTCTGAATAAAGGTTTTTAACTCCGGGAGATTTCGTTTTCTTTTCTACTTAGGTGACCTACCAGAATATCAAAAAACTCACCAGAGGTTGGTTTATCATGGAGAGGATGAAGAGCGATCTTCTGTAAAAAGACCCGGTTGCCCCGGTTCCAGCATACGCTGACAACAGTACGGATATTCCGCTCGACACTACTGCTTGTTGCATGAAATTCCTTGGCAATCTGAGGATAGAGTAATTTGCTTATTGCCAGAAGATAGTCTTCATTGTTCATGCAAAGTCTGACCCCATAGTTTAAATATTGATAGCCACGGTATGTTGCCCCTATTCCAAGAGAACGGATAAGGGATTCAATCTTTAAATCATACATGTATGTTTTCTCCTATTCACTTCTGTAAAATAAAGAGAAGAATAGACCATAAGTACATTATAGTCTAAATATGCAGAAAAGAATAAATTTAGACACAAACAGGCTTTATTCGACATTGTACGGCACAATACGCCAGGCAGTTCCAATTATACTGCGCATAAATCTGCCGCGAGTATAGCTGTTAAGGAAATATTAAGAAAATCAGCAAGGGGACTTAAAATTTTTTTGATATTCTTGTATAGTATAAAGGAGGTGATTGAAATGGCAAAGGTATTAGTATGTGATGATGATAAGGAAATTGTTGAAGCGATTGAGATATATCTGACACAGGAGGGTTACGAGGTCCTTAAGGCGTACGATGGGGAAGAGGCACTTAAGGTGCTTAAGACAGGCGGAGTGGATCTTCTTGTGATTGATGTGATGATGCCTAAACTTGACGGGATTCGTGCAACGCTTAAGATCCGGGAGGAGAATAATATGCCGATTATCATTCTGTCAGCAAAGTCAGAGGATGCGGACAAGATCCTTGGGCTCAATGTCGGTGCGGATGATTATGTAACGAAGCCCTTTAATCCGTTGGAGCTGGTGGCGCGGGTGAAGTCCCAGCTTCGCAGATATACACAGCTTGGAAGTACGGTGGATGCTGAAAAAAAGTCTGTGTATACCGCGGGCGGTCTGATGATTGATGATGATCTCAAGGAGGTTACGGTAGACGGGGAATTTGTGAAGCTTACCCCCATTGAGTACAATATTCTGCTGCTGCTTGTAAAGAATCAGGGGAAGGTATTCTCCATTGACCAGATCTATGAAAGCATCTGGAATGAGGACGCCATTGGAGTTGACAATACGGTAGCGGTGCATATCAGGCATATTCGTGAGAAGATAGAGATTAACCCGAAAGATCCCAGATATCTCAAGGTGGTATGGGGAGTCGGGTATAAGGTGGAAAAGATTTGAGAGACCCGAAGGGAGCAGATATGAATCAAAAGTGGTACAGGGCCGGTATTACAAAGGCGATACTGGTTATTACGGCGCATATTATGGTTGTGGTAATGGCGGTGTGTTATATGCATATTGCACTTTCTCCTGCCATCCGCGAAGAGGTATGCGATGGTGATCCGGCAGAGAAGTATAAGGACAGCAGTGATTTTGCCAGCCGGATGCGTACCTACAGCGCGCGTGCAGTGGGAGAGATCAGCGCAGGAAAGCTGTTTGAGACGGACGGGGAATATGATCCGGATAAGCTGGTAGATGTGGAGCTTTACTACAATACCGGGATGCTGGACGAGGATGAAAGTCCCATCCAGGTAAATGCTCCGGACAGTGAAGAGGACAGTAATATTAGTGGGGAGAAGAAGGACGGCGGTCAGACAGAGACAATGGTGCAGACTGGTGAGGAGACAGATGACAGTAATGCGGTGAAAGCAGAGGAAAAGGCCGGTGAGGAGACAGAAGACAGCGGTGTGAAGCATAAGGGAAGAAGGCTTATTTACCGGCTCGGGGATCTTCTTACATGGTATGAGGATAATCATGCAGAACAGAGTGCGGCGGAGCAGATTGTGGTCTGCAAGAGAACGGATGATACGTTCCGGTATTATGAGATCTCAGATTTTTATGAACTCATTAAGAGTGAAGAGCTTCGGTTTATAGCCGCAGATGATGACGCGGGTCTTACTGATCAGAATATTCTGCAGGATATGGAGTATGGATACGGGATGCCGGAGGGCATCTTCCGGGGAATCCAGGATCAAGAGGGGAAGCTTCTGTATTCAGACTGCTGGCTGTATGACGGGAAATATGCCCTGGAGCAGTGTAAGCCTGTGGGTGCAGAGAGCTTACTTGAGATTGCCAATGAGGAGCCGGAATGGAATGGACAGCTGAATGAGATGTATACTATGCTGGATATCACCATAGACGGCCTGGGAGAAATGTATGCTACTTATCAGAATTATGGAGACGGCCTGTCGGAAGGAGATACGAATTTCAGCTATATCTATGTAGATATAAGAAATAAGCGTGTATATACAAATAAGAAGGAATATGAAGCCTACGCCGGCGTTCAGGCGAGCCTGGAGGATATAAAAAAGATTGGAAATTATGCGATTGTGCGGCCGAAGCTTGCGGATTTTGATTCGAATATGGATCTGGAGGCTGAGGACTGGAGGGATGTGATTAAATATACAGGTCCAGTGTCAGAGGACTTTATATTTGCCGCAGCAGTGGATATCTCCTATCCGATTCAGGATGAATTCTACAGAGAGAACAGCCTATATGAGAAGTGGGGCGTGGGAGTAGAAAAGACGATTGCCTGGGCTGCTGCGGCAGCGTTTGTCTTTCTTGTATGCGCGCTGTGGCTTGCGGTAGTGGCGGGGAGAAGCTGTGGGGATGAGGAACTCCATCTGAACGGTTTTGACCGTTGGAAGACAGAGCTTGCAGCAGCAGTCGTTATCGCAGGATGGGCGGCGCTTGTATTTGCCGGAGGCGCCGCAGCGGATCTGATTCTGCCAGTGAGCGTCGTCTCGCAGATGACAGAGAACGGAATCATACAGCAGACCACATATCTGGGAGGGACGGAATCCTTATTGGAAATTGCCTGGTTCTCTCTCATTGCAGGATGGACGTGTACCATGTTCCTGATTGGATTTTTAAGTCTGGTCAGGAGGCTAAAAGCGAAGACAGTATGGGAAAACAGTATTTTAAGGAGCGGATGCCTCTTTGTAGAGCTGATGGTCCAGAACCTGAACAGTATCCTTAAGACCATAGCCCTGTTCGGCGCTTTTATGCTTGTACAGCTGTTTCTCTATATTGAGATCGGAGGAACAATAAGCTTTGGGAGTATTCTGATTATACTTGCCGGGGATACGGCGGCTTTTGTCTGGCTTTGCTTCAAGGCAGTTGGAAAATGCAGGATAAAAGAGGGAATCCAGCACATTGCCGGAGGCGAGGTACAGTATACCATTTCCCTTGACGGGCTGTTCGGTGAACAGAAGGAAACAGCCGAGCTGCTGAACAGAATCAGTGAAGGACTGGATGCTGCGCTTGCCGTGAATATGAAAAATGAACGGCTTAAGACAGATTTGATTACAAATGTTTCCCATGATATTAAGACGCCCCTGACATCAATCATAAATTACGTGGAACTGCTGAAGCAGGAACAATTCGAGGATCCAAAGCTGAAGCGCTACATCGAGGTTCTGGAGCAGAAATCCCAGCGCCTGAAAACACTGACCGAAGATGTAGTGGAGGCCTCCAAGGTCAGCTCCGGAAATATAACACTGGAGTATATGGATCTCAATTTTGCAGAGATGCTGCAGCAGACAAGCGGAGAATTCGAAGAAAAATTTAAGGCACGAGGCCTCCAGGAGATTCTGACACTGACCGGCGAAGGGGCAGTGATCCGCGCAGACGGACGGCGCACCTGGCGCATCCTGGAAAATATCTACAACAATGCAGCGAAATACGCAATGGAAGGCACAAGAATCTATGCAGACCTTACGGTACGGGAACTGGAAGTAAGCTTCAGCCTCAAAAACATATCCGAGCAGCCGCTTAATATCTCTGCAGATGAACTGACAGAACGATTCATCCGGGGAGACATATCAAGAAGTACGGAGGGGAGCGGGCTTGGACTTTCAATTGCTAAAACTCTGACAGAAATGCAGGGCGGGAAATTCCAGCTATATCTGGATGGGGACTTGTTTAAGGTTATGATAAGCTTTCCGAGAGTATTGGGGACGGGGTAAAATTAAAAATACCCCGTCCCCAACTTCGTCTTGCGTTCTTCATTAAAAACGATTACAATATTAATACTATGAATGAATTGAGATTATTATTACAGGAAAATTTGAATGATGAATTTCTCGCTGCTGTGCTGAGCAACCCCAGGGACAGGGAGGAGGCTTCGAAGATTAAGGTGCGCCCGGTGCAGATGCGGGGCGTGCGGATGTTTCAGCTTGAATTATTTAGGAATAATCAGGCTTTTCACGAGAATCTTACGGCAGAGGAGGCAGTGGAGAGGCTTCTTGTCTGTATGGAGAATATGAGGCAGATGCAGCTTGAGACGAGGCAGTACCGTTTTACGGTTCTGGTGAGCAGGAAGGGAAAGATGACGGTGAAGCGGGGGGAGCATACGGTCAGAAAGGAGCAGGCTTTAGAGTCTCATAACAGGAGGAAGCGGTATATACTGGAGGAGGGCGTCCCGGCGCCGTTCCTTCTGGATCTTGGCGTGATGACTCCGGAGGGGAGAGTGGTTAGCGCAAGGTTTGATAAATTCCGGCAGATTAACCGTTTTCTGGAGTTTATTGAGGATGTGCTGCCAGAGCTTCCTGATGACAGGGAGCTTACGATCCTGGATTTTGGATGCGGTAAGTCTTATCTTACATTTGCCATGTATCACTATCTGCATGAGCTGAAGGGACTGGATATCCGTGTAATTGGTCTGGATCTTAAGAGTGAGGTAATCAGACGCTGCAATGAGCTGAGTGAAAAATACGGGTATGAGAAGCTGCGGTTTCTGGAAGGGGATATTGCAGATTATACTGGAACAGAGGCAGCGGATATGGTGGTTACGCTTCATGCCTGTGATACGGCGACGGATTATGCCCTTTACCGTGCGGTCGGGTGGAATGCGAAGGTGATCCTGTCTGTGCCCTGTTGTCAGCATGAGCTGAACGGGCAGATTGAAAATGAGGTGCTAAGTCCTGTGCTCGGCTACGGGCTTATTAAGGAACGTATGGCGGCGCTTGTGACGGATGCCCTGCGTGCCAGATACCTGGAGCATGAGGGATACCAGGTTCAGATTCTGGAGTTTATTGACATGGAACATACGCCGAAGAACATATTGATCCGCGGGGTCAGAACGGGAAAAGGGAGACTTTATAAGAAACAGCTTGAGAAGATAAAAGCATGTGAAGAATTTCTTCATGTGGAACCTACAATTGGAAAGCTTTTGGAAACGTTCCATACAGGAGCAGTGAAATAAAAAGGGGATATTTGATGAAGGCTAAGAAAAGAAGAGGAAGGCAGGGAAGGAGAGCAGGAGCGGGGAGAGGAAAAAAGGAGAACAAGTGGAAGCGCTATCTTGTGAATGGCGGGATACTTGCCGCGGTTTTTTTGATTGCGGTCATTATATTCAGCTATACGACCAATAAGGAAAATAATAATATTGCCGCAGATCTGGGGGCAGCGACGCGCCCGCAGGTTTCATTTACGTATAAAGGAAATGTAATCAATCCTCTCCCTGTTTACGCAAAGGAGATGGATATGACTGCTGTACGCGGAACGGTGACGCCAGTGGAGAACGGAAGGCTTGAGATGAACCTGGATCTGCATAATAATACGGCAGTATCCCTTGTGTATGGGGTATATACACTGGACGGCGCGGATAAGCTTTGGGAAAATGAGCTTATGAAGCCGGGTGAGTCTGTGTCTCTGACATTTGATAATATGGATCTTCTTAGTGAGGAACGAATGCTGAAGATTTCGCTGACACTGCGGGAAGACAAAGAAGAGAAGGAGGACTATCTGTATACACGGATTGTGGATTCTGCCCAGATGGGTACTTCGGAGTGCCTGTCATATATCCGCAGCTTCCGCGAAAATGCCCTTGGTAAGGTAGAAGACGCAGGAGTAGGCATGGTACTGGAGCCGAATGAAGAGAGTGATAATACGACATTCCAGCATGTAACGATACATTCGGACTTTGACCATGTGTCATGGGGAAATCTTGAGCCGCAGGTTGAAGGCAGCGAGCAGGTCAGTATTATGGAGATGAGCAGTATGTACACCTCCGTGCTGTTTGAATATCAGGTGCGGTGTAAGGGAGAGGAAGATGAGAACGACATCTATAATGTAAGGGAATTTTTCCGTGCACGGCATATCAGAGAGGGAGGAGACGACTACCTTCTTGATTATGACCGGACCATGGAGCAGGTGTTTGATGCATCCCATACCATTATGGATGACCAGGGGCTTATACTTGGAATCGCGGATGGTGACGTATCCTGTATATCGAATAAGGAGGGGACAATCGTTTCATTTGTACAGGCAGGGGAGCTGTGGAATTATAATAAAAACACGGACGAGATCTCACTGGTATTCAGCTTTGCCGATGCGGAAAATACAGATGCCAGGAATCTTCTTTCGCAGCACGAGATCAGACTTCTCGGAATGGAGGAAAATGGAAATACGGCGTTCGCTGTGTATGGTTATATGAACCGGGGAGAGCATGAAGGCGACGCCGGGGCAGTGATCTATTATTATGAGCCCGAAAAAAATGCAGTAGAGGAGAAGATGTTCATTTCCAGTGACAAGTCTTATGAGCGCATTGCAGATGAACTTGGCGAGCTGATGTACTATAGTGTGGAACAGGACATGCTGTACGTGCTGGCAGACGGGACTTTTTATGAGATCAATGCAGGCATGCAGAATATGTCTGAATTAGTCACTGGACTTTCCGAGACGCAGTATGTGGTCGCTGATGACGGACATATAGCCGCATACCAGACAGAAGAAACGAAGATGACGGTGAAGAATTTTGCAAATGGAAAGGAAAGAACGGTAGAATGCGAAAAAGGTGAGAACATAGTACCACTCGGATTTGTAAATGATGATTTTATCTATGGCCTCTCCAGAGACGGGGACGCCGGAAAAACAGTAGCAGGTCAGGCGGTTTTCCCCATGTATAAGGTAGTGATAGAGGATGAAAAGGGGGAAACCATAAAAAAATATGAGCAGCCCGGAATCTATATACTGGGAGCAGTGCTGGATGCACATCTGATTACCCTAAAGCTTGCCGAGAAGGAAGGCGCATCCTATAACAGCACATCAGAGGAATACATTACGAACAATGAAGGAAAGGATGACAGCAGAATATACGCAGAGACCTACGCTACAGAGCTAAAAGAGACACAGGTAAGACTGGTTCTCAACGAGCAGCCGGAAGACAGGTCTCCAAAACTTCTTAAGCCCAAACAGACAGTGCGCGACAATCTTCGAATTGTAGACTTTACCAGTGCAGAGCCGAAGAATAAATGCTATGTCTATGGCCGCGGAAGACTCCAGGGCAGCTACGACAGAGCAGGCGATGCAATCAAAGCAGCAGACTCCTGCAGCGGCGTTGTTGTATCCGCCTGGCAGTCGTATATCTGGCAGCGCGGGAACAGAGACCTGCAGTACAGCATAGAGGGAAAAGACAAGGAGGTCGGGACGATGCTTTCGCAGCTAAAAAGCGGAAAGGCGCCAATGGATATTATGCAGGAAATATCACCAGGACGAGAGCTTGACCTGACAGGGTGTGAACCGGAACAGGTACTATATATTGTGAATCAGGATATTCCGGTGATCGCCATGCTGGATGCAAAAAATGCAGTTGTAATTACAGGATACGGAGACGGAACAATCGCATATAAGGATGGCGGAAAGGGGACAAAGGTCGTAACATATAAAGAAATGGAAGAAATGACAAAGGGAAGCGGAAATACCTACGTGGCGTATTTGGGGACGGGGCATTTTTCGCCATAGTGTGCAATAGAAGCTCCAGTGGAGCTTCTATTGTGAAAAATGACCCGTTCCAAATTTGCATTTTTTTAATACGGAATAGAGCGAGAGCCCCAGGATTCCGCAGGATATTACTTCTCCGGCTCCAACGGTCAGCATCATGAGTGGAATTGGAAGAGGGATGCCATAACCGTAGTGAAGTACGAAGGGCACAATGATTGTGTTTGCAAGGATGGGCGGAACTGGTCCGAGGACGGGCGGCTTTTCGCGCAGAAGCCAGGTGAAAAATGCACCGGCCAGGGTCGCGATGCTTCCGAAGATGATGTCCGGAAGGATGGCTCCGCCTAAGATGTTTGCTGTAAAGCAGCCGATGAACAGGCCTGGTATAGCAGCGGGGGTGAATAGTGGGAGTATGGTGAGGGCTTCGGAAATCCGTACCTGGACCTCTCCATAGGAAAATGGTGCGAGTGCTAAAGTGAGCACTACATAGATGGCAGCAATCATTGCTGCCTGCGTAAGAAACGCTGTTTTCTGGTTTGTCATGATTTTAATCTCCTTTAGTTTTGTTTTACGTGTGGAAGGTCTCGAACACACGATTCATTTAACGCCGGGAATCGGCGGCAAGCCCCATAAGACCTTGGTTTTTGTAGGCTTGCAACGAATGAAAGTATAGCATGGTTTTCACCTAAAATCAAGGTTTGCCCGAATTTTAAATGGATTTGTGAATGTTACTGTGAACGGAGTGAACAGTAACACATGATGGAGCGGTATCAGAAATTAGATAGCGATAGACTTGAAGGATCAGATGATTCGTGATAAGATGATAGGAACAGATAGAATGCAGAGATTGATGCCTGCACTATTTTATGAAGCCGGGGGAATTTACGATGAGAAGGATAGCGGTAGTAACAGACAGTAACAGCGGCCTTACAAAGGCGGAAGCGGCAGAGTATGGGATTTATATACTGCCCATGACATTTTTTGTGGATGGGAAGGAGTGTTTGGAGGGAGTTTCCCTGAGAGAAGAGGAGTTTTTTGACAGTATGCGCAGCGGGTATACGGTCAGCACGACACAGCCGACCCCGGGAGAGCTCTCGGATCTGTGGGAAGAGCTTCTTGAAACACATGATGCAATTGTGCATATTCCTATGTCAAAGGCGCTCAGCGGCGGGTATTCTTCTGCAGCGATGTTAAGCGAGGACTATGATGGACGTGTGCAGGTGGCGGACAGCCGCAGGATATCAGTGACCCAGGCTTCGGCGGCGATCGAGGCTGCACGCCTTGCAGATGAAGGATTGTCTGCTGCGGATATAAAGGGGAGGCTTGAAGAGATGTCGCTTGAAGCATCCATCTATATCACGGTGGACACACTGGAATACTTAAAGAGAGGCGGGCGAATCCGCAGCGCAGAGGCGCTGGCTGGAGAGATCCTTGGCATTCGTCCGGTAATACAGATTAAAGGGGGTCTTTTGGAGCCTTACTGCAAGGTGCGCGGACGCAAGCGTGCGAAAAAGGAAATGGAGGATGCAATCCTTGGCGATGCAAAGGCCCTGATGGATAAATATGGAGAAGAGCAGACAGAGCTTTATATTGCCCATGCAGATGCAGAGAAAGAGGCATCAGAGTGGAAAGAACGGATAGAAAGCCTCTTTCCCGGAAAGAAGATACATATGGCAAAGCTTCCGCTAAGCATCTGCTGTCATGTAGGGCCGGGGACGATTGGAGTGGGCGTCTGCGTAAGCAGAAGGAATGTGAAAAAATAATGCAGAAAAGACTTGCTTTTTGCCCGTAAGTGTGATAAGCTTACAGAGCGAATGGAAGTAGGTCTTTTTTTTATGCCTAAATTTGATGGTCCCGCAAACCGTCAGGCAACCGTTAACATGAAAGAATCGTAAGAAGTAAAATGAAACGAGGTGGAAGTTGTGCGTACAAGAATCACGTTAGAATGTACAGAATGTAAGCAGCGTAACTACAACACGACCAAGGATAAGAAGGCGCATCCGGCACGTATGGAGACAAAGAAGTACTGCAAGTTCTGTAGAACACACACATTGCACAAGGAAACAAAATAGCCGTTTAAAAGGAGTGTGAAGGTTATGAGTGAAAAGGCTCAGAAAAAAAACACATCCGGCTGGTTTAAAGAACTGGAGAGAGAGTTCAAAAAGATTATCTGGCCGGATAAATTGACACTTGCGAAGCAGACGGCAGCAGTTGTTTCTGTATCTGTAGTATTAGGAGCGATTATTGCATTGATCGATTTCCTTGTTCAGAACGGTGTTGACATCCTGATCAACCTGGGCTGATGAAACTTTCGGACAGGAAAGGTGAGTTTATGTCAGAGGCAAAATGGTATGTGGTTCATACCTATTCCGGGTATGAAAACAAGGTAAAAGCCAACATTGATAAGACAATCGAGAACAGGCATCTGGAGGAACAGATCCTTGAAGTTCGGGTTCCTATGCAGGATGTGGTGGAGCTTAAGAACGGCGTTCAGAAGGCAGTCCAGAAAAAGATGTTTCCGGGCTATGTGCTCATTCATATGATTATGAATGACGATACATGGTATGTTGTGCGTAACACAAGAGGAGTTACAGGCTTTGTGGGCCCCGGCAGCAAACCGGTACCGCTTACGGCGGCAGAGATGGCGCCGCTTGGAATTAAGCAGGAGAATATCGTTGTGGACTTTGAAGAGGGCGATACCGTTCAGGTGATTGCCGGTGCATGGGCAGATACGGTCGGCGTGGTTCAGGCCATGAATGTGCAGAAGCAGAGCCTTACAATCAATGTAGAGCTGTTCGGCCGCGAAACGCCGGTAGAAATCAGTTTCGCAGAAGTAAAAAAAGTGTAATGATTAAGTGGGAGGGGCAAAAGAACCCCGGAAGCACCACAAGGAGGTAATGAAAATGGCAAAAAAAGTACAAGGTTATATTAAGTTACAGATCCCGGCAGGGAAAGCAACTCCGGCACCGCCGGTTGGACCTGCTCTCGGACAGCACGGTGTGAATATTGTTGAATTTACAAAGCAGTTCAATGCAAGGACCGCAGACCAGGGAGATATGATCATTCCAGTAGTCATCACCGTTTACAGTGACAGAAGCTTCAGCTTTATTACAAAGACGCCGCCGGCAGCAGTTCTGATTAAGAAAGCCTGCAATATTAAATCCGGTTCAGGCGTGCCGAATAAGACAAAGGTAGCAACGATCACAAAGGATCAGGTACGCGAGATCGCTGAGCTTAAAATGCCGGATCTGAACGCTGCAAGTGTTGAGGCAGCCATGAGCATGATCGAAGGCACCTGCCGTTCTATGGGTGTAAAGGTAGCTGAATAGTATTATCAAGTGGGAGGGGTATCCCGACATTACCACAAGGAGGTTTATTTAGATGAAAAGAGGAAAGAAATATGTTGAAGCTGCGAAAGCAATTGACAGGGGAACGCTCTATGATGTTGCAGAAGCAGTAGCATTAGTAAAAAAGACTGCAGTAGCAAAATTTGATGAGACGGTCGAAGCTCATGTGAGAACAGGCTGTGACGGACGTCACGCTGACCAGCAGATCCGTGGTGCGGTTGTACTTCCGCACGGAACAGGCAAGAAGGTCCGCATTCTTGTATTTGCAAAGGATGCAAAGGCAGAGGAGGCAAAGGCTGCCGGAGCAGATTATGTAGGCGGAGATGAGCTGATCCCGAAAATCCAGAAGGAAAACTGGTTTGAGTTCGACGTAGTAGTTGCAACGCCGGATATGATGGGTGTCGTAGGACGTCTCGGACGTGTACTTGGACCGAAGGGTCTTATGCCGAACCCGAAGGCCGGTACAGTAACAATGGACGTCACAAAGGCGATCCAGGAGATTAAAGCCGGAAAGATCGAGTACAGACTCGATAAGACCAATATTATCCATGTGCCGTTAGGTAAAGCATCCTTTACAGAGGAACAGCTTACGGACAACTTCCAGACGCTAATCGATGCAATTAACAAAGCAAGACCGGCAGCGGTAAAGGGACAGTTCTTAAAGAGTGTTGTCCTCACATCTACGATGGGACCGAGTGTCAAGATTAATCCGATGAGATTATCCTGATCTTTGTTATTGACATTGAAAATATATAATGCTATAATAGCAACGCAATGACTGCCAGAGACAGCAGGTGCGCATAAGCGCGTAAGTTTCTAGAGACGCCTGCCGAGGAAAGTTGAATTCGATTATTTTGAATTAATAATCCCTCTATGTCTTTTGGCACAGAGGGATTTTTTGCGATATAGGAAACTTCGTTCCCTATATCACAAAAACCCTCCGGGGGGATGCGCACTCGCGCGAAGATGCAGTGTGTCGCAAGCGACCGCGCTCGGCGCGAGAATGTGCCGGGGGCACATTCTATTTTATATAATATCCTTTAGCAGTCAGAACGACAGCGGCAGTGGAACCATCCGGACTGCTGCTGACAAATATAGAAGGAGGTGTACCATTCGTGGCAAAAGTTGAATTAAAGCAGCCGGTTGTACAGGCAATCGCAGAAGACGTAAAAGACGCAGCGAGCGTTGTACTGGTAGATTACCGCGGACTTACTGTTGCGCAGGACACAGCGCTTCGTAAACAGTTAAGAGAAGCGGGTATCATCTACAAGGTTTGTAAAAACACAATGATGAAGAGAGCCTTTGAAGGAACAGAGTTTGCAGCTTTAGACGAGTATCTGGAAGGCCCGAGCGCACTTGCAGTTTCCAAAGATGACGCGACCGCTCCGGCAAGAATCCTCGCGAAGTTTGCGAAGGATGCGAAGGCGCTTGAGTTAAAGGCAGGCGTGGTCGAAGGCGAAGCTTACGACCAGGCAGGTCTGCAGGCACTTGCAACAATTCCGTCAAGAGAAGAGCTGTTATCCAAGCTCCTTGGAAGCCTGCAGTCACCGATTACCAACCTTGCACGTGTTCTTAACCAGATTGCGGAGCAGGGAGGAGCAGAGAATTGCCAGCCGGCAGAGGAAGCTCCGGCAGAAGCAGCAGAGACACCGGCTGAGTAAGGGATTTTTCCGTACCGGTGGATATGTATGTGTGCAAAGATGATATGCGCCGCAGGCCGGAATGGCTGGCGCGGTGGATTCGGCTAAAACGGATTCATGGTTATTATGAGAAATATTTTATAGGAGGAAAATAAAATGGCAAAGTTAACAACAGCTGAATTTATTGATGCAATCAAAGAGTTATCAGTATTAGAGTTAAATGATCTGGTAAAAGCATGTGAAGAAGAGTTTGGTGTATCTGCAGCAGCAGGTGTAGTAGTTGCAGCAGCAGGCGGAGAGGCAGCTGCAGCAGAGGAGAAGGATGAGTTTGATGTTGAGTTAGTATCAGCTGGTTCTTCCAAGGTTAAGGTTATTAAGGTTGTACGTGAGATTACAGGTCTTGGACTGAAGGAAGCTAAGGCAGTAGTTGACGGTGCTCCGAAGGTAGTAAAAGAGGCAGTTTCCAAAGCAGAGGCTGAGGAGATTAAGGCTAAGCTTGAGGCTGAAGGTGCAGAGGTTAATCTGAAATAATTGACCGGGGACTGTTTTCATAGCATCCTGCGCGGATGAATGAAAAAGCGCGAATCGTAATTATAATTATACAAAGGAACAGCCGTTTATTACGGCTGTTCCTTTGCGTTTAAAAGCAGGAAGGCCTTGAATACATTATCCTGGTATTCAAAACGGGGGATTCCGTTATATTTTTCGGTGACATGTAGTACAGAAGAGATGCCGAGACCTTTCCGGTTCTTTTCCTTTGATGAAAGGAAGGAGCCGTCCCTGGCACGCAGTACTGCGCCTTCATAGCTATTTTCGGCCATAATTACAAGAGTGAGACGTTTGTGCAGGGTCATCTTAAGGGAGATGAACTTGTCTGATGATTTCATGCGCCTGCATGCCTCGATTGCGTTTTCCAAGAAATTACCCAGTATAATACACAGATCAGTACTGGAAAACGGGTGATCCTCTGGAATGCTGATAAGGAAGGAGACGGAGATCCCATCGTCCTTCGCCTGACTGTGGTAATGACACAGCAGTGCATTGACTGAAGGGTCATCGCAGTAGTTTTCAGGCAGTGAGGGGATATGGTCAGACAGTTCGCGGAGGTAGGCTTCGATTTCTTCGTTTCTGCTATTCTTCAGGAGGCCTCTTAGCGCCATGACATGATGCCGTGAATCGTGGCGCATGCGCCGGACTTGTTCCATATGGCTCTGAAGGCTTTCCAGCTGCTTCTGCTGTGCGGTAATCTGGGTTTCTGACAACTGCAGCGCTTCCTTAAGACGGGCATTCTGACTGATGTCAATGATCATTCGCAGGAGGATTCCGTTAGTGGAAAATGTCAGAAGCGTCCACAATGGAGGGATGAAGTAAAATTCATTCCCGGGAAAAAAGGAAAGATTTGCAATATTTGGCGATACAAGGAGTGTGTGAATTACAGTATTGCATATGGGTATGACCCAAAGGATCTGCCATGTATTAAGGGCAAACGTGCATTCAAGCGCCGGGAGAAGAAGCTTTGTGAAAAATTGATATATGGCATAAAAGGAAAACAGTGTGACAATAAATGTTGTGCCGGCAAATTGAAGGCTGGAGATGTTGGGAAGCCTCTTTGCGCACGTGAAGTACAGGAACAGGGAAATGAGACGGACGTTTTCCGCGTAGCATTTCGCTGCAGAGACAATGAATACCCCCTGCCAGAAGGTAAAGTCCGCAATGCCGCAAAAAATAGCGGTACCGACAAAGATAAGCGGCACCGAAAACAGTGTCCGGCTCAGAGAGGATGTGATCAAGACTGCGAAGGTATAGGAGCCAAGAACAGAGATTATGGAAAAAAGAACTATACTAGCAACTAACCTGGGAATGGCAGGGGGAATAATATGTTTTCTAAAAGTAAGATAAAGGAGTACAAAGCATGGAACCGTATAGAGTATGGTATTGAGGGTATATGCCAGTGTCATAAGGTGGTTCCTCCGTTAACGTAATCAAAGATATAGTTGGCGTATGCCTGCGTAATCTCCTGTTTTCTTGCCTTGGCAATGGGCAGGCGTTCTCCGTTGTTAAGGATAAAGTCGGAGCTGTCAAAAGATTCAATATAATCCATGTTAACCATACAGTTCCGGTAGCACCAGAGGAACTGCGGATAGGGATCCAGCATTGGTGCAAATTCGCCGAAAGACATGTAAGAACGGATCTGACATGTACTTGTATGGATCTGAATATAATGGTTGTGATAATCCGTATATATAATATCAGAAATAAGAACACGGGTATAGTGGCGTCCCTCTTTTAGCTCTATATAGTGCGCAAACTTTGCTGCCACTTGTTCATAACGGTTACACGCTTCTGTGAGAAGCTCATAAGTATAGGGCTTTACAAGGTAGTCCAGTGCCTGGAGCCGGAATGCTTTTACGGCATAATCTTTGCTGGCAGTGGTAAAAATGATCTGACACTTCGGATGCTTTTCACGGAGCTTCTGGGCAACCTGGATTCCTGAGGCCTGCTGCATATAGATGTCCAGAAATACAAGGTCATAGGCTGTACGGTTTGCTGAACGTAAAAATGCAAGTTCACTGATAAACTTTTCAATATGCACATGTATTCGGCGTTCCTGGCAATAACGACATATGTAATCGAAAAGTACTTCAAGATCATCGCGGGAATCGTCTATTAATGCTATTGTCATGGCTGTCCTCCTAAATAGATTTTCGTGTTAGGTCTAGAGCGTGTTTGAAACACGCTCTAGCTGCTGCCGCTTAATATTTCTTTCAACTGTTCCAACAGCTTAGGTATGTCGATGGGCTTCGCGATATGGCCGTTCATCCCAGCGTCGAGAGCCATCTGTCTGTCCTCGTCAAATGCATTGGCGGTCATTGCGATGATCGGGATATTTGCAAGCTCAGGGTCTTTGAATGCCCGGATTCTCCTGGCTGCTTCGTAACCGTTCATGATTGGCATCTGGATATCCATCAGAACCAGGTCATAGTGTCCGGATCCGGCGGCATCAAGCTTTTCTATTGCAATTGCCCCGTCATTCGCCACATCAACGGTAAATCCGGCTTCTCCGAGAATCTCTGCTGCAATCTCCTGATTCAGCTCATTATCCTCAGCCAGAAGTATCTTCCGGCCCTCAAATGAGACTTCCCTTTCCGGTGCGGACGTTTTCGTATCCATGGCGGTCATAAACGGAGCCTCCAGAACGCCCCGGAGCTCGGATAAGAAGATCGGCTTTGAACAGAACGCCGTGACGCCCGCATTTCTTGCCTCTTCTTCTATATCAGACCAGTCATAGGCGGTCAGGATAATAATCGGCTTCTCTTCTCCGATAATCCCCCGGATCCGTCTCACGACTTCAATGCCATTCATATCCGGCATCAGCCAGTCTATAATGTATGCGGCGTACTCGTCATTCTGTTCTACAGCAAGCCTGGTACGCAGCACTGCTTCTTTGCCGGAGGTTGTCCAGTCCGGACGCATTCCGATCGTAGACAGCATCTTAGTCACACTGGAGCAGGTATTAAAATCATCATCTGCCACAAGCGCCCGGAGTTCCCGAAGCTGCGGGATCACCTCCTGCCTTACAGGCCCGGAACATGTTTTGAACAGGAGCTCTACGGTAAAAGTAGATCCTTTCCCCTCTTCGCTTTCTACCGAGATAGTTCCTCCCATCATATCCACAATGTTCTTGGTAATCGCCATACCAAGCCCGGTTCCCTGGATTCCGCTGACAGTGCTGCTCCTCTCGCGTTCAAACGGCTCAAAGACATGTTTCTGGAATTCCTGGCTCATGCCAATACCAGTATCCTTTACCTGGAACTCATAGGATGCGAAGTCCTCAGGTGCATTGCCTTTCTGTATGATGCGGACTCCGACAACCCCGCCGGGCTTTGTGAACTTCATGGCGTTGCTCAGCAGATTCAGAAGAACCTGATTCAGCCGGAGCTTGTCGCACAGAATATGTTCATTCACCACATCGTCTGTATCAATAAAGAATTCCAGCTGCCTGGAGGTAATATCTGCCTGCACAATCGTCTTCAGGTCATGCATGATCTCTGGGAGGGAGGCCTCTTTTTCGTCAATCTTCATCTTGCCGCTCTCAATACGGCTCATATCCAGTACATCATTGATCAGACTAAGCAGATGATTACTGGATGTGGTGATCTTGGACAAATAATCCTGCACTTGTTCCCGGTTGTCAATGTGTGCGGCGGCAAGCGACGTAAATCCTATGATAGCATTCATAGGCGTCCGGATATCGTGGGACATATTATTGAGAAATGTTGTCTTCGCCCTGTTGGCGTGCTGCGCAGCCGCAAGCGCATCCTGCAGATTGAAATTCTGCCGTTCCAATTGTTCCTCCATCTGCTTTTCATCATTTATATCAACGAATAGCCCGACAAAGGTGATTGGCGAGCCGTCCTGCCGCCTGGAAAGCCTGCCTGCCGCATGAAACCACCGCCATCCGGCATGTCTGGTCATAAGTCTGTATTCCACATCATAGTTTTTCGCGCCTGTATAATCTCTTACAGTGTCCCAGTATTCTTTCATTACCCAGTCTTTATCGTCTTCATGAAGCAGATCAGACCAGGATTCCAGCTTATCGGGAAAATCTTCTTTGCTTTCATATCCAAGCATTATGCGGAAGACATCTGTCCATGTACAGGAAACCATCTCCCCGCTCTCGTTAAAATCCATGCTCCAGCGGCCGGAGCCCATTGCCGTATGGATATTCTCCATGTCAGTCTGTTCGCGTTCAATCTGGGCATAAGCTTCCCGGATTCTTTTTCCGTCCGCCTTTTCCTGTTCCAGGAGGATGCGTGCATTCCTGCGGGTCAGGCGGATCAGGCCAAGGAAGACTACAAGCATTACAACCACTGTAATGACAATCTGTATAATGCCATTCGTCATCATCACTTCGCTGATTGAGCCGATCTGTTCGCTGATCACGTTAGCCCGGATCAGAACGGTCAGCATCCAGTCTGTCCCTTCGATCGGAACATAGCAGAGAACTTCTTCAGTACCAAGGTAGGTGAAGGATATCTGCCCCCGCCTGCCATTTGCAAAGTCATCCCTCAGCTTCTGGTAGTCGGATTCCTGTTCCATCACTGCATCCTCAAGTGCAGAAAGAACGTTCTTTCCCGCCGTCAGATACCCGAAATCATCATTCGTCAGACTCTCGCCGTTCCGGTAATAAAGATTACAGTAAGTCTCGTTGTCACTGGCCTGCAGTGTCAGGGAGCTTAACATATCGGAAATATTAATCTGGATAAAACACACCTTAATCTGCCGCCCCTGAAATGAGATCCCATCAACAGGCATGGCAAGTATAACCTGTTTCTTCGCACCATAAAGATTGGTTGTGCTGATTACAGGCCCTGTCAGTTCTTCTGACAGAAAGCTGTAGCGGCTAAGGCCTGACGTCGTGCTGTGCTGCGCATAGACAATCCCATCCTCATCCACCATGGCAAACTTATCCACACCAAGAATCCTCCGGGTTCTCCCGAGAAAGCTGCGCAGTGATTCCTGTGACTTAAGATCAGACTCATCCAACACACCCAGGGCATTTTCCAGGTGTCTGAAATGGTTATTCAGTTCCCCGGAGACCACCTGTGACCTTCTCCCTGCCAGTTCCTCCATATAGAATTCGCTGACCCTGCCTACAGCCTGGTCCGTGCCCTTCCCTGCTCTTGCGGCCACCCACAATGTTGTAATGACCAGAACCGCGGCAATCGCAATGCCTCCCCATATGGAAAATGCGATGGTCTGCCTTTTCTGCTGTTCATTTATGTTAAGCTGCTTTGAATGTTTCATCTCTTGCTCCTTACAACTAATCTAATAAACCATATAATGTCTGCAGCATTGCCGCTGCATCGTTTTTATAAATAATTGTTGTGATCTCTTCTGTCTTCTCGGGGTACGCCTTTCCCGGAACACAGCCATCCGCTATCTTAACGGCCACCTGAACGGTATCAAAACCAATGGAATAGCAGTCCTGGACTCCCAGGGCATAGATAACTCCGTCCCTGAGATACCGGAGCGCTTCCCGGTCGTGGTCCATACCGACAATCACAGTCCCGTCTTCTCTTCCTGCTTCGATGACCGCCCTTGCCGCACCGACCGGATTGTTCATATTGCAGCAGACAATCCCAGCCAGATCCTTATGGCGTGCAAGAAACTCCTTCGCGTACTGATAGGACTTCTCCACAGAATCTTCATCGTACCCAGTCTCCACGATTTCCATATCACGGTACTTTGCAATCACGTCGCGGGCGCCCTCGGCCCTTTCTTCGTGGCACGGCGCGCCCTTTGTCCCCACCAGGACGGCAATCTTGCCTTTAAACCCAAGCTTCTTGCAGAGTGCTTCTGTAAGGTCAGCCCCGTCTTCGTAGTTGTGGGTGTTCCCGACATAGGCAATACGGTTGCAGCCGTCCTCCTTAGAAGCATCAGAGCTTGAAAATGTCATAACCTTCTGCCCGTTCTCCAGAAGCCTGTTGATTGCAGGAGTGACTGCGGCAGCATCCGCAACGTCCACTCCGATTACATCAAAATCCCTCTTTGCCGCATCACTTATACGCTGGATCTGATCCTGCGCAGATACCTCTTCGGGCGCAAGATACTCATAATTAATAATAATTCCTTCCTGCTCATACTGCTTCGCCGCATCCTCAATGCCAATTGCGACCGCATCCCACCAGGGATGAATAAGCTTATAAGTAAAATAGAAATTATATTTCTTCTTCAGGGGCTGATAACCGTCCAGCTCCTGGTCAAAATTAACTGCGTGTGCCGCCTTCATGCCAGAGGCATCGTCTTCTTTTGTGGAATTTCCATCTTCTTTATGGCCTGTCTGACTGCTGCTGTCCGGATTCTCTCCTCTTAAGGATTCGGAATCCTTCCCGTCCGCCTTTTTGCATCCGCTCACTCCAAAACAGCAGCCGCAGACTGCCATAACGAATAGGAAATATATGAGAAATCTGTATTGCTTTTTTCCCTGATTTGTAATCTTCCGCCTTTTGGAGGTATTTCCGGGTATCCTCTCAGACATTGCTGCATCGTCTCCTCTCGTACCGATTTTATATTTCATATTTGCGATCTGCTTTTATTGAGAACATTATACCATATGGGGTGAATAATGTCCTCAACCTGAACGAAAAAAACTAAATGCTTGCCATCTTTTTTGTTTTTGTCTATAATAAAAGAAGGAGACTGGCAGCTATTCAACAGAATAGTGATATGGACGGAAGGATTGCAGGATATGAAGGTTAGTATTCGTAAGATTAGTGAGGTTACAGGGTTTTCGCCTGCTACGGTTTCGAATGCCCTGAATCATAAAAGGGGCGTTAATAAGGAGACTGCAGAGCAGATTATTAAGGTTGCAGAGGAGATGGGATACCGGACAGGAGACCGGGTGAAAAAGATCAGATTTGTTATATTCAGGAGGAATGGGCTGATTATTGATGACAGCACGTTCCACCCTACGGTTATTGAAGGCGTCGAGCATCAGGCGAAGCAGATGGGATACGAGACAGTGTTCTGCCATATGGATGTGACTGACCCGGCGTATGAGAACCGGCTTCAGGAGATTTTGTCAGATACAGAGAGCGCAGTGGTGCTTTTGGGAACAGAGATGACAGAGGAGGATTTTGAACCCTATACACATGCACAGAATAAGATTATTCTGCTTGACGGTTGGAGTGACAGATACTTTTTTGACAGTGTTCTGATAAGCAATACGGATTCTGCCGCAAAGGCGGTGGAATATCTTGTGGAGCGGGGGCACAGGAAGATTGGATATATACGGGGGGATTTCCGCATACAGGCATTTAAGTACAGGGAGATCGGTTATAAGCGTGTGATGGAAGAACATGGACTTGATATCATTGAGGAATTCCTGCCAACGGTCGGAACACGTATTGAGACTGCGTATGAGGGGATGAAGCAGTACCTGAAGGAGGTGGAGAAGCTTCCGACAGCGTTCTTTGCGGATAATGATGTCATTGCAATTGGCGCTATGCAGGCTCTTAGAGAGTCGGGATATGATATTCCCGGGGATGTGTCCATTATAGGGTTTGATAATATTTCCTATGGAGCAATCTCGAATCCGCCGCTTACAACGATACATGTGTATAAGCATGAGATGGGGGAGACTGCTGTGAGAGAACTGCTCTATGCAGTGGAGCATGTGAATAAGATTAAGAAGAAGATCCAGGTCTGCACGGATTTTGTGGAGCGGGGGAGTGTAAGGAGGATATAGAAAACATGATGTAAAAAGAGGTTTGCTGCTTTTGCGGCAAACCTCTTTTCAAATTGACTTGTTTATTGCGATATCTTATGCTATCCCCACAGGGGAACAGACTTAAGGCGCGGCTTCTCCCTCAGGGGTCTGCATATCCTCCGGAATAACATTGCTGTTTGTCTGCGCGGCTTCCTTATCCTGGGGTTCTGTCTGGTCTGCCTGCTTTGCGTCTTCGGCCTCAATGGGCTGTTTCGAATCTTCGGGCTCGACTAATGTCTGCTCTTCGCCCTTTGCGTCCTCTTCGGCAGGAGATGCTGCATTCTTAATCTGTGCGGGGTCCCCGGATGCTAACTGTTCAGAGTCTTCAGAGGATGCAATGTTAGCTGGCTGGTCAGAACCGTTTTCACTGACGGTTATAATTACACGCTGATAATAGCTCAGGTTGTGCTCTCCGTCATCTGTCGCCTTTGCAATCATGTGGATGGTATCGCCCTTTTTGGCATCTTCAGGAACGACAAAGCTCATGCGTGCATGGCTGCTGCCTCCGCTGATTGCGATGGCAGACGGCTTGCTGGGATCTTCGTCCTGGGAAGACCTGTATGTGCCTGCCTCCATATAATTAAACCATTGTACGGAAACGCTGTCGCCATCCGGGTCTGATGTTTCTGCGTTCAGATATACCCGCTCACCGGGTTTCGCATCTACTGCAAGGCCTTCCTTGATGGAAATGTCCGGGCGGTGGTTTGCGTCCTCATATTTAGGAGTAATGCCCCAGTCGGCCCGTGCTGCAAAATCTCTCATAATATATGGTACCCATCTTGCGCCGGAATCATAGGAGTCCACGCCATATCCTAAATCGACATAATCATTCTGTGGGATATAATAATTTGTGATTGCCTCACCTTTCTCGTTGGTTTTGCCCTCTTCCTTCTTGAACCTGCCGACAATGGAACCCCACTCGTACTGCTCCAGTGACCTCAGTCCGGTATCGAAGAAGGAAAGATATGTAGGCGTGTCGCCTTCACCGCAGAAGTCATAACGGTTTCTTTTTTTCATTCCATTTACAAATGTTCCATCCAGAAATTTATCATCTTCTCCGAACTGGAAGGAAGGATTCTCGCCCTCTACGTGGGTTCCGTCGCCAAACGTTACATACCAGTCCAGCAGAGCGCCATGGCCCGAGTCAATGTTCTTTTGCAGCCACGCACCGCTCAATTCTTCTGGGATTGCATGCTTTCCATTTGTATTTGCGTCGTCCCAGCTCCAGCCAAGGGCCTGGGATTGTTTGACGTCCATGCAGATTAATTCTGGATAATATGCAGCTACAACTTGATCATAAGTGTCATCCTGTCCGCCCCACATATAAATGCGGACCTTGCTGTAAATCTTCTGGCGGATCGCCTCCCACTCCGGCTTGGAACCATACTGCTCATATATGGACAGTAAAGCCTTGGAAGCGGTATTCAGGCCGCCCCATGCGGTAATAGACAAGGGGCCTTCTACGTCGTCCAGGATCAGCTTCTTAATATGTTCAGAGCCTGCGGTATCGTTCTCCATATCACCCTTGTAACCAATATTTCCAATGCGGACAACGCTCTTGAGGTAGTTCGGAGTCGGATAATTGGGATCGTGTACCCTGAGATTAGGATAAATCCTGGCATAGGAATCAATAAATTCGTTCTGCCAGTCTGTACCAGGCCATGCCCACGGCTTTTTGCCGCTCTGCCCCATGCTGTCCGCACTGTCAGGTGCAGTAGGAGAACCGGCCCAATGCGCGAAAGAACTGGTCTGTACTAAACCTACAAGGTCAATCTCATTTGCATAATACAATAGATGGACATAGGAATTCTTATCATCAATTTCACCATCGTTGGTAATGATAACTCTTGGCTTGTCTACATTTTTCCTGTCATAGTCAACGGACACATCCACGGAGGCTTTCAGGTTTCCCTGTGCTGACTTTACTGTAATCGTAGTGCTGCCCTGTGCAAGCGCTGTGATCTTTCCGTCCTTTGATACAGTTGCTGCAAATGGATCAGAGGATTCATAAACCAGTGCCGGCATTTTTGCGTTTGCTGGCTGCGGAGTCACTGTAATCTGGGCGCTGTTTCCGGCTATCAGATTACTGGAACTTACAGATGCTTTAATACTTGCCGGCTGAATGGCCTTAACCTCGTTGACAGTAACCTGAATGAAAGCTTTCTTCTTGCTGCCGTCAGTGGCACGTACTATGACAGTCGCCTTCCCTGCCTTCTTTGCCGTGATCTTGCCCTTGGAGCTGACAGAAGCAACTGCAGTATTGGAAGACTTATATTTTAACTTCTTTATGCTTGCATTTTTTGGTGTAATGGTTGGTTTAATTGTCCGGGTATCACCTGTATTCAGGGTGAGCTGTTTGGAACCGGCTGTCAGTTTTTTGATCAGCCGGGGCTTTTTCACAGTCACTTTGCAGGTGGACTTTATGCTGCTTTTTCCTTTTACGCTGGCTGTGATTGTGACGGTCCCTGCCTTGACGCCTTTTACCACACCCTTGCTGTTTACGGCTGCAACCTTCTTGTCAGAACTCTTCCAGGTGATTTTAGCCGAAGAAGCTTTTGGGGCCTTTGTTACCTTAAGCGCCTTTTTGATACCAACATATACGGTCGCTTTTTGGGAAGGGTAATTTTCTTCACAGCTTTTGATGCAGCTTCTGCCTGTAAGGTATTTCCTGGGAGCGCCAGGGAGGTGCCTATCATAGCCATGGTTAACAGTCCTGCTAAAATCTGTTTCCTTTTCAATGCTTTTCTCCTTTCTATGATGTTTTTCATGATTGTCATGATTGAAACAACCTCAATCCCCTGGCAAAGCAGGTGACTGAACCCGCGGGTCGTGTTTTTGCAAATGTTTATATCACGATATGTATGATGAAAAAATATAATGTGAGCTAAATATGAAGCAACTATAAATTTATGATAAATGAAATGTAAATTATGTACCGTATGGAAAGAATAGGGATGTAAAAAATAAATGAAATGTAAAAATAATAATATTTTGATAAAAGAAATATGTAAATATTTTTGGAATTGTTTAGTTGGGGACGGGGCATTTTTAAAAAGGCCCCGTCCCCAACTGCATAACTGCATTAAATCATAGCTTCAACTAAAGTTTTCCTTCCGAAGTGAACTTCCTAAATGCCGGACACCTACAAGAAATGGATAGCCGGATGCTGTGCTATATAGAGGTTCTGCCATTTCTGTTATATTCATACCGGTATGATAATCATTTTTCAGATACTGTTCTAATGTTGCCAGACAAACAGACTGCTGTCACATTGAATTTTTTATTGCATTGACTGTAATAATCGTGCTAGAATAAACAAAAGTATATTTTCTTGAGTTCTATGGTTTCGGAAGATCTGATTCCGATACATCTGCGACAGATCCATGCAGGGATATTGTTTCTTGCGAATTCAGAAAATTCGTGTTTTTACCCAATAATAAAGCCGGAGATTTTCTGAAAGGAAGCAGAAAATCCTGTTGCAGATTCTGCTGCTTGCTCATCCGTTGCCGGAGTTTCTGCTTGTGCAGTGTCAATCTCTGCTTCGTTGGTTTCAATGGACTGCGGATCCACTTCGCCCGAAGCTGTCGCTGCGTCG
>Ga0137306_100412_pt1 | contig 62253 bp, 50 predicted proteins | sample Inofroosms_March_FD_97187 | JGI IMG/M metagenome (GOLD analysis project Ga0137306, IMG submission 97187) | Mouse cecal microbial communities from Vienna, Austria - N-Acetylneuraminic and N-Acetylglucosamine D2O microcosms_March | ecosystem: Host-associated > Mammals > Digestive system > Large... | reverse complement strand
CTTTCAACGAAATTCGGTGCTTGTTCTTCGATAAAAACACGAGCTAAGGATTCCCAATCGTAGCCGTTTCCTTCAAACCCTTCATCCTCTCTTGATTGGAAGATTTCTGTTTTATACTCACCAACATTCAGACATACTGAAACTGTTGATTCATGCTCTACCCAAAAGAACGGCTTTATTTGTTCCTTAAAATTATTAGTGCCCATATTGTTCTAACTCATTAAAAAGCTCATCTCCATTTGCTTTAATGCCATCTCTAAATTTAGCAGGAATTTTACTGCCACAACGTTCAAACCAATCGTTAAAAACATTCTTCCATTCCTGAACTTTCTCTTTTTTGATTAGCAAATTAGCATCAACCGTAAATCTTTTAGCTAACATAACTAATATATCTATATGAGTTAAGACTGCTTGAGTTGGCTTATTAGCCGTTTTTAGCCATTCAATATTTTCGTCAATCTGCTTTAATGCCAAATTGATGTATCGAGCATTTTCTAATTCTGCCATTTCATTACCTTCTGGCGCTGTACTAAATATTTTCATTGTAATCCTATTTGTTTTTCGATGCTAATGTATTTGTAAGAGCACCGGTTGGTGTTGTTTGTTGTGGTAAACGTCACTTGGCGGGTGTGTTTCCTAATCTCTAATAGCTACACTTCAGGAGTCGTCGAGTGTGTCGAGCGGATTCGGTATGCTCGACTTGTGGGAACTTGTTACATGGAGATAGATGCTTGTTGTCTTGATGTCGTTGTGTCCCAGCAACTCCTGAATGGTGCGGAGGTCCGTTCCCTGCTCCAGCAGGTGGGTGGCAAAGGAGTGGCGGAGCATGTGCAGGTGCACACGGTGCTTGATGCCCGCACGGTCGGCGGCCTCTTTCAGTATCTTTACCAGCCCGCTTGCCGAGTATTGCTCGCCGGGGGTATCGCCCTCAAAAAGCCACCGCTGGGGACGGTATTCCTTAAAATATTCCCGAAGTTCGTGTAGCACCTTTTCCGACAATAACGAGTAGCGGCATTTCTTGCCCTTGCCCATGATACGAACGAGCATGCGCTCGCTAACGATGTCTTGCGGGGTGAGGTTCAGCAACTCGCTTCTGCGTAATCCTGCGGAATAAATCAACGAAATCATACAATGGTGCTTGCGGTTTTCGAGGCAGGACAAGATGCGCTTCATTTCGTCGCGACTCAACACTTCCGGCAGGCTCTTGTACTCTTTGGCACGGGTGATGCCGCCATAATACTGCCTTTTTCCGCCACGCACCTGCTCGTAATAGAACTTGATGGCGTTGATGCGCATGTTCTGCTGTGACACCGAGATTTTTTTCTCGTTCACAAGATAGAGTATGTAACTGTTGATGTCCGCCACTTTCAGACGGTCGATGTTACGCCCCTTGTGATATTCCATGAAGTCGCTGAAATAAGCCTTATAGGTCTTGACGGTCGAAGGGCTGTAACGCTTCTGTTCCAGCAGTTCGAGGTAGCCCTTGGGCAGGGTATATTCCCGTTTCGGCTTTGGGTGCTTGACATACACTCGGCTGTAATCGATATAGGCGTGCGGAGAATAGCGGTCGTAGAAATCCGACAGGTTGAAAACGTCGGCTAAAATGTAGCCGGAGCCGTTCACTACTGCCGCCACACCGGCGTCCTGCGACAACATGGAGGCAAGGACTTGGCTATCCGCATAATCTATGCGGATGCAGTCCTGCCCGTCGTAGCTGTCTTTGTGCAGAACGATATTTCCACGTTGTTTCTGAGCCTTGTTCATAACCGCGCACAATTGTTTTTCGGCCCAAAGATAGCGAAATAATCCGAAAAACAAACTACTCGGTTTGTTTTTCTGCATAAAAGAACGACTGACGCTTGCCCCGTGGGAAAACTACGGTTGATGGGCGGATTGTCAGACAGTGGATTGCAGGGTGGGGAAGGAGGCGGTGAAGCGTGTAATGCCGTCGGAGCCTGTGGAGAGGGAGAAGCGGCAGCCGTGGCGCCTCAGTACCTCGCGGACGAAGGTGAGGCCGAGGCCTTGACCGCCGGCCTTGTCGGTGAAAAACGGTTCGGCCATTCGGGCGGCTTTCTCGGGCGGTATGCCTGGTCCGTTGTCGCATACGGTGAGCGTGTTGCCTGCCATTATAATGTCTACCCGTCCGTCGCGGCCTATGCTCTCTGCCGCGTTCTTTACCACATTGACGAGTATCTGGCTTATCTGCACTTCGTCGACTTCGATGTATGGCGCCGCGCTTTCGACATCGATATTGAATTTTATGCCTCTTGGCGCGCACAGGCTTTCGAGGAAGGGGGCTGAGCGGCGAATCATTCGGGCAGGGTCGGTCTTGGCTTTTTGCGGCGCCGGAGTCTTTACCACTTCCGAGAACCGGCCTATGAACGAGCTTAGCTCGAGCGCTCTTTCGCGGCATGCCGCGAGCAGCCCGTCCGGGTCGGGGTCGACTGTGCCGAGTGCTGTGCTGAGGCCGGCCACGGTGTTGTTGACTTCGTGTGCCATCAGGCGTATAATCTTCACGTATGCGTCGCGCTCGGCGGTCGCAACGGTGTCGGCGATGTTTTCGATGATGTAGAACGACTGCTTTACGCCGCTGTCTATGAAATATCGCCGGAGGCACCGCAGCATGTTGCCTTCGTTGAAGCGTATGGTGGTGTCGGAGCCGTCGGGCATCTCTACGAGGCGCTTTTCAAGCTCGGGGAATGCCTTGAGCATGGCCTGCGCCGAGGGGTTCACGAGCTTGTCGCTCTGGTCGAATCCTTTCACTATTATACCCACCGGCGCCTCGCGGGCAAGCAGGCTCAGGAAATGGCGCTGCTCCTGCAGGGCTATGCGCTGGTTGCGCATATGTTCCATCATTGTGTTGAACACATCAACCAATGAGTCTACCTCGGGCTGCCCCTGATGGCGCAGCGCCACGTTCCAGTCCTGGCTGCGCAGTAGGTGCATGCCACCAGCCAGAGTGTCGACAGGACGCATTATGCGTCGGTAGAATATCACGGCAAAGACCGTCCATAGAAGCAGGAGCGCTTCGGCGGCGTAGAAGAGCGTGGGGTGACTGTGGAAACTAAGCCACATCACGACAGCGTATGCAGGCAGCTGCAACAGCAGGAATATGGCGAAGTAGATGCTCAGTTTCACTTGTCGATGCCGTATTTTTCGATTTTGCGGTACAGGGCCGCGCGGGATATGCCCAAAGCAGCTGCCGCCCGCGATATGTTGCCGCCGGCATCGGCTATGGCGTCAGCCACGCGTCGGCGCTCGATGCCTTCGAGGGTGTCGGAGGGCGCGGCTGTGCCTCCGGCGGCATTCGACAGTCGGAAATCGTCGTCGGTGAGCATGGTGTGGCCGCTCATCAGTATTGCGCGCTCAATCAGGTTTTTAAACTCGCGAATATTGCCGGGGTATTTCAGCGTGGCGAGGTATTCGAGGGCCGACTGCTCGAATTCGGCAGTGGGAAGTGCCGGGTTTTTCCGGCTGAATTCGGCTGCGAAATGCCGTGCGAGCGCGGGGAGGTCGCTACGGCGCTCGCGCAGCGACGGCATATGGAGCGTCACCAGATTTATGCGGTAGAAAAGGTCTTCGCGGAATGTCTTTGCCGCCACCATGGCCGGCAGGTCGGCATTGGTGGCGCAGACCACGCGCACGTCGACGCGCTTGGTGCGGCTGCTGCCCAACGGCTCGAAGCATTGTTCCTGAAGTACCCTCAGCATCTTTACCTGCGAGGCGCTGTCGAGTTCGCCTATCTCGTCGAGGAATATGGTGCCGCCGTCGGCAGCCTCGAAGCGGCCTATGCGCTCGGCCACGGCGCCGGTGAACGCACCCCTTGTGTGGCCGAACATCTCGCTTTCAAAAAGCGAGCCGGGCATGCCGCCGAGATTCACTTTTATGAACGGTTTCGATGCTCGCGGGCTGTTCCTGTGCAGAGCCTCCGCGAGCAGTTCCTTGCCGGTGCCGCTCTCGCCGGTGATAAGCACAGGCGCGCCCGTGGGCGCCACGCGTGCCGCTATGGCGAGCACCTCGCGCAGGGCGTTGCTGTCGCCTATTATTTTCTTGCGCTCGAAGGGCCTCGGCGTGTCCGACGGTGTAGACCCGCTTTTGTCGTTGAGGCTTAGGGCTGTGGCTATCCGTTCGAGCAGGCGGTTGTTGTCCCACGGTTTTGTTATGAAATCGAAGGCGCCGTTCCTCATACCCTCGACGGCGAGGTCGATGCTGCCCCATGCCGTCATCAGTATCACGGGCGTGTCGGGACGGAAGAGTTTCACCTGCCTGAGCAGTGTGAGGCCTTCCGAGCCGGAGGTGCCACGGGTATAGTTCATATCCATAAGTACGAGGCGCGGTGCTTCGGCCCGTATGGCGGCCATTGCCTCGTCGGGCGATGCAGCCACGCATACCTCATACCCTGCGCGTGCCAGCAGGCTGCGCAGGGAAGCGAGGAGCATTCTGTCGTCGTCAACAACCAGTATCATTCTGCAAAGATAACGAAATTTTGGGTTATTGGGAGGTTATGTGGTTAAGTGGTCGGGTGGTTAGGTGATCAGGTGGGTGGGTTATTGGCGGATAATGGCTTCGATGTCGGCATCGACGGGCCGGCGTGTGCTGAAATCCCAAAGGGAGATGGAGCGCAACTGGTAGAAATAGCTCCAGTAGGAATACAGTTCGTTGAGGAGCTTCTGGCGGGCGTTGTCCTTGTTGGTCTGCGAGTCGCTGAGGTCGAGAGTGGATATGCGCCCTACCATGAATGTTTCCACGTTTGTGCGGTAGCGCTGTTCGGCTATGAGGTTGGCGCGGTCGGCGAGGCGCAGTTGCTCGGCCTGGTTGTTGAAGCGTTCCACGAGGATAAACAGGTTTTGGTTGAAATCCATCGTTTCCTTGCGCAGCGTGTTGCGGGTCAGCTCCCGGCGGCTTTCGGCCACTTTGACAGCCGCCCGGCGCTTGCCCCAGTCGACAAGCGGTATCGACACGCCCACTTCCACCACTTGGTTGTCGCGCAGATTGCTGTATGAGCGCCCGGCTGTGCGGTCGCTGCCGGTATAGCCTATCTGGGCGAAGAGCTTTATCTCGCGCTGCCTACCCTTTGCCTTGGCTACCTCGTAGTCGGCTTCGAGCTGCCGTCGCTGCACATTGTGCATGAAGGGATTTCTCTCCGTGGCGAGTTCGAGGGCGGCGGCATAGTCCACGTCGACTCCGGGCAGCCTTCCGGGCTCGGCAGGGTCGATGGCAGTGTCGCCTTCTATGTCGAGGAACGACGCCAGCTGGAACGACGCGCTTTTGAGCGAGCTTTCGTCGCTGCTCACGGCAGAGCGGGCGTTGAGCATGGTTAGCTCTATCTGCAGAAGGTCGTTCTCGCTTATCTGCCCCATGCCGCGCTTTGCCTTGGCCACGTCGTAAAGCTTCTCCGCGTTAGCGAGATTCTGCCGCGAGCAGGCCAGCTGCTCCTTGGCTATGAGCAGGCTGAAAAAATAGCGAATGGCGGAGAGCGCCACTTCCTCGGTTTCGGATATGAAGCGGGCGCGTGCCTCTGTGTAGCGCACAGGCTCGATGCGGCGGTCCCACTTTATGTCGTTGGCGGCGAAAAGGGGCTGCTCGAGGGTGAGAGCCACGGGGATAGACATGAAATTATTGTATTTGTTGCCGCTCAGCTGCCTCATATAGTCGAGCGAGGAGCGCAGCGACAATGTGCCGCCTGTGAGCCATATGCGCTGCGATATCGATAGTTCGCCGCTTAGCTGCAAATTATCGTTCGGAACGAAGTTGTAGGCTCCCGACGCATCCTGATAGCTGCTGTAGCGCTTGGCATAGGAGGGCAGGGTGGCGTTGAACGATATTTCGGGCAGCAGTTCGGCGCGGTAAGTGCGGTACTGCCAGTAGGCCGAGCGCAGCTCGTCGAGCGCGGCGGCTGCATCGACGCTCCGTGCCCGCGCCATGCTTATGGCTTCCGACAGGCTGAGGCGCAGGGTGTCGGTCTGTGCTGCCGCGCATAGCGTGGCAGCCAGACCTATGATTGCTATTATACGTTTTATGTACATAGTGTTTTCAGAATATTGTCAGACACACATCTACTTGTTGCGCAGTGCGTCGACAGGATTGATGCGGCTTACCGAGCGGGCCGGCAGGTACACCCCGATAGCCACGCAGGCCATGAGAATCACATATACCACGGCCGAGATGATGGCAAAATGCTCGTTGAAGTTCGTCACCCAGTTGTTGATAATGTTGTACATTATGTTGTTGCCGAAGCCTGTGTCCAGCCCGTACTTGAGGGCATACTGAAGGTAGAGCATATCGCCGATAATGAACGAAACCGTTGTCAGCGCGAAGCCTTCGCCCATCAGGATGGCTATGATGTTTCTACGGCTTGCCCCGAAGCTGCGGTGCACACCCATTTCGGTCACGCGGCGCCGCGTCTGAAGGTAGAACGAGCCAATCACTCCAAGCACGAGGTTTACGAGGAAGAACACCGCGAGCAGCAATTTGGTGTTACGCTCTGTCGAGATGCCGTACATAGACTCTGTTTCTGCAATGATGTCGAGCTGGGGTGTGGCCGAGCACACATAGTAGTTGCCTGTGTTTATGTTGCGGCGGGCGTTGGCCGCGAACTCTCTGGCCCAACTGTCGGGGTCTGTACCCGGTTTGAGCCGGACTATTACATTGAATTTCTGAACAGGGTGCCGTAGTCTGTTCCAGAACACGAATACGGCGCAGTTGGTGCGGTTGAAATTCTGATAGCGGAAGTCTGAAACAACTCCGACCACTTTGATGCTGTCCTCGTCGTCGTAAAAATATTTGCCGGTTCCTTTCCCGTCTGGCCAGAACATGCGTGCGAATGATTCCGTGATTATTACTTCTTTTTTTGGTCGGTGTGCCGTGGCCGACAGCTCCTCTGTATCAGGGCTGCCGGGCATGCTTTTCAGCCCGATGGTTTCAAGGTATTCCTGCCCCGGCCAGAATGTAAGGACGTTGGCACTTTTTACTATAGAGTCTGCCGGATTTTTGGTGCGGTATTGATTCAGGCTTATCGACGGTGCATTAAGTTCGCTCATATAGGGTATTGCCGCAGCGCGCTCCACGCCGTCGTAATGACGTATTTTGTACATCAGGCGCTCGAAGTTGGCTGTCTGTGCCGTGGAATCTGCCTCGGCCTCGCTGAACGAGGCGCTTTTCTTGTTGAGTGTGTTGATTTCCACAACGGCCAGTCTGTCGGCGTCATAGCCTAAATCCATGGCTGCATCGGCTATGCTTACAGCCGCAGGGTCGATGATGTACCACGAAAGAGCCGTCACCAATATTAGCTCTATGAACAGCCACGCATATTTGCGGCGTCTGTTCCAAAGGTTTTTGAATATAAGCTTTAACATAAGGAATCAGTTCTTAAGCGATTTGACGATAGGCGCGCCCAGCGAGCGGTAGGCCGGAATAAAGGCGGAGAACACGTTGAGCAGGCAGCATACAGCGAAGGTGAAAGCGAATATTATGGGCGAGAACACTGTTTCGGCTGTGAACACTGTTTCTTGGCCGTATTCCACCTCCGTTATTATATCGGCCACGCCGAGATTGAATAGAATCCATGCAAAGGCATAGCCGATTATGCCTCCGGCCAAGGTAAGGACAAGGTTCTCGGCAAGCACGAGGCCGAGCAGCGGGCGCCGGGTGGCGCCGAACGACTTGCGCACTCCCATTTCGGCAAGGCGGTTTTCCATCTGTCCTGAAATCATGCCGCTGAGGTTGAGGGCGGGCACAAGCAGCAGCACCGCAAGCACGCCGCCGAGTGATGCAAGGAACGACCATATCGAGAAATCGTCTATGTAGTTCGTGTTCAGACGTGCCGTGTAGTGGTCCACAGGGCAGCTGATCAGATCGCATATATATTGGTCCTGCGAGTTGTTGTAGCGGTTTACAATATCTCTTACTTCTGCCTTGAGGGCGCTGAAGTCATCGGTGAGGAGTATCATCGTGTAATTTCCTACAAGAGGTCTTGGCCCGGGGCTGTCGTAATCAGGCACGGAGGTGTAGGGTATGAATGCTTGGCCGTACGATGTCTGCTCGGAGGGGGAGCCTTCGCGCACTATTCCGCATATGCGGTACTTTGTGTTGTCGATTGATATATCCTTGCCGGTAAGCTCGTCGAATGGCACCGGGCCGAAGGCTTCGCGGGCAGTGCGGTCGGTAATCACCGCCACAGGCAGCCCCGACCCGAACTCCGCGCTGTCGAAAGGCTTGCCGCTGAGGAACTTCAAGGTGTATATTTCAAAAAACGCCGGGTCGGTGGCTTTAAGCTTTATTTTGAAATTGCCACGTTCTATTTCGGGCTGTACAAAGTGGTTTTCCCACTTGTCAAGAAAGGCGCTGGTGGTTGTGGCGTTTTCGAGATTGGAAAAAATACCGCTCACGGCATCATAGCCCAACGTCGACTGATAGAATCCGTTCCCGTTCTTTGATGTGATTTGCACTTTGTCGATATACGCTGTGTTGGAGCGCTTGTATTCGGGATATACAGGCGCCACCTTGGCCCATAGCGTCACGGCATACACGGTTACCGTGGCTATCGCCAAGGCCGTGCCGAATATGTAGATGGCAGAGAACAGTTTGTTGTGAAGAACTGTCTGCCACACTTGTCTTAGTATTTTCATAGTGGTTTCAGTTTACGCGTCGTCCGTCGAAGAAATGCACGGTGCGGTCGGTTTCTGCGGCCTGTGCCTCGTTGTGCGTCACCATCACGATGGTGCGGCCGTCCTCTTTGTTGAGCGAGTGGAGTATCGCCATAATTTCGGCGCTCATTTTGGAGTCGAGGTTGCCGCAGGGTTCGTCGGCAAGTATGATCTGCGGGTTTCCGACTATGGCTCGGGCTATGGCCACGCGCTGCGCCTGTCCGCCCGACAACTGCGAGGGGAAGTGGCTCATGCGGTGCGAAAGGCCGACGCGTTCGAGAGCTTTGCGGGCAAGCTCGTTCTTGCTGCCCTTGAAGCCCTTGCGGTATAGGAGCGGCACGGTAACGTTGTCAAGAACATTCAGGGTAGGTATCAGATGGAAGCTTTGGAAGATGAAGCCGAGTGTTTCGTTGCGGAAGCGTGCCATCTCCTTGTCGCGCATGCCGGTAGTGTCGCGTCCTGCTATCTCGATAGTGCCCGACGATGGTGTGTCGAGCAGCCCCATGATGTTGAGGAGGGTCGATTTGCCGCAGCCCGAAGGACCCATAATCGATAGAAATTCACCTTTGTTTACTTCGAGGTCGAGGTCGGCGAGTGCCTGTGTTTCTACAGTTGCTGTACGGTAGATTTTGTTGATTTTGCTAAGTTTTATCATTGTTCTTTTAGGTTGTTATGTTTGTAGGTGGGTAGGTGTTGGCTATTCGTCGCGGAGGGCGTCGACGGGGTTGATGCGGCTGATAGAGCGGGCCGGCATATATGTCCCGATGACCACGCATATTATCAGAAGTATGTATATTATTATCGAGATTATGGCGAAATGCTCGCCGAAATTGCTTACCCAGCTGCCGTCAGGGGTGTTGTTGTAGCTGCTGGAATATCCTGTGCTGAGTCCGAATTTCAAGGCGTATTGCAGGTAGAGCAGGTTGCCGGCAATGCACGCCACGGTGGTGAGCGCGAGTCCCTCGCCGATAAGAATGCCGGTGATGTTGCCCCGCCGGGCGCCGAAACTGCGGTGTATGCCCATTTCCTCTATGCGGCGGCGCGTCTGGAGGTAGAACGAGCCGGTGACTCCGAGAATCAGATTGATCAGGAAGAACCCTACAAGTATGAAGTTGGCATTGCGCTCGGCTGTGATGCCTTGGAAATATTCGGTACGTTCTATCAGATTGTCGAAAGGCGTGGAGGACATCACATAGAAGTTGCCGGTGCGAAGGTCGCTGTAGCGGGAGCGTAGCTCGCGTGCCCACTTGGCCTGGTCTGTTCCGGGTTTCAGACGCACAATCACCTCGAATGAGTTTTTTATAAATGTTGCCTTAGGCCGGAATACGAGATCTTTAGAGCGGTAGTATGATTTGGCGCGCAAGTCAGTCACCACGGCAACCACGGTTGACACATCATCATCGTCGGAATGGGGCGCTTTGAGTTTTCGGCCTACAGCCTTGCCGTCGTGCCACATGCGTTTTGCATACGATTCTGTGATTATTATTTCGTTTTTGCCCGGGGGCGGCTGTCTTGCCGAAAGCTCCTCGGCGCTATGGCTGCCGTCGACTACCTGTATGCCGTATGTTTCAAAAAATTCTTGTCCGGGCACATACTCGAATGCCATCACGGATTTGGGTATACTATCGGAGGGAGAGTCTGTTTTATACCCGGTGTTGATGCTGTTGGTGCTGTTTATGTAATCGGAGTTTCCGCTCGCATACTCCACGCCTTCTATGCGCCGCAGCTTTGCAATCAGGCTGTAGGCATTGTCGGCATTGGTGGCGGAATCCGTTTGGGCATACCCGGGGTGGTCGGTGGGCAGCGTGCCGATTGCCACGCGCACTAATCGGCCGGAGTCATAGCCCAGGGGCAGGTATTTGTCGGAGAGGCTCACCACCGTGCGGTCGATTATGAACCACGTGATTCCTGTGATTATTATCAGCTCTAAGAACAGCCACGCGTAGCGGCCGCGCATATTCCATAGATTTTTGAATATAAGTTGGAGCATAGCTGTTATTTCTCTTTTAAGGATTGGACAATGGGGCGACGCAGCGAACGGTAGGCCGGTATCAGTGCCGACATAAGGTTGAGAATGGCGCATACCGCGAAGGTGAATGCAAAGATTGCCGGAGCCATAATCATTTCGTCGGTCACGACAGAAACTTTGTCGATATCGTCATTTAGGAATTCGGTTATTCCGCATTTCAGCGCTATGTAGGCGAAGCCAAAACCGAGTATGCCGCCAAGCAAGGTCAGTATCAGGTTTTCCCAAAGTACCTGCGCCATAAGCGTTCCGGGAGTGGCGCCGAACGACTTGCGCAGTCCCATCTCAGAGCTGCGGCCGCGCATACGCCCTGCTATCATGCCGCTGAGGTTCAGAGCCGGTACGAGCAGGAGGCACAGAAGCAGTCCCGCAAAATCACTGATAAAGCCCAATAGCGAGAAATTCCCTCGGCGGCCTTGCGAGCCAAGCACATATTCGGTGTGGCTCACAGGTTGGTTGAACAACGAGAGTGTGTACTGCTCGGTTGAATTGTTGTATCGGCTCACTATGTTTTCTATCTCGGCTCTGAGGTCGTCGAGGTCGTCGTAGATGATTATAAGTTCATAATTTCCCAACCACGGACTTTCCGATTTTTCATAGCCGCGTATGGTGGTGTATGGATAGTAGATATTGCCATACGACCAAAACTCGGTAGGAGTGCCTTCCTTTACGATTCCCGATATTTTGTACTTGCGGAAATCGAGAGATATTTCGCAGCCTATCAGCTCGCTGTAGGGCGTAGGGCCGAATGCCTTGCGGGCTGTCTTGTCGGTAATCACAGCCACAGGCAGACCGCTTTCAAAATCGGCATCGGAAAAAGGCTTTCCGGCGAGGAACTTGAAGGTGTATATGTCGAAAAACGATGTGTCGGTGGGTTTCGCCGTGGCTTTGAAATCGTCTTCGCCCGTCATGCTCTGTATGTAATGGTCTTCCCAGTCGTCGTACACTGCTGATTTTACTTTTGCATTCCGGAGGTCTGCGAGCTGATTGTGTATCGCGTCGTAGCTAAGTCTGCCCGAACTCATCCAGCCTTCGTTGTTGTGTTCCAGCAGGGAAAATTGCAGGTAAGTGGTCTTGTCGCGTTGGTATTCAGGATATACGGGCGCCACTTTGGCCCAGAATATTACGGCAATCACTGTCACCGTGGCTATCGCCAGAGCTGTGCCGAATATGTAGATGGCCGTGAATAGCCTGTTTTGGCGCATCATCTGCCATACGTGTCGTAGTATCTTCATTTGATGCTGATTATATTTTGTTTGTTGAAATCGCTCATGTCGGAAATCACCACCTGCTCGCCCTCGCGCAGCCCCGACACTACTTCCACGTAGTCCATATTGGCCGCGCCGAGCTGCACGTCGCGTCGCTCAAGCGTCCCCTCGTCGGTTCGCACAAACAGGCTGTAGTTTCCCGGCCGTGAGTAGTAGCTGCCGTTGGCTATGCGCAGCACCTCGCTCTTCAGACCCTGGCTCACGTACACGTCGGGTCGCAGTCCCGGGCGCAGCTGCTCGCAGCTGTCGTTGTCGAGGGTGACGGTGAACGACACCAGCCCGTTTGCTGACACCGGGGCGACGTTACCCACCATTCCCTCAAGGCTTGTGGCGCCTATGCGCACCGTGGCTCTGTAGCCCGGAACTATTTTGGAGCCGTAGGCATCGGCGGCCTCCGCGTCGATTTTGTAGTGGCCGAGGTCGGCAAGCACTGCCAGTTCCTGACCTTGGTTTACCACCGAGCCTATTTTGGAGAAAATAGATGTTACGGTGGCGCGGCGCGGCGCGCGTATTTCGGCATCGCCGAGTGTGCGGGCTGCCATCGCTGCCTCTTTTTCCGATATTTCTATTTCGAGGCGTTTCACATCGGCGGCGGCGCGGCGCACATCGCGCTCGTTTGCGTATTGCTGCCTGAGCTGTTCCTGCTGCAGGCGCTCCGACTGTAGCGCGAACTCGGCTTCGCGCACTTTGTCGGTGGTGCCGCTTCCTATGCTGTCGAGGTAGCGCTCGTTGCGCAACTCGGCTTCGAGGCGTCGCACCTTCATGTCGCCCACCTTTATCTCCATCTGGAGCTTGCTCAGGGCGGTATTGTCGTTCGATTCCTGCTGGCGCAGTTCGAGTCGTTTCATTCTTAGCTGGTCGGCCTGCTTGTCGGTGGCCACGCGGGCGGCATCAAGGTCGAGCACCAGAAGTGGGGTGCCGGCCTCTACGACGTCGCCCGGACGATGCCGTACAGCAACTATGCGCGAAGCTATGGGCGAGTTGATGACCTCCTCGAACGCCGGGGCCACACGGCCCGATGCGTTCACGGTCACGTCTATGTCGCCACGGCCTGTAGTGGAGAATTTGATGTCCGACTCGCGCACGGTTTTAGTCGACACTGAGTTGACAAACCATAGTAAAGCACCTAATCCAAGCACTACCGGCACGGCAATCTTGGCTATGGCGACAGCGCGGGTGCGCATCTGCTGTTTTTTTGATATTTCTTTATCCATTTTGCGGGTGATAATTCTTATGCCATATATTATACCAAAAGTCGTGCCAAAAGGGTAATGTGCTGATATGTCGCGAGGTGCGATTTTGGTGAGTGTCCGAAAGCGGACAGTGGGACGCTGCTCGGACAGCTGCCGGACGTGTGCGGACAGAAAAATGTGCTTTTGTCAAACCGACAAATATCGTTATCTTTGCGTTTATATAGGAGAGGTTCTACGAATGTTTACAACCACCTCTTATAAAAAACGCAAACTTCAAGGCTATGGACACAGAACCAAGGCTCTACATAATAGGCGGCTGTAACGGCGCGGGCAAAACGACCGCTTCGCTCGCAGTGCTCCCTGAAATACTGAAATGCAGGGAGTTTGTCAACGCCGATGAGATTGCCAAAGGGCTCTCTCCCTTCAATCCTGCCGCAGTTGCCTTTGTGGCGGGGCGTCTGATGCTTACGCGTATATCGCTCCTTATGAGGGAGCGCAAATCGTTCGCTATCGAAACTACGCTATCTACCGGCACCTACCGCCATCTGGTGGAGAAAGCCCACGCCATGGGATATCAGGTGATACTGATATTTTTCTGGCTGCCCTCGCCCGAAATGGCGCAGGCCCGTGTGGCCAAAAGGGTGAGCGAGGGAGGCCACAATATACCGCCTGATGTTATCAGGCGCAGGTATTGGAAGGGCTTGGAGAATCTTTTCGATGTCTTTATGCCCATAGTCGATGCGTGGATGATGTTTGACAACAGCGACGAGCCGTCGCTGATAGCGCATGATTATAAAATAGTTAATCCGGAACTTTTCGAGAAAATAAAGAATCAATGTCGCACGAGGAAAAAATAGCTCTGTTCGAGAATCTCGAATCCGAGCTAAAATTCAACTACCGGCGCATGCTTCTGGAAAAGGCCCGGTTGGGACGCTCGGTAATCTTTGCCGATTCTGATGGACAGCCAAGGCGCCTGAAAGCCAAAAAGGCTTTGGCCGACTTGCTGCACAGAGCCGTGGAAGTTGATAAATAATTAATTAGAAGTCTGTAGCTGAAGCTTAATACCGTTTATATTGACTTTATTGGCTATCTCTACCTCACTTTGCTACTTCTGCTAAACAAACCGATCAGTTGAATTATCTAAGCATAGAAAATCTCAGCAAAAGCTATGGCGACCGCCTGCTTTTTGCCGATATAGCCTTCGGAGTTGACGAAGGCGAGAAGATAGGTATAGTGGCCCGCAACGGAACGGGCAAGAGCACCTTGCTCAGAATCTTGGCCGGCGAGGAAAGTCCCGACGACGGCAAGGTGGTGTACCGGCGCGACCTCCGTGTGGGCTACCTGCCTCAGGAGCCGGTTTTTGCCCCCGGAATCACCGTTGGCGAAGCCGCCGTGGAGAATCTGGACCAAGACAATCACCCCACAGATGCCGACGCCATGCAGCGGCTGCTTACAAGCCTCGGCTTGCCAGACCCATCTATGAGGGTCGACAAGCTTTCGGGCGGACAGCGTAAGAAGCTTGCCATAGCGCGCGCCATAATAGGCGACCCCGAACTGCTGATACTCGACGAGCCTACCAACCACCTCGACATTTCCACTATAGAATGGCTTGAGGGCTACCTGAAGCGTTCGCGCGTGGCCATACTGATGGTGACGCACGACCGTTATTTCCTCGACCGTGTATGCAACAAAATCATAGAGCTTGACAACCGTCAGGCTTATGTGGTGGAAGGCAACTACGCTATGTATCTCAGGCGGCGAGCAGAGCGCATAGAGGCTATGACGGCGGAGCTTGCCAAGGTGAAGAACACGCTTCGGCGCGAGCAGGAGTGGATGAACCGCCAACCTCAGGCGCGAGCCGGAAAGGCGAAGTTCCGTATCGACAGTTTCCACGAGCTTAAGGCCCGTTCGCGCGTCGATCTCCGCGAGCGAAATATCGTCCTTGACGCGTCGTCGAGCCGCATAGGGTCGAAGATATTCGAGGCGGAGGGCGTGTGCAAACGCTTCGGCGACAAGGTGATACTCGATGAGTTTACCTACACTTTCGCACGGGGCGAGAAGATTGGCCTTGTTGGTGAGAACGGTGTCGGCAAGTCGACTTTTATCAAAATGCTGCAAGGCATCGAGCCTTTCGACTCAGGCCGCTGGGACATAGGCGAAACCGTGCGCTTCGGCTATTACAGCCAGGACGGCATATCTTTTGACGAGAATAAAAAGGTGATTGATGCCGTGACAGAGATTGCCGACGACATCGAGCTTGGAGAGGGCCGCAGCATAGCGCCGATGCAGTACCTGCAGCGCTTTTTGTTTTCCGTGCCCGACCAGCAGAAGTATATCCACACGCTTAGCGGAGGCGAGCGTTGCCGTCTGCACCTTGCCACGGTGCTGATGCGGCAGCCCAACTTCCTCATACTCGACGAGCCTACCAACGACCTCGACATAATAACCCTCGGCATACTCGAGGAATATCTGGCTGAATTCAAGGGCTGTGTGCTCGTGGTGAGCCACGACCGTTATTTCCTCGACAATATCGCCGACCACATATTTGTGATGGAAGGAGGAGGAGTGGTAAAGGACTTCCCCGGAAACTACAGCGAGTATCGTGCGTTTGTGGCGCAGCAGGCACGCGAGAAAGAGGCTCCGAAGAAAGCCGAGGCGGCAAAGCCGCGAAGGCAGGAACGTCCCGAGCGAATGACGTTCAAGGAGCGCCGCGAGTTTGAGGCGCTTGGCAACGAGATTGCAGCCCTCGAGGAAGAGAAAGAAGCCTTGGAGGCATTCTTTAATTCGGGCGAGTCGGCGGCTCCCGAAGAATTTGAGGCAAAGTCGCGCCGTTACAACGAAGTCAAGGGGCTTATCGACGAGAAAGAGCTCCGCTGGCTCGAACTATCGGAAAAGGAATGAGAAAGAGCTTGTTTGCGGTTTTTACCCTTGTCGGCGCATTTACGCCATACGCCTCGGAGTCCGACACATTGGCGCGCGCCCACAATCTGCGTCCGCTCGAAGTGCTTGGTGTCAAGCAGGCTCCCGACGGGGCTACGTCGGCCGAGGCCGTGACGCGTGTCAGCGGCGCCGAAGCCCGGCGCCTCGGCATAGATGCCGTGAAAGGACTCAGCGCGGTGGCTCCCAATTTCTATATGCCGGATTACGGCTCGCGAATGACGTCCTCGATTTATGTGCGCGGACTCGGCGCGCGTATGGACCAGCCCGTGGTGGGTCTTACGGTCGACAATATTCCCTATCTCAATAAAGACGCGTACGACTTCGACGTGCCCGACATCGAAGGCATCGAAGTGCTGCGAGGCGCCCAGTCGGTGCTGAACGGCCGCAACACGATGGGCGGACAGATAAATGTGCGCACGCTGTCGCCTCTGCGTGCCAAAGGCCTGCGCACCATGGTGCATTATGGAAGCGCCAATACCGTCCGCGCATCAGCATCGTACTACGCCCGGCTGATTCCGGAGCTTGGTATGAGCGTGGCGGGGCAGTTTGCCCATACCGACGGCTTTTTCCGGAACGAATACGACGGCAGCAGGCTCGACCACGAAAACTCGGGGTCGTTGCGCTGGAAAACGGCGTGGCGCCCGTCTTCGGCGCTTTCGGTAAGCAATGTCGCCGCCTTCGGTGCCAACAGGCAGGGCGGCTATCCTTATGCCTCCGTGGAGAGCGGTGCCATAGCCTTCGGTGATACTTGCAGTTACCGCCGCACTACCTTTGCCGACGGCCTCACCGTGGCGTGGGCCGGAAAGAGGGTAGTGGTGACTTCGCTCACGTCGGTGCAGTATCTTGACGACCGTATGGACCTGGACCAGGATTTCCTGCCTGATGAATTTTTCACACTCACGCAGGACCGCCGCGAGTGGACTGTGACAGAAGACCTCTTTACGCGCGGCACCCGTGGCTCGTACAGCTGGCTCGGCGGCGTGTTCGCTTTCTGCAAGAATACCGATATGGACGCGCCTGTGACATTCAAGGACACCGGCATCTCCAAGCTGATAGAGCAGAACAGGAATAATGCGAATCCCGACTATCCGATAGCGTGGGATACCCGCCGCTTCACGCTCGGCAGCAATTTCACGCTCGGCAACAAGGCTCTCGCGCTCTACCACGAGAGCACCTGCCGCCTTGGTCGCTGGCGTTTCGACGCCGGGGCGCGCCTCGATATCGAACGTACAACAATCGATTACCGCAGCCACTGCAACACCGGCTACACCACCTACCACGTGCTGCCCGACGGTAGCCGAGAGGTGTACTCCCACACCCCGATAAACATAGACGATGGCTCCGGCCTCGGGCGCACATTCGTGGAGTTTCTTCCCAAGCTTACTGTGGCTTACGAGAACGAAGTGTTCGAGCCGTATTTCAACTTCTCGAAGGCTTATAAGGCCGGCGGGTATAACACCCAGATGTTCAGCGACGTGCTGCAGCAACGCATTATGAGCGAGATGGGTATGAGCGCGCTTTACACCCTCGAAGAGATAGTTGGCTACGAGCCGGAGCACAGTTTCAACTACGAGCTTGGCTTTCACTCCAAGCCGATGGAAGGTCTGGAGGTCGACGGCACTTTCTTTTTGATAGACTGCCGCAACCAGCAACTCACCATATTCCCTCCCGGAACCACCACGGGGCGCATTATGACTAACGCCGGACGCACGCGCAGTTATGGCGCCGAGCTTACGGCGCGCTGGACGCCCACAGCCGATCTCTCCGCGCGTATGAGTTATGGATACACCAACGCCACGTTCAGGACCTATAAAGACGGACGCGCCGACTATCGCGGGCGCCGCGTGCCATACGCGCCGTCGAACACCCTCTTTGCCGAGGTGAACTGGCGCGCGTCGTCGCTTGCTTTTGCGGGGATAACTCCGGCCATCGCTGCCGATGTGAACTGCGCCGGGCCTATATACTGGAACGAGGCCAATACTCTGAAACAGAATTTTTATTGTCTTGCAGGGTTGTCGCTCGCTTTCGAGGCCGAAAAATGGAGCGTGCGCCTGTGGGCTAAGAACCTCACCGGCACACGCTACGATACGTTCTACTTTATGTCGATGGGCAATGCCTTTACACAGAGGGGGCTGCCTCGCCGTTTTGGCGTTACACTGCGCCTCGCATTGCGTTAGGTAACTATTCAGCGGACACGCTGAATAGTTACCTTAGTCTACAGCTGCGGCAAGTTCGTTTATGGCCACGGTGTTTTGTTCGCCGGTGGCCATATTTTTTAGTGCCACGGTGCCGTTTGCCAGTTCGGTTTCGCCCACCATCGCGAAGAAAGGCACGCCGAGGGCGTTGGCATACGCTATCTGCTTTTTCATTTTGGAAGCATCAGGATATATCTCCGTTGCAACGCCTGCCGCGCGCAGCTCCTTTATGATGCGGAGCGAGGCGAGTGCTTCAGCTTCGCCGAAATTGGCGAATAGCACGCGGGTGGAGCGGGCGGTGTCGTCGGGGAATAGTCCGAGGGCGTTGAGCACGTCGTAGATGCGGTCGGCACCGAACGACACGCCCACACCGCTGAGGCCGTCCATGCCGAAAACGCCCGTCAGGTTGTCGTAGCGACCGCCGCCGGATATGCTGCCTATCTCGGTGTCGAGAGCCTTTACCTCTATGATTGTGCCGGTATAGTAGTTCAGACCACGTGCGAGCGACACGTCGAGGTCGAGCACTGCGCGCAGGCCGAGGGTTTCGGTCGTGCCTACCACAAAGCGCAACTCTTCCACGCCTTTTGTTCCGGTTTCTGATGATGCGAGTATCGATGCAAGCTTTTCGAGGCGCTCGGCAGTTGTGCCGCCTATTTCGAGTATGGGGCGAAGCTGCTCTATGGCTTCGGCAGAGAGTCCGCGCTCGGCAAGTTCCTCGTTGACCTTTTCAAGGCCGATTTTGTCGATTTTGTCGATAGCCACCGTTATGTCGATCAGCTTGTCGGGCGCTCCTATAAGCTCGGATATGCCGGCCAGAATCTTGCGGTTGTTCAGCTTGATGGCCACGCGTATGTTAAGACGGGCAAAAACCTCGTCGATAATCTGTAGCAGCTCCACCTCGTTGATAAGCGAGTCGGAACCTACCACGTCGGCATCGCACTGGTAAAACTCGCGGTAGCGTCCTTTCTGAGGACGGTCGGCGCGCCACACGGGCTGTATCTGGAAGCGCTTGAAAGGCATCTGGAGCTCGTCGCGGTGCTGTACCACGAAGCGCGCGAACGGCACGGTGAGGTCGTAGCGCAGGCCTCGGTCGCATATGCGGGGTGCGGTGTGCAGGCTGTCGCGGTTTTCAAGGAGGGAGGCGTCAACCTTGGCGAGAAAGTCGCCAGAGTTTAGTACCTTGAATAGCAGTTTGTCGCCTTCCTCGCCGTATTTTCCCATAAGAGTCGATAGGTTTTCGAGAGCCGGGGTTTCAATCTGGCGGTAGCCGAACAGGCGGAATACACTGCGGATTGTGTCGAAAATATAATTGCGTCGGGCCATTTCGAGCGTCGAGAAGTCGCGTGTGCCCTTGGGGGTGGAAGGTTTCTGAGCCATTGGCGTATAGAGGGTGTTTGTCTGTTAAAGGTGAGGTCGGTCTAAATTACGAGGGTGTATCACTTTGTGGTTAAACACCCTCTTATTTTTTGCAAAATTAGCAAATATCCTCTAACTTCGGGAAATGAACACAGTCAATAAGCAAAATATTATGGAAAGAGATGAAAAACTGGAGCGCGAGTGGGCCAAGATGCTTGCAGGGGAGATTTATGAAGCAGGCTATGGCGGCTTCAGGGAAATGCTTGTGGCCACGCGCCGCAAGATAGCCGCATTCAACAGCACCGACCCTGCCGACGAGAAAGGACTCGCGGCCCAGCTTCGTGACATACTGGGAACCTGTGGCGATAATATATGTGAACCAGCCTTTCCGCTGCGATTATGGCTGCAACATACACGTTGGTGATAATTTCTTTGCCAACTTCAATTTCACAGTCCTCGACGAGGCTGCCGTGACCATAGGCAACAACGTGCTTATAGGTCCTAACGTGAGCATATACACCGCCTGCCACCCTCTCGACGCCGACCGGAGGCGCACTTTTGATGAGTGGGCCGAGCCGGTGACCATCGGCAACGATGTGTGGATTGGCGGTGGCGCCATTATTTTGCCGGGCGTGGAGATCGGCGACAGGTGCGTTGTGGCGGCCGGGGCCGTGGTGACAAAAAATGTGCCTGCCGATTCGCTTGTGGGCGGAAATCCGGCGCGCATTATCCGTAAACTAAAGTAGGGGTTATTCGGCAGGGGCTCGAAATATGTTGTAAAACATATAAATAAATTTGGTCATGGGGTTTTTGGGTGTTAATTTTACACCCAAAATTAAACTATTCATTCTTGGACCAAATTTAGATACCGATGAAAACCCTTAAAGTGCTGCCCTTGGCAGCTTTGCTCGTATCGGGCGTATGGAGCTGCACACCCTCCGGCGATACCCCGCAGAAAACTCTCTCAAATCTCGACCCGGCAAATTTCGCAGATGTGTATCGTGGTGACACGACCGCACTCTATGTGCTCAAGAATGCTGCCGGAGCCGAAGCGTGCATCACCAACTTCGGCGGACGCCTGGTGTCGCTGATGGTTCCCAACAAGGACGGCGGTATGACCGACGTGGTTCTCGGTTTCGACAGCATTCAGGCATATTATCCTGAAAACAACCAGACCGATTTCGGCGCCTCCATAGGACGGTATGCCAACCGCATCAACCAAGGCCGGTTCATGCTCGACGGCGAGGAATACCAGCTTCCGCAGAATAACTTCGGCCATTGCCTGCACGGCGGCACGGATATGGGCACCATGGGCTGGCAGTACCGTGTGTACGATGCCGAGCAGACCAGCGACAGCACCTTGGTGCTGAGCATTGTGTCGCCCGACGGCGACAACGGCTTCCCCGGAACGGTGAAAGCGACTGTAAAATACGAGCTTATGTCGGACGACGGCTTGAACGTACTCGACATCGCTTATTCCGCCACCACCGACAAGAAGACGATTATCAATATGACCAACCACTCGTACTTCAACCTCGGAGGAGATTACGAGAACGGTGTGCTCGGCGACACTCTCTTTATCGCAGCCGACTACTACACACCTGTCGACAGCACGTATATGACTCTTGGCACGCTTGAACCAGTGGCAGGAACACCGATGGATTTCACAACACCCAAAACTATAGGCCGCGACATCGCCGCTGACAACGAGCAGATTCGTTTCGGCAATGGCTACGACCATAACTGGGTGCTGAACGCAAACGACAACGAACTCGTGCCGCAGGCTGCTTTGAAAAGCCCTGTTACAGGAATAACCATGTATATGTACACAACCGAGCCGGGAGTGCAGGTGTACTGCGGCAACTTCCTCGACGGAACAATTAAAGGCAAGGGAGGCAAGGCATACAAGCAGCGCGCCGGTATCTGCCTCGAAACACAGCACTATCCCGACAGCCCCAACAAGCCTCAGTGGCCCTCGACAGTGCTTGAGCCGGGCGATACCTACGAATCGAACACATCGTATTTCTTTGCCGTTGAAAAATAGAACCTTATAACCTTAAATAACCAAAAACACATGCAATTGCTCGACTGGATTGTCATAGCCCTGTTCTTTGTTGCCCTCGTGGGTATCATAGTGTGGGTTATGCGCCAAAAACAAAACAATGCCGCCGATTACTTCCTCGGAGGCAAAGATGCCACATGGATAGCCATCGGAGCATCTATTTTCGCATCGAACATCGGATCTGAACACCTTATCGGCCTTGCAGGCTCGGGAGCTTCGTCGGGTATGGCGATGGCCCACTGGGAAATACAGGGCTGGATGATTCTTATTCTCGGCTGGGTGTTCGTGCCTTTCTATTCCCGCTCCATGGTGTACACCATGCCGGAGTTTCTTGAGAAGCGCTTCAACCCGCAGTCACGCACCATTCTCGCCACCATTTCGCTTATCAGCTATGTGCTGACAAAAGTTGCCGTTACAGTCTATGCCGGCGGCCTCGTGTTCCAGCAGGTGTTCGGCATCGACCAGATATGGGGCATCGATTTCTTCTGGATTGCCGCCGTGGGTCTTGTGCTTATCACAGCGCTTTACACTATTTTCGGTGGTATGAAGTCGGTGCTTTACACATCGGTTCTTCAGACTCCTATCCTGCTTTTGGGTTCGCTTATCATACTTGTGCTCGGCCTTAGGGAACTCGGCGGTTGGGACGAAATGATGCGCATCTGCTCGGCTGTGAAGGTCAACGAGTACGGCGACTCTATGACAAATCTTATCCGCAGCAATTCCGACCCGCAGTATCCGTGGCTCGGCGCTCTTGTAGGCTCTGCCGTGATCGGTTTCTGGTACTGGTGTACCGACCAGTTCATAGTTCAGCGCGTGCTGTCGGGCAAGAACGAGCGCGAGGCTCGTCGCGGTACCATATTCGGCGCCTACCTCAAGCTCCTTCCTGTGTTCCTCTTCCTTATCCCCGGTATGATAGCGTTCGCGCTTCATCAGAATATGGGCGATTTCCTGCCCATGATGCCCAACGGCTCGCCCAACTCCGATGCCGCATTCCCGACCCTTGTTGCCAAGCTGCTTCCCGCAGGTGTTAAAGGCTTGATTGTATGCGGTATTCTTGCAGCTCTTATGAGCTCGCTGGCATCGCTGTTCAACTCGTCGGCAGCTCTGTTCACTATCGACTTTTATCAGCGCTTCAAGCCTAAGACCAATCCGAAAAAGCTTGTGAAAATCGGACAGGCCGCCACGGTGGTTATCGTTGTGCTTGGCATACTCTGGATACCCGTCATGCGTTCGGTAGGCGACGTTCTCTATCTCTATCTTCAGGACGTTCAGTCGGTGCTCGCACCCGGTATCGCCGCCGCCTTCCTTATCGGCATACTTTGGAAACGTGCCACTGCCATGGGCGGTATGTGGGCGCTCCTTTCGGGCCTCATTATCGGCCTTACACGCCTCGGTGCCAAGATATACTACAGCAATGCCGAAGTAGGCGGTGCTGACCCGAGCCTTTTCCAAAGCGTGTTCTATGATTGCAACTGGCTCTTCTTCTGCGGCTGGATGCTTGTGTTCTGCCTCGCGGTAGGCGTGGTGGTGTCGCTCTGCACCAAGGCTCCGTCGCCTGAGAAAATCAAGGGACTCGTGTTCGGCACATCGACTGCCGAGCAGCGCCTCGCCACACGCCAAAGCTGGAATGGATGGGATATTTTCCATACCTGCGTGATACTTGCCATCACTGTGGCATTCTATATCTACTTCTGGTAAATGACCGAATATTACAGCGAAAATTCACGGCTTTTCGTGGCCGTCGACTGCATAGTGTTCGGGCTCGACCGCGGCGAGCTTAGCCTGCTGCTTGCCAAGCGCCGCTTCGAGCCCGAGCGCGGCAAGTGGTCGCTGATGGGCGGATTCGTTGAGAGCCACGAGAGCATCGACGATGCTGCCAGCCGCGTGCTTACCGAGCTTACAGGTCTGCAGAACGTGTATATGGACCAGGTTGGCGCCTTCGGCTCGGTCGACCGCGACCCCGGCGAGCGTGTGGTGTCGATAGCTTATACGGCGCTGATAGACGTGGCCAAGGCCGACGGCGATGCCATTGCCGGCAGTGGCGCCTGCTGGATTCCTCTGCGCAGCCTGCCGGAGCTGGGATTCGACCACCCGCTGATGATTGAGAAATCGCTCGCAAAGCTGCGCCGCAAGCTGGAGTCGGAGCCTCTGGCATTCAACCTGCTCCCCGAGCTGTTCACGCTCACGCAGCTTCAGACGCTTTATGAAACGATACTCGGCGAAGAAATCGACAAGCGTAATTTCCGCAAGCGTGTGGCCGAGCTTAACTCGATAGTGGCTACCGACCAAATCGACAAGACCAATTCGCGACGCGGAGCACGAATGTACCGTTTCGACCGTGAAATTTTCAGCGCTAACCCTCATTTTAAAATTTAAGAGTATGTTTACTTTTAATCTAAAAACATACTCGAAAAATCATTCTAAATCTTAACATAAGCCAAAAGCAAACATACTCTAAAAAGCAATGCTTGACGAACTTAAAGATAAAGTGTTCCGTGCCAATATGGAGCTTGTGGAGCATGGACTGGTGATATTCACATGGGGCAATGTTTCGGGCATTGACCGCGAGCGCGGCCTTGTGGTAATCAAGCCCAGCGGTGTCGATTATGCCGTTATGAAACCTTCCGACATGGTGGTGGTCGATTTGGCCACCGGCGAGGTGGTGGAAGGTTCCCTGCGTCCGTCGTCCGACACGCCCACGCACCTTGCCCTATACCGTGCTTTCCCGGAGATAGGCGGAGTGGTGCACACCCATTCTACCTATGCCACGGCTTGGGCGCAGGCCGGCATCGACCTGCCCAATATAGGCACCACCCATGCCGACTATTTCCACAACAGCATTCCCTGCACACGCGATATGACTGCCGCCGAAGTCGAAGGCAGCTACGAACTTGAAACCGGCAATGTGATAGTGGAGCGCTTCGAGGGCTTGAACCCTGTGCATACTCCGGGTGTGCTGGTGAAAAACCACGGCCCATTCTCTTGGGGCAAGACTCCTGCCGAGGCGGTGCATAACGCCGTGGTTATGGAGCAGGTGGCCAAGATGGCATTTATTGCTTATTCAGTGAATCCGTCGCTCACTATGAATCCGCTGCTTGTGGAGAAGCATTTCTCGCGCAAGCACGGCCCCAAGGCCTATTACGGGCAGGGGAAGTGAGCAGGTGGCTAAGTGATTAAGTGTTTAGGTGGTCAAGTGGTTAAGTGGCTACGTTGATAGGTGGTTAGGATATTTCTGAACAATTAAATTAATACCATAAAATAATGGAAGCTTTTGCAAATTATGAAATCTGGTGGGTGACCGGCGCCCAGATGCTCTACGGAGAAGAACCGGTGCGTATCGTCGAATCACACTCCAAGGAGATGGTTGAAGGCGTCAATGGCGCCGGAGTGCTCCCCGTAAAGGTTGTATACAAGGGCACTGTGATGTCGTCGAAAGACATAGAGAAAGTGATGCTCGAGGCTAACGCCTGCTCCAAGTGTATAGGTATAATCACATGGATGCACACCTTCTCTCCCGCCAAGATGTGGATCCACGGCTTACAGCAGCTCCGCAAGCCGCTGTTGCATCTGCACACCCAGTATAATGCCGAAATTCCGTGGGACACCATGGATATGGACTTTATGAACCTCAACCAGAGCGCCCACGGCGACCGCGAGTTCGGCCATATCTGCGCGCGCCTCAACGTTCGCCGCAAGGTGGTGGTAGGCTACTGGAAGGACGCCAAGACTCTTGCCCGCATCGCTGTGTGGAGCCGCGTGGCTGCCGCGTGGGCTGATGCGCAGGATATGCTCGTGCTTCGCTTCGGTGACCAGATGAACAATGTGGCCGTGACCGACGGCGACAAGGTGGCTGCTGAAATGCAGCTCGGCTATCACGTGGACTACTGCCCCGTGAGCGAGCTTATGGAATACTTCAAGAAGGTAACCGACGCCGAGGTTGACAAACTCGTAGAGGTATACCACGCCGAATATGCCTGCGGCGATGCCGTGCTTACACCCGGCACTGTGGAGTACAAGTCGGTATGGAATGCGGCAAAGGCCGAACTCGCTCTCCGTGCCTGTCTTGAGGCGCACGGGGCTAAGGCTTTCACCACAAACTTCGACGACCTTGGAACAGACGACATCAACGATCCCCAGTTTGTGGGATTCGACCAGATTCCCGGTCTTGCCTCGCAGCGCCTGATGGCCGAGGGCTACGGCTTCGGCGCGGAAGGCGACTGGAAGTCGGCAGCGCTGTATCGCACGCTGTGGGTTATGAACCAAGGCCTTGGCGGCTGCTCGTTCCTTGAGGACTACACCCTTAACTTCGACGGCTCCAACAGCTCCATACTTCAGGCACATATGCTCGAGGTATGCCCGATGATTGCTGAAGAAAAGCCGCGCCTCGAGGTTCATTTCCTTGGAATCGGCATACGCAAGGCTCAGACAGCCCGTCTGGTGTTCACTTCGCGTCCCGGCAAGGGCGTTACAGCAACGGTTATCGATATGGGCAATCGTTTCCGCCTTATCGTCAACGATGTGGAATGCATCAAGAGCAAGCCTCTGCCCAAACTGCCCGTGGCTTCCGCGCTCTGGATTCCCATGCCTGATTTTGAAACAGGCGCCGGCGCATGGATTATGGCCGGAGGCACGCACCACAGCTGTTTCGCATACAATGTCACACCCGAATACTGGGCAGACTATGCCGAAATGGCCGGTATCGAAATGGTGCATATCGACGAAAACACAACGATGGAATCGTTCAAGCGCGAACTCCGCGTGAACGACGTGTACTATCTTCTCAACAAGTAGGCAATGACATCTGATCCCAAATCGATTATCCAGCAGGGCAAGGCTGTCCTTGGCATAGAGTTTGGCTCTACCAGGATAAAGGCCGTGCTGATAGACCCTCAGAACAAGCCCATAGCCCAAGGCAGCCACCAGTGGGAGAACCAGCTCGTGAACGGGCTGTGGACGTACAGCGTGGAGGCGATATGGTACGGCTTGCAGGATTGCTATGCTGATTTGCGCGCCAATGTGCGCAAGCTCTACGACGTGGAGATAGAAAACCTTGCGGCTATAGGCGTAAGCGCCATGATGCACGGCTATATGCCCTTCAACAGCGATGGGAAGATTCTTGTACCGTTCCGCACGTGGCGTAATACCAACACCGCCGAGGCTGCCGCCGAGCTGAGCGAGCTGTTTGTGTACAACATTCCTTTGCGATGGAGCATAGCGCATCTGTATCAGGCCATACTTAACGGCGAGGAGCATGTGGGCGACATAGATTTCCTCACAACTCTCGCGGGCTTCATACACTGGCAGCTTTCGGGCGAGAAGGTGCTCGGCGTGGGAGATGCTTCGGGTATGATACCCGTTGATCCTGCCACGCGAGATTATTCCGCCGAAATGGTCGAGAAATTCGACAAACTCGTTGCCCCCAAGGCTTATCCGTGGAAGTTGGCCGGCATACTGCCGCGCGTGCTTGTGGCTGGCGAGAATGCCGGATTCCTTACAGCCGAAGGTGCCGGACGGCTCGACGTGTCGGGCCATCTGAAGCCGGGTGCGGCAATGTGTCCTCCCGAAGGTGATGCAGGCACAGGCATGGTGGCAACCAACGCCGTTCTGCGCCGCACCGGCAACGTGTCGGCCGGTACGTCGTCGTTCTCTATGATAGTTCTCGAAAAAGAGCTTTCCAAGCCTTACGAGATGATCGACATGGTGACGACCCCCGACGGTTCGCTTGTGGCCATGGTGCACTGCAACAACTGTACCAGCGACCTTAACGCTTGGGTGGGACTCTTCAAAGAGTATCAGGAGCTGCTCGGAGTGCCCGTCGATATGGGCGAGCTGTTCGGCAAGCTGTACAATGCCGCACTCGAGGGCGATGCCGACTGCGGCGGCCTGCTGAGCTATAATTACTACTCGGGCGAGCCTGTCACCGGGCTTGTGGAGGGGCGTCCGCTGTTTGTGCGCTCGGCTACCGACAAATTCTCGCTTGCAAACTTTATGAGGGCCAATCTGTATGCCTCTGTGGCTGTGCTCAAGATTGGCAACGACATATTGTTTAACGATGAAAAAGTGGAAGTCGACCGCATAACAGGCCACGGCGGCTTGTTCAAGACACCCGGAGTGGGGCAGCGTGTGCTTGCCGCCGCGCTCAACTCCCCTATATCTGTTATGGAAACAGCCGGAGAAGGCGGCGCGTGGGGCATAGCCCTGCTCGGCTCCTATCTTGTGAATAATCCGGGCAAGCTGTCGCTCGCGGGCTGGCTCAACGACTATGTGTTCCTCGGAAATGCCGGAACGGAGATTGCTCCCACGGCAGAGGACGTAGAAGGATTCAACCGATACATCGAGTCGTACAAGCGCGGCCTCGCCATAGAGCGGGCCGCTGTAGAAGCGAAGTAGACTCCGAATATATACAAAATAACGACCGCCAATCCGGCTGAAAACGGATTGGCGGTCGTTATTTTATTGTCTGTTCTTTATTTCTTCGACACGATGGCTTCGGTGTCGCGGGCAATCATAAGTTCTTCGTCGGTAGGTATTACCACAACTTTCACGGGCGAGTCCTCGGTGGAGATTGTGGCCTCCACGCCGCGTATGCCGGCGTTGAATTCCTTGTTGATTTTTACTCCCATGAAACCGAGGGTTTCGCACACGTCGGCGCGCAGTCCGGCCTGGTTTTCGCCTACGCCGCCGGTGAACACTATGATGTCGACACCACCCATTTCGGCTGCGTATGCGCCGATATACTTGGTGATGCGGAGCATGTACATGTCAAGGGCGAGGCACGCGCGTTCGTCGCCGGCAGCAACGGCGGCCTCTATTTCGCGCATATCGCTGCTTATGCCGCTCACGCCGAGAACGCCGCTCTCCTTGTTTATGATGTTCTGGAGCTCGTTGGCGCTTAGGCCGTGCTTTGTCATAAGGAATGTGAGCGTGCCGGGGTCGATGTCGCCCACGCGGGTACCCATCATAAGGCCTTCGACAGGGGTGAGTCCCATCGATGTGTCAACGCATTTTCCGCCTACCACAGCAGCCATTGAGGCGCCGTTGCCGATATGACAGGTGATGATGCGCTGTTTTTCGATGTCTACGCCGAGGAATTTGCATACCTGGGCGCTGACATATCGATGGCTGGTGCCGTGGAAGCCATAGCGGCGCACGCCGTCTTCCTTATAGTATTTGTAGGGGAGGGCGTACATGTAAGCCTTGGCGGGCATCGTCTGGTGGAAGGCGGTGTCAAACACTCCTACCTGAGGCACGTCGGGCATAAGCGCCGTGATTGCGTCGATGCCGGTCATGTTGGCGGGGTTGTGGAGCGGGGCAATGTCGTAGCATTCGCGTATCTTTGCCTTCACGGCGTCGTCGATAAGCACGCTTTCGCTGAATTTCTCGCCGCCGTGTACAACGCGGTGTCCTACGGCGTCGATTTCGCCATAGCTCTTTATGCAGCCTTCCTTGGCGTCGGTGAGTATGTTGAGAATGGCTTTAACGGCGTCCTGATGGTCGATGTGACCGAGTTCTACAATGTCCTTAGAGCCGTCGGCACGTTTGAATTTAAGGAAACCTCCGGGGAGGCCTATTTTTTCAACACCACCTTCGGCAAGTGTTTCAGCGTCCTCTCCTTTGAGGTCGATTAGCTTATATTTTACCGAGCTGCTGCCCGAGTTGAGTACGAGGATTTTCATATTTTGTGTTTTTTGGGATTAGAGTCCTGACAGTTTAAGAGTATGTTTACTTTTGGCTTATGTTAAGATTTAGAATGATTTTTCGAGTATGTTTTGAGATTGAATGAAGGAGTTATGGGGTTCCATAACGACTGAATGAAAGCTTGAAACAGGCCGAAAAAGCTTCTAAAGATTTCATAGAGTTAAAAGTAAAGATACTCTAAAGTCCTTTAAGACCGATTGCCTGGTTGCAGGTGATGATGATGGTTTTGTAGATGTCTTCGGGGAAGCAGCCGCGCGAAAGGTCGTTGACAGGCGCTGCGAGGCCCTGAAGCACAGGCCCTACTGCCTGAACACCGCCGAGGCGTTGCACGAGCTTGTAGGCGATGTTGCCTACTTCGAGGTTGGGGAACACCAGAACGTTGGCACGTCCGCTAAGCGGGCTGTTGGGAGCCTTGCTGTTGGCAACGGAGGGCACTATGGCTGCGTCGGCCTGTAGCTCGCCGTCGAGTATGAGGTTGGGGTCGAGCTGGTGGGCAAGCTCGGTAGCTTCGATAACCTTGTCTACGCGATCGCTCTTTGCCGAGCCTTTGGTAGAGAACGACAGAATGGCCACGCGGGGCTCGATGCCGGCTATGTCGCGGGCGGTGCGGGCTGCCGACACGGCAATCTGGGCCAGCTCGGGAGCTGTCGGTTCGGGTACTACGGCGCAGTCTGCAAAAATGAGGGTGTCGTTAGTTCCGAATTTTGAGCCTTTGGGAAGCAGCATCAGGAACGCGCCGGATACCACGCTGATGCCGGGCACGGTCTTGATTACCTGAAAGGCTGCGCGAAGCACATTGCCGGTGGTATTCATTGCGCCTGCCACCTGGCCGTCGGCATCGCCTGCCTTCACCATCAGGCAGCCGAGGTAGAGGGGATTGTGGGTGGTGAGGCGTGCCTCTTCCATTGTTATGCCTTTGCTCTTGCGCAGTTCGTAGAAGAGCGGGGCATAGCGGTCGATGACTTCTTCGTCGGCGGGGTCTACTATGTTGGCTTTTTGGATATTGTCGAGTTTGAGTTCCTTGGCCATCGCCATAATGTCGGCGGGGGCGCCTATAAGGGTGATATCAGCCAGATTGTCGGCAATAATCTTGTCGGCGGCGGTAAGAGTACGGGGCTCGAGGCCTTCGGGGAGCACTATGCGCTGGCGGTGTGTGCTGGCGCGCTCGGTAAGATGTTCGAAGAGTTCCATATCCAAAGGATTATCTAAGATTGTCGGTTGTTTCGTTTGGAAATAATACGCAAAGGTACGACTTATCGCTCGGTTTACGGCTCGAATTTGCCGACAAAATTTGGCTGCTGCGTTTTCTTACCGGGTTTATTGGGCTTTTATTTCGGAAATATCCACAAGACCGTGGATAATGGCGTATATCGTGAGGCCGGCTGCGGAGTGAATGTCGAGTTTGCTGCAAATGTTTCGGCGATGCGTGGTGACGGTATGGGCCGAGAGAAACAGCTTTTCGGCTATTTCCTTGGTAGACAGTCCGCGGGCTATGCACTGCACAATCTCGCTTTCGCGGGCTGTGAGTCCCTGATTGCTGTCGTCAGACTGATGCTCGTGCTGTTCGGGAGGCTCTATGGCTTCGACTGCAGGCACGAAGAGGGAGTCCTCCACGGCGCAATGGCTGGCGAGGTCTTGCTCAAGGGTTATGATGTCGAAAAGAACCGAGGTGAGAAGGTCCTGGTTGCCGGAGCCTTGGTAGTGGCATACGAATATCTCCTTGAGTTCCTGTAGCTTTGGGGCGAGGGGAAGGTGCTTGGCTTCAAATTCGGCAATGTTGAGCTTGCCGCCGGGTACTCCCTTCAGCATAGCCTCCACATAGGGGAAGACGGCGCGGTTTTCAAAATCCATATGCCTGCGCACTTCTTCGGCATAATCATCGAAGTATTTCAGTATGAGCATTGCCAACTCGTCGGGGCCGGCTGTGGGGAGAGCTTCGATTAGCTTGCGGCGTATGGTCGGTATGGAAAAGCCGAGAAAATAGTCGTGGGCGTTTTTTAGATATTCCATAAGCGACGGAATATCAATCTCGAAGCTTTGCCAAGGCCTGTCGGCCAAGAAGTTGGCGACGGCAAGGAAGGTGTCGGCGTGAATGCCCGCCTTTTGGCACACATCGCCTATCGAGGCATCGCCGAATCCAAGGCTGATGCCGAAACGGCGCAAAAGCATCAGAAAAAGATGATTCTCGCGGATAAGCGACCGCATCGAATCAGAATGACGGAATGGCATAGAACTCATCTGTTGTTTGGTGTGCGGCGCCTTATGCGCCGTTTATATGCAAATTTACTAATAAAACACTTTTCAGCCATACCCTTCCGCAGGTATTCTTGATTGCAATTGATGCTTAACTTTGAAAAATTTGTAAATTTGCAATTTAAATAGTGTTATATGCCGCAATGTATGCAGTGGGCCGCGCTCGTCAATGACAAACGCTTCGGCCTCGAAGACTACCACGATTCAAAAAAGAATGCCACGCGCTCCGATTTCCGGCGCGACTACGACCGCCTTGTCTTTTCGAGTCCTTTCCGACGCTTGCAGAACAAGACACAGGTCTTCCCCTTGCCCGGAAGTATCTTTGTGCACAACCGTCTTACGCATTCTATGGAGGTTTCGTGTGTGGGCAAGTCGATGGCCGACAACATAGCGCTCGCCCTCAAGAAGCGGTATGCCGAGCGTGGCGAGCCTACCGAGCATTTCGACCATCTCGGCGACATTGTGGCGGCGGCATGCCTCGCGCACGATTTGGGCAACCCTCCCTTTGGCCATTCAGGCGAAAAGGCGATAGCCACCTTTTTCAGCGAGGGTGCAGGCCGGGTGCTGAAAGATGGACTTACAGATGCCGAATGGGCCGATTTCACTCGTTTTGAAGGAAATGCCAATGCTTTCCGCATGCTCACGCATCAGTTCAACGGCCGCAGGCGCGGCGGCTTTGCCATGACGTATTCCACTCTTGCGTCGATTGTCAAATATCCTTATGAATCATCTCTTGCCACTAAGGGAAAATTCGGCTTTTTTGAGTCGGAAAAGGCTGATTTCGAGCAGGTGGCTTCCGAACTTGGCATGCTGCGTCTTTCGGGCGAGGGCGAGCCTTTGCGCTATGCGCGCCACCCGCTTGTGTACATTGTGGAGGCTGCCGACGACATCTGCTACGAGGTGATGGACATAGAGGATGCCCATAAATTGAAGATTCTGTCGACGGCGACCACCGTGGGTGTGCTGCTCGCTTTTTTCGAGCCGGAAAGGCGTGCGAGAATAGAGGAGAGCATGCGCCGGGTGTCCGACCCCAACGAGCAGGTGGCCTACCTGCGCTCGTGTGTCATAGGGGCGTTGGTGGAACGTTGCGCTGAAATTTTCATATCGCGCGAGCAGGATATTCTCGCCGGAACTTTCACCGGCTCGCTGCTACAGAACATTGCCGATACCGAGCGCGCCGCCTATGAGCGTTGCTGCGCCTTGTCGTGGGAGAAGATTTACTGCGCCTCCGAGGTTGTGGACATAGAGCTTGCCGGTAACCGTATAATAACCTTTCTGATGGAGCGCCTTGTCGATGCCGTAACCCGCCCGGAGCTGAACTATTCGCTCCTTCTGCTGTCGAAATTCCCGGAGCAGTACGATGTGAACGCCCCGACGCTTTACGGCAAGATACAGGCTGTGCTCGACCATATTTCGGCTATGACCGATGTCTACGCCCTTGATTTATACAGAAAACTGAACGGAATGTCGCTCCCGGCCGTTTAAGAGTGTGTATGAGTTTGGCTTTATAAAATCTTTGGAGCTCTTTTGAAATGAATCGCATATTATCCATATTATTACTTTGCTTTGTGTCGTTCGCGGTAGGCGCGCGCACCTATAGCGTCGACGAAATCCCTAACGTGCATCTTGCCGACAGCACGCGCTATGTCAGCAATCCCGACGGAATACTCTCCGAGGCAGATGTGGCGCGTATTGACGATATGATGCGTAATATACGCCGGACGAGTTCTGCCGAGGCTGTCGTTGTGGTGGTCGACGATATAGAGGGCGGCGATATCGACGGTTTTGCCACAGAGCTTTTCGGCAAGTGGGGGCTTGGCAAGAGCGATGTCGACAACGGCTTGCTCATACTTGTGGCAAAAGATTTGCGCCGAGCCGCGATACGTCCCGGCTATGGTCTTGAAGGCGTGCTGCCTGATATAATCTGTGGGCGCATTCTGCGAGAACAGATGTTTCCGCAGTTTAAAAAAGGCGACTACGGCGCCGGACTCGTGGCTGCCTCACAGTCTATAGAGAGCATTCTTACCAACCCGGACGCGGTGGCCGAGATTATGTCGGGAGAGCCTGATGCCGACCGCCGGAGGGCCGACGGCGATGGCACTTCCATACTCACTGTCTTTGCCGTCATTGGTTGCGCCTTGGCCGTGGCTATGTTGCTGGTGTTTTTATTCACGCTCAATAACCTTAAAGGCAAGAGTGCGCATGAAAAATATGTGAAGCTGCAAGGACTGAAAGCCGCTTTTCTCGCGCTCACACTTCTGGGGTTGGGCATACCGCTTGTTGCCTCGCTGCCGCTGGTTATAATACTGAGGCGTTTGCGCAATATGCCGCACAAATGCCCTGCCTGCGGCACGTCGATGAACAAGGTCGACGAGGTGCACGACAATGAGTTTCTGAGCCCTTCGCAGGATTTGGAGGAACGTGTAGGCTCGGTCGATTACGACGTGTGGCTGTGTCCGTCGTGCGGAGAAAAGGATATAGAGCAATATGTGCAGAAGGGCGCGCCTTATATTGAGTGCGAACATTGCCATGCGCGCACTGCGCGGCTTGCGCGTACCCGCATAGTGAGGCCGGCCACAAGAGTCAGCGAAGGCAAGGGCATGAAGGAATATAGTTGCGCCAACTGCGGGCATATCACCCCGGTGGTGTTTACCCTGCCTGTGGCGGCTGCTCCGATCATACTTGGCGGAGGCGGCAGTGGCCGTGGCTTCGGCGGAGGCGGCGGTTTTGGAGGCGGCGGCTTCGGCGGTGGTATGACCGGCGGAGGTGGCGCTTCAGGCGGCTGGTAACTATTTACGCATACGCCATATGGCGGCGGTGCACGGCAGCAGGGTTATCGCACCTGTTGCCAAGGGGCCGAGCAGCCGGTTGAGCAATAGCGTCACTGCGGCGGCAGCAAGGCTCACGGCCAATAGTATGTATACCCTCGGTGCTATCTTGATGTTATATCGGAAGCGGCACACGGCAGCCACTATGCCCAGATAGAGAGCATACCATAAAACGTAGGCCAGTCCCATGCCTTGGAAAGATGCGTGATTGAACAGCGCGATTCCGAGAATCAGGAAAATGACGGTGCTCGCTGTTTCGGTGACAAAGTATATGCGTCCGTCACCTCGGGCTATCATAGTGTAGGCCAGACACCATGACAGGGCTTTTAGCGGCATCGCTGCCACGCCGATTGTGATATAGGGCAGGACGGCCATAAATTCCGACGAGTACAGTATACGTACAATCAGGCTGCCGCAGCAAATCACAAGTACCATTACCGGTATCAGAATCAACAGCACCAAGGACGACTCGTGGGCTATCACCGCGCTTGCGCGCCATCGGCTTGACGCCACTTTCGACAGGCGCGGGTAGTATTCCATAGTGATTGCCTTGAAAATTATGCCCACATAGCTTGTAAGCAGTGTTGAACCGGCCTGATATATTCCTACCGTGGCTTCGGAGTAATATTTGTTAAGGTAGGTCATGAAGATATACGTGCCGGCTATGCCCATGAAGGAGCTTACGCTGAGGAAAAAGCCGAGAGCGAGCATCGGCCGCCCCTTGGCCCATGTTTCTTTCAGGCTTATGGCGGCGCGCGGCGTTCGTGCACGATATATCTTGGTGAATGCGAAGTTTGTAAGCGCGAAAACGAGCAGTACGGGCACTATGGCCTCCAATCTGAAGAAATAATACAGCGGTATGGCCGCAGATGTGGCCACGACGGCTCCCCACACAGTGCTTTTGGCGAGATTGCGAAGCATTCCGAAGGCTTGCATGATGCCGGTTTCGGCTGCCGTGATGCCGGTTAAAAGCAGGATAGGGGAGAGGAAGACGAAGGCAAGGGTGTGGCCGTAGTTGCCGAATGTGGTATAGCTCAGCAGTGGCGACAGCAATATTACGGCCAATGTGCCCAATATGCCCAGAACGAGGGCGAGGCGACGCACTAATGCGGCCTCGCGGGCCTTGTCGTCATTGTCGGAACAACGCGAGAGTCTGGGCACGGCGCTCTGGCGCAAGTCGAACTGCGAGCCTTTCGTCACAAGCTCTATGGCCCATGTGTAGAGCGACAACAGGCCGACACCTGCCGGTCCGACCCACAGGGCGACGAGCTTGGTGCGTATCACCGACACTAATATGGTGACAGACTGCACGCCTGTGAAAAGGCTTAAGGCTTTGAGTACTTTCTGCGTGGTTGCCGACACGGGCTTTTTGTCACTCATAGGCGGCGTGTTAGCGGGCCGACGGGGCGAGCCACTGCGCCGGGTTCAGCTTTTCTTTCTCGTGGCGTACTTCAAAGTGTAGGCGTGTGCGGTTGCCGTCGGCAGCATCGGAGTATACGGTGCCGAGCAGTTCGCCTGCCGCTATTTTCTGTCCTTTGCGCACCCGCAGGTCCGAGAGGCCTGCATATACAGTGAGGTATTCTCCATGGCGGAGCAGTACCACATTGTGGTAGCCCTCCATCACAATCACCATGGTCACGGTGCCGGAGTGTACGGCGCGGGCAGATGCGCCCGGACTGGTTTCAAAATCGATGCCGTTGTTCTGCACCTGCACTTTGGAGTATTCGCTGTGGCTTTGGCGGCCGAATGTGGACACGATGTTGGCTTTGCGGTCGAGCGGCAGGGGCAGTTTGCCCTTTAGCTCGGCAAACGATTTGCCTTCGTTTGCCGAATGTACCGGTGCGGCCGGTTCTTCCGGCACGGGCTTTCCGTCGGCACGGGCCTTGCGGGCGGCTTCCTCGCGTTCTTTCTGTCGGCGGGCCTCCTCGGCGGCGGCGCGTGCTTCTTCCTCGATTATGCGGTTAAGCTCGCGGTCGAGTTTCTCGGCCTGCTTTTTTTGAGTTTCGAGTACCTTGTTCAGATTTCGTCCCTGCTTTTTCAATGATGCTACAAGCACCTTTGCCGCGCGTGTGTTTTCGTCGAGTCCGCGACGGGTGGCGCGCATGGTGTCGAGCGACATTCCGAGGCGCGTTTTGGTGGAGTCGAGCCGCGCCTTGCGGCCTTCGAGTACACGGGCAGCCGCAGCCAGTCGCACAGCCGAACTGTCCTGCCATTGCTGTAGCTCTTTGAGGTAGCGCGTGCGTCTGTATGCCTGCGCGAAATTTTCCGAAGAAAATATGAACGCCGTGGCCGAATTGGCTGTCTGGCGCTGGCGTCTGAGCGCGCGAAGGGCGTCGGCTCTGGAGGCTCGCAGTTTTTCGACACGTGTGTTGGCTTCTGCCACACTGTCGGCAATCATTTTGGCCGCGGCACGCAGAGAGTCGACCCGGCGCTGCATTGCGCGTATGTCCTTGTCCTGCCGCCTCATCTCGCCTTCGAGTCCTGTTAGCCTGTTCAGCTCGCGGCGCGTGTCGTCGAGATTGGCGTTTATCTGGCGGCGTGTTTCCTTGATTTTACGTTCGGTCGCCGAGCGTTCCTTGCGCACTGTGTTCGAGTTACGACGCGTGCGGCTTTCAGCCTCGGGGAGTACGAAGAGAGTCAGCAGCAGTAAAAGAGAAAGCAGGCGCATGGGGGTGGATTATAGAGATTTCAAGGCTTTGTTAAGTTGGTCGATGCTTATGCGTTTGTATCCTTTGGGAATACTGCCGCTTGTCGGCGCTATACCTTTGTTCCAAGAGGCTCTGCCGGTATTCCAATGCAGGGCGAGTCTTATTTTCTGCGAGCGTAAGGACCCGGATACTTCCACATCTTCCGCCACAGGTCCGACCTCGGTTGCGGCGAAATTGCCGTAAGTGGCGTCGAATCTTCCCCCGGCGCTTGCGTTCACCTCTATGCCGGTCACTTCGGCTTTATTGCCGTCTTGTGGAAGCGAGCACACGTACTGCCAATGTGCTCCTCGGGTCTGTTTCTTGGGCTCTGCATACCATTTGGCTCCATCCGAGGCAAGCGAGCATAAGAATGATGCTGCGGCCGAAACCGGGGCCTGCCCCTTGCCGGGAACGAACATACGACCCAAAAGGAGGCACTGGAGGTCTTCAAGGTCGAAACCGTAGGCTTCCGATATGCGTGCGATGGATTCGGCAAAGGCTATCTTTTCTAACTTATACAGCACGTACACGGAATCGCGGTCTGCTTTCAGGCTGGCGACCTCCATGCCGAGAAACCTTAGAGAGAAATCAAGAGATTTGCCACGGACCATGGAGGCTTTTCCTGATACGGAAAAACGCTTCGGTGCCTGCAGTTCTATTTTCACGGGCATGCTCACGTCGGTCCAGTCGCCGTATTGGCTGCAAATGTTGCCGAGGTATGCCCGGAGGTCTTTCTCAGTGCTTTGCCCGGTGGTGCTTTCTTTGTGTCCTGCCGCTGATTTGCTGCTGCGGCAGCTGCCAAGGCTTAGGAGGGCCAGTCCGAGAAGTGCTATAAGATATACTTTGTATTTCATATTCATTCTTCAAAGAAATAGGCCTTGTTATCTACTTTTTTCTTTATCGAAGCATTGTCCGGGTCGAGTTCGAGGGCTTCTTTCCAAAATTCGAGAGCTTCCTTGGGATCTCCTGTCATAAAGTATATGTCGCCGGCGTGGTCGAATATCTCGGACGAAGGCTCGTCGTCGGCCTTTTTCTCTGATTCCGTTTCAATCAGTCCGTAGAGAGCCAAGGCCTTGTCGATTATTTCACGTGCTTTCTTAAATTCCTTTTTCTTGAACATCACCCATGCCTGCGTGTCGAGGTAGGTGGTGTTGTCGGGCTCGCCCGCCGTGGCTATCGAGGAGTAAAGCTCGGCCTTGTCGAGATTCTTGCCCTTTACGGCCATATAGTATGCGGCGTTGTTCATGGCCATATAGTTCTCGGGGTCAAGCTCTATGGCTTTGTTGTATTCGGCAAACGCGCTGTCGGAATCTTCTTTGCTGTAAAGAATGTCGCCTCGGGTGGCATAGTACACTGAGCGCAGGCGGTCGGTAGGCAGCGATTCGACATCGAGGCTGTCGAGCACGGCGAGAGCTTTGTCTTGCTGTTTTTGCATTGTGAAAGCCGATGCTGCCATAAATCTGAAATAAGGATTGCCGGGGAAACGGGCAGATGCCGCGAGGCAGGTTTCGCTTACTTTGTCGGTCTGTCCCATTGTGCTGTACACCGATGCGAGATTCTGCCACACTTCTTCGTTTTCAGGATCGAGGTCGAGCGAATAGCCGTATTGCTCGGCTGCTGCAGGAAGTTCGTCGACGGTGGCCTTGTAGGCCCCGTAGAATGCGTGAAGAGGGGCTTCGCCCGGATTCACAACTTGCAGTATCTCGAAGAGTTGGTCGATGCGTGGCCTTTGCGCGGTATCGGAGTACAATTTAACCACATAATCGCTCAGGAGTTGGAACTTAGGCTCGAATTCGAGTTCGGGCGATTCGAGGGCACGGAATACCTCGCGGTCGTATGCCGCGCTGTCGCCGCGCTGCTGGAAGAAGTCGGCTCTTGCGAGGTACACCATCCCGTTGGTAGAGTCAAGCTCGCAGGCGCGGTCGAAATAGCGCAGGGCTGAGTCCGGCATCTGGAATGAGCCGAACACGCTGCCTATCACGAGGTTGGCCTGAATGTCGGCAGGAGCTTCCTCGGCAAGGCGCTCGAGTTCGGCCACAACGGCGGCAGTGTCGTTGCGCATGGCGTAGGCATATATCTTCCTGCTTGCCAGAGGAATGCTGCCCTTCACACCTTTCTGAAGCCGGTGGTATATTGCCATAGCGCGGTTGTAGTCGGCGGTATCGGCTTTGGCCTGAGAACGGGCAAGCAGGGCCGAAGCAAGATTCATAGCCGGATCCGTGCGCTGTGGCGACAGGCTGTCGAGAGTGCTCCATACCTTTATCACGTCGTCGATGCGTCCGAGGTCTTTGGCCACCGAGGCGTATAGTGCGGCATAGTGCTCGTCGGCGGGCGCGGCCAGCCATCTGCGTCCGAGGGCGCTGTAAGCTGATTCTATTGTGGCTGAGTCGCTTGTGCGGTTTGTAAGCTGTGTTTCAGCAAGGCTGCCGGCTATGTAGGGATCAGCGGGGTCGAGCAGCGATGCACGCCTCAGAAGCATGAAATAATCATCGAAGCGCTTGTCCTCGTATGCGTTGGCCGCTTCGAGGAATATGTACTCGGCCTTGCGGCGGTCGGCCTCGGTGTCGGTTGCCGGTCTGGCCGCACCGGCAGCAAGGGCGCATGCCAATGCGGTGGCCGCAAGAATGATTAAGGATATGGAGTGATGTATTCTCATTTTGTTCCGCTATGTCCGAATCCGCCCGCGCCTCTTTCGCTTTCTGTAAGGTCGGAGGCTTCTTCCCACTCTATGTGTACCACGGGTGCCACCACGGCCTGGCATATGCGTTCGCCGGGATTGATTGTAAAAGGCTCTTGCGACAGGTTGATTAATATCACGCCTATCTCGCCACGGTAATCCGCATCGATGGTGCCGGGGGTATTTACAAGCGTTATGCCGCTGCGCAGGGCAAGGCCGCTGCGGGGACGCAGTTGCATTTCGTAGCCGTCGGGAATCTCTACTTTAAGTCCTGTGGGCACGAGGGTTCGCTGCCCCGGCATCAGTACTACAGGCTCGCCGAGCATAGCGCGTATGTCCATGCCTGCGGACGATGCCGTGGCATATTCGGGGAGAGGATTGCCTGATGTGTTTATAACTCGTATTTTCAGATTTTCCATACCTTCGGAATTTCGATGCGGTTCGCAGTTCCCGAACCTTCTGTTAACATTGTAACACGGACACGGCTCAAAGGTTGATTCGCAGCGTGGCGGTGTCGGTTTTAAGTATATACACACCGCGCGTGGGCAGTTGCAGCCTTATGGTGCCGGGCTGTATCTCTTTCTGCGTCACAAGCTGGCCGAGGATAGTGTATACGCGCACTGTTTCAGCGTGCTCTGTGGATATGTATACGTATTTTTCGCGTATCTCGACTTCCGGGCCTTCGGCGCGTTGCGCACTGTCCGGCTTCGGGTCGCGCAGCTCTACCACTTCCCACACAGGCGCCCTTCCGGCCGCATATGCGGGCAGCGCCGGACATAGTGCCGCAAGGGTGAGGGCTGTGATGAGCAAGTGCTTTATACGCATTCTATTAGACTGTTATACTGTCAGCTCGCCTGCGATTGGTATAGCTATCTGGCGCGCTACTTCTTTCGGAGGAAGTCCGAGGCCGAAAAGATACATCATCTTTGTCACGGCGGCTTCAAACGTTATGTCATGGCCCGATACCACGCCGGTGCCGGCGAGAATGTCGCCGGCTTCGTAGCGCTCGGGGTGCACGCTGCCGTTGACGCATTGTGTTACGTTCAGTATCACTATTCCGCGTTCTACGGCTTCGCGTATTGCATTGACAAACCATGGCGAGGTGGGGGCGTTGCCTGCGCCGTAAGAACGCAGTACGATGCCTTTCACGCCGGGCGTGGCAAGCTGGTGGCGCAGTATTTCCTCGTTAAGACCGGGGAAAAGGTCGAGCGACATAATGTGCGTGTCGAGTTCATAGTGCGGCTCAAGCGGTTTTTCTACCTCGATTTTGCGCAGTGCCTCGCGTTGGAAGTATATGCCGAGGCCTATTTTGGCAAGTTCGGGATAATTGTTGCTTTTGAAAGCATTGAAATTGTCGGCCGAACGCTTGGTGGAGCGGTTGCCTCGCCAAAGGTAGTTCTCGAACAGTATCGCAACTTCGCGCACCGTGGGCTTGCCGTAGCGGTCGCGGTCGGCAGCGATCTGGAGCGCTGTTATGAGGTTTTCCTCGCCGTCGGTTCGCACTTCTCCGATAGGGAGCTGCGAGCCTGTGATTATCACAGGCTTGTGCAGGTTTCCGAGCATAAACGACAGCGCCGATGCCGTGTAAGCCATCGTGTCGGTGCCGTGAAGTACCACAAATCCGTCGTAGCTGTCGTAGTTGTCGGCGATACTGCGCACTATGGCATGCCAGTGCTGCACGTTCATATCCGACGAATCGATAGGTTTCGGAAACTGGATATGATCGATTTCATAATCGAGCATCTTGATTTTCGGAACGTTCTCAATCAGATGGTCGAAGTTGAATGGTTTGAGGGCTTTTGTTTTAGGGTCCTCTATCATTCCTATTGTACCACCGGTGTACACTATGAGGATTCGTGGTTTCATGGCGCTGACTTAAAAGATTGGTTAACTTACAGATGCTCCCGGGCTGATTTGCGCTGTGGGTGCTACCACGGCGAGAGAGCCGTCGGCATTGAGAGCCGACAGTATCATGCCTTGTGATTCGACGCCTCGGATTTTGGCCGGCGCGAGGTTGGCAACAAACACAATCTGGCGTCCTACCAGTTCTTCGGGTGCATATTGGCGCGCTATCCCGGAGACGATGGTGCGGGGAGTGCCGGTTCCGTCGTCGATGCTGAATTTAAGCAGTTTGTCCGATTTCTTGACGCGCTCGCAAGTAAGCACGGTGCCTACCCGGAGGTCTATCTGGCCGAATTGCTCTATTGTTATTTCCGGCTTCACCTCGCCGGGCTTGAAATTGCGGATAGCGTTTTCTTTCTTTATGTTTTCGAGGCGGTCGGTCTGGGCCTGTATGGTTTCGTCGCTTATTTTTTCAAACAGCAGTTCGGGCTGGCCTATCTTGGTGCCTTCCTGCAGAGGACGTGTGCCAACCTCGTCCCATTTCAGTTCGGAGAGTCCGAGGATTCCGGCGAGTTTGGAACTCATGAATGGCATAAACGGTTCCATCGCCACTGCTATCGACGCGCATATCTGCAAACAGGTGTTTATCACTGTGGCTACGCGGCCGGGATTTTCTTTCCATACTTTCCACGGTTCGGTATCCTGCAGATATTTGTTGCCCATTCGGGCAAAGCCCATGGCGTCTTTCAACGCTTCGCGGAAGTGGAAGTTCTCGAGATTGTCGGTGAGCGAAGCCTTGAACGCCTCCATATCGGTGAATGCGGCTTCGTCGACAGGCTCGAGCTGCCCCGATGCCGGAACAACACCGTCGAAGTACTTATGCGTTAGCACTATGACGCGGTTCACAAAGTTGCCGAGAATGGCTACAAGCTCGTTGTTGTTGCGGGCTTGGAAATCGCGCCATGTGAAGTCGTTGTCCTTGGTTTCGGGAGCGTTGGCCGTGAGCACGTAGCGTAGAACGTCCTGCTTGCCGGGGAAGTCCTCGAGATATTCGTGGAGCCACACGGCCCAGTTGCGCGAGGTCGATATTTTGTCGCCTTCGAGGTTCAGAAACTCGTTGGCCGGAACATTGTCGGGCAGCTGGAAGCCGTCGCCGTAGGCCATAAGCATGGCAGGGAACACGATGCAGTGGAACACGATGTTATCCTTGCCTATGAAGTTGATAATGCGTGTTTCAGGGTCTTTCCACCATGTTTCCCAACTGTCGGGCATCAGCTCCTTGGTATTCGATATGTATCCGATGGGAGCGTCGAACCACACATAGAGAACCTTGCCCTCGGCGCCTTCCACAGGCACGGGGACACCCCACGACAGGTCGCGGCTCACGGCGCGGGGCTGCAGGCCCATGTCGAGCCAGGATTTGCACTGGCCGTAAACATTGCTCTTCCACTCCTTGTGGCCTTCGAGAATCCATTCGCGAAGGGCCGGCTCCCAGCGGTCGAGGGGCAGATACCAGTGGCGGGTGGGACGCAGTTCGGGCACGCTGCCGGTGATGGCGCTGTGCGGGTCGATAAGGTCTGTGGCAGCCAGCGATGTGCCGCAGGCCTCGCATTGGTCGCCGTATGCTTTGGGATTGTGGCAGTGCGGGCATTCGCCTGTCACATAGCGGTCGGCAAGGAACTGGCCGGCTTCGGCGTCATAAAGCTGCATCGATTCTTTCTCGATGAAGCGGTCGTTGTCGTACAGGCGGCGGAAAAATTCCGATGCCGTGGCCGAATGTATGTCGGAAGTTGTGCGTGAATATATGTCGAACGATATGCCAAGCCCTTCAAACGATTTCTTAATCAGCGAGTGATAGCGGTCCACGATGTCTTGGGGCGACACTCCTTCGGCACGCGCTTTCAGAGTGATAGGCACTCCGTGTTCGTCGCTGCCGCCGATTAGTGTCACAGGGCGTCCGGCGAGGCGGAGGTAGCGTGCGTAGATGTCGGCCGGTACATAAACGCCGGCAAGGTGGCCGATGTGCACGGGGCCGTTGGTATATGGCAGAGCCGTGGTAATAAGTGTTCTCTTATATTCTTTGCTCATATTGATGTCTGCTTAAAGAGGTGATAAGCTGTCGTTTTTTTCAAATGGCAAAATTAACTAAAAACTCTGATATAACCTCGTAAAAGAAAATAAATGCACTCCAATTCCCCAAGCCTCACCTTTAAGTGAGTGTTTTATGGCATGGGCGAGTTCTCAGCTTGGCCGATAAGACAGCTTAGGTTTGCTATGTCGAAAGCATAAACCACCCTCTAAAAATATGTTTTGACGGCGAAGAGGAATTGGTCGATGAATATTCGCTTGAAAGCTGCTATATTGTTTTGCTCATAAAACATCAGCATCGCCTTTTTATAGTCTATCGAGTCTACTGTGCGAAACGATATGGGGCAGTAGCCATTGGCTATTAGAATACCGTTGCTCACAATTCGGGCGGTGCGTTTATTCCCGTCAGTGAATGCTTGAATGTAGCTAAGCAAGACAAGCGCAAGAAGTGCTTTCTCGAAGATATTGCTCTTACTGTTTATGAGTCGAGCCGAATCTTCAAGAGCCTCACGAATTTGAAACACGTTGTCAAGCGGAGTATATTTTGTACCGGTGATACCGACACGGCGGTGACGAATGTTTCTATCAACGCCTAACTCTTTTGTGAGGATGGAATGAATCTCCACAATACGGGCAACAGTCAAATCTTTCAGAAAGTCCGGCATATCAAGGATAAAGTCGAGTGCATCCTTGTGATTGAGTAGCATGACGGCTTCTTCCTTTGTTTTTCCGTTTGCCGTCTGTTTCTCTTTCAGCAATCTTTCCGTTTCTAATAAAGAATAAGTGTTGCCCTCTATCTGGGAAGATTTCCAAGACAGATCGATTCCAAGACGTTCCATCTCTTTACGGTATTCGATATCTGACATTTCTGACAGATGCCAACGGAAAAGTTTCTGTGCGTCATTAAGTTGTTGTAATTCCTTCTGGGTGAATAAATCAACCTGTGGTAGAATTTCATTGATAAGTCCAAAATTGAACGACTCTTGCACCTGACGCTCGTCTACTTCCTTGTCAAAGTATGTGTCGAGATTCAACTCCATTGTTATATGAGCTTGCGGTGTGAGTCGATAACGGGTGGCCGGGCCGCGACCTATCACTTCGATGTGTCCGTTAGCAACACAATCGGATAGCATACGCATAAGAGTTCGCTCACTTATCTGTTTGGATAAAGACGGTAAAATATCTGACCGCTTTGAAAGCGGATTGTAATGCAGAAATTGCAGTATTTCTATTTCTGTAGTCATACGGATTTGGCTTATCGTGCCAAATTTAGTAAAAACTGCCTAATAATCGCGACATCTTGTCGCGATTTCTTGTTTAATATGCTCGGTTTTGTCGCGATTGCTTCACGCTCAAGCAAAGTTTAACCATTAATACACACTTTTAAAGATATTCTTTCGGTACAAGCAGATTTATTCGTATCTTTGGCTTCGCCTTAGATACTACCGCTCGGTAAAATCAAGATTAACGGGTTTTGCCATCAAATCATTCGTATCTTTGTTCTCGAACACAGTGCTTTATTAACCGACATACTTACTTATACATGAAATTTGGACGATTTTTTGCTATTGCCGGCTGCTCGGCCCTTGTGGCGGCCTGCACAGGCACTTCCCTTCTGCCGGAGAACGAGGGGGAGCTGAGCCGTATGAACGTTGACTCGATGGGGATATCCGTGTCTGCCGACTATCAGCGCGAGTATTCCTTTACTGACAAGAAGTCGGCGTTCTGGTACGGTATGACGCACACCGACAATTGGGATAACTGGCACACCGGTTGGAATATAGCCAAGCGCCGGCTGCTGAGCGACTATACCATCGGGGTGGATGGCGACATGCTGTCGAGGCGTGAAGCCGATGTCACGGTTTATCCTTACAAGATAAGTCGCGTGTATCCCAAGGCGCGCGAGGAATTCTTTATGTTCGACTTCGTGGAGCTGCTCTATGTGGAGCTTTCCGACGTGAAGGGCGATTCCGTATGGATAGAGCTGGCGCCCCGGCTCATATCTCCCGGAAAGCCGGGGGCCGCCGGGGTTGAGTTCGTGCCGGCCGAGTCTGCCGGAGGCGTTATCACCCTCCAACCGTACAACGATGTTCAATACCGCTGGGACGGCAACCGTCTGACGGCACCTGCCAGCGCCGGTGGCTTCATAATATCGTATACCGAAGATAAGAAGGCCGACTCGATAGCTGCCATTTTCCGACGCGACAAGGAAAAAATGCTCGACGAGCGTATCAACCGCCTTAACGGCTTCGTGGAGCATTCCAACCCTCTGGTTTCTGACAATGACACTTTGGATATGGCTATGGCTTGGATAGTGCTTACCACCGACGAGCTTGTTACCTGCCAGCAAGGCAACGGCATCTATGCCGGGTTGCCGTGGTTCAACGAGTACTGGGGCCGCGATATGTTTATAACAATGCCCGGAGCAGTGTTCTGCACCGGCCAGTGGAGCACGGCGCGGAGCATTTTCAGCGATTTTGCCAAATTTCAGGACAAGGATTCTGCATCGGAAACTCTTGGTCGCATACCCAACCGCGCCAATCTCGACGGTATAATATATAACACTGCCGACGGAACACCTCGCTTCGTGACAGACGTATACGAGTATATGCAGTATACCGGCGACACAGCCTTCCTTGCTTCTATATACCCGGCAGTGGAACTGAGCATTAACAGCGCGATAGAGCGCGGAACCGATTCCAACGGTTTTCTGCTTCATGCTGATGCTGACACTTGGATGGACGCCAAGCGGCAGGGCAAATATCCGTGTTCGCCCCGTGGCGACCGTGCTGTAGACATACAGGCGCTGTGGTACGGGCAGTTGCGAAGCGGTGCTGAGATGGCGCGTATGACAGGCCACTCCGAAGATGCTCGCCGATGGGATGTTATGGCAGACTCTCTTTTGGCGTCCTTCAACCGTATGTTTGTCAACAAGGCAGATATGGTGGTCTATGACCATCTTGATGCCGACGGTACGCCGGATCGCCAATATCGTCCGAATATGCTTTATGCCCTCGGCATGGTTGAGGATTCCGCTTTGGTGATGAAGGAAACGCGCGACGCTTGGCAGCGGCTTGTATATCCGTGGGGTGTGGCCTCGCTCGACCAGAATGATGCGCAGTTCCACCCCTATCACGAAAATTGGCACCATTACCATAAAGACGACGCATATCATAACGGCACGGTATGGCTGTGGAACAACGGTATGGCCATGCAGCGTATGATAGAGGCCGGGCAGCAGGACATAGCGTGGACGCTGTTCGAGAATATGAACCGCCAGGCGCTGTTCCAAGGCGCCGTGGGCAGTCTTTCGGAGAATGCTGACGCGTGGCCCCGTAAAGGCACATCGTGGGCGCGACGCTCCGGCACATTCCTTCAAGGCTGGAGCAACGCGGAGCACATCAGGGTATGGTATCAGGATTTCCTCGGTATCCGCCCCCGTCTGCTAAGCGGAAGCATTGCGATAAGTCCTCGCATTCCCTCGGCCATTGGTAGCCTGCGATATAGCGAGCTTCTTGGCGACGGCGCTCTTGAGGGTGCGTTTGAGCGCGAGAAGGACTGTCGCCGATATGTGTACAGGTCTGTCGGCATTACTGCCGACTTGGTGCTCAATATCGAGAATTATGCAGAGATTACACTGCAAATAGCTCCGAAAACCACGGTCGAGCTTAAGGCTTGTGGCGACAAGCTTGATGTCACCGTCACCGATGTAAGCGGCAAAAAGATCTTTGAAACTACCGTAGCTAAGGATTCTGCCAAAGTAGCCCGCCAGAAGGCGTCCGACGAATATTTCGATGGAGTCGGCTTTGCAGTACCCTCTATGCAGGAGAACCTGCCCTCCCTCTCCCGCTATTTTGAAACTCCGCTTGATTACTCCAGCGTAGAGTAAGCATCACCTGCTGTAAACACCTTTTCAAAGAACTCGGTGCAATGCCGGGTTCTTTGTTTTTCCAAAACGCACTATTTTACACAAAATGGCATATGCAGAATGCACTATTTTACATAATTCTTGGTTGACAAGGGGTGCGGAGCTTGCTTATGTGCTGATGTATCAGGTATTTAGTAAAAAAACAGGAGCTGTATGGTACAGCCCCTGTTTTTTGTAGCTTATTCAAGTTCAAGAGTTCCGAAAAATTCCGGCAGGTGGAAGTTTGGCGTGGGGTGATGTATCGGGTTCCAAGACAGGAAATGGGGCTTGGAAAGATTGTCGCCACATTTATATACATTGGCTTTCGCCTTTATACCGTCCCAGCTGTGGAATTTGTGCATGAATAGGGCCGAAGCCGGTATTGCGATTATAAGCCACCACGGTTGGGCATCGTGGCGTTCGTCGAATACACTGCAGGGAAGCGATGAGAAGCGTTTCACGGAATCAAGGACTGACTTTGGCGCCATTGCGGGTTCTTTGTCCTTGCAGCGGAATCCCAATAGGAGCTTTCCGATACAGTTGGTTTCAAAATTGTAGTACCCCTTGTCGTCGGTCGATATGAAAAATTCCACGCAGGAGTCGGTCCAAACTTCGCCATTGTCCTCGGCCACACGAGCTGCGGTGCAATCTTCAGCCACGTCGTAACGAACGAACAAATACTCGCCGTTATGGAACATTCTGAAGCTTGCTGTCGGTGCGTAGGGGTAGTCCGACGCCCAGTTGCAGCAAGCTATCGGCCGGGGCTGAATGTCGCCGAAAGCATCAAGTATTTCAGCCGGCTCGAGGCTGTTGAACCACGGTTTCTTGATTATTTCCATATTATTTCGACATTGCGGGGTTGATAGATGTGCGGCCGCGTACCTCGGTTACATTGTCGGGGTAGCCATCGAGCGAGAATGTAAGCGTATCGTCGTCGGCTGTCTTGACTTTATACGAGCCGTCGGAGCCTGTCGTGGCAACGTTTTTCTTCTGCTTCTTTGAGAATACCTTCACATTGGCGAGCGGTGTGGCCTGAACGTCGCGAACAGTTCCCGAAATAGTTATCTTTTTGCCTTGGCTCTTGTATGCCGGTGCGGAAGTGGCGGAGTCTTTTCCCTTGGCTGTTTTGGTGCCTATGGTGATGGTGCTTTTTGCCGCTATATTGTCGGAGGCCGCGCCTACCATTATTTCAAAATCGCCGGGTTCGAGGTGGCGCTTGCCGGAATTGTCGGTAAAACGCAGTTCGTTTTTATGGAAGGAAAGGTCCACCGACTTTGTTTCGCCCGGCTTAAGCTCGATTTTTTTGAAAGCCTTGAGCTGCTTAACGGGTGTGGCTACAGAGCTTGCCACATCGCGCACGTACAGCTGCGGAACGGCTTTGCCCGTGCGTTTCCCGATATTGCTCACGTTGATGCGGACGATGATCGAATCAGCTTTCTGCTCTACCGTAAGGCCGGAATAGTCAAACTCGGTATAGCTCAACCCGTGGCCGAACGCAAAGAGCGGGGCAGGGGAGGAGAACACATAGTCGCGACCGGGTGCCTGATATGTTCCGGGCGCTTTGTAGTATCCTCGGTCGCCGGGCAGATGGTTGTAGACAGCCGGAAGGTGTCCGGCACTTTGGGCGAACGATACAGGAAGGTGCCCCGATGGGTTGGTGTTGCCGAAAATTATGTCGGCAATTGATTCGCCTGCGCGTTCGCCTGCGTACCATTGCAGTAGTATGGCCGGTATATTCTCTTTCTCCCAGTTGATGGAATAGGCCTTGCCTGTGACAAGAACCAGTACCACCGGCTTGCCTGTGGCGGCAACCTCGCGTATAAGCTGCGATTGCGCCCCGGTAAGGTCAAGATCGGGGGTGTCGAATCCTTCCCCGCAGTTCGAGCCGGAGTAGTCGCGGGCGAGCGACGCGCTTGCGCTGCCGCAGAATATGATGGCAATATCGCTGTTGCGCGCTGCCTCCACAGCCTTCGCTATTCCAGAGGTATCTTTCGACATTATGTCGCAGCCTCGTTCGTAGTTGATTTTCACACGGTCGCCGCACAGCCGGGTGATTCCGGCCAAGGGTGTGATACCGTTCTGATTGTTGCGGCTCCAGGAATAGTCGCCGAACTGAACTTGGTCGGCATTAGGGCCGAGCACGGCTATGGAGCGCAGCTTGTCGATGTCAAGTGGCAGCAGGCCTCCTTCGTTTTTGAGGAGTACTGTTGATTCGTCGGCAATTTCCCGCGCAAGCGCTATACTCCGGGACGAGTGCATCGATTCCTTGTCGCGGAAGCGTTCGCCGAAAGGATCGTCGAACAATCCTGCTTTGAACTTTGCCAGCAGCACACGGCTTACGGCGTGGTCAAGCACAGCAGGGTCGAGTATCGAGTCGGCAATCAGGCCGGGTATTTCGGGAAAGCAGTCGCTCGACGCTTCCACATCGAGTCCTGCCATAATTGCCTGCCTCGCGGCCTCGGCCTTGGTGTCGGCTGTATTGTGGAATGTGCGGAGCATTTCGATGGCGCCCCAGTCGGAATACACATATCCTTTAAATTTCCATTTGTCGCGGAGCAGCTCTGTGAGAATGTAGTGCGAAGCCGAGTTTGGCTGGCGCTGCCACGTGTTGTAGGTCGACATAACGGCCATTACCGGCAGTGTGCGAATCACCTTTTCAAACGGATACATATATATGTCGAGCAGTTCGCCTGTGCCGCAGTCCACTCCGGCGAGATTAAGCCCTCCCGACGGATTGCCGTGCGGGCCGAAGTGTTTCAGCATCGGCGAGATTCCGTTGTCAAGATAGCCCTTTACCTCGCCGCAGGCAAAAGCCGCGTTAAGGAAGGGGTCTTCGCCGTAGGTTTCCTCAACGCGTCCCCAGCGCAGGTCGCGCACGACGTCGATGCAGGGCGCAAGCACCTGGTTGATTCCCTGATAGTGAAGATCGCCGGTGGTAGCGGCCGCGCGGCGGTATGCCAGATCGGGATTGAAGGTAGAGGCAAGAGCTATGTTCTGCGGAAAGATGGTAGACCCTTCGTGGACTGAGCCGTGAAGCGACTCTGCCACGATAAAGGCAGGTATTCCGAGGCGCGTGCCGTACACCATATGTTCCTGAACCTTGCGCATATTCTGGCGGCACTGCTCGCCTGTGAGCGGAAAGCCCTCTACAAAGCCATAGGCCACATCGCCCGCTATCGCCTTCATATTGTCGGCGCTGAATTGGTTTCCGGGGAAAATATCGCCGGAATGCAGGTGGCGTATCTGGGCAACCTTTTCGTAAACGTTCATACGCGAGAGCAGGTCGGCGGTACGTTCTTCTGCCGATAGCTCCTTGTCGCGGTAGTCGTGGCGAATGAGTTTCACCACCACGGGATAATGGTCGGAAACACCCTCCACCCTGTCGACTCGCGCGTCGATACACCGCTGCATGAGCGGTTTCGACAGCAGTATATAGTCAATTCGCACGCTCGTGGAGTCGAGGCGCGGGCTGTCCGGCGGCAGCTTGCGGCTGAACGCTGTGGGGTGAGTCATTCTGTCCTTCGGATTGCGTGCAAAGCGCCAAAGCGGATCTTCGAGTCCTGAAGAAAGAAAAGCCGAGATAACGGAGGTGTCAAATGTGCCGAGTTCGTTGAGGTTGTTCCAGTCGGGGCGTTTGGCATCGCCTTTTTTGATGCCGCGTATCCACTTTTTTTTCTTGGCGGTGTGGTCGGCATCATATGGCGAAATCGAGTTCAGGTCGCCGGCAATCAGATAGTCTTTAAGGCCGAGGCTGTCGGCATAGTGAGTGAGAATCTGAGCTTCTTGCTTGCGGAATTTATAGTCGAACGGGCTTAGGTGTGTCACCATCAGGTCGATACCGGCAGTGCGCACGTGCAGCAGCCCGTGCCAGAGGCCTTTCTTCTGCCCGAGCACTATCGACATAGGCGTGACGATGCGGTTGATTTCTTCGATAGGGTGCTTTGAGATTACTCCTACAGGGTACCACTCTTCCTTCAGCAGAGAGCTGTGCGGAAAGCCTGATTCTTCTGCAAGCTTCTGAAGCTTTGCCGGAGTAAAGCCTACAAGCTCGTTGAGCATCAGAACATCGGGCTTCACCGAGTCGACCCACGACTCGAACCGGGCTTTTCGGTCGGGGTTATCCTCGAGGCCTTCCCATATGTTGTAGGTCGCAACAGTAAGAGTGTCGGCAGCCGCTGCTGAAAAAGCGGCTGCCAGCACTGAAACAATTATAAAAATTCGTTTGAGCATCAATAATTGCGTTTGAGTTTAATGTTCAGCGTTTTGGGAATCCATACGCGGTAGCGCACATCGGGCGACCACGTATTCCCCGCAGATGCGAAATCGCAGAATTTCACAAAGCGCTCCGCATCGGTTCCTTCGAGGTTCGCACCCACGGTCACCGGCACGTCGATGGTAATCCATGCAAATGAACCGGCATCGGAAATACGGGCGTCGCTGATTGTGCCGTTTTCTTCCATTATCACTGCCGACTCGTCCACAAAGCCGTCATCGAAGCGGCTGTCGCGGGCGAATACTATCGGGCCGCGTGTCACAGTCTGAAGATTGTCGTGCTCGGTGACAATTACCGGCATGTCGAAAGCCACTTCGATTTTGTCGCCCTTGGCCCATTCGCGAGTGAGTGCGAGATAAGAACCCGGACTAACATTGTCGACAGCCTTGCCGTTGACTTTTACCACAGTGTTGGCGCTCCATACGGGAATGCGCAAATTTACTGAAAAATTTTTCTTTTTCTCAGGATTTATATCAATCGTTGAAGTGTTTGTGGCAGGATAGTCCGACTTCTGGCTTATCGAAACAGTGTTGCCGTTCACATCGGCAGTGGCGGTCATATCGCCGTAATAATTAAAATTGATGCCTTTGTCCGTGCTTTTTACTGCAAAGGAAGGAATAAGGGCGAAACCGCGCGGGCCGTTGGCATTGCAGCAGTTGATGTGCAGCCCGCATTGCTCCTCGCCTTCAAAGCGGTGTCCTTCGATAGGGCTGTACTTGGCAATCTGCGAAGCATCGTCTTTGAGCGATGCCATAAGGGCGTTGTAGAGAGTTTTTTCAATCTGGTCGGCGTAGAAAGGCTTGCCCGTCACCTCCAGAAGCTTGTCGCAGAGCTGCATCCAGGTGAATGTCACGCATGTTTCCATCGTGTGGTAGGTGGGAAGAGCCTGAAAGTCCTTGCCGTGGTACCAGCTTTCAAACGAGCTGCCCGAGCCGGCTACGTTTATTTCCTTGTCGACTATGTTTGCAACGGTTTTTTCAACCGCGTCGAGATAGGTGGGATTGCCGGTGATTTTGTACAGCTCAAGCAGGCCTACATAGCACGACATCATTTCATAGGCTTTCTGGCCGTTCTCGGGCGAGAACCAGTCGGAGGGGTGCGGGAAGCGCGATGCCACGTCGATGCCCTTCAGTGCTTTCGACACGAGCTGGGGCCCCTCAGGGGTTTCCCATTGGCTTACTATGTAGTTTGCGAAATCCAGGTATTTCTTATTGCCTGTGGCGTTGTAGAGGTATATTACGGGTTCGAGCACCGAGCTTGCCGCCATGCCGTGGTAATTTCCCACTGTCACAATGTCGGTATGGCCGGGACCTACTTCAGTCATAAGGTGGTCAATCAGCCGGGCTGTGGCATCGAGTGCTTTCTTGTCGCCGGTAAGTTTGTGCCACGCCAGAAGTCCGAGAGCGGTATATTTACGACCCCATACGTCCCATTGGGCAAGATGGTATTCAGGGGCATAGTTGCCTATGTAGCCGTCGGGCTGCTGAGATGCTATGATTTGGTCGATGCTGTGGCTTATTTTGTCGTACAGCGCTTTGTCGTGGTTGTAGCGGTACGAGGCGATGGCGCCCTGCACCCATTTGCCCCAGAACTCTGTCTGCCACGAAGCGGTGTCGTTCTTGTGGGTGAAAGGTTCGGTGATGTGGTCCACGTCCTGTCCGAGTATGCGGGTGTGTATGCAGTCGTCGATGCGTGAGCCTACATAGCCGTCAAGGTCTATCTTGTTTTTGTTATTGTCTGCGGCTGCGGCCGAAAGCGCGGCAAGTAGCAGTGTCGCTGATATGATTGATTTATTCATAATAGTGTTTTTTTTGAAAAGTTCCCGGCACAAACCATTGATAGGAACTGTGCCGGGAACCTAATGAGCTCATATTACCTTATAGAACAGAATGAGTTCATTTGCAAACCTGATTATTCCCAGTGCATATTGCGGAACCAGAGCTCGCGGGTGTTCTGGCTGCCGAAGTCAATTCGGATTCGGTTCTGGTTGGTGGCAGTGTTGTTGATAAAGTCAAATTTGTTTTTCTGGGCGTCGCTGAGATCCCATACAACCGTTTTCCAGTATCCGTTGGTGAGGCGCAGACCTTTGTAGCCGTCCGGTGCCTGATATATCACTTCGTTGGGGCCTCCGGGCGCGCGGCCGTTGAGGAATATCTCGAAGTTGGTGATATTCTTCTTCGAGCGGTAGCGGAATATCAGCGTCGTGCCGGCGGGAGTGGCGGGCATCTTGGTGTATACATAGGGGTCGTTGCCGGAAGTGAGAATGTGGAATTCATTCTTGGTTTCGTTCCAGTCAATAGTCATCATGTTGATGCCGTAGTACGATTCCGGTATGTAGGTAACTGCCGCGTCGTAGATGTCGTAGATTGTGGGCAGTACCTGGAAAGTCGCCGTCTTGGTTTCGGACTTCTCGCCTGTTTCGTTATCGACCATGTAGTATTTTACTTCGATGTCGGTTTCGATAGGCAGGTTGTCGATTACCTCCACGTGAGGAGTGGTGGCCTCGACCTCGCGTACTACTTCTTCTACTTTGCCCTTGATGTTGAAGTAGTCGAGCGATATGAGCACGAGGTTGACGTCGGCGTTCAGTTCGTTGGTCCAGTTTATATTCACGGCCTCCACCTGTGGGTCGAATGTTACTGTTTCCACAAGGTAGTCCTTGGCGCGCGAACGGTCTTCGGGTGTTCCCTTGACGGTTACAGGTGTCGAGGCGTTTCCTGCGTAACTGTACGCGGTGAGGGTAAATTCATACTCGTTGGTATCGGTGAAACCGCCGATCAGGGCGCGGGCGCGTCCCGGTGTTTCGGCATCGACGCTGTATTTGCTTACCTTGCGGTTCACGGTCTGGCCGGCGGCATCGACATACGACACCATCGTGTAGTAGTACTGGTCGTTTTCGGGAAGGTCCCATGTGAGAATCACGGAACTTACAAACGACGTTGCTTCGACGTTCTGCACGGGAGCCATCGGGGCGTCCGCTACGATGTCGGTATCGGCGTAGTCCTCGCCGCAGCCGCAGAAGAGCATAGCGGCCGATAGAGCTATGAAAATATTCTTTTTCATTTTCATTGTTCTTTTTCTTTATGAATTATTCCCAACCCGGATTCTGCCAGTTCTGTCCGGAAATCTGGAGCATCTTCGACACGTCGGTCTGGTTGACAGGATACAGATAGAATTTGGCGTCAGAGCACTTGCGGTCGGCAAGGCGTATGCGCTGGTACTTGAATGTGCCGTCGTTGTTTTTGGTAATTTTCATACCTGTAACGAAGCGGTCTGTCTGTTCGAGGATTTTCCAGCGGCGCACGTCGTAGTAGCGGTGGTCTTCAAAGGCAAGCTCCACGCGGCGTTCCTTGCGGTAGCGGCGCTCGAAGTCGGCTTTCGACAGGCCGGCGGGGAGGCCGGGCATGCCTACGCGTTCACGCACGATGTTGACAGCCTCGCGAGCCGACATGCCGCCCACCTGCTGGTCGGGGCCTGCGCTCTGGTAAGCAGCCTCGGCAAAGTTGAGGTAAAGCTCGGCAAGGCGGAAGAGAGGCATGAAGCCGTCGGTGGCGTTAGCGCTGTTCGACTTGTAGTTGTTGAACTTGCGCATGTAGTAGCCTGTGCGGGTGAAACGCACGTCGGTGGCCTTGTCGGATATTCCGCAGTTACCGCCTACGTGGGTGTAGAGAAGCGATGCGGGGTCGTTCAGGTTGCGCTGGCAGCCGTTGTAGTAAATCGAGGCATAGAAACGCGGGTCGCGGTTCGCATACGGATTCTCGTCGTCATAGCCTGAGGCCGCGTTGATGTTGGGCTGCAGGTGGTCGGCGTCGAGGTAGCCGAGGATAGGCTCGGAGCCGTCGGCCATGTCGTAGCAGTCGACAAGTTCCTGCGACGGGCACGGGCCGGCTTCTTTCATAGCCGTGTTCATCGGTGTGCCTGCGTATTCCCATATCTTCAGGCGTGTGCCTGATTCAAGGAAGGTTTCTTTGTCGTTGATACGCGAGGGGTCGCTGCGGGTGATGAAGTAGTTGTCGTAAGCATTTATGGCAGAGCTTGCTTCGGGCACAGTCTTGAAGAGTTCAGCACCGTGGCTGATGCAGGCGTCGAGAGCGGCCTTGGTTATCTCGGCAGCTTTGTCCCAAGTGTATTTGCCGCTGTTGTCGGGATTGTTGAGCGGGCTTGCTGCGTAAAGCGCTACTTCCGATTTGATGGCATGGGCAATGAAGCGGGTCATGTCCGTGCGGGAGTTGTCAACCCACTTGAAACCTACCGACAGATTCTCTGTTTCGGGGCATGCGAGGGCTTCGTCGCACTGGCCGATAATGAAATCGGCACATTCTTCAAACGACGCGCGGTACGAGTTGGCAAAGTCATATCCCATCGGATAAGGCTCGGTAGCGAGAGGCACGCCGCCGTAGCGCTTCACCAGCTGCCAGTAATAGTATGCGCGCAGTACCTTGGCCTGTGCTATCCAGCCTTCTTTCTGGTTGGTGTCGAAAGGATAGGTGGCTATCGTCGGATCCTGAATGTTCTTGATGAAGTTGTTGCACTTGTAGATTGCTCCGAAATAAAGAGTCCACGGGTCGATACACTTCGATGTGAGCGGGTTCGAGGTAGCAGAAACACGTCCGTGGTACCAGTCGGAAACCACGTGCGTGATACCGTCGTTGGAGTCTTCGGCCTCGTCGGAGAAGCCTGCCAGCAGCGGGGTCGTGGTCTTGCCGTAGGTGAGAGTGGTCTTCGGCAGGGATTCTGACAAATTGGCGAACATTTTGGCGGTGCGGTCCTGACGCGAGAAGATGTCCTTCATCTGGAGTCGGCCGTCGCTGTCCATGTCGAGGTCGGCGCAGGCAGCCGCGGAGGCAGCCAGCGAACCGAGTATAAATATTTTAGCGATTAGTTTCATTGATAGCAGGATTTAGAAGGTAACTTTGACACCGAGATTGATTACGCGGTAAGTCGGGAAAGCCGAAAGTTTGCCAATCTCAGCATCGATGTGCTTGCTGCGCAGGTGGTCGATGGTGAATAAATTCTGGCCGTTGAGGGCGAAGCGAATTTTTTCAGCAAAGGCCTTTTTAGAGATTTTGTGGGGCAGGGTGTAAGCGATTTCTGCATTTTTCAGGCGCAGGTAGGAGCCGTCCTGAATGAAGTAATCGTTGTCGTTGTGGCTGGTGGACTTGCTGAGCGACAAAGCCGGGTAGTCGATTTTTTCGCCAGCGTTCCAGCGGTCCTCGGTCCATGCGTTCATATGGATATCGTTGAACACGCCCTGGTTCTCGGTTTCAAACGCGCCCACGCCGCTGAGGGTGATAGAACGCTTGGTGGTGCCTTGGAAGGGCAACTTTTGTGATATTTCGTGAAACTTCGATTTTGTAAATATGCCAATATTAAATGGTTATACATTTTAACAATTTCATAAAGTCGCAAAAAGCATCATAATGTCGCTTTGATTTGTATCAACTTTGTATCAACTTTTGAACTATATCATATACCTTTGCCGTTATTAGATAAACACTTATCGAATATGGCTAAATCAGCATATACTAAATTCGTACTGCGAACCACCAAGAAAACCGGCGTTGCGCCTCTTTATACCCGTCGCGTTGGCTTCAACTCCAATCTTATGCTCCACTCTCGAATTGAAGTTGACATCAAGACTTGGAATGACGCCATTTCCACTCCCGGACGGTGGAATACATTTCGTGCCGGTCCAGGGAAGGAACTCTGCGACAAGCTTGATGAAATGTCGGCTCTGATTGATACTATAATCAACGACCCTAAAGGTTCAAGAACGAAACTTGATAAGGCGATAGATGAATTCGCCCATAAAGAGCAACGCGAGTTTCAGGAGGCACAACGGAAAGCACAGGAAGAAGCACAAGAGCGTAAGAAAGCTCAACGTGAGGCTGAACAGCGGCGCAAAAAAGAAGAACTTGAAGCGATGCTCCGACAGCGTGAAGAATCCTTCATTGTGGCTCTTGATGTCTTTATTGATGCTGCCCCGGCTCGAACATGGCACGGCAAACCAATTGGACTGAAAACGATACAGCACTACAAGCATCTTCGCCGCTATATCCGCGACTTTATGAAGAAGAAGCATATCACCGATATTCGGTTTGACGAACTCAATAAGTCGTTTTATTCCGATTATCTATCCTTTGCCTATGGAGAGGGATTAAAGCTAAATACTATCGGCGACCATATCAAGGTAATCAAGACCGTTATCCGCGACCAACCGATGCGCATACAATGTATGGCAGAAGATTTCCTTAGATGTGAAAAGCTGAAAGAGGAGTCGGAAAGTATCGCTCTGCTCGAAAGTGAGATTGATCTGATAGCAAAACAAGAGTTGCCAACCGAACACCTCAGAACCGTGCGCAATCAGTTCATATTGATGTGCTGGACAGGAGCCAGACACTCCGACCTCGAACAACTCAATTACAACTCCATTCATGTAACAGAGGATGGAGAACGATATATCCAATATAAAGCAAAAAAGACCGATAAGGTATCGGTGGTAAAGATTTTGCCCGAAACTCAAGCAATCCTCGACTTATACGATGACGGAAAGGCGATGCCACGTGTAATCAGCAACCAGAAGTTCAACGATGCGCTGAAAGAAATAATGAAAGCTGTATATGAGGCAAATCCGGAAAGTACATTAGCCGGATATGTTACCAAGGCATATACCGCCGACGTAGGCAATGGCAGAGCCGGACGCAAAACCGACATATACCAGCGATGGCAGATGGTGAGCTGCCACACCGGGCGCCGCTCATTCGCCACTAATATGCGACTACGAGGTAATGACCGAGATGTAATCTGTGCAGCCACGGGCCACACCACCGAAGCATCACTCAGCCGCTACATCAAGGAAGACCGTCTTACTCGTGCCTCACGTCTAAAGTAGAACTATGCAAAAGAATAATTTTTCTTTTCACCAGCCCTATCTATATGTTGGTTTGGTTTAAGTCGGGTATATATTACCCGGACTAAACCAAACTGACATATCATACCACACCTATGATTTGCGGCTGATGTAAAATCCTATTTAATTGGATGTAATGTTTTGTGTAATTGGAAATAAAACACTAACTTTGCACTGCTGAGAAAGGACAATTAAGCGTTTATTTTCCTTTTTTACTCATCGCGATATGAAACAAACAATTATCTCAAAGGTCAATCGCAGCAAGAAGGGCACCATCTTCTTGCCGGATAGCTTTTTGCCTATTGATACTCACTACGCCTCCAACATATTGTCAGAACTATGCAATGAAGGGAAGCTTGTCAGAGTTGCCACAGGGATATACGTTAAGCCAAAAGAATCACGATTTGGGCCCGTTATTCCGACGATAGGAGAAATAGCACAGACCATAGCAAAACGTGATGATGCGCAACTGTTGCCAACCGGAGCGACTGCTGAGAATTATCTCGGTTTTTCAACACAAGTTCCAATGAACTCCGTGTATCTTACATCAGGAACACCACGTAAAATAAAGATTGGCAAACGTACTCTGACTCTTAAACATAGTGTGCCATCGACATTTGCATATAAGGGCAAGATTATGCCGATATTAGTGCTTGCGCTAAAGTCTATCAAGCAATATAATGTTGATGATAATACTCTTGACGTAGTTTATGGCGTGTTGAAAGAAAGCCCGGAGGAAGAGACATGGCAAGAAGATATAGCTCGTGCTCCGCGCTGGATTAGAAAAATTATTATCGAAACAAAGGATAAAATCAAACGAAATGAGCAGATGGATTGATGCCTCGGATGCTGACCGTCAACAGTCGGCATATATTATAGCAAATGAAAAGAACATCAGCGTGGGTGCGGTTGAAAAGGACTGGTGGGTTACTGCCATTTTGAAGGTTCTGTTTTCCCTTTCCCCGGCAAAGTATATGTTCTTCAAAGGTGGAACAAGTCTCAGCAAAGGCTGGAACCTGATTGACCGCTTTTCGGAAGACATCGACATAGCCCTCTATCGTGATTTCTATCTCAATGAACTTGGTAAGGATTGCGCTAAAGCTGCAACTAACAATCAGGTGAAGAATCTCCGCATTGTCAATCGTGATTATATACTTGGCGAGTTCGCAAAGGAATTGGAATCGAAACTTATAGAATCCGGTTTAGGCGAATGCAAGGTAGTACCGATAACCACAAAGAAGGACGGTTCGCCAATCGACCACGACAGCGATCCGGTAATCATAGAGATTCACTATCCGGTCAAAGTTGACTCTGATGCGTATGTGCGTCCCGTAGTCAAGATTGAGATAAGTTGTCTTTCGATGAAAGAACCGTTTGAAGTCAAGCGCATATCATCACTCGTTGGCAATGCTTTCCCGGAGATTGACGGTGAGACATTTGCCGAAATACCGACCATAACACCGACACGCACATTCCTTGAAAAAGCCTTTCTGCTCAATGAGGAATACCAGCGTCGTTCACCTCGCTCCGACCGCATGAGCCGCCATCTTTATGATTTGGAGCGACTGATGGACACTGCTTTTGCAGAAGCCGCACTCTCCGACATGGAATTATATCAGGAAATCATCGCCCATCGCCAACGATTCTATCATGTCGGCGGTGTAAACTACGAGCTTAACCATCCGTCAACCATCGCATTCTGTCCGACTGGCGAATTGCGCGACAAAATGCGCCTTGACTACGAAACAATGAAAACCTCCATGATTTACGGGGAGAAGCTGTCGTTTGATGCACTAATTGACCGGCTCGAACAATTGGAAAATCGTTTCCGCTCAATGCCCATGTAACCTATGAGGACAACAACACTCACGCCCAACCTTCTTTTTGCTGAGTATTTCCATATAAGTTTAGGTTTGGTTGGGCATATATAAAGCCCGAACCAAACCAAACTATTGTAGCGGGGATGTTTCTCCGCGTCAGAGGGAGCGGAGCATTTTGTCGATGCACTTTTTCTTTTGCTCAGCGCCCGGATGGACGTAAAGGTTGAGAGTTGTGGCGATGTCGGCATGGCCGAGTATGACGCTGACCGTTTTGTAATCGCAGTTGCTTTCGATGCAGCGTGTGGCGAAACTATGGCGTAGTCCGTGAAATTTCAGCGGGGGTATGCCGAGCTGTTTCATCAGCTTCATGTAGTAGTTGCGGTAGGTACGCGGCTCAATGGGCTGCGGCTCGTTGCTTATGACGTAGTATTCGTTGTTGACGACCTTCTTAAAGGGTCGTATCATTGTCATCAGGGGCTTGTTGAGCGGTATTTCGCGGGCGGAGTTTGCGGTCTTGGGAGTATTGACGACGATTTGAGTGTGTTTGGTGCCGTCATCTTCGAGAACATAGATTCTCTCCACCGTGCGTTGCACAGTCAGCATTGAGCGTTCAATGTCGAGATCGCACCATTTCAAGCCGCATACCTCCCCGATGCGTAGCCCGGTCGTAAGGCAGACGTATATGCCGAGATTGCGGAATGTGAAGTTCTGGCTGATGTAGTCCAGAATTTTGCGGTGGTTTGCGGCTGTCAGGACTTCTAAGCCTTGCTTTTCGGGAGCGGTCGGATATTTGATGTCCCACTCGCAGTGTTGGAGATAGCCGTGCTTTTCGCCGAAGCGAACTATCATTTTCAGGACTATGAGTATGTCCTTGACGTACTTCTGACTCAGACCGGAGTTAAGTCGGTCGATTACAAACGACTGCACATCCGCTTCGGTCAAGGCGTAAAGATTCCCGAATGTCGGGATTATTTGATTCTCTACGATTAGGGCGTAGGCTGAGTATGTGGATTGCTTCACATACTGTCGCTTGTCCTTTTTCCAAAGGACAGCGAGATCTTTGATTGTGATTTTTTCTTTTTCCATATTCGTTGAAATGAATTGATTAGGATAATTAAAGAAAATATCGCATCAATCGCCCGTTTCCACATCCGCACCCTCCCTGCGCTTCCCCGGATTCACCGAACCGTGGAGAAGAATTCGATTAGGGAAAATCGCGACATTCAGTAAAGGTGCAGGTATATCTAAAGACCAAAGGAATGAGAACGGGAAACCATGCATTCTATATGGAGAACTATATACCACGTATACTGCCACAAATATCACAAACGTTATCAGTAGGACGAATTTACCAGAAGACAGCCTGATTAAAAGTGTGGCAAATGATGTCATAATCCCATCCTCAGGCGAAACTGCCGAAGATATTGCCACTGCACGATGTGTCCTCAAAAATGATGTTTTCTTAGGGGGAGACTTAAATATTATTCGATTGAATAATGATAGTGGTTCTTTTTTGTGCTATCAACTAAATGGGGTACGCAAGCGGGAGATCGCCAAATTAGCCCAAGGTGTTTCCGTTGTCCAT
>Ga0137306_100411_pt1 | contig 62313 bp, 46 predicted proteins | sample Inofroosms_March_FD_97187 | JGI IMG/M metagenome (GOLD analysis project Ga0137306, IMG submission 97187) | Mouse cecal microbial communities from Vienna, Austria - N-Acetylneuraminic and N-Acetylglucosamine D2O microcosms_March | ecosystem: Host-associated > Mammals > Digestive system > Large... | reverse complement strand
GCTTATTTTTCGTATGGCGAAAATAGAGGCGGAGTGGCCGGGAAGGCTCTTCCGCCTCTTAAAAAATTTATTCATATGTTAAAGAAACACCTAAGTCGATGCTTCGGCATCGCTGTGTGTAAAGTTATGAATTATTGCTATAAATACACATCTTAAATGAAAGAGCCGTGCTGCTTCTGTGGCTTTCTGCGATTTACAACATGTCTACATAGGCCAATGGTTTGAGTCTTTGAGGAAATTATATTAACTTTGCAGTTATCAACCATATGTTGATAAACATGCTAAATATCTGATAATCCAATAAAAGAAATGTTGATATCAGGTAGAAACCATGTGGATAACGAATAATATACATATAAGTCATTCTCAATCCTCATCACATATCAGCAGATGAATATAGAAAAAGGCTATGTCGATGCTCCAGTAGAGCCTGGTACCGACCTTGTAGCAGAGATAAAAAGACTCAAGAAAGAGAAGAACGCAGTGATTCTGGCCCACTACTATCAGAAGGGTGAAATACAGGATCTCGCCGACTATATAGGTGACTCTCTGGCTTTGGCTCAGATTGCCTCGCGTCTCGACGAGCCTGTGATAGTACTGTGTGGAGTAAATTTCATGGGCGAAACGGCCAAGATGCTTTGTCCCGACAAGAAGGTGCTTATACCCGACCTGTCGGCAGGATGCTCGCTGGCCGACAGCTGCAAGGCCGATGAATTCAAGGAGTTCATAGAATCCAATCCCGGGCATACGGTAATAAGCTATGTCAACACTTCGGCTGCTGTGAAAAGCCTTACTGATATAGTGGTGACATCATCCAATGCGCGGCAGATTGTAGAGAGTCTTCCTGAAGACACCCCTATCATCTTTGGTCCAGACCGCAACCTCGGCAATTATATCAATTCCATAACCGGACGCTCTATGAAACTGTGGAACGGCGCATGCCATGTTCACGAGCAGTTTTCTGTAGAGAAACTTGTGGAGCTGAAAAAAGAGTATCCAAAGGCTAAGGTGCTTGCTCATCCAGAGTGTCCACGCCAGCTTATAATTCTTGCCGACCATGTAGGATCTACTGCGGCACTTCTTAAATATGCCGTAGAGTCAGATGAAACGGAATTTATAGTAGCCACAGAGAGCGGCATACTCCATGAGATGCGCAAGCGTTGTCCGGATAAGACATTTATCCCTGCCGCTCCCAATGACTCCACATGCGCATGCAATGACTGTGGATATATGAAGCTGAATACTCTTGAAAAGCTGTACAACTGTTTGCGGTATGAACAGCCTGAAGTGAATGTAGATGCCGATACGGCTGCACGTGGCCGCAAGCCTATAGAGAGAATGCTTGAAATAAGCGCTAAGCTCGGACTTTGACACAGATATTGGGCAGAGTGTACTTTTAGAAAATAAAATAATCATAATATAATATGGAATACAACCATAAAGAGATCGAATCGCGCTGGCAACAGTATTGGAAAGATCATAAGACATACAAAACTGAGATAGACCGCTCACGTCCGAAATACTATGTGCTCGACATGTTCCCCTATCCTTCCGGAGCTGGACTTCATGTAGGACATCCCCTTGGCTATATAGCAAGTGATATATATTCCCGCTATAAGAGACTCAATGGCTTCAATGTGCTTCATCCCATGGGCTATGACTCATATGGTCTGCCTGCCGAGCAGTATGCCATACAGACCGGACAGCATCCGGAAAAGACCACATTCGAGAATATTGACCGCTACCGCAGCCAGCTCGACAAGATAGGCTTCTGCTACGACTGGGACCGCGAGATACGTACATGCGACCCATCGTATTATAAATGGACACAGTGGGCGTTCATGAAGATGTATGAGCATTACTATGACCGTAATGCCGACAAGGCAATGCCTGTAGTGGATCTTATAGCCCACTTCGAGAAGTCGGGAACAGAGGGTGTGAATGCAGCCTGCGGAAAGGATATGGAATTCACAGCCGAGGAATGGAAAGGTATGTCGCCCAAGGAGAAGAGCGATACTCTGATGAACTACCGTATCGCTTTTCTTGCCGATACAATGGTAAACTGGTGTCCGAAACTTGGTACAGTGCTTGCCAATGACGAGGTAAGCGAGGGTGTTTCGTTGCGTGGCGGATATCCTGTGGAGCAGAAACTGATGTATCAGTGGTGTCTGCGTGTATCGGCTTATGCACAGCGTCTGCTCGACGGTCTTGACACAATAGACTGGACCGACTCGCTCAAGGAGACACAGCGCAACTGGATAGGCCGTTCGGAAGGTGCTGAGATGCGTTTCCCTATAGACGGCAGTGATGTAGAACTTGAAATCTTCACTACCCGCGCCGATACCGTTTTCGGAGTAACATTCATGGTGCTTGCTCCCGAGAGTGTCTATGTTGACATGATAACCACTCCCGAGCAGCGTGGTGCGGTGGATGCATATCTTGATGAAGTGAAGCATAAGACAGAGCGCGAGCGTATGATAGATAAAAAGGTAAGCGGTGTATTCACCGGCGCATATGCTGTGAATCCTCTTACCGGAAAGAATATTCCTGTATGGGTGAGCGATTACGTGCTTGCCGGCTACGGTACGGGAGCTATCATGGCAGTGCCTGCACACGACAGCCGCGACTATGCTTTCGCCCGTCATTTCAATCTTCCTGTAATACCACTGATAGAGGGAGCCGATGTGTCGGAGGAGAGTTTCGACGCCAAATCCGGCAAGATGATTAACTCGGCAAGCGCTGAGCTTGACCTTAACGGTATGGAGGTGAAGGACGCAATTGCCACTACCAAGAAATTTATAGAAGAGAAAGGTATAGGCAAGGTAAAGGTGAACTATCGTCTACGCGACGCCATATTCAGTCGTCAGCGCTATTGGGGCGAGCCATTCCCGGTGTATTACAAGGATGGTATCCCCACGCTGCTTCCGGAGGAAAGTCTGCCTCTCGAACTTCCTGAGGTGGATAAATTCCTGCCTACTGAGACAGGAGAGCCTCCTTTGGGACGTGCCAAGAACTGGAAGACAGCCGAGGGTTATCCACTTGAACTGAATACAATGCCCGGTTTTGCCGGTTCGAGCGCATACTATCTGCGCTATATGGATCCGAAGAACGACAATGCTTTGGTAAGCGAGGAGGCTGACGGATACTGGCAGGATGTAGACCTTTACATCGGCGGTACGGAGCATGCCACGGGGCATCTTATCTACAGTCGTTTCTGGAACAAGTTCCTCTATGACCTCGGAGTGGTATGTCGCGACGAGCCTTTCCGTAAACTTGTCAACCAGGGCATGATTCAGGGTCGAAGTAATTTTGTGTACCGCATAAAGGATACCAATACATTCGTATCGGCCGGTCTGCGCAAAGAGTATGACACTACTCCTATCCATGTCGACGTCAATATTGTAAGCAACGATGTGCTTGATACAGAAAAGTTCCGTGCATGGCGTCCGGAATTCAAGGATGCGGAATTTATCCTTGAGGATGGCAAGTATGTATGTGGATATGCTGTCGAGAAGATGTCGAAATCGATGTTCAACGTAGTGAATCCCGATGATATAGTAGAACGCTATGGTGCCGATACACTTCGTCTGTATGAAATGTTCCTCGGTCCGATTGAGGCAAGCAAACCGTGGGATACAAACGGTATTGACGGTGTGAACCGCTTCCTCAGAAAACTGTGGAGCCTGTTCTATAAGGGAGACAATCTGCTTGTGAGCGATGAATCTGCATCAAAGGATGCTCTGAAAGCCGTGCATAAACTTATCAAGAAGGTAACTGCCGATATAGAGTCATTCAGCTATAATACCTCGGTAGCGGCATTTATGATATGTGTAAATGAACTTACACAGCTCAAATGTCATAGTCGTGAGGCTCTTGAACCTCTGGTTGTGCTCATTGCTCCGTTTGCACCTCATATAGCAGAGGAGCTGTGGCATGCGCTCGGACACGATACTACAGTGTGTGATGCCAAATGGCCGGTACATAACGAGGAGTACCTTGTGGAGTCGACTGTGACTATGGCAGTGAGCTTCAACGGTAAGGCTCGATACAATATTCAGGTACCTGCCGATGCACCGCGCGAAGAGATAGAAAAGATTGCTCTTGCGCATGAAGGTGCCGCCAAATGGATTGAAGGCAAACAGATAAGGAAGATTATCGTGGTGCCCGGCAAGATTGTCAATATCGTGGTAGGCTGATACCCTTAGGCAAGCTCTTAGAAATAGAAATCCGCCGAGTCTGATATTTCAGACCCGGCGGATTTATTATAGAATGTAAATACTTGAATTACATAATTATTTTGGTTGATTCGGAGCCCTGACGCAGGATATACACTTTACCTTTTGTAGGGTTGGCAACTTCGATGCCCTGAAGATTAAAGTATCTGGCAGGAGTTGTCTCGTCGATTGCTATATTGTCGATTGATGAGGTTTCTTCACTGTACTCAATCGTCATATAAGAAAAGCGCATGGGATTTGATTTCTTGGGAGTGAATGTAAGACCGAAATCGGATGTTGCAGAGCCTGTCCAGTAAGGAGTGGTGCCTTCTGTAATGCATTCACCGAAATTCTCCGGGTAGTCTACTTCCAGGTTTTGGGTGTATCCGGCAGTAGTACAAGCAAAAGTTATCTTTGTAATGGTGACACCTTTCTCGGGAGAAATGTTAAGCAGAGTCTGCTTGGCCCACTGGAGATGAGGAGTCTGACCTGAGGGATTGATATAAGAAAATCCGGTGGATTCTACTTTCTTGTAAAATGCAAACTTGCATACTCCGGGTACTTCAAAATCTTTATCGTTGATGGAAGTATCTGAACTGCCTTCAGAAAATTCTACTTTTGAAGTAACGTCACCTTCATAATTATATCCGGCGAAAACTACAACAACTTCATCAGCTTTGGCCACACATGTCATGGCAATTGCAAAAAATAATGAGAGTAAAGATTTCTTCATAATTAAATTTAATGGTTAATTTTAGGTTATTGGTTGATGTATATAAATATGTGTATAATGAAGACAGTTTAATAGCGTGACATGCTAATCGGTAATGAAAATTTTTAAAAATTTTGTGACAATTATTGTAGCATACATGATTTATGCTTTGGAGTACAGCAATAAAAGGCTTTGGTATTTCGTTCATATATGTATGAAACAGATAGTGTTTGCTACAAATAATGCCCACAAACTTAGGGAGGTGCGCGAGATACTCGATGATACCGGTATAGAAGTGCTTTCTTTGGACGAGATAAGCTGTAATGATGATATTCCTGAGACAGCTGATACACTTGAAGGCAATGCCTTAATAAAAGCCAAATGGGTGAAACAGCACTATGGCTATGACTGTTTTGCCGATGATACCGGTCTTGAAGTCGAAGCGCTTGGTGGTGCTCCGGGTGTGTATTCGGCGCGTTATGCAGGTCCCGGTCATGATTCGGTTGCCAATGTAGCTCTTCTTCTTGCCAACATGGATGGGATGAATGACAGAAAAGCCTGTTTCCGTACTGTAATTGCTCTTATAATCGGAGATGAAGAGCCTATGCTGTTTAATGGCATAGTAGAGGGATGTATAACTCATGAGTGTCATGGAGAAAGTGGCTTCGGATATGACCCTGTGTTCCGGCCGGATGGCGAGAAGCGTACTTTTGCCCAGATGAAAGAAGAGGAAAAAAATGCAATCAGTCATCGTGGACGTGCGGTAAAGAAACTTGCTGCATATCTCGCGCAAGTATGATGTAAAAAGAGTAGGGGACACTCTGCTTTCTTGCAATTAAGTATGTGTTCGAAATTATTTAATGCATTGTCTCATAAATTATGAGGCGAACTTTCGAATCCGGCTTCAGTTGCTATGGAACTCCATAACGCCATCAGCCGAATGTAAAATTTCATCCACATACTTCATAATCCAATACAATAAATAATTTAGAACACATACTTATTAAAGTAATCATAGTGTATGTATAGATATTATCTGATATTAGTATCTCTTATATCAATTTTAAGTGTGAATCTGTCGGCTCAGCATACCGTAGGTTCATGGGAATTGTACAGTAATTACGGTATTGACCGCGCTGATATTCTCGACACTAAATCGAGAGTTTATTTTTGTGGTGGCGGTTCGCTGTTTCATTACGATAAGGATATGGACGAGATGTATTCGTATAATCTTGGAAATGGACTTTCGGATGTGAATGTATGTGGTATCTATCGTAACTATGATAGAGATTACACCGTTTGTGTATATGAAAACAGCAATATCGACCTGATATATGATAATGGAAATATTGTGAATCTGAGTGATATCAAAGATGCGCAATATGTTACTGACAAGAGTATCAACAGTGTATCGTTTGATGACGACGAGATGTATGTAGCTACCGGTTTTGGCATTGTCAGATATGACACTAAGAATGGAGCTGTAAAAGAGTCGGGTATTTTCAGTTTTCCGGTATATGGGGTTACTGTAATGGGTGAGAATGTAGTTATAAGCACAGATAACGGTCTTTTTGGCATAAGCAAGTCACAAAGGGTTAATGACTTTAGCAAATTTGTGAAATTGAGCGATTTGCAGTGTGATGGTTTGTATGGAATGAGTGATGATTTTATTATTGCACATCGCCCATCGGCCAATTGGGTCAATATATATAAGATAGATTTTGATAATAAAACAGTCGGAGGCAATTATCCGGGATTTGCAATGTACGATTTTGCAAGAATGCGAATGTTTGGCGACTGGTTTGCTATCATATCAAGATATGGATATGTACTATGTAGACTCTATGAGGAGGATAGGGTGGAATATAAATATGTTGAGTTGCCGTCAAGTCTATATACTTCTTTTATTTATGTAGGAGGAAATGGTTCCGGCAGTGATAATGATTTATGGTATTTGAATGATGACGGATTAGGTCATCTTACATACACTACTAATTATATTGGTATTGACAATTCTCAGAAATTAACTAACTATACAATTGACAGAGAACCATCATATCCTTTTGGAACATCGGTGCATGGAGGTCCTACCAGACTTGCTGCTTCTGATATAGGAGTTTATGCCACTTACAACGCCCAGAGCAGATATCCGGCTCACGATAACTATAGTTATTTGATGAAACTGAATATAGTAAACAATGGTTTCGTTGATGATATCACACCCCGAAAGGGTGATTATACCACTATAAATCCCAACAGTGCAAATCTTTTACGAACAGGGCATCATGTTGTTGTTGATCCTGAGGATCCATCTATTGTATATGTACCCACATGGTTTGAAGGAATATGGAAGTTTAAGGATGGAAAGCAGATAGGCAAGTATGACAAGACCAATGGTCCTTTTGGCACAGGATACTCATGTTCGGTCGAGGATGTGGCTTTTGACAGCAATAATAATCTATGGGCGATTGCGCACGATTTCACAAGATCTCGCGAGATTGTTACTATTTTGCCTGCCAATAAGAATAAAAGCAACACGGCTTCTTATAGTGACTGGATTACTCTCGATTTGCCTTATTTCGGAACTCATGAAAGTAGAGATTCAAGAATCGTGCATTTTAAGCATTCAAAAAATAAGAATCTTGCCATGATAACGCAGACATACGGTGACCAAAATGTAGTGATATACGATACTAAAGGTACATCGGCTGTGTCGGACGACAATTACTGGATGGTTAACAGATTTACTGACCAGGATGGTAAGACTTTTGGTCCATATGCTGTAATAAGCATAGCAGAAGATAACAACGGCGATATCTGGCTTGGTACCGCGTGTGGAGTTGTGGTAATACATAATCTTCGAAACATGCTGTCTAATCAGGATAATACAATAGAGCGCGTGAAGGTACCTCGCAACGATGGTACTTCACTTGCTGATTACCTTCTTGATAATCAGGAAGTAACTTCGATTGCGGTAGATGCCGGAAATCGTAAGTGGCTGTCAACGGTTACCTCTGGTGTTTATTATGTAAGTGCTGACGGGCGTGAGATTATTGATAATTTCACTCGTTCCAATAGTATTATTCCTTCAAATGAAGTACACTCTATAGTATGTGAGCCTAATAGCAGTGACGTATATTTCGGTACTACCAATGGCGTGGCTGTATATCACAGTACGATTACTCCGGCTGCTTCAGATTTCAGTGATGTATATGCTTATCCCAATCCGGTAAGGCCTGATTATACAGGCTGGATTACAATAAAGGGTCTGATGGATAATTCTCTTGTAAAAATTGCAGATTCTGCCGGTAATGTATTCCTTCAGACACGTTCGGAGGGAGGTATGGTGATGTGGGACGGATGCAATGGAGCTGGCGAACGTGTACCCACAGGAGTATATTATGTGTATGCCTCTCAGAATCAGGAGTCTAATAATGGAGCAGTAACAAAGATTCTGGTAGTAAAATAAATATGTCTGACGATACACATGCCCTGTCAGGATATGTGTGTCGCAGTTTATAGAGAATGGCACAATCGAAAAGAATACGATTTATATCATTTCTACAGATTTTAGGAGTGATACTGGTGATTCTTGGACATTCTTTGCATGAATATCCGGGCGATTTTCATCAGTTTTGGTTCTATCGAATGTTTCAGACGGTGAGGATGCCACTATTTGTGTTTATCTCAGGCTATTTATTTATGATATCAATGGTAAAAAGGGAGTATAATGTCTCTTTGGTAGATTTCATAAAGAATAAGGCACAGCGCCTGCTGGTGCCTTATTTTGTACTGACAATATTGACATTTGTACCTCGTGCATTGATGTCGGAATATGCTGACGAGCCGGTAAATATGGATATCAACTCATTCATTTCATCCATTTTTTTCTCGGATAAGCTCACAATTGTGTTTCTATGGTTCCTGCCTGTTGTATTTGTCTTGTTGTGTGTGTCGTTCATAGGGATAAAATTATTCAAGAATAGACTCTCACTGTTTTTTTTGATTGGAGGCATACTGTCTATTGCAGGCTATTTCTGCGTAAATCAGTGGGAGTGGACTTTCATGGGCGTAGGACGTACAGCCAAGCTCGCGGTCTTCTTTATGTGTGGTATCGCATATGGCAGATGGAAACCTGATATAGATTTTTTATTAGGACAGTGGTGGTTTGGCGGCATATGTGCGGCAATATGGTTTACCTTGTTTTATACCGAAAATTTATCAGGAATATATGGTCTTGTATGCTCTTTATCCGGGCTTGCAATGCTTATTACATTGGCTATTATAGCTTGTGAGTGGCAGCTTGGTTGGCGACATCTTGAGGGATACAACTATATGATGTACCTGTTGTCGTGGTTTACATGTGTAGTGTCACAGCAGATACTTCATCATTTTACCGATTTTCCGTGGTGGATATATACCATTATAGCTTTATTGAGCAGTATATATATACCTTGGTCAATAGGAAAAATGCTACACAGATACTCGGCATCAAGCCGGTCGGCAAGGTCTATACTTTGGCTTCTTGGCCATAATCCTAATAAAAGCAGTGTATGATTGATTCTGGTATGGTCTCGGTCATTATTCCGGTATGGAATGTAGAGCAGTTTCTGGATGCATGTCTGGAATCTGTTGCATTACAGACATATAATAATATTGAGGTAATAATGGTCGACGACGGATCTACCGACAGAAGTACCGAGATATGTCGGTCATGGGAAAAAAAGGATGGCAGATTTATTTTGATCAGAAAGTATAACGAAGGTCCTTCGATAGCACGTAATGTAGGATTGGATAATGCTAAAGGAGATTACATAGCATTTGTAGATGGTGATGATATAATACACGTCGAGTACATAGAGACCTTGGTCGGCATTGTAAAAAGAAAAAAAGTATACTCTATATCCGGAGTTGATTATATCAGATTTGGAGACTTTGATATAATCACTACCGCACATAAATGGGATATGACGGAATTTCATCATTATCTTCCTGAAGATGCATTAAGAAAATTGCTGTATCAGAATGATTTTATATGTAGCGCTCCATGGGGTAAGTTGTTCAGTCGGGAAGTTATTGAAGGTATAAGGTTTAAGGAGGGGATAATATATGAGGATCTTGAGTGGATGGTAAGGGTGTTGGAGAAGATGCCTAAGTCTAAGCGCATAGGTCTGTGTAATGCTCCTCTGTACTATTACCGTAAGCGAAATGGCAGTCTTATGGAAACGTTTTCGGGACACAGACTTGATGTGCTCGATATCACGCGTGATATCGAGGATAAAGCGATTGCATCTGCTGACCTAAGGCTGGTGAAGGCGGCTCGTGACCGCCGATTGAGCGCTAATTTTGATATATATATGCAGCTGTGGAAATATATCCGGCAATCTAAGTCTGAAAAGGACGATACAGACAGTTGTGGATACAACAATCAGCTGGTATCATGCTGGACTCAGATAAAGCGCCTCAGAATGGGTTCGCTTATAAATCCGAATGTAAGAAGAAAGAATAAGTTAGGTATACTGCTGTCGTTTTTGGGTCCTACTGTATGTGGCTGGGTTGGCTCAAGAATCATATCCATTCTAAAAAAATAATGGATAAATTTTGTTGCAGGCGATACAATTCATTATATTTGATGTTTAATAAGGAAAAGGTCCGTCAACAGTACCGTAGTAAAAACGGTATGACTATGGCTACCGGGTCTACCGACAGCATTTATCCCATAAATTTATGTGGGAGTTACATTGGGCTGTTATGTACTAAAAAATACTACTTTAAGCAGACATGAAACTGAAATATACAGATGATCAAGACAAGTGTTACGGCGTGACAGGCATGGCCGTAAGCCTTGTTGTGTGGGACGCCGACGATATGCTGGCACGCATTGATATAGATTCTGACGACAATATAGAGTTCGTACCGGAATATTATTTTTCAGGAAATCCCAGACTGTCGGCAAAAGTGGCATGGCAGTACATACTCAAGCATTATCAGGCTTCTATGGGCATGATGATAGGCAATGTGATGTGCCGTCACTATATGCAGCGGAATATGGCTCCCGACACAGATACACGAAACGCTCTGCTTGAATGTCTGGAGCAAGAGGGTGCTGACGCATGCTCGCTTGAGAATGATGAAATACACAGACTGTTTGACCGCAGTTACTCTTACCTCGACAGAGTATTCTCTCATAGCGGCGTACAGAGTATTGTGAGAGATTTTGCACGTGAACTCCAGACACAGCGTACTCTTACTCGCGGTGATGTGTCGGAACTTCTTGCGTCATTGTGCAATCTATGATGAGAGATGGTTGTGCTATAGCATACCTTGCTCCACGAGAACGCATACGCGCTCGATTATGGCATCTTCTTCGTTTTTGTCGGGACGGAAATCACTTTTAAGGTTTACACCGAAAAATCGTCCGAAAGTCTGCCAGAATCCGGCGCGGAAAGTTCCGAGAAACGCTTTCAATATAGAGTAGGACGATTGGTTGGTCTCACGCGTGATGAGTTTCACCAGCATTTTGCCTTGTGATTTGGTAAACTTCTTCAACTGAGGTTTATATTGGTTGAACACCTCTTTTTCCATCTGTTGAAGATGACGCTGTCGCTCTTCCTGCGATGGCAGTGTTTCCATGTATTCGTATGTCTCGAGTATGGTTTCTGCAATCATTTTGGCATAAGGAAGCGTGCGCTTCACATCACGTACAGTGCGCCAGTAGAACTGTTCCTGTTTTTTGTTCTTGAACTTCAACGGAGGGAAGTATGTGATATTGTTGAGCACCACCATTATAGCAGTGTCTCCCTCCTCGCTGACGAAATGATAGCGTCCGCGTACAAGGGGTATGCGGGCGTCTTTAAGCGTAGGCTCGTCGAGTATTCCGACCACACCATCAGATGTGTCGTCTTGAGCCGAGACACTGACGACACACGATAATATCATTATGATGGCGCAAAAGATATTCTTCATTCACACAAAATGCTCGATAAGCAAAAAAAGTTCAGAAAATCACCGGAGTAGGGGACGATATAGCACAAACGCGATGGCGCAGGTCCGGCACAAATCAGGGATGCCGCTGCAATCGTCTATTTGTGAGGATAGTCGATGGTGTAGTGTAGACCTCGGGATTCCTTTCGTTCCATGGCCTGCCGCATAATCAGATAGCCCACGTTGATTATATTGCGCAGCTCGCATATCTCGCGCGATGCTTTTGAGCACTTGAACAGGCGTTCTGTCTCCTCATACAGTATGTCAAGACGGTTCCATGCACGTTTCAGGCGCAAATCCGAACGTACTATACCCACGTATGCCGACATTATCTGTCCTACTTCTTTGATACTTTGGGTTATCAACACCATCTCTTCGTTATGGCGCGTACCCTCGTCGTTCCATTCAGGAATATCAGTGCGATAGGCGTATCCGTCCTTTACCGACATTGCATGTCTGGCGGCTGCATCGGCATATACCACAGCCTCTATCAGTGAGTTGGATGCAAGACGGTTGCCACCGTGCAATCCTGTACATGAACATTCGCCTACGGCATACAGACGACCTATTGACGACTCACCATTGGTGTCCACTTTTATGCCTCCACACAGGTAATGGGCCGCCGGAGCCACAGGTATGTAATCTTTTGTGATATCTATGCCGAGAGATAGACACTTTGCGTATATGTTCGGGAAATGGTGGCGTGTTTCCTCCGGGTCTTTATGCGTCACGTCGAGGAATACATGGTCGTCGCCATTGAGTTTCATCTCTGAGTCTATTGCTCTGGCCACTATGTCGCGCGGAGCAAGCGACAGACGCGGATCGTATTTCTGCATGAATTCCTCACCCTTGAGATTGCGGAGCACGGCTCCATAGCCGCGCATGGCTTCGGTAATGAGAAATGATGGACGGTCGCCCGGATGATACAGTGCGGTTGGGTGAAACTGAATGAACTCCATGTCCTTGACCGTTCCTTTGGCGCGGTATACCATCGCTATGCCGTCGCCTGTGGCTACAAGCGGATTGGTAGTGGTAGTGTAGACGGCTCCCACTCCTCCTGTGGCCATGAGTGTCACCCTCGACAGAAATGTGTCAACTTTGCCTGTCGCAGGATTAAGCACGTAGGCACCGTAGCATGTGATGTCGGGTGTACGCCGTGTGACAATCTTGCCCAGATGGTGCTGAGTGATGATTTCTATAGCGAAGTGATTTTCGAATATGTCTATGTTGGGGTTGGCTTTTACGGCCTTGATAAGCGACTGCTGTATCTCAGCGCCGGTATTGTCGGCGTGATGTAGTATGCGGAATTCGGAGTGACCGCCTTCACGGTGCAGGTCGAAACTGCCGTCATCCTTCTTGTCGAAGTCGACGCCCCATCGTATCAGTTCACGTATCTGTGCCGGAGCTTCCGTCACAACCTTCTTTACAGCTTCCGGGTCTGACAGCCAGTCGCCGGCAATCATAGTATCGTTGATATGCTTGTCGAAGTCATCGACTTCAAGATTGGTCACTGACGCCACCCCGCCTTGGGCGAAGTAGGTGTTGGCTTCCTCAAGTCTGGTCTTGCATATAAGCGCCACGCGACCTGTAGCGGCCACTTTAAGCGCGAAGCTCATTCCGGCGATGCCAGAGCCAATCACCAGATAGTCATATTCGTAGGTCATAGCGTAGAAATCCGGCTAATGATTAGTAGAAATTGCAATCGCAAAGATACATAAAATTCCACCCCATTATCCATTCTGACAAAAATATATATGATAAAAATGATGTATGATGATGAATTATATTCATGGTATCCAAATGATAATATCCAATCATCTAATATTATCAGAGAATATAGGATGATTTATATTACATTGCTTAAATATATTTGTTATATCTTTGTAGGCTATAAAAAAATCAGAATTCAAGATTTATGAGGACACCGAAACTATCCATAATTATTCCTGTATATAATGTGGCTTCATATATAGAAGAGAGCGTATATTCTCTTTTGAACCAGACCGTAATCCGGGATATGGAGATAATTTTGGTGGAAAATGGAAGTAAAGACAATTCTTTAGAGCTATGTCATAAATTAAGTGATTGTAATCCGTGTATAAAAGTTATAACTACAGATATTGCGGATGTCTCAACTGCAAGAAACTGTGGCTTGAATATAGCTCGTGGAAGTCTTATCGGATTTATTGATGGCGATGATACGGTAGAGCCGACAATGTTTGAGGAGCTGATAAAAGCTAAAGAAGCCTTTCATGCTGATATTGCGTATTGTAATTTCAAGTATGTACAGCTTGACGGAACTGTAGAACATCGCTTTCCCGATACCGGCGCCGTTTCGGAGATATCGCCCTCTGAGCTCTGTTATGAGATTCTTATGGAGGAGTCGACCTCTGCCCCTTGGGCAAGGATATATGACCGTTCATTTTTTGATAATCGAAAGTTTCCGGAACGAATGGTCTACGAGGATCATTCAACCATGTACAGATGGATGAGTGAGATGAGTAAGATAGTACATATCGACAAACCTTTATATAATTATCATGCCCGAATTGGAAGCATTACAAATGGCTTTGACAAGGATTTAAGGAAATATCATGACTATTTCTATGCCGAAATCGGACGGCTGGACTTTGTATACGATTATAGCAATCTTGATTCCGTACATAAAAAGAAGGTATTACGTTATTTGATAAAAAATACAAGGGTAGTGGCGGCATATTATGTAAATATGCTTTTGAAGAACAATGATATTGAAGGCGCACGGAAAATATACAGATACTACCTTGATATTCTTGATATAAGGAGGGTGTTGAGTAGTCCTTTCCTTATTGTGAAGACATTGGAAGGAAGGCATAAGTTCAAACATCGTGTAAGCAGAATATTGGAATCATTGTATCTTGACCAAGCCATATTAAAATAATAATCCCGGTATAATAGTTATGGACTCTATGTTATTAAGTATAATCATACCCGTTTATAATGTCGCTCAATATATTGTAAAATGTGTTGATTCAATTATAAATCAAGAAATTAAAGGAAAATATGAGATAATTCTTGTAGAGAACGGGAGTAGTGATGACTCTTATGAGGTTGTTGAAAGTCTTAGCATGCGGTATCCTGACATTGTGCGCCTTATACGGATAGACATTCCCGATGTATCGAAAGCACGTAATATAGGTATTGATTGTGCTAAAGGGAAATACGTAACTTTTATAGACGGGGATGACTGGATTGAGCCGACTATGTTTGGAGCATTATTGGATATAGCGCAGAGCTATGATGCGGATATTGTCGAGAGCAACTATTTTTTGAATGTCCCTGGTAAGGAATTAAGAATAATAGGTGACAACTTATGTCTGAACGAAGGTAAAGTATATGTCAAGAATGGCCTGCAAGCCATGGCTGATATATTGTTGGAGAAATGTACCTCCAGCCCGTGCGGAAGAATATACCTCAGAAAATTTTTAGGCAAGGAGTGTCGTTTTCCCGAGGGGGTGTTTTACGAAGATCATGCTTGCATATACCGGTGGAGTTCGCTGGCTGAGAAAGTAGTTCATTTGGATAAAGCCTTTTATCATTATGAAATACGTCCGGGAAGCACTACAGGTATCACTCAGAAGAGTAGAAAGAAAGCTGCCGACTTTTTCAATGCCGAGTTTGACAGAATAGCGTTTGTCTCAGGCAATGAATTAATGGATGTAGCCACTAAAAAAGAGGTTATACGCCACATAACACACCGGTGTATTCATATTTTCGGCAAGGTATGTATTATAGCGTATGGAGCTGATAATATTTACAATCCTGAGATGCTGTCATTACGTAGCAAACTGTTGGATATGCTTAATCTTCCATGGAGCCTGATACGTTATGAAGACCGTATCAGGCTATTGCGTATTAAGTACGGATGGCGTGGATATGCAATGAAAAAAATGCGTAAATCAGAATGCGGAAGATAAGCATTAGAGCCTATCCTTCTGTTGGGTTAGTGTAAATGGTATAAATGATAACATTTTATTTATACGCTCCATTCTGAATGTGCCCATGCCGACACCTAAGGATGTGCGTATGGCATTCATCATCTTCCGTCTTGTTTCAGGAGAATATTGTTTAGAACGCCGTAATACTTTTATGTATTGGCCAAGCCGCATAGCCTTACGATACTTGCCTACGTTGAAGTGGTCTTCGACGTATTTCATTACCTTGATATCTTCCCATACGTTATTTCCTGACATTATTCCTGCTACTGTAGCGCTTTTTCTATGCAGGCGGAATAGATTCAACTTCTCGTATACCTCGATGATATCTCCTTTTGCTGTAATTTTTATCCAAAACAGCCAGTCGCCGGCATTACGCATTTTAATGCTGTCATCAAGCAGGTCTGGCGAATAATACTCTTTGCGGAATATTGTCATACTGGCGTTGTATACATAACAATGCCAATATAAATTGTGTACTACATATTCTTTGCCATTAAAAGCCATCCATCCGCCGTTGGTTTTCTGAGGACTCTTTTTATACCATTTATCGATATCTCTTCCGTAAGGGTCACCGTTTTCATCAATTGTTTCCGAGCCTGTGAATGCGACAGATGCCGATGGTGTTGCTTCAAGAGCTGTTATTGTCTTCTCAAGAAAATCAGGCAGCGCTGAGTCGTCGGCTTCGGCAATCCATATATATTTGCCGCGGGCATACTCTATACCCTTTTTCCACTGCCGGAAAGGAGATCCTGAGTTTTCCTTGTTAATATCAATATAGCTTACCTTGGGATTATTGCGGTACTTTTCAATGATTTCTACTGAATTGTCAGTGGAATGATCGTCAAGTAATATTATCTCAAAATCCTGGAATGTCTGGTTGAGAATAGACTCCATGCGGATATCAAGAAAACGGGCATAATTATAGTTGGGCACTATAATTGAAACTATGGGAATGTTTTTAGTATATCTGTCGGATGTTGAAGAATTGTGCATGACTTTCATTTTAGTTTGATGGTGCGGTATCCGTTTCGCAGTCCGAGTGCGTCCTGCAGAGGGAATGTAAGGCGGTTGATGGTAAATCCGATATGTTTTTTGGGGCGCATCCCCTTCCAGGGCGACATATCGGTGTATCTTTCCCACATGGGTTTATACGGATTGATACATTTTTCCTGCCATGGTTTGTGTTTGCCTGCAAAGTGGATTATGGCAGGCTGCTTCATCTCTTGGTCAATTGTGGATTCTGATGACGGAAGAGTGTGGCGGCGCCGGCGCAGCATGCCTTCCTGCATGTTCCAGCGGTGGGACAGGTAGGTGACTTCTTTTGACAATACTGCGTTGAGCAAATCCTGGTCATGTGCTACGATGCGCGTGCGGTACTGTCCCATCCATATCATCAGGCGATTCATCACATCGTGGCTACGCCAGTAGTCAAGATTTATCAGCAATACTCCGGCATTGAAGTAAAGATAGCTTTCCGGCAGACCGAGTCGACGGTGCTTGTCGGTAAATGAACTGTTCATGTCCTCTACTGCAGCGAGCGCATAGCCTGATATATCGGTATCCCACAGGGGTTTAAGGGAGTTGAGCACAAGCAAATCGCAGTCTATGTAGATTACTTTTTTTATGTCGGAGGGTAGGATTTCAGTGAGAAAACATCTGAAATATGTAGATAGGCTTATGTAGTCGTTGTCAAAGTGAGGCAGTTCTTTTACAAGATTGTCACCCACGATGTAAAAGTTGATACGTGCGCCGAATGTATCTTCCACAATACTGCGAAGTATTTCGATATTGTCTGGCGACAGAGTAGCTGCCACTATATGGATGTTTACCTCGTTGTCGCGGTTGTTGTCGAGTAGCGAGGTAAGCATTATACCGCAATATGGTACATAGCGGTTGTCGATATTACATACAATGTCCATGGTTGGGTATGTGGATTTTATGTCAGCGTCTGACTCTTACGTATGTATTCTTTAGTCCTAACATTCCGGCTATCGGGAATGTTAGGCGGTTTATTCTGAACGCCAGGCTCGTATGCGGACGTTCACCTTTCCATTGAGTCATGTCAAGATATTTTTCATACTCTTTTTTGAAAGGGTTTATGCATTTTGCCTGCCATGGCTTTTTCCGACCGTTGAAGTGGGCTATTACCGTGGCCGGCAACTCTGTTCGGCGCTGTTCGGATGTATTGCGCCGTGTCTTCAGCTTGCGGCGCACCATGAAGTCCTGCATGTTCCATCGCATCGGCAGTTCGAGCACTTTGCCCTCGAATATCCTGTTGAGAACATCCTGGTCGTGCTGTACTATACGGTTGTTGTAATCTTTCATGCATTGACTCATCTGCTGCTGAGCGTCGTGTTTGCGCCAGTAGTCAAGATTTATCAGCATTATGCCTGCGTTAAAGTAGAGTGAATCCGGATTCATGTCAAGAGAGGTATAATGCGCCGGGTCATTACCTGTCTGATCTTCTACTGCAGCAAGCGCATAGTCTGATATGTCAGTATCCCATAGAGGACGTATGCTGCCTAATACTATTATATCGCAGTCGAGATACAAGGCTTTGTGCATGTCGGGTGATAGATGAGGCATCATGAAACACCGTATATATGTAGCGGCGGTAATATGGCTTCCCGCTACAATCGCAGGAAGATTTGCAGGGAGCTCGTCGCCGATGAAGTGGAATGTCAGTTGCTGTCTGTACTTTCGTTCGGTTATATCGCTGAGTATGCGTTGGGCTTTGTTATTGAGGTCTGTGGCAAATATATGTATATGAAATTTTTCATTCCTGTTATTTTCAAAAAGGGATGTCAGCATCACTCCGCAATACTTTACGAAGTTATGGTCGATATTACATATGATTTCAATAGTAGCCATAACACACAGACTATAAGCAAATAGATTAATTCAGGATTGTGCTGAATTCTGTACTAATGCAAAAGTAGTAAAAATCATATACTTTTCCTCATTTTGGATAGATATATGTCAAGCTATGCATGTTTTGCAGGGACTACGGACAATTATATGCCTCACATAAAGCAATCATATGTTATAAAACATATCATTAAGTTGAAATTATGTCTGTATTAAGTGGATTTTAAATCCTGTGTTAAGTCTCAGGCTCTAACTTTGCCATCGAAAAGTTAATCGAAGCGATATATTTAAAAGTGGAAAAACGGGCTGCTGCAAATAATTATATTTCTTGTAGTAGCCCATTTTTTTGATTACGTTAAACCAATCAAAAAACAAAATTATGAGTTATCCTATACGTAGTCGGTTTTTGGTGGCGGTAACATTGTATGTCATATTGCCCCTGGCAGTGAATGCTTTTAACATTCCAGATGACCAGCCTTATATCTATGATTATTACGATAATGGTGTTACTGCGGAGAAATATGTGGTCGAGTATAAGGGCACACCATACCGAAGTCATGTACTGAGCGCGTCATCCGACTGTATTATGCAGGCCGAGGATTTTGACAACGGTGGCAACAATATAAGCTGGAGTTTCCGAAATAAAGGTTCCAACGCTTACCGTAAAGATATTGACGAGGTTCGTATCAATGGCGGCGGCTCGGGATATGTAATAGGCAATGTGAGTGCAGGCGATTGGCTGTGCTATACATTTGAGGTGGCCGATGCCTGTGAATACGAACTCCGCATATGCATGAGTTCCGACAATGTAAAGGATCTTTTCTTTGAGATTGACGGCAAGGCTGCCGGGAAGATAATATCGGCTCCGGGGCTGGGCTGGGACAATTATATAACAGTGGTCAATACCGGAATTATGCTTACTGAGGGTAAACATGTGCTACGCTGGGTTCCGTCAAATTCAATGAATATGGATTACTATGTTTGGCACCGCACGGGAGAATATGTCGATACCGGAGATTATGGTCATCAGGATTTCAGTTATCCGAGAGAATGGACATACGTTTCCAATCCCATGTTTACGGAGCTTACCTCGCCTATGTTCGGTGTCGGCTTTACCTCTCCGCTGTATACAGCCGATCCGTCGGCCCATGTGTGGAATATCGACGGCAAGGAAGTGCTCTATTTATATGCCTCGCATGACATGTCGCCCGCACAGGGGTGCGACCATATGGACCGCTACCATATTTTTTCTACCGAGGATATGATAAACTGGACCGACCATGGCGAGGTAATGAATGCCGCGACATCCAACCGGTATACAGGAACTGTCAATAATTACGGCGAGGAGTATATGTGGGCGCCCGACTGCAATTACAATCCCTCTGACGGTCTGTACTACTTCATCTATCCTCACCGAATACGTATGAATGGGGAGCCGGTATGGCAACACTTTCTTGCTACAAGCGAAAATCCGGCCGGTCCGTGGAAATGTATAGGATATATTGACGGTATTCCCTCGACAATAGATCCTTGTCTGTTTGTGGATGACGACGGACAGGCCTATGTGTTCACTTCCGGACAGGGCGGATGCTGGATGACAAAGCTGAAACGCGACAACTGGCTTGAGATGGAAGGCGAGAGTGTCATGTTGCTTGGGCCTGATGGAGATGTCGCAAGCGGTTTCCCGAGTTTTCATGAGGGACCCTGGGTGTTCAAGAAAGACGGGCGGTATTATCTTGTCTATGCCGACGGTTATACCACGGTCAACCGTATGCAATACTCTGTCGCCGATAATATTGCCGGACCATATACACCCAAGGGCGTTTTCATGAATCCGATGGGTTGCAACACCACCCACGGCTCTGTTGTGGAGTTCAAGGGTAAGTGGTATACATTCTACCACACGGCTGACTTCTCGGGACATGGAGCATTGCGCTCGGTATGTTACGATGAGCAGACATTTGATGATGAGGGAAATCTCAATCTGCTTCGCAATTTCGGTGAGCCGTATGGCGGAACTGTCAGGACATTCAACGGTACTGAGTCGTTGACAATAAGCGCTGTCGAATACAACGATGGCAAGGGCGGAAACGCGTATTACAAGCGTGATATGTCGGTACCGTCGCGTAGTGCCGACGGTGTTGAACTTGACAACTTCGAGTTCCTGCGCTTTACTCTTAAAGTGGCCCGCTCGGGACGTTACGCCATGACTCTGCGGGCCGCCAACCTCATGGCCGACAGCAAGGTGGCTGTGGACTACGACGGCACCTACAAGACTGCCGAGAACGGCCGCGAACTCCCCGATAAAAACCGTGTGGGAAGCAAACAGGAACTCTATATGTTCCCCCTCACGCTTGAGGCCGGCGAGCACTATATCGAGCTTCGTGTAACACGCGGAGCTATGAAATTCTACGATTTCACCCTCTCTACCGGAGCCGCCTACATACCGGGTACAATCGAAGCTGAAGACCTTGAGGCCGATGACTACAGATATCAGGACAAGGGCGCATGGGAGCGCAACTCCAAGGGCTACCGTGATGACGTGGAGGTGGCCATCGACTCCCACTCCGACGGCTGGCATATCGGTTCCACATCCTCCGGCGACTACTATAAGTACAACTTTATCGCAAAAGAGAGCGGAGTATACACCATCACAACCCGCCTTAGCGACGACCCGAAGGCCTCAAGCCGTATGCGTATGTATATCGACGACAAGGAGATAGATGACTGGAGTTTCTCGGGACAGAATGACTGGAACACATATTTTGACCACGACGTAAAGGAGGTTGCGATATCAGAGGGTGCACATGTGCTGAAATTCGAGGTTGTGCGAGGACCGATGAATATCGACCGCTTTACATTCACACGTACCGGTGAGCTCTCAGGAATTGGCGGAACCTTATATCAAAATGCTTCGTCGGATTGTGTCAGCGTATATTCAATAGATGGGCGGCTGATAAAACACAACATCGACTCCCGTACAGCTCTTGACGGTCTTGACCGTGGGATATACATAGTGGGAGGCCGCAAGGTGGCAAAATAACAGACATATTATTAGATGTATCATGTATGGCGGGAGTATATTTTTATGCTTCCGTCGTCATTATATCAGCTATGGCAGGTCAGATAAAATTATGTTACAATTGGAAAAATTTGAGTACTTTTGCAACTGTTTGCGCTTTACGCGCATCAAATAGTGTTGAATACTTCAACTTACACAATTACAGTAATAATATGAACCTGTTAAAATCACTTGCAACCGCCGGATTCATGGGCTTCCTCGCGGTGCTCCCCATGAGCGCTGAGGAACATCTGAAAAGCCTTGATCCCAAGCAGTTTGATCCAAACACTCCGGCCTCTGCCGACTTCTACCAGCATGTCACAAAAGGATGGCGTGACGCGCATCCTCTTACCGCCGAACATGCACGCTACGGCGCTTTCGACGTACTCAACGATTCTTCTGAGGCTCGTGTGAAGCGTATTGTGCTCGGTTTGGGCGCAACCAATCCTAAGCCGGGTACAGTGGCCCACAAGGTATGGACACTTTACTCCCAGGCTATGGATTCTGTGCGTCGCAACCGTGAGGGTGCCGCTCCTATTCAGGCTGATCTCAAGAAGATTGAGAATACTCCCCACGAGGAGATGACCGACCTTTTCCTCTGGATGCACGGCAACTATGCATCACCTTTCTTCGGCGCCGGTCCCATGGAGGACCTCGCCAACAGCAAGGAATACACCATGTATGTGTCAGGCGGTGGAATGGGTCTGGGCGACCGCGACTACTACTTGCTCGACGACAAGCGCAACAAGGAAGTGCGCGAAGCATACAAGAAGCTGATTGTAAAGCAGATGCAGAATGCCGGATTCAAGGCCAAGGACGCAAAGCGCATCATGACAAACGTTATGAAAATCGAGACCGCTCTTGCCGATTCGGCTTGGACCCGCGAACAGAGCCGAAACATTCCGGCGATGTACAATCCGTTTACGTTTGCAAAACTCAAGGAAACCTATCCCGGAGTCAACTGGGACCGTTTCTTTATAGAGACCATGGGAATTCCTTCGCCCGAGACGGTTATCGTCACAGAGCCTAACTCTGTTATGCAGGGTGTGAATCTGCTGTCGACCCTTACCGATCGCGAAATAAAGGACTACTACCTGTGGAAATATGTGGCACAGGCTGCCGGCAAGCTCAGCGACAAATTTACCGATGCTGCCTTTGAGTTCAACAAGGTGATGAGCGGTGTGGGCGAGCAGCGCCCGCGCTGGAAACGTGCGCTCGGAGCTACAGAAGGGATGCTCGGCGAGGCTGTTGGACAACTATATGTTGAGCAATACTTCCCTCAGTCGTCAAAGGATTACATGGTGGGCCTGGTAGAGAATCTCCGTACCGCTCTCGGCAAACACATCATCAATCTTCCCTGGATGAGCGACGACACCAAGCTCAACGCCATCAAGAAACTCAACGCCTTTACTGTAAAAATCGGATATCCCGACAAATGGAAGGACTATAGCGGCATGGTCATCAACCCCGAACTAAGCTACTACGAGAATATGCACAACGCCGGCATGTGGCATCAGAAAGAGGAGTATGCCAAGTGGGGCAAGCCTGTCGATAAGACAGAGTGGGGAATGACACCGCAGACCGTCAATGCCTACTACAATCCTCTGGCCAACGAGATTGTTTTCCCGGCGGCTATTCTCCAGGCTCCCTTCTATGATCCCGAGTCGTCGGATGCAGAGAATTACGGTGGTATCGGTGTAGTTATCGGACATGAGATGACCCACGGGTTTGACGACCAGGGCCGCAACTTCGATGCAGATGGCAATATGGTCAACTGGTGGACACCTGAGGACGCAGAGAAGTTTGCCGAAAAGACCAAAGGACTTATCGCACAGTTTGATGCAGTGGAGATTCTTCCCGGTCTTCACGGTAACGGGCAGTATACACTTGGCGAGAATATAGCCGACCAGGGCGGCCTCCGTGTGGCTATGACCGCATTCCTCGACTCGCAGAAGAAGAAGGGTGTGGATATCACTACCGAGAAAATCGAGGGTCTGACCCCTATGCAGGTATTCTATCTCAACTATGCCAACCTCTGGGCTCAGAATATCCGTGATGAGGAGATTCGTTCACTTACTCAGGGCGATGTGCATTCGCTTGGCAAACAGCGTGTCAACGTTACTCTGCGCAACATCGATCCGTTCTTCGAGGCATTCTCTATCAAGGAGGGCGACAAAATGTTCCGTCCCGTAGAAGAGCGCGTGGTTATCTGGTAATACGCTCAATGATATCATACTAAAGCATAAATGCCGTGGCGAATCCCGCCACGGCATTTATGCTTTAGTATGATATCAGTCACTTACTGACAGGGTATCTTGGCTATGCGCTTCTCATGGCGTCCGCCGTCGAATGGAGTTGCCAGAAACTCATCTACAATGGCCAGAGCCAGAGTAGGCTCAATAAAGCGGGCCGGCATTACCAGAATGTTGGCATCGTTGTGGGCACGGGCCAGTCGGGCCAGTTCCACCTCCCAGCATAGAGCCGAACGTATACCCTGGTGCTTGTTGAGGGTCATGTTTATGCCGTTGCCGCTTCCGCATATACCAATAGCCGGATAGCATCGTCCTTCTTCTACTGCTTTCGCACACGGGTGTGCGTAGTCGGCATAGTCGCAACTTTCGGCAGAGAATGTGCCGAAGTCCTCGTATTCGATACCTTGGGATGTGAGGTATCCCTCTACAATGCTTTTCAGTTCGTAGCCTGCATGGTCGCTACATAGGGCAACTTTCTTGCCCGGTTGGAGTATGGACATTTTGGAATATGTATTATGTGGAGTTATCAGAATTTCTGCATATCGACCAGATGGCGGTATGCTCCGCCCTCGATAGTCATAAGCTCGTCATGAGTGCCTGATTCCACTATACGGCCCTCATTCATCACGCATATAAGGTCGGCATTTTTGATTGTCGACAGTCGATGAGCGATTACGAGTGTGGTGCGGTCCTTCATCAGTCGCTCCAGTGCTTCCTGTACCGACTTCTCGCTCTGACTGTCGAGCGCAGATGTGGCCTCGTCGAGAATGAGCACAGGCGGATTCTTGAGCACTGCACGGGCTATAGAGAGCCTCTGGCGCTGTCCACCCGACAGGCGGCATCCGCGGTCGCCGATGCATGTGTCATAGCCCTGTTCAGTCTCCATGATGAATTCATGTGCGTTGGCTATGCGTGCGGCCTGCTCTACCTGGTCGCGTGTGGCCTCTTTCACGCCGAATGTTATATTGTTGTATATTGTGTCGTTGAACAGGATTGCCTCCTGGTTTACATTGCCCATAAGCGAGCGAAGGTCGTGTACACGCAAGTCGCGGATATCGGTGCCGTCGATGGTTATTGACCCTTTGTCTACATCGTAGAATCGGGGCAGGAGGTCGGCCATCGTGGATTTTCCTGAGCCGCTCTGCCCTACGAGAGCCACAGTTGCTCCCGCCGGGATGTGGAGTGATACATCCTGTATCACAGGCATATCTTTCGTGTAGCTGAACGATATGTTGTTGTAGCGGATATCTCCCTTGAAGTTGGCGAGTTTCTTAGGATGGGCCGGGTCGTGAATAGGATTGCGGGCCTCGATTATCGCGTCGACACGTGTCATGGCCGCAAGGCCTTTCTGTATGGCATATACGCTCTTCGACAGTTCTTTGGCCGGGTTGATGATACTGTAGAAGATAATCATGTAGTATATGAAGTCGGGTGCTTCCATCGATGAGCGATGGTCAATGATAAGTGTGCCACCGAACCACAGCACAATTGCTATTGTGATAGTGCCGAGAAATTCACTCATGGGGTGGGCGAGTGACTGGCGGCGCGCTATGCGGTTGCTGATTTTATAGAACACCTGATTGCCGGCATGAAAACGGGCCTTGACCTTGTCTTCGGCGTTGAATGCCTTTATGATGCGTAGGCCGCCGAGAGTCTCCTCGATGTTCGACATAAGCAGGCCCCACTGGTTCTGGGCTTCGAGCGACTGTCGCTTAAGGCGTTTGCCCACACGCCCCATCACAAGGCCGGCCATAGGGATGAGCACGAGCACAAACAGGGTGAGCTGCCACGACATGATAATCATCATCGTGAGGCACGCGATAATCATCACCGGATTTTTGAAGAACATGTCGAGCGACGACATGATTGAGTTCTCAATCTCGGCCACGTCGCCTGTCATACGCGCCATCACATCGCCTTTGCGGGCATCGGTAAAGTAGGATATAGGCAGTCGTACAATCTTGTCGTACATATAGTTGCGGATATCCCTCACTATGCCCGAACGCATCGGTATTATGAAATACGAGGATAGGAATGTTGCTCCGGTCTTTAGTCCGGTCATCACTACCAGCAGGGCGGCCAGGGCGGCCAAAGTGATTGATGGACCGTAGGTAGTTATCATCTCCTGGGTGTAGTAGTAGAAGTTGTTGAAGAATACTTCCTTGAAACTACCGTTTTCCCATGCGATATGCGTATAGTTCATCTGGTCTATCCCGAACAGCATACGCAGTATAGGTATCACCACCGCAAATGAGAACAGTGTGAGGAAAGCCGCGAGGATGTTAAAGATGATATTGAGTGCCAGATACTTCTTGTAGGGAGGTACAAAGCGTCGTATGATAATGAGCAATTCTTTCATGCGGCAAAGTTACTATTTATTTGGTATTTATTTAGCTGTCGGATGCAGCGAAGTCTACAATAAGTATTAATTTTGTGGAAAATAATCTTTGTAGCCGGCCTGAGGAGTGTGGTTTGACCTACACAATAGGGTGGCAATAATTAATCCGTAGTGTGAAACGTTATCAAGGTCTCAAAGCTATGCGCATAACGGTGTCGGTGGCTGTAGCCGCTGTCATCACCTTGTTATGGATTGAATATAGCGACCTTGTGCTTGGAGCGATGGGATGGATTGAGCATACACAGATTATCCCTGCCGGTATGGCCTTGTCGGGTGTCACGATATTGTTCTGGCTTGTGATGACCGCTCTGTTTGGCAGGATATACTGCTCGATGTTCTGTCCGCTCGGTGTCGTGCAGGATGTGGCGGCCAGACTTGGGCGCATGAGCCGCAAGGGATCGCGTCGCGACTACCATTATTCTCCGCCTATGACACGTCTGCGTTACTGCTCGCTTGCCGTGGTGGCTGTGTGCTTGTTTACCGGGCTTCTTATAATCCCCGCCATATTGGATCCTTACAGCATGTATTCGGCATTTGTGCTGAATGTGTTGAAACCAGTATGGGGATGGGTTAACAATGCAGTGGCTGCGTTTGGCGTATATACAGGATGGTGGACAGTGACTTATGTGTCGGTAATCACCGCATCGCTGTTCGGCATCGCTCTGTCGGTGGTATCTTTGGCAGGAGTTGCCGTATCAGCTTGGATATCCGGCCGTCCGTTCTGCAATACCATTTGTCCGGTAGGCACTGTATTAGGCGTGGTCTCTGCCCGCTCTCTATGGCATATCGATATAGACACCGACCTGTGTACCAACTGTCGGAAATGTGAACATGCCTGCAAGGCCCACTGTATCGATCTTACCGACCATGTTGTCGACGGCTCTCGGTGTGTAGGCTGTTTCGACTGTCTTACCGTGTGTCCCGACGATGCTATTTTCTACCGTCCTGACCGCAAGCAGCTATCGCTTCCCATGATGCAGAGTCTGGACTCTCCTGAGATAGGGCGCGCAAGCGCATGCTCGGGAACGTCGGCTTCCGCATCGATGAATACTGATACTAAGGGCATGAAAAATGCTCTGAATACAATATCTGATGAAACAATATCTCGAACTTCTTGACCATGTGATGGCCAACGGCGTTGAAAAGGGCGACCGCACCGGTACCGGCACACGCAGTGTATTCGGCTATCAGATGCGTTTCAACCTTGAAGAGGGTTTTCCGTTGCTTACTACCAAAAAACTTCATCTGAAGTCGATTATATACGAATTGCTGTGGTTTCTGCGTGGCGACACCAATGTGCATTATTTGCAGGAGCATGGAGTGCGTATCTGGAACGAGTGGGCCGGTCCCGACGGTGAGCTTGGCCCGATTTACGGATACCAGTGGCGCTCGTGGCCCGATTACAACGGCGGACATATCGACCAGATTTCCGAAGTGGTGGAGACTCTGAAGAATAATCCTGACTCGCGGCGTATAATCGTCAGTGCCTGGAATGTAGGGCAGCTCGACGAGATGCATCTGCCCCCCTGTCATGCCTTCTTCCAGTTCTATGTGGCCGACGGACGTCTCAGCCTCCAGCTCTATCAGCGTTCGGCCGATATATTCCTCGGAGTGCCGTTCAACATAGCTTCATATGCCCTGCTGCTCCAGATGATGGCCCAGGTGACGGGATTGCGTGCGGGAGACTTCGTACACACTCTCGGCGACGCCCACATCTACAACAACCACATCGAGCAGGCGCGTATGCAATTGTCGCGCGAGCCCCGCCGTCTGCCCCGTATGACACTGAATCCCGACATAAAATCAATATTTGATTTCAAGTATGATGATTTTACCCTTGAGGATTACGATCCGCATCCACATATTAAAGCGGTAGTAGCGGTATGATGAACGACATTGTAAAAATTCCGGTAACTCTCGTGGCGGCTGTCACCCGCGACGGTGGGCTGGGACGCTCCGGGCGTCTCCTTTACCATATAAGCGCAGATATGAAACATTTCAAAGCCCTTACAATGGGACATCCGCTTATAATGGGCCGCAAGACGTATGAATCGTTTCCCTCCGGTCCGTTGCCGGGCCGTCTCAACATAGTGCTAACGCGTGGCGATATGCAGTTGCCTGAAGGGGCTGTCGTAGCGCATACTCCCGAAGAGGCTCTTTCCATAGCAGCAAGCTATATTGCCGATAAAAGCGAATCTTATGCTGACGATAGGGTGCTGTCGGCCATGGTGATAGGCGGAGGGGAGATATACCGTGCGTTTATGCCGGTGGCCGATGCTCTTGAAATCACCGAGATAGACACTTTGTCTCCATCCGACACCGATACATGGTTTCCGGAAATCATCTCCGCCGAATGGAATGTAGTATCCGAGGGAGCAATTCAGTCGGATTCCCGCTCTGGTGCGCAATATCGATTTATTACTTATAGCCGCAGGAAATAGCGGCTCTTGATGTTACATAGTATTATCATTATATTTTGGGGGTGATGTGTGTACTGCAACACATCACCCCCAAAATATTGTTATGCCACAAAGATTTAACAATTTTGAAGCGGTTGATTTTATTATTTTTAATAACTTTGTGAAAAATTGTAACGTGGCTGCGGAGGCATGCTAACGCGCTATCTTTCAGTTTTGTGTTTTTGCGTTTTCCGGTGTGGAAATGTCAAAGCATCTGTGTTGGAAAAGATAAAATTTGCTATATTTTTCAATTAATTCAACCAAGTCATTATTATGAAGAGACTCATTCTCTTGGCCAGCATCGTCTGGCTCGCTTGTGTGGCTGCGATGGCCGCACCTGGTGATATCAAGTGTAGTGGCGTCGTTGTGGATGACCAGGGCGAGCCTATTATCGGCGCCACGGTCAGCGTGCCCGGCACTTCCATTGCCGCTGCTACGGATATCGACGGCCGCTTCTCTCTGGAAGTTCCAAAGGGGAAGAATATCCACATTTCTTACATTGGATACAAGTCGCGCGACCTCAAGGCTGCTCCTTCGATGGGTGATATCGCCCTTGATGTGGAGGCTCAGATGCTCAAGGACGTCGTTATAGAGCAGTCGGCTGCCAAGACACGTCTTACTCCTGTGGCTGTATCTACTGTAGGCGCACAGACTATCGATCTCAAGCTCGGCAACCAGGACCTCCCCGAGGTGCTCAAGACTACTCCCGGCGTATGGACAACAAAGCAGGGCGGCGGTTTCGGCGATGCCAAGACCAATGTACGTGGATTCAAGAGCGAGAACGTGGCCGTGATGATCAACGGTATCCCCGTCAACGATATGGAGTGGGGCGGTGTATACTGGAGCAACTTCGCAGGTCTCTCCGACGTTACCAGCAACATTCAGGTACAGCGCGGTCTCGGTGCCACAATTGTATCGAGTCCTTCTGTAGGTGGTACCATCAATATCACCACCCGCACTATCGATTCTGAAAAAGGCGGCTCGGTATGGTACGGTATGGGCAACGACGGCCTCAACACATACGGTGTGAAGGTGTCAACCGGCCTTATGAAGAACGGCTGGGCTATGACATTCCTCGGCTCGCGCAAGTGGGGCGACGGTTATGTACAGTACACTCCCTACAATAACTACAATTACTTCTTCAACCTCTCCAAGCGCATCAACGAGAACCATCAGATCAGCCTTACTGCTTTCGGCGGCCAGCAGAATCATATCCGTCGCCCCAATCAGCGCTCAGGCCTCTCTGTAATGGGCTATCAGACATATGGCAAGGAGTATATGGACGGTGACTGCATGTACAAGTACAACCCCACCTATTACTCCCACAAGCCCATCATCCAGCTCAACCATATCTGGAAGATTGACGACACTTCTTCACTCTCATCGGCTCTCTACGCATCATTCTGCGATGCAGGCGGCTACTCCGGTCAGGCTACAGGTCTCAATGGCTATAGCTATAGCGACTGGTATGGTGCCACCGACGGCGTGCTCTCTACCCGCTTCCGTCGTCCCGACGGCACATTCGACTACGGCGCAATCCAGGAAATCAACGAAAACTCTACCGAGGGTTCGATGTATGCAATGTCGGTAGGTGTAAACCAGCATCAGTGGTACGGCCTCGTTTCTTCTTATAAGAAAGAGTTCGATTTCCAGAACGGCGACGTGCTCAACATTATCGGCGGTATTGACATGCGCTATTACCGTGGCACTCACTACAACAAGCTCGTCGACCTCTACAACGGCGAATACTTCATGGACTACTCGTCGCGTCGCGGCGTATCTGCCGAACTGAATGCAGCCGCCGCCGACCCGTCGTGGCAGTACGAGCACCTCGGTGTAGGCGACATCGTATACAAAAACTATCGCGGCTATACCGCCCAGGAGGGTATCTACGCTCAAGGTGAGTATACAATGATGGACAATAAATTCAACTTCGTGCTCGCCGGCTCGGTCAACAACACATCATACTGGCGCCACGAACTCTTCTATGCCGACAAGGCCCACCGCGATTCTGAGACCGTGAACTTCTGGGCCGGAACCATCAAGGGCGGTGCCAACTGGAATATCGACAAACGCAACAACGTGTTCTTCAACGCCGGTTATATCTCTCGTGCTCCCTTCTTCCAGGGCGGCGCATTCCTCTCCTACAGCACATCTAATGCTACCAACAAGAATGCCGTCAACGAAAAGGTAGTATCGTTTGAGGCTGGTTACGGCTATCAGAGCCGTGAGCTCGCTGTCACATTCAATGCCTACTATACCAAGTGGATTGACAAGACCATGGCCCGCGGCGGCACAATGGACGACGGCAACCGCTACACCATCAACCTTGAGGGTGTCAACGCCCGCCACATGGGTGTCGAGCTCAATGTAAACTGGATCCCCGTACAGTGGCTCAACGTAGAGGGTATGCTATCGCTCGGCAATTGGGAATGGTGCTCCAACGCTTCAGGCTACTTCTTCAACAACTATGGCCAACCACTTGGCGAAATTAAGAATGGATATGTAGTAGGTGTTGAATATCCTAACCCAAGCAATCCGGCAAAACCTATTAAATATACCACTCAAGCCAAAGCTACTGTCAACCAGAAGGGTGTGAAGGTTGCCGACTCTCCCCAAACACAGGGTTCGGTATCTGTAAGTTTCCTCCCCTTCAAAGGCTTCCGCATAGGTGCCGACTGGGTAGCAGAGGCACGTACATACTCCGACTTCTCGCTCTCAGGCTCGACACTCAGCAACGGTACTGTCAATGTAGGCGATCCCTGGCAGATTCCTTGGGGACAGCAGTTCGACCTTTTCGCTTCCTACAGCTTCAAGATTGCCGGTGTACGCGCCCGTCTGTATGGCAACGTCTACAACGTGTTCAACAACTACTATATCACCGACGCCATGACCAATACCACTTCCAACGGTACATGGGAAAATGCTTACGGTGTGTTCTACTCATTCGGCCGTACTTACTCCATACGTATGCGCATCAACTTCTAATCCCCACAGAGAACTATAATTATGAAAAATAATATATTTAAAGGTCTGCTCGCATGTGGCGTAGCTGTTGCTATGGCAGGATGCTCCGAGAATTCCTGGAACGAGAAGTATCTCGATGGTTTCGAGGCCCCGAATCCCAACGCACCCCAGCGCAACTACATCGACTATACCCTTACTTCCAGCGACTATAAGAAAATAGCTTGTATGAAGGCCAACGTACAGAAGGCTAAAGCCGCCGGCGTTGAGGAGCAGCTTGCCGAAATGGGTTCCAAGGGCTGTTTCAACGAAGTAATCACAGTTCGCGAGTATATACCCGCATGGCTTGATTCTATCGCAAATACTCCAACCTCAGTATTCAAGAGCGCGGTTGCCAACACTACTGCCCGTATTACCTATGAGAATGCCGTAGTGGATGAGACTCAGGTGCCCTTCACCCCCTCCAATGCTGTTGCCTCGATTACTTCAGGAGCCGCAGTGGATGTAAATGTGGCAGTGACCGGCATTTGCGCCCAGGGTATGATTGTGACCGATAACTCAGGCAGTGTTCTGGCTTATACCGGCAAGTCATTTGATGCTTCGGCATGGAGCATTAATGACCAGTTGAATATCACTGGTTCTGGCGCTACTTACGGCGGTGCCATGCAGATTGGCTCACCTGTATATAATCTGATTGGCGGCATATCCACAATAAAGCCTACTCCCAAAGTCATCTCGACTGCTGCTGAATGGGATGCCGTAGCTAAGGTATATGATGATGCCAATTCTGCCAAGACCGGCGCTTTCCCCCAGTATATCAAGGCAACTGTCAAGGTAAAACTTGATGGCAACTATGTCAACTTCCTCGTTGACGGCGCTAATTATGGCGGTAGCCTTTATCAGGGTCTTGACACTCAGAAAGCGGCATTTGCCAATAAGGATGACGCTACTGTAACGGTTGAAGGCTGGGCTGTGTCACGTACATATAGCTCGAGCATGGGTAAGACTCTCTGTAATATTATCCCCGTTTACGTAGACGGCACCGCTGTAGTGCCTGTAGCACAGAAGGCTGTCGTAATCGAGTCGACAATGAGCCAGTTTGTACGTACTACTGCAAAGAACTGGGTGTTTGATCCTACAGTCTATGTAACTATGCAGACCGGTTCAAGCGGTAACTTCACCGACGAGATTTCCGGTAAGTTCTGGTACGGATGCGTAGAGTGGGTATGGCAGGAAAAGTGTGTTAAGGAGCTTGGGCTTAACCCCGACCTTTGGAACAACTGGGGTGAGGCCAATGTGTTTACCACCCATGGCTATGTATGGGGTAGAGGCAAGGCTACACAGGAAGGCTATTCGGGCGCATCTGCATGGTATGGCAACTACGACAGCCGTGTATCCACCCTTAAGCAGAACTTCACTGAGGAGCAGATGGATACCTACTTCCCCGGCCTGAACGACGAGCAGATTACCGAAACTCTCCAAAAGCATTTCGCAACCGAGGTTGCTCCAGGTGCTCTTGGAATGTGCTATCCTGATGCAAAGCCCGGTACCGGCGGTATCGATCAGGAATATGAGGTGACATTACTTCAGTACAATCCCAGCCGCCACAATGTCACACTCCGTTACAGAGTTGTCGCTCCCGGCAAGTTTGTATTCGTTGAGTGTGCCGACTGGAATCTTTCGGCTGAATAATCTTTAGAGATTATCACTTGATTAATATCAGGCGCTACGTCCGTTTCAGGGCGTAGCGCCTTGTGTTTAGAGTGCCATGAAACAGTTTGTTTTGTCTGATGCACATAAGAAAAGCGCCTTGTCTCCCGACAAGGCGCTTTTTGTAACATGTTGTAAAGTGTATACAGGGATGTGATTATGCGTAAATTTTAAAATCTCTTTACTTGATGTCAACAAAGATAATTTATAATTTTTACATATCCAATATTTTTAATGGATTTTTTCTAAAATAATGCAAATTTTATTCATATAAATGCATGTGAAATCAAAAATATGCAAATTAAATTTCATTTCCAGGTGAAACATTTTGCTATTTGGTTGTTGTATCCTTAGTACATCTATAAAATAAAGATTATGAAGAAACTTGTTTTCGGTGCGGCTGCTGTCGCAATGATGGTCGGTATGTATTCATGTGGCGGATCATCGACAAAGACTGTTGCTGATGGCGATGCCATCAAGGCTAAGATTGAGAATTGCAAGGATCCCGACAGTCTGAAAATCTATGTTCAGCAGGCAAAGGATCATGCCATGAATCTTATGGCAAAGGGCGACAGCACAGCTGCAGCTGCATATATCAAGGATATTGCTCCTGCCGTTCAGCAGAAGGATGCCTCGGTAGCGGCTGAAATAAATGCTATCGCCGAGCAGGCTAATTATACTACTGTGGTTGCTGTCGATTCGGCCAAGACCACTGTTGCCAATGCCGCCGACTCTGTGAAGAATGCCGCAGCATCGGCATACGATGCCGTAAAGGGCGCTGTATCCGAGAAAGCCGGCGAGGTGAAAGATGCCTCTGTCGACGCATATAATTCGGCAAAGGACGCCACTGCAAAGGCTGCTGACAATGCCAAGGAGAAGGCCGCCGAAGTGCTTCAGTCGGGAGCCGACAAACTCAAGAAATAACCTGTTCCTTCCACATAATTGTAGAACACCCTGAATCCGTGGAGTTTTCGTCCGCACCGGCGCTTGCACAGCGCGTGTAGCGGATGATGTGCCATGGTTTCAGGATGTCTTATTCCGGACATATTGTCCGGCTCTTCTATGAGATATATAAGTGATTATTTTCCTGAGAAAAGACTTTTGAAGCGGCGTTTGCGGCGCTGAAACCGTAAGTATTCCGCCTGTGCTTCTGCAGCCTCGTCGCATACCTGCTTCATATCTTCTTTGGCCGACATGGAGTAGAGTGCTGCCAGCCGTAGAGTCTGGGCTGTGTCAAGATTAATCGAGCGGAACATTGACATGAGTTTCTTGCGTGAGCGCACACCGAACTCCATTCGGTTGAGGTCGATATAATAGAAACGGTAGGCTCCGTTTTCGTCGCGGGTAAACAGTATGTTGCCCGGTGAGAAATCCTTATGCAGTACCCCTGCGCGATGGAGTCGCACGATATCGGCGGCAAAGGCTCTGAGAAGTGCGTCGCAGTCATGGTAGTGTTCCCAGTCGCGCATGTTTTCTCCCTCCAGATTTTCCGATATGTAATAGCTCTGGCGCAGGCGTCCGTCTTCTCTTATTTCTCCATAGGCAATGGGAGTCGGAGTGTGAAAGCCGAGTTCCTGAAGCCTTTTTGCGTTCATATATGAGCGCATTGCCTTGCTTTTGCGCAGGTGTGTATAGACAAGTGAGTTGATTATATTGGGCACCCTGAAGGCTTTTATCACAAGGTCTGTGCCGCCTACGTTGAGGCGGTATACGGTATTGCGCGCCTTATATATTACTGTGGCGTCCGCGGGAATGCCCTGGCGGATAATCTTCTCTATTTCCGATTTTATCTTGGTATAGCGTGCGCTTACGTGGATGTGGTAGGATGGCATTGTTGAAGGATTTTTTGAGGATACTTATCGTACTGACTGGTATATTGAATAGATATTTTGCAGGAAACGCGGATAGGAAAGTGAGCGCCTGAATGTCTCGGCTCCGGCGGCGGCGATGGCCTGTCGGGCGTCATCGTCGGTAAGGAGCGTGCGCAATGCGGCGGCAAGTGCTCCCGCATCAGATGGGGGTACAAGAATGGCGTCTTTTCCGGAAGTGAGATATTCGGGCTGGGCACCGTTGTCGGTGGTCACTACCGGCACTGCGCCGGCCATATAGTCGAGCACTGCGAGTCCGAATGGTTCACGCCATGTCGACGGCACGACTCCGATTGAGGCTGACGGTATGATGCTGTGTACGTCGGGGCGGAAGCCGAGCCATTCTATTCGGCTGTCTATCCCGAGGCGCCGCGACTGTTGCTTGAGCGGGCCGACATTTCGTGCACTCCCTTCGCCGGCTATACGAAGAATCCATGGCAGGTCGGTAAGGGTAGATAGTGCGTCAAACAGTACGTCGAGCCCCTTTTCCGGAGAGATACGTCCGTGGTGCATTATTACCGGTACGTCGGTTCTCGCTATATCTTCGGGAAGGCTTGTTGCCCGGGGCGATGCGATGCTGTTGTGCACCACATGTAGCTTCTCCCGGTCAATCGGCGGATTGCTGCTGAGGAATTCTTTTCGGGCAAGGTCGGATACGAATATCACTGCGTCGAGACGCGAGTAAAGGTCGCGGTACATTGACGATGTGCGTCCGGCTTTTACCAGATGGCGTGTAAGCACTATGCGTACTTTGCTGTTGCCGGAAAGGGCGCGTGCGCGAGTTGCCACAATCGCGTCCTTGAAATTGTGGACATGCACAATCACCTCGTCGCATTGGCGCAGCCGGGTTCCAAGTCTTACAGCCGATATAAAGTCGATGGCTCCGCGCAATGGCATCTTTGCTACCGGCGACAGTCCGCACCCGGTGAAGCGGTCGATGACGTCGCTTACCGGTCGTGTGATTATTTCTATATGATGTCCGTCGGCAACCATGGCCCGTGACAGGTCGAGCACATATTGCTCGCCGCCGCCCCAGGTGTTGTTGCTTACCAGATGGATTACGTGCATATATTTTTCTTTTTATGGTATTGTCTGTTTCTTGCCCCGGAATTATTGCCGGCAGTGTCGGTGGGGTAGGGTAGGGGAGTGCCCGTGATATATGATTGTAGCGTCATAAGTAAGTCCATTGCTGTCTTCGGCGCAACACTACAAAGATACAAATAATTTCGAGTTGAGAAATAAAAATCCTTACGTAGGATACGTGCCGTTTTTAAATATTAAAATCTCAGAGCGGTTAATTTGGGGTTAATGGGCTGAAATATAGGCGTATGACGTCGTTTTGGGCTGCGCGTTATTTTATGCGAAATAGAACGGTGAGTGTAAATTCATCTTCATAATAAGAAATAAATCTGAAAATGCTTGTAAATTTGTGAAGCAGTGGCCATGAAATGGCACAATGCATGATTGAACCGGAAATTTTTCTTGCGATGGTACTTAACTACATCTGGATTGCTTTTTTTCTTGTCGCCTTTGTTGTGGCTGTCGGCCGTACTCTGTTTTGCGGTGATTTTGGCATATGGAGTGATATCATGGGTGCATCATTTACTTCTGCCGCTACAGCATTTGAGATTGCGCTCGGATTGACCGGTGTGCTGTCGCTGTGGATGGGGCTGATGAAGATTGGAGAACGAGCCGGCGTGATACAGATGTTCGGTCGCGTCATTAGTCCGCTGTTCACACGGCTTTTTCCTGGCATCCCGCGGAATCATCCGGCCATGGGGTCAATATTCATGAATGTATCGGCCAATATGCTTGGGCTTGACAATGCTGCGACTCCGCTCGGCCTTAAAGCAATGCAGGAACTTCAGGAGCTTAATCCGGAAAAGGAACGTGCCACGGATGCAATGCTCATGTTTCTTGTGCTTAACGCTTCGGGGTTGTGCTTCATACCTATCGGTATTATGATGTATCGCGCACAGGCCGGTGCCTCCAATCCTACAGATGTGTTTCTGCCCATACTGCTGGCTACATTCATTTCTACGATGGTGGGTATAATCGCCATGTGTCTGAAACAGGGTATACGCCTGTGGGACAGGGTGTTGATATCGTGGCTTGGCGGACTGGCGGCAGCCGTGTCGACAATTGTATGGTTCTTCTCGACGCTTCCGAAGGAGGAGGTTGAACTTTATTCCGGATTCTTTGCTAATGTGCTGCTATTCAGTGTTATAGTATTCTTTATCATAAGTGGGTTACGAAAGCGTCTCAATATGTACGATGCTTTTATCGAAGGCGCTAAGGAGGGGTTCAAGACAGCTGTGATGATTATACCTTATCTGGTGGCTATCCTTGTTGCTATCGGTATGTTTCGCGCCTCAGGAGCCATGGACGTGCTTACTTCTGCAATGACATCATGTGCTGAGTTTCTGGGTATGGATGCCGACTGGATAGGTGCGTTGCCGACTGCATTGATGAAGCCGTTGAGCGGGAGTGGCAGCCGCGGAATGATGGTCGATCTGATGAGCACATATGGTGCCGATTCTTTTGTGGCCCGTGTGTCGGCGGCTATCCAGGGCAGTACCGACACTACATTCTATATCCTTGCCGTGTACTTTGGCAGTGTAGGAGTGGTAAAGACACGCTATGCCGTACCATATGCTCTGCTTGCCGACTTTACAGGTTCGGTGGCCGGAGTGATTGCGGCCTACGTGTTCTTTCATTGAATTCCGGTTAATATAATCAGCTGTAGTCGGAGTGAGGGATGTGGCGCTCCGACGCCCGGTAATGCTATTGCCAGTGTTGGGGATTTTTCCTATTTTTGCATGCTTACATCATGCTCTTAAAGCAATGGAAAAATTCATATGGACCTCTGAGCAGGTAGCTCTTCCCCAACTTGATTATAGCCTTGTCGAAGGCTGGATTTCTGACGTTGCAGCCTCGCATGACCGCATCCTCGGTCCGCTTGCCTATGTGTTCTGCAATGACGAACGCATACTTGAGGTAAACCGTCAGTTTCTTCAACATGATTACTATACCGACATTATCACATTTGATAATTCGCGCGGGCGTATGGTGAGCGGCGATATGTTTATCTCGCTTGATACTGTCCGGAGCAATGCCGAAGGGCTTGGTGTGGAATACGCTCAGGAACTTATGAGGGTGATAATACATGGTGTACTGCATCTGTGCGGTATCAATGACAAAGGGCCCGGGGAGCGTGAGGTGATGGAGGCGAATGAGAATGCCGCTCTTGATATGTGGCGTAAAATTAAATGCAATGAGATTTGACTATGATGTGATAGTGGTCGGGGCCGGACATGCCGGTTGCGAGGCGGCACATGCTGCGGCTGTGATAGGTGCGCGCACTCTGCTGATCACTATGGATATGAATAAAATTGCCCAGATGAGCTGCAACCCGGCCATTGGAGGTATCGCGAAAGGACAGATTGTACGTGAAATTGATGCGCTTGGCGGTATGACCGGCGTTGTGACCGACCGTACGGCCATACAGTTCCGTATGCTCAACCGTAGCAAAGGGCCTGCAATGTGGAGTCCGCGTGCGCAGAGCGACCGCATGCGCTTTTCTGCGGAATGGCGCAAGATTCTTGAGAATACTGACAATCTGTATATGTGGCAGGACAGTGTCGTTTCGCTCATAATCGAGGATGGGGCTGTAAAGGGTGTGCGTACTGCGCTGGGCGTCGAATTCAGCGCCGGGAGTGTTGTCATCACAGCTGGTACATTCCTTAACGGACTTATGCATGTGGGACGCGCACAGGTGGCCGGAGGACGCATAAGCGAGCCCCTGAGTCATGGTATTACCGAGCAGCTTGTTGAACTCGGATTTCGTGCCGACCGCATGAAGACGGGTACTCCTGTTCGTATCGATGCGCGTTCGGTGCATTTTGAACTGACCGTACCGCAGGGCGGCGACAATGACTTCCATAAGTTCAGCTATCTTCCGGAGGTGAAGCGCGAGTTGCGGCAGCGTGACTGCTACATTACTTATACCAATGCGACCACCCACGATATACTGCGTCGCGGTCTGCCTGACTCTCCGCTTTACAACGGACAGATAAAGAGTATCGGTCCGCGATACTGTCCCAGCATTGAGACTAAGATTGTCACATTTGCCGACAAGACCGAGCATCAGCTCTTTCTTGAACCGGAAGGGGAGGATACTCAGGAATTCTATCTGAATGGGTTCAGTTCGTCTCTTCCGCTCGATATTCAGGTAGAAGCTCTGCATTCTATTCCGGCGCTTGCCGATGTGCAGATATATCGTCCGGGATATGCCATTGAGTATGATTTCTTCGATCCTACGCAGTTGCGCCACACGCTGGAGACAAAGCTCGTGTCGGGCCTGTTCTTTGCAGGACAGGTGAACGGAACTACCGGTTATGAAGAGGCTGCCGGGCAGGGGCTGGTGGCCGGTATAAATGCGGCCAACCGTGTACTTGGACGCGAGCCGTTCACTCTTGCCCGTGATAACGCATATATCGGTGTGCTTATCGATGACCTTGTCACCAAAGGTGTAGATGAGCCGTACCGTATGTTTACGTCACGTGCGGAATATCGTATTCTTCTCCGTCAGGATGATGCCGACATGCGTCTGACTCCCCTTGGATATGCCGTTGGTCTGGCGTCGGAAGAGCGCTATGGCTTGATGATGTCAAAGCGCAGTCAGCGCGATATGCTGATAGATTTCGCGGCATCATATACCGTTCATCCGGCCGACATAAATCCGTACCTTGAGAGCATCGGTTCTTCTCCACTACGGCAGGGTATCCGTTTGCGCGATCTCATCACACGACCCGAACTCAATGTGTATATGCTTGCGAAGGTGCTCGCGCCACTCAGGGATAAAATCGAATCGGTCGATGAATGTCGTCGTGATGAGATAGTGGAGGCTGCGGAGATTCTGATAAAATATCAGGGATATATCGACCGCGAGCGGCTCACCGCCGACAAGATTAGACGTCTGGAGGATCTTCGACTGGGCGACCGGTTTGACTATTCGTCAATCAAGTCGATATCGACGGAAGCGCGTCAGAAACTTGATAAAATACGACCGGAGACTGTGGCCCAGGCTTCGCGCATCCCCGGTATCTCACCGGCCGATATTAATATCCTTTTGTTGATGCTCGGACGATGATTGTTTCACGTGGAACAGATATAAACAAATATAATACACTCTTTTAACTCAAAACACAAATGGAATACGTTCGCCAGAAAATACGTGATGTGTATGATTTCCCGAAGCCCGGAATCATATTTCGTGATCTTACTACAATGTTCAAGGATGCCCGTGCTATGCATATCGTAGGATGGGACCTCGCTCAACTTTATCGAGACAAAGGCGTTACTAAAGTAGTGGGCATTGAGTCGCGCGGCTTTATCGGAGGTGCAATCATGGCATATGAAATCGGCGCGGGTTTTGTCCCTGCCCGTAAGCCCGGCAAACTTCCCGCCGATACTGTGCGCGCCGACTTCGCCAAGGAATACGGTACTGACACTATCGAGATTCACCGCGATGCTATCACGCCGGATGATGTGGTGGTGATTCATGACGACCTTCTGGCTACCGGCGGCACAATGGCTGCTTGCTATGAGCTGGTGAAGTCGATGAATCCGAAGAAGGTCTATATAAACTTCATAGTCGAGCTGAGCGACCTCCACGGACGTGACAACCTCCCAAAGGATGCCGAGGTGACTTCGCTGATAGTGTACTGACACATCTGCGCTGCGGCTCTGCGCGACCGTAGCTTTAATGAAATATAGGTTTGGCAAAGCACAACAAATCTGAAGAACTGAAGGAGAAAATCTCAATCCTTCCCGATACTCCCGGCTGCTATCTGTATTATGATGCAGCCGGGACAGTGATATATGTGGGTAAGGCGAAAAATCTGAAAAGGAGAGTATCGTCATACTTCAACCGCACGCACGATAGTATACGCACCAATATGCTCGTGCGCAATATCGCCGATATGAAGTATATCGTGGTGCCTACCGAAGAGGATGCTCTTAACCTTGAGAATTCACTCATAAAAGAGTATAAGCCGCATTATAATGTACTTCTCAAGGATGACAAATCCTATCCGTGGATTGTGGTGACGAAAGAGCCTTATCCAAGGGTGTTTCTTACAAGGACGCGTCTGAAGGACGGCTCTAAATATTTCGGGCCATATACCAACACGGCAGTTGCCAAGGCTGTGCTCAATCTTATCCGTGAACTGTATCCTGTGCGCACATGCCGACATGCCATCACCCCTGCCTATATTGCAAAGGGAAAGGGTCGGCTGTGTCTGGAGTTTCATCTCAAGAACTGTATGGGATGCTGTACCGGTCGCATCGGAGAAGCTGAATATGGAGAGATGATTGACCATGTAAAGCAGATACTCCGCGGCGATACTCAGGAACTGCTCGATTATCTGCGCGGCGAGATGGAGCGGCTGAGCATGGAACTTCGTTTTGAGGAAGCACAGGTGATAAAGGAGAAGTATATGCTTATCGACCGTTATCAGTCGAAGAGTGTGATTGTAAGCCAGACGCTCGATGATATCGACGTGTTCGGAGTCGACGATGACACTGATCAGGTGTATATAAATTACATGCACGTGCGGCGAGGAGCTATCGTGAGGAGCATAACTCTGGAGTATAAGAGGCGTCTTGACGAGACTGTAGCCCAGTTGCTCGATTATGCGATTGCAGAGGTTGCCGCTCGTTTCGATATAAAGTATGATGAGATTGTAGTGCCGGAAACTCCTGAAACTCCGGTAGCGGGAGCTACATTTACCATACCGAAGCGTGGCGACAAGATGAAGCTGCTTGATGTATCGGCACGCAATGCCCGTCAGAATAAAATTGACGCTTTGAAGATGATGGAGAAGCATGCTCCGGAGAAACGTGTTGAGCGCACTCTTGAGCGCATGAAGATGGATTTCCGTCTGTCGGAACTGCCGAGGCATATAGAGTGTTTTGATAATTCAAATATACAAGGCACGAATCCTGTCGCTTCGTGTGTGGTGTTTCGCAATGCCAAACCGGCCAAGCGCGACTATCGTCATTTCAACATAAAGACCGTTGAGGGACCGGATGATTTCGCATCGATGAAGGAGGTGCTCACGCGCCGTTATACGCGGCTTATGGAGGAGGGCGAGGAGTTGCCTCAGCTTATCGTAGTAGATGGCGGAAAGGGGCAGTTGAGCGCGGCTGTGGAGGCTCTTGACGATATGGGACTGCGTGGCACAATCGCCGTGGTCGGTATCGCCAAAAGGCTTGAAGAGATTTATTTTCCCGGCGACAGTGTGCCGCTATATATTGACAAAAACAGCGAGTCTCTGCGTATAGTACAGCAACTTCGCGACGAAGCTCATAGGTTTGGCATCACCCATCATCGTAACCGTCGCAGCAAAGGTCAGATTATCAGTGAATTAGATGGCATAAAGGGCATAGGTGAAAAGACAAAAGAGGCTCTGCTACAGCGCTTTAAAAGTGTAAAGCGTCTGCGCGAGGCGTCAATCGAGTCTATTTCGGAAACCACAGGCCAGACGCGCGCCCGAATCATATACGAGGCGCTACACTCTGCCTCGCCCGAGCCCGGAGCGTGAGCCTGCGCTTTATGATAATTTTTGTCGAATCAGCTCTTATACACAAAACGCGGCAGCTCCCATACATCGGGAACTGCCGCGTTATTTTGCGCTCTATGGCTTCGGATTATCGTAAGATGGCTGTCACTACCTTGTCGGCATAAATGCCGCGCAGAAGGCTTCTGAGAGCGTTTCTACGCATTGCACCACTTTTGATTATTACGAGGAGTGTTGCGTTGTCGGCGTTGAATGAGTCTACATATGCGCTGATATGGGAACTGTCGGGCATAACGATGAAATTGTATGCTCCGCTCTTGAGCAGCGGCTGGAAGCGTGGCGATAGTATCGCGTCATTGTCTTCGAGGTGGTTTATTAGATTTACCTGGCGGCCGATGTGCTCAAGGCTTTCGGTGAGTTCTCCTACGATTGTGTTGCCATCGCTGTCGGCAAGATTGCATACATATACGGTTGTCTGCTCTGGAGAGGAAAGAATCTGGGTGCGAAGTCCGGTGATTGACGATGCGTCGTCGGATGATACCATGACGGCGCGAGACTCTATGTGCATCGAAGCCAAATCCGAAGTGTCTTCAACACGGTTGCGCCACAGTACAAGGAATATTGCAAGGAATGTGGGGAGTGCGAAGCTCAGGAATATCGCAACCAGAATCAGTATGATGTTCTTTATGTTGCTTACCTTTTCCGGGGTGTGGGGGGGATCGATGACAAATCCGAGAGTAGATGTCGATGAAACCTGAAGTGCGGCGTTCTCGCGTTTCTGGAGCAGGAACATATAGAGCTCATTTTTCATCGTGCGGTCGCGCATAAGATTAATGTATTCGCGCTCATAGGCGGGCATCTTATTGAGGCGCGACTGGGCTGTGCCCATCAGGCCCGACATCGCTTCGAGTTGCATGCGGCTTTCGGCGAGCATACCGTCGACATTTTTGAGAATGGATGTGCGCAGTTCATCAATCTGGTCGTTGAGAGCAACGAGCTGTGGATTCTCTCCCGTGGCCGAGCGCTCAAGATTCTTGCGGGCAAGAAGGAGCTCGTTGTACTTTGCAATCATCGGGTTGCCGAGACTCTCTACAACGGGTATGAGGCTGTTGGCCGACTCCGGATTCTCAAGGGTGGATTTTACTGTACGGTAATATTCCTGCTTGGTGCGTTCGACAGTTATGGCTTCGGTCTTGCCGACGGTGCTTTCGACGAGCATGCTGGCTTGTGCGTCCATGCCGATAAGGTTGTTTTCCGACTTGAATTTCTCAAGTTTTTCTTCCGATTCCGAGAGGTCGCTGAACAGGTCGGCTATGCGGGCGTCGTAGAATTCGAGTTCGCTCATTGCATTCTCCGCACGGCGCTCGATACGTCGGTTGTTGTATTGATTGATGTATTCGGCAAGCACCGTGTTGCAATATGTATCGCTGCCTCCAGAAAGTGTGATTTCGATTGCGTCGGCAAGTTTGTCGACAACGTCGGTGCTGGTATTTTTTTCCAATTTGAGAGCTGCAGTCTTCACGCCTGAGATTACAATGTCAATATCCATCTTCTTGCCGTCGAGTAGCGACATGTCGCCGGCGGTCAGTGTCACGGGACCGTAGGGGGTGTCGAGATTCACAGGTAGAGTGGCATCCTTCACCTCGTCGAAAGTAGTACGCCAGAAGAGGCGTCCCCTCATGGTTTTTGCATTGACATGCTGGTCCGGTGAAATTTCCACACGTATAAGAAATGGGAACGCCAGAGTATCAAGCACCGACTGGGGCATTGTGGCCTTTACCGGTGAATTGGGGAAAAGCAGGTGTTTCTTGAGTCCGTCGCGCTCGATGTATGTCGATGTAAGTCCGAGAGCCTTTACGGTGCGTACAGCTATGTCGTGAGAACGGATAAGGAATATCTCGTTGTCGACCGAAGATGACCCGAAGCCTCCGACCGAGAACATCTTCATCATTCCCATAAGTCCTCCTCCTTTGCTTGCGCCGGAGCCGGTGTCGGATGTGCTCTCCTCTATCAGCACCATGGCTGTTGACTCGCAATGTTTCAATGACCGCACTACATATATTGAGGCCAGTCCGACGATGCAGATGAATGCCAGGATATAAACCCACCGCAGACGTCGCATTTCGCGCCAGTAACGTCTTATGTCAAGGGTGTTGTCAGTAGCTTTTTCCATTATATTTTGATTCTTTTTTTATTGTCGGTTGTGAGAGTCGATGTTACATTTTCTATAGTTGCGTTATCGGAGACAGATTTGGACACTGAACATATCATGCCCAACAACATCATGGCTACTTGTCCGGAGGGCTGTACGAATGATGTTGATGCTACACACTCGATAAGCATTGCCGAGATAATCAGAGCTCCTATTGAGAATTGATTGATGTATAGTATCGGGTTTTTACGAATCATCATTCGTAAAAATCTATATGTATAAACCCAGAATGTGATGAAGAAAATTACTCCTATTATACCGAATTGCGCTAACGTCGGGTAGAATGCGTCACAGATGAAATCGGGCATGTCGGGAGACAGGCCATGTATATTATTGAGGCCATACTCATAATATAGCGACGAGTAGTTTTCGGCAGATGGGAATGAAGCAAAAGATGCCAATCCCGAACCAAATGGGAAATAATCGAATAATATCGTAAATCCATGGAGATACATTACCGGACGGGCGAAACTCTCCATAACATTTGGATCGAATGAATCAGAATTGCCGGTTATGAAGTAGAAACTGATTTTTTTCCAGGATACGGCTATGAACACTATGATAAGAGAAACAATCATAGCCAGATGTTTCATGTTTATCTGTTTTAATATACCGGGTCTGTAAAAAAACATGAAGAATATTCCAAGCACATAATATCCATAGAATTTTGAACGTGTGCACAGCAGCCCCCCAGTCATGATTAAAAGTATAATTATTTTATCGCGGTGGGCGACTTGGCCATTAGACTTTATGCAGCTAAACCAATAGCATAGAGCACATATATAAATAATAAGACCTGCGAATGCCTGATGTTCAAAAATCATGTTGGTGTTGCTTGGTCCAGTCAGCAGTATTCCGGTGGTGATTACAGCCACAAGCAATGCGCATGTTTGCAGAAGGCGCAAATCGACATTGCTCCATTTAGGTGATATTCCAAGGCATACCAAAAACGGCACGTATGGTTTTATCTCAATCAGCGCATCGGTCAGAACATAACGGGCAGTGTTGAAATGCACACCGGTAAGTGAATATATGATATACACAAGCGTTACGCCGAGCAATATCCATAACGGGATATAGCTTCTCCACTTATTATTAAGAATGCTGTCGGCGAGAGCTATGCCAAGCAGGAATACAGTTATACTTTCGTCGACCGGTTTCAAGAACTTATGGCTGACGAGCAGAAGCACAAGTGCTGATAGAAATAGCCATATGCATATCCGGTCGATTCGTATCATTTCTTGATTCGGGATAGTCTACTCTACTTTACAGTGAGTGCAATTACTAATGATGCTATTACAGACGCTGCGCTGACGATTGTTGATATTGTGGAGAGTTTGAAACTATTGTTCTGATTATATTTCGAGTTATCTTGTTTTATTTGGTTGGGTTCAACGTACACAATATCATTCTGTTGTAGATAGTAATATGGAGAGGTAAACAACGAGGTATCATGTAGATTTAATCTAAAATACCCCATAGTTCCATCCGGTTGTTCTCGCATAATTATCACATTGTCGCGCTTGCCGTATTCAGTCATGTCTCCACAAGCCGACAGGGCATCGATTATAGAGAATTTTTCGGTGGTTACGTTGACTGTCTGAGGTTCTTTCACCTCTCCTATTACTTTTACCTTGAAGTTTACCAGATAAACAAATACCAGAGGATTTCGGACAGTATTTTCTATCTGTGATTTCAGGTAATTCTTTAGTTCTTCGATTGTCATACCTTCAACATGTATTTCTCCTAATACAGGGAAGTCTATATCCCCATTTTTGTTGACGGTATATGTGAGATATTTAGGTGTGGTTGACGACGTTGTCATGATACTTCCAATGGAAGCCGATGTTATATCGGGAAGATCTTTTCCTGTAACCGGATTGGCCATTACAGTATTAAACTGAGTGGATGCCGAAGGAACCTCAGAACTTACTATAATCATTAGTTCGTCTTGAGACTTAATTTTAATTTGATAGTCTGCGGTCTGTATTGTCCCGAACTGAGAATCCTTTATGTTTTCAAAATATGCGAGATCCTTTTGCGTGGTACAGGCGCAAAATAAAATAGGGAATGCTAATATGGTAATGATATGACGAAGATACATATACTCGGGTTGATCTTAGAATTTAATATTGTTTATTGTAAACGTCAGTTTAGACAGCTTTATTGTCAATGTGTCTAATTGATGTGAATTTTTTAATCATATTGTTAACATCCGGAGTCTTGATATACTTATATTGAATTATTATGAAATATATTGCTGTAAATAAAGCACCGACAGCAAAATGTATATAGTTATTATTAATCAGATGTCCCATATACCATAGACATATGCCCATAGGAATATATATGATGACCTGTTTAATCAAGTCGTAGATGGGAAACTTTATTGGTAATAAATTTACCACAGTTTTCATGGATAGAATCAAGAGAGTAATCTCCGCTCCAATCCAGACAATGGCAGTGCCTACAGCTCCCAATGATTTTGCGAGAAGAATATTAAGTACAATAGTTATGATTGCCGAGATTGCTGCGTTTCTCATTAATATCTTATCTTTTTTATACGGCATCATTATCTGATCAATCAGTATCTTGTTGTATCCGGTTATAATAAGCAGGGGAAATATGAGGATCATGGGTATTATAGAACCGTTGAATTTAGGTCCACCTATTATAAAGATAATCTGAGGAGCAAGACATATGCCAGAGATTATGATTGGTATGGATAATGCAATAAGGGTATTCGTAGTTCGATGGATGAGGTTGATAAATTCGTCGATGTTTTTCTCTGAAAGAAGAGCCGACATGCGGGGAAGCGCTACACCGGTAAATGCATAGTAGAATGCAATAATCACGGCAAACATCTTTAATGCAGTAGTGTAATATCCTACTTCGGTCTCATTTGTGGCTATTCCCAAAAACATTACGTTGAAAGAGTTGTACATGTTTACACATAATGTGTATGATGTTATATACAAAAACGGTCGGATATGTGATTTCCACGACGAGTTATTAAAGATAAATTTTATTTTCTTACGGCCATATTCCCAGTTTGCTATAGCTCCGGCTACCAGAATTCCCACCAATAATATGTAATATTTCTCATAATCGGAGGGTTGTCGTACCCATACGAATACTCCAATTACGAAGATTAATTTTATTATCAGGGAGCGAATACTTATATACTTGAAATCTTCAAGTCCAAGGAAAAACCATTCGATAAGCAGGAACTTAAAAATTAGTTTTATAACACCGATGAATACCATTTCCGGATATTTTGAGAGTGCCGGGATGAAAATATATGCCGTACCTAAAGCCAGCAATGAAAGTATAGTAAATATCAGGTTTACAATAAACAGTCCGGAAAATGTACTGGAAAGTCTTTCAGGATTATTTTTTGCAGAGGCAATTTCTCGTACCCCAACAAACATCATGCCCATGGTCGACAGCATTATGAAATAATCAATTGTGCTGTCTACAAAATTTACAATCCCTACATTCTCCGGTCCCAATACTCGTGAGATATATGGAAATACGGCAAGTGCCATTAGGTAATTGCTTCCGGTGAGAATAAAATTGTATATGAAATTTGTTTTGAGTGAGGGCATCTATATTGTATAAGGTGTAAATAAACAAGCTCTAAATATTTCAGATTGGTAATATCGGTTATTAAACAAGCTCTAAGGCAGTATTTTTGTCAGTTCATTGATATATTTTTCTCTGTTCCAATAGCTATTGAAGGTATTTGTATGTGCCTTTTTTATTTCTTCCGGGATAATCTGAGTGGATTCAAAGCGCGTAATCTCTCGGATACATTCTTCTCTTGATTTAAAAGAGATGACATATGGGTTTTCTTTTGCTATTTTAGTCCTGTAATCTGATACAACATCAGAGTATACTGGTATTAACCCGCTTGACATATACGAATTTATTTTTGTTGGAGTCGCTACGTCGTTTATTATGCTGGGCTTTCTTACCATCAATCCATATTTGAACTCTGTCATTCTTTTCTGTAGCTCCTTGGGGGTCAGACTATCTACCTCTCCATTTAGATGATGGTATTCAAGTAATTTTCCGGCCTCTTTGGGATAATTTGTGAATATTGCCAGCTCGGCAGATGGTATAATGCTTTTAATCCGGCAAAAAATATCCATCAATCCGTTGATGTCTTCCCATGCGCCAAGGCTGCCTGCATATAGAAAACGGGGCTTTTCATATCGCGAAACAGTGAAGCATTCGCTCATTATGTCCATGTTGAAACATGGCATTATGAAGTAGTTGTGTCCGAAAGTGCAATTGTATGCTGTTGTATAATGGCGCATCATTGCTTCGGATACAAATATCGGCAGGGTTACTTTATTGAGACTTACTTTTTCGGAGAGAGTGTGTATCCATTTTTTAGCTTTTGATTGAAACGTTCCCTTAAATATAAGCTCTACTTCATATGGGGCAACTCCTTGATACCATACAATAGTCGTGCGAGGTTGCCTTATCAATGCAGTCATGTGGTCGATTGCTCGGATTGCCACGATATTGCTGTAGAGAGGGATATCTTTTATTTTTGCTGTATATATTACATTGTCACCCCTGCGTAACAATGCTTGTCTAATAGTATCTACATAGTATTCTGTAGCCGCACTAAGCCCCTCCGGCAGATAAAAATAATAACTTGGCATGTTGGAGTATGGGTTGTATTCAGGTTATGATTTGATAATCGGGATGGATTAAGAGCTTATTTAATAATTAAATATTGCACCGTAATATATTTGCAATACGAGAGCAGGCTTTTCCATCGCCATAAGGATTGACGGCTTTGCTCATTGTTTCGTAATAGTCGGAGTCGTCAAGCAGTTGCGATACTTCATTAAATATAGTATCTGTATCTGTGCCGACCAGTTTCACTGTTCCGGCCTCGACTGCTTCCGGCCGCTCGGTAGTGGTGCGCATTACAAGTACCGGTTTGCCAAGACCTGGAGCTTCTTCCTGTATGCCTCCACTATCAGTCAGTACGATGTCGCATGTATTCATAAGACTAACAAAACAGAGATAGTCTAATGGTTCTATGAAAAATACATTTGTCATTTGAGTCTGGTTCGGTGTGAAAAATATTTCATTAATAGGACGCCTTACATTTGGATTCAGATGCATTGGATAGATAAAATCTACATTAGGATATTTCTGTGCGAGTTTCTTGATTCCATTGCATATCCCGATGAACCCGTTTCCAAAATTTTCACGGCGATGTCCTGTGATAAGCACTTTTTTATTATTGCGCAATGGATTATATCCTTTGGCAATCAGTAGTTCTTCTATATGTTTGGCGATAGTGGAGTTATGTGCGATTTTATCACATACATAATGTATGGCATCAATCACAGTATTGCCTGTTATATAAATTATGTCAGCAGCGATGTTTTCTTTACGTAAATTCTCTTTGCTGAGTGGAGTTGGTGCAAAATGGAGGCTTGCAATTCTTCCGGTAATTTGTCGGTTAAGTTCTTCGGGCCATGGATTCATTAGGTCGCCTGTTCTTAGGCCTGCTTCAATATGCCCTACAGGTATCTGTTGATAAAATGCGGCTAATGCGGCAGCCGTTGATGTTGTGGTGTCTCCATGTACAAGTACTATATCAGGTTTACTTTCAGCAAGCACATCCTTCATTCCCAGTAATACCCTTGATGTGATATCATATAAATCCTGACCGCTTTTCATAATATTTAAATCATAATCAGGGGTTATGTCAAATATTTCAAGCACTTGATCGAGCATCTCTCGGTGCTGACCGGTAACGCAGACTTCTGTAATTAATTCAGAACTATATTTTTTAAGCTCGTTAACAAGGGGAGCCATTTTGATTGCTTCCGGTCGAGTGCCGAATACAAGTAAAATTTTTTTCATTTGATGTGATATGAGGATTATTATTCAATCACCATTTAGATATAAATAATAACGCTTATTCGATGCATAAAGTATATTTAATAGGCAGATATGTGATTCCGGTTGTCGAATAGAATGATTATTATTTCTGCAAGCCACTGATGATATTCGAAAGGTGACCGACAAAAGAGTCGGAGTTGCAATTATTTCTAAGATAGTTGCGCAGACTGTGTCCTGAGGAGGTTTTGCAACTGGTTGACCGACGTATAGTGTCGGCCCATTTTAGAGGGTTCTTACTGGCTACAAGTCTAGCATTGGATATTTTGTCGGTTATATATCCTCGGGTGGTCACTGTGTCGGATGTTACGATTGGTTTGTTCATTGCGGCGGCTTGAAACAGGACTATCAGGCCGGCCGGAGCTTCAGTGTCGAGAGGCAGGCATACGACTTCGGATGAGGCCATATCATGGAGGAATTCATCGACCGGAATGTCATGCCGGCAGGTTACATTTGGCGGGAGTGAGGCGCCGATTGCGTTCCACACCTCCCCCGGCATTATCAGTTTGAATCTCATTTCGGGCATTGCCTTGGCTATATCAGCCATCATCTGCCAGTCACGTCCGTTTTTGCCTCCGCAGAATACGGTGTCGGGCTCCACAGGAGTCGTGGCAGCGATATCGGCAAGGTCATCATATACATACAGGTCGGGGAGGTGATAGTAACTGAAGTCGCGTCGGAATTTGCGGTTAAGCCATTTGCCGTATTCCGGAGAGGTCACTGTCGCATGGAATCTTTTGGAGGAAAGGGCCCGCTTGTAAAGCCACGACGCAACTCTGTTTTTCAGAGTCGGCTTGTCTTTAAGAAGTATATTTATGGCAACGATATTGCGCTTGCGGCATGTGAGTATCGCAATCCACCAGCATATTACTGCCTGTATGTCAAGGTAGCATAGCAATATATCGTCATTAGTTGTAGCGTTTACCGCACGCCATGCGCCTTTTATCCACATCACGACCTTTAGGGATGCAGCGGGGGAATTGATTAGAATGCTCCCCTCCGGGCGCGGATAATATGTTTCGCCGGGCTGGTCGATGAGAAAATATTCCATAGTTGCGGCTATAATTGCTGGTATAAACTGTAAAAAGCCTGCGCCCGGTATATTTGTTGCCGGGCGGCAGGCTCAATGTGTTATCGGGTGGCGGCTCCGGTATCAGCCGATTTTGTCCACTTCGAGGTCGCCGTTGAGCACTTCGTGCCAGGGGAGACCCTGGGCGGCGATTATAGCCAGGAACGGATCGGGGTCAAACTCCTCTACGTTGTGTACGCCGGGCTTCTCCCACTTGCCGGTGAGGAACATCATGGCGCCGGCCATGGCGGGTACGCCGGTGGTGTAGCTGACGGCCTGCATGCCGGTCTCGCGGAAGGCTGCCTCATGGCTACAGTTGTTGTAGATATAATAGGTAAGGGGCTTGCCCTCCTTGTCCTTGCCCGATATGCGGCAGCCGATTGAGGTCTCGCCGTGATAGTTCTCGCCGAGATCCTGCGGATTGGGGAGCACGGCTTTCAGGAACTGCAGGGGTATTATCTTCGTGCCGTTGTATTCCACCTCGTCGATGCGGGCCATGCCGATGTTCTGTATTACGCGCAGGTGGGTCAGGTATTCCTGGCCGAAGGTCATCCAGAAGCGGGCGCGCTTGATGGTGGGGAAGTTAATCACCAGGCTCTCCAGCTCTTCGTGGTAGAGCAGGTAGGAGTCGCGTGCGCCGATGTTGGGGTAGGTGAGGGGTGCGTGGATTTCCAGCGGTTTGGTCACCTTCCACTCCCCGGCCTCGTAGTAGCGGCCGTTCTGAGTGATTTCGCGGATATTGATTTCCGGGTTGAAGTTGGTGGCGAATGCCTTGCCGTGGTCACCGGCATTGCAGTCGACTATGTCGAGATACTCCATCTCCGAGAAGTGGTGTTTGGCTGCATATGCTGTGAACACTCCTGATACACCCGGGTCGAATCCGCAGCCGAGTATGGCGGTCAGACCGGCCTTCTCAAAGCGCTCGCGGTAGGCCCACTGCCATGAATACTCGAAGTGGGCCACATCCTTGGGCTCGTAGTTGGCGGTGTCAAGATAATTGACGCCACACTTCAGACAAGCCTCCATGATGGCGAGATCCTGATAGGGAAGAGCTACGTTGATTACCAGACGGGGCTTGTGGCGCTCGAAAAGAGCCACGATATCGTCTACGTTATCGGCGTCCACACGGTCGGTGGTGATGTTGGGTGCGCCTATCTTTGCGGCCAGGGCGTCACATTTGCTCTTTGTGCGCGAGGCCAGCACGATTTCGGTGAATACGTCGGGGTTCTGTGCGCATTTGTAGGCTACGACAGTACCTACGCCTCCGCAGCCGATGATTATGACTTTTGACATGATTATGTGTTAATGAATTCTGGTTATTTCTTGTCCGACCGGGCCTGGGCCTTGAGCAGGTCGCGTATCTCGGTCAGAAGCTGTTCCTCTTTGGTCGGCTCGGCCGGAGTTGCTGCCGGAGCTTCTTCCTCGGCCTTGACGGTGGCTTTCTTGAGCTTGTTCATCCAGCGGATAGCCACGAATATACAGAAGGCGATGATGAGAAAATCCACAATCGACTGTACGAACACTCCCCAGGTGAGCACAACCTCCGGATTGATTACAGTGCCGTCGGCTGCGGTCTCCGCCGCCTTGAGCAGTATCTTGTGGTCCTTGAAGTTTACTCCGCCGGTGGCTATCCCGACAAGAGGCATGATTATATCGTTGACCAGCGATGTTACGATTTTGCCGAAAGCGCCGCCGATGATTACGCCGACTGCCATGTCGATGACATTGCCTTTCATGGCAAACTCCTTGAATTCGGTAAGAAATTTTCCCATAGGACTTCTAAAATATAAAGTTAGTGCAAAACTACGAAAATTAACGGAATAATGCACCCCGCGGTTCAAAAATCTTGTCACGATTTCCCCGATTGGAGGCATTAAGGAAATTTTTCTTTTATTTTAAAAATATAGATGTGGCGATTGAAAAATATTTATTACTTTTGCGGAGTGAAAGACATACGGCTATCCCGTACCTTTCCGAAAGGCAGAAAAAAATATCATAACCCAATAATTTATTGAATTACTATGACTAAAATCGGTATTAACGGCTTCGGCCGTATCGGACGTTTCGTGTTCCGTGCGTCTACAAAGCGTGACGACATCGAGGTAGTTGCTATCAACGACCTCCTCCCCGTTGACTACATGGCTTACATGCTCAAGTATGACACCATGCACGGCAAGTTCGACGGTACTGTTGACTACGACCTCGAAAAGAGCCTTCTTATCGTAAACGGCAAGGCTATCCGTGTTACCGCCTGCAAGAACCCCGCTGAAATCGCCTGGGGAGCTGTTGAGGCTGAATACGTTGTTGAGTCAACAGGTCTCTTCCTCACAAAGGAAAAGGCTCAGGCCCACATCGAAGCCGGTGCCAAGTATGTAGTTATGTCGGCTCCTTCAAAGGACGATACCCCCATGTTCGTATGCGGTGTAAACCTCGACAAGTATGTTAAGGGCACTCAGTTCGTTTCCAACGCTTCTTGCACAACCAACTGTCTCGCTCCTATCACCAAGGTGCTCCACGACAAGTTCGGCGTTAAGGAAGGCCTCATGACTACCGTTCACTCTACTACCGCTACTCAGAAGACCGTTGACGGTCCCTCTATGAAGGACTGGCGTGGTGGCCGTGCCGCTTCCGGCAACATCATCCCCTCTTCTACAGGTGCTGCCAAGGCTGTAGGTAAAGTAATCCCCGAACTCAACGGCAAGCTCACCGGTATGTCTATGCGTGTCCCCACCCTCGACGTATCTGTTGTTGACCTCACCGTTAACCTCGAAAAGCCCGCTACTTACGACGAAATCTGCGCTGCCATGAAGGAAGCCAGCGAAGGCGAGCTCAAGGGTATCCTCGGCTACACTGAGGACGCAGTCGTTTCAAGCGACTTCCTCGGCGACCCCCGCACTTCTATCTTCGACAAGGCTGCCGGTATCCAGCTCACTCCGACCTTCGTTAAGGTTATCTCCTGGTACGACAACGAGATCGGCTACTCCAACAAGGTGCTCGACCTCATCGCCCACATGAAGAAGGTAAACGGCTAATCAGCCCCATCTAATCATAAAGCATCAGCGCCCGCGGCCATCAGGCCTGCGGGCGCTTTTATTATCTATATGATACGCAGAGGTGGTAGTTGCATGGTAGGTACAGAGGGGTGTCCGTTATGGAATGATGTGATTTAAAGATAGTCATTGTTACAGTGGTGATACACCGGAATGCAACAGATATGACACAGGATTGAAATATATTGCCGGATTTTTTTTATTTAGGATTTATTATGTAACTTTGTGGGCAGAATAAACCAAGGATGTGTAGTTGATTGATTGTCAGAATGTTGATAATGCACACCGAAGTGTCTAAAGATTAATCTCACATATTTTATACATAATAAGTAAACCAATAGCGAAAATTAACAAAAAAGTTATGTTTCAACAGTTCTCTAAAAGGCTGATTTTCACTTTACTTGCCGGAACCGCGGCCTCTATGGCCTATGCAGGTACCGTGTCTGCGGACAATGCCAGGCAGCTCGCTGCCGATTTCTTTGCCGCAAGCGGTCAGGAAAATTTAGCCTCTGAAAGTGCATTAGAGCTTGTGTATACATGCGGCGACGCAGCAAAACCGCTCTACTACGTATTCAACGCACGCCAGGGTCAGGGATTCGTTATCGTCTCGGCCGACGACTGTACTACTCCCGTGCTTGGCTATTCTCTTGAAAACAACTACAATGTCGCCTCCGTGCCCCCCGCTATGAAATGGATGATGGGCGGCCTTGAGAATGAAATCAAGGCGGCATCCAAGCTCCAGAAACCAACCACCCAGGAGGTGCGCCGCAGCGTTATGCGCCGTGCCGCCCGAAGCAATGAGAAAATCCTTCTGAACACACCGGAATGGCGTCAGGAGGCCCCATTCAACAATATGATTCCGGGCCGACCGCTGGTAGGCTGTGTAGGCACAGCTATGGCCACAATCATGAAATATCACAACTATCCCCAGCGCGGTACCGGCAGCTACAACGGTGTCAACTTCGATGTGGCCTACGACTGGGACAACATGCGCATGGACAATTACCGCTATGGTTACTCAGAAACCGAGGCCAACGCCGTGGCTACGCTCGTATACCATGCTGCGGCAAGTATCGGCACTCAGTTCGGTTACTCCGGTTCAAGTGCATATGAGGTAAAGGTGCCTGCCGCCCTTATCAACTATTTCGGCTACGACCCCGGAGTGTCATTCAAGAAACGCTCTGAGGCCGCGACTCAAGCCGAGTTCGACCGTCTCGTCGAAAACGACATAAAGGCCGGTCGCCCCGTGCTCTATTGCGGACAGGATGTGACTGCCGGCCATGCATTCGTGGTCGACGGATATGATCCCCTGACCAGCATGATTCATGTCAACTGGGGATGGGGCGGAGCCGACGGCAACAACAACGGAGGATGGTATGCAAGCACCGCCCTCAATCCTACCGTCAGCCAGCAACACAGCTTCAACAACCTGACTACCATTATATATAATATCAAGCCCGGCAACGGCAACAACAGCTCATGGTCGCCAATTCATATCACTGCCGACGGACGCCAGGTGGGTATGGGTTCCGACCTCAAAGGTGATCTCGCCGTAGGCACTTCCTTTACCGTAAGAGTCGGCAACCTGAAGAATGTCAGCTACAACGACTTCAGCGGAAAGATTGCAGTCGCCCTCTTTGACGCCCAGGGCACATTCAAGTCGCTGCTCAGCGCCATTGATGGATTCTCTCTGTCGGGCATGGCTATTTATCCCTACGGATATGCCGACTTCAAATGCCAGCTTCCCGCAGGAGTGGCTGTTGCCGACGGCGACATGATACGTATGGCCACAAGCGCCGACAACGGCACTACTTGGCTCCCTGTAGCCGGCGAGCTTGTCACCACCAACGAGATTCCCGCCAAAGGCGCCGCTCCACAGTATTTCGCCATCACACGTCCATCGTCGATTACAGGTGCTACATTCACCGGCGAAAATTCGGTAATCCGCGGATGGAACTATCATTTTACCGTAGTGCCCGAATTCCCCGAGCGCGATATGGTGACTGTAAAAGCCAACGGATATGTGGTTTCGCCCGGTGCCAACCACACATACACCATCGGCAATGTGGTTTCCGACCAGGAGATTACAGTCTACGTCCAGAATGCAGCCGATGTAAAAGAGAAGCGTAGCCTCTGGGTTGAGGCCGGTTCGCTTGAATCGCTGCTCCCGGGCGGCGACGCCACTGCGCTGAAAGAACTCACTCTGTTCGGCACGATGGACTCCCGCGACTTTGCCTTCATCAAGGGCAACATGAAGAGCCTTACCCGACTCGACATTTCGTCGGTACGCATCCTTGCCAACGGCTCAGACCCCGCCAATGCAGTGCCCCGCGATGCTTTCCGCAATCTGTGGAAACTCAAGGAGGTTGTGCTCCCCAACAGTGTAAACCGTCTGTGCAACGGCGCATTCCGCTCCTGCGGCATCTCCAAGATGGTAATCCCTGCCGGCGTCAGGACCATTGACTACAATGTATTCAATGCTTCGTCGGGTCTTCTCGATATATGGGTGAGCAATTCGAATCCCGTCTATATCAACTGGTGTGTGCTCCATGCCACTCCTACCAGCCGCATGACTCTCCACTGTCCCAGCGAGGCTGCCGTCAACAACTACAAGGCCAAGGAATACTGGAAGGACATCGCCAATATCGTCGTTGACCCGATCGTGTCTACTTCCGACTGTTCGTTTGCCGTGATGGAAGACGATGACGTAAAATATGTGTGCGACATCAAGCCCGGCTCATACGAGAAAGGCAAGAAGATTGTATTCTCGGCCGAGCATATCGCCGACAACGACAACCGCATGGATGTCTATGCCAACTCTACTCTGCTCAAGCCCGACGCACAGGGCAACTATTCTACCGTGCTCAACGGCAACACCATCATACACTTCGATCTCGTAGAACCCACACCTGTCAGCACCTACGAATCGCCCTGGACCATCACCGACGACGGCGGTACTGTCGGTATGTTTACCGATGCCGTCAATGTGCTCCCCGGCGTGCCCTTCTCTATCCGTATCAACTCGTTCTCAGTTACCGACAATGCATTTTGGGCTGTGGTACTCACTACCGACGATGGTCGCATCAAAGAGTTCATTTCACCCATTGGCAACTGGTCGGCAGGCCCAGGCAAGGGTCTGAAGATGAATGTAAACTGCTGTGTCAACGACGCTACTGTGCGCGAAGGCAATCTCATCCGTCTGGCCACATCCTTCAACAAGAGGACTTGGGCTCTTGTCAACGGCAAGAACGATAATGTAATAGCTTCTCTACCCGCTCTCAACAACCAGACTCCCGTCTACAACTTTACATTTTCTGAGGGACTCGAGTCGAAGGCCAATATGTCGGGGGTCGTGTCGACCGCTGTCCATGGCCGCGACCTCACCTTCAAGATTACACCCAAGCAGGCATCGCATATGATTGATGCTGTTGTCAATGGTGATACCATCATAAAGGCTGGCAAGGCATTTACATATTCGTTCATTGCCAAGCAAGATATTGATTTCGATATAAATATATATCCTCCTGTTACATATACTGAGGCTACAATTGTACTTAAGGATGGCGAACATCTGTATTTATCTGGTGATGAAGGTATCGATAACTGGGGGGTTCTCAACCATCAGATGGCCGAGAAATATAAGAATATCAAGAAACTCAAGATTGTAGGAAAACTTGATTATTATGACTTTAATTTCTTCCGTGAGAATTATTGGATTGCTGCAAACATCCGCTATCTTGACCTCTCTGAGGCTACATTCGTGCGTGACCGCGACAAGGATGCAAAGAATGGTCTTGACAATGTTTTCCCGAGGAATGCTTTTAAAAATGACGCTCTCGGAGGATGCTATATCGAAGAGATTGTACTCCCCTCTTCTCTGACTCAGTTTGACGACCTTTGTTTCAACGGGTGCAGCCGACTCAGAGAAATCAGATTGCCCTCCAATCTTCGCAACTGGACTACAGGTCCCACTCCATATGTAGGAGCGGTGAAAAATCTGACCCGCGGTGGTCTTAATGATGATGTATTCAAAGGCTGTACATCGCTTGAGACTATATATCTGCCTTGCGTCCCCGGAGTGGGCGGTAAGGTTGGCCATTGGTATTATTCTAATTATCATGCACTGAAAACAGGCCTTCCCGACAATACAAAGGTGACTGTAGTGGTTCCAGCCGAGCATCTTACCGCATATAAGACTCCTCGTGTTGATGATGGAGACTTTGAGAATCAATGGTCTAACGGTTGGGAAGCAGGCGGATTCAATCTTGTAGGTGAATATCCCGTGTATGCTCTCGATTTCGATCCCTCGCGGTGCTTTATCGCAGAAGCCGGTGTCGATGTGTCCAAAATCGCATCTTTCCTTAAAGACAATGTCAAGCTCGAGCAGATGGATTGCAAGCTCTATGTAGCGACCGGAAGCAATGAGAGTGCAAATCGTCCTGAAGGTGTTGATGCTTACGATGCATCACGGAAGTACAAGGTTTACGACAACGGCAAGCTGCTCGACGCCGACAAGATCGGTGCCGACGGATCGATAAGCATTACCTATTACAACCCCAACAAGCATGCCGACAAGAGCGGCAACCACGCTGTCGAGGTTGCATACCTCTACGATGTAACATTCAACTGTGCTTCTGCCAACCTCCTGGTTGCCGTCGACAATATCCGTAACAATGAAGAGAGTGCCGGCGATGAGGCTACGGAGTTTGAGACATTCAACTACTACAACGCTCTCGCTCCTGTACTCGAAAACGTAAAAGAGAACAGCTCCGTACGCTTCAAGGTTTCTCTTACCGAGAATAATCCCAAGATTGCTATTTCAGTCAAGAATGGCGAGAATGTGGTTTCTCCCGACGAGGAAGGCTACTATACCGTAGATGTCACTGACAGCAATGTGGCTGTAAGCATCTCGGCAGTGCCTGTCAACGGCGCTACACTTACCTCTGCCGATATCGATGCAATCACTCCTGCCGATGCAGTCGATGTAACCTCTATAGCTCTTGCCGGTGATATCGAGGCCGACAAGGTGAAGGATGTTATCGACCAGCTGCCCTCTATCCAGGAACTTGACCTCTCTGAGCTCACCACCGCTCTCCCCGCCGAGGCTATGGCCGGCAAAGAGACTCTCGTTACGGTATCGCTCCCTGCAGCCGACCATATCGAGGACGGTACATTCAGCGGCTGTACCAACCTTACCGGTGTCGAGGTACCCTCATGCGTTTCATCTATAGGTGCCAATGCATTCAGCGGATGTAGCTCGCTCCAGACAATCAACTTTACCGATGTCAAGTCGATAGGCGCGAATGCCTTCAACGGCTGTACCGGTCTTACAAGCGTGATTTTCACAGCTCCCGGTTCCGAGACTACCGTGGCCCGTGTGCGTAGCGTATCGCGCAGTGCGCGTGCCGAGGGATATTCTGCCGATGCGTTTGCCGGCATCAACCCCAACTGTATCGTATACCTCGATGAGAATGTGGCCGTGCCCGACGCCCCTGCCAACTATGTACGTGTCCGCAAGGATGACACCGTCGAAGGTGGCCGCGTATACGAGGCTCTCGGAAGCATCTCTATCGATCCGATGTACGACTTCCGCGCTCTCAACACATTCAATGTGACCGAGGGTAATACCATCAGCATGGAAATGCCTCTCGATGTATCCTATGGAGCAAGCAACTGGAACTCGTTCGTGATTCCGTTCGTTCCCGCCAAGGTTACCAACGTGGCCGGCGATGAGATTTCCGCCTATACCGGCAGCGACGACGAGGTAGGTGCCAACGGTTCTTATATGGTTGCCTCGCTCTCTGATGAGACAGCCGAAGGACTCAGCCTCATGGCGGGTATTCAGGCCAATGTACCCTACGTGGCCGGTCTGTGTGCCGAAACCGAGCCAGGTGTGGTACGCTTCGAGTCTGGTGCCTGCGAAGTGGCCAATACTCCCGATAATATCAGCGTAAACGGAGCACACTACACTCTGTCGGCTACATTTGCCAAGAGCGAACTCCCCACGGCTACCACCTATATGCTTACCGACGACGGCTCTGCTTTCGCCACCTCGGACGATTATGCAGAGACCGTGACTGCCGCTCCCTTCTCGGTATATGCAGTGGCTCCTTCGGGCGACCGCTTTGACATCAATATCGAGGAAGCTCCGGGCGTTCCTACCGGCATCGACGGCGTGTATGCCGAGAGTGGTCTGCGTATAGCCGCTGAAAATGGCGTCCTCGTCATCTACTCCGACACCGAGGGTCTCAGCATCGACCTGTATAGTGTCAACGGTATGCGCCTCAGAGAGATTCGCCTCTCCGCAGGTCGCAACGAGGTAAGTGGTCTGCTCCAGGGCGTATACGTAATCTCCGGACAGAAGGTTGTGCTGTAACCCCGCAGACGATAAACACACACTTTATATAGCAATAGTATCGAGGCCCCGCCATGAAGCGGGGCCTCGATCTGTTTATGCGCTTATGTTGGGGTAGCTTGTCGGGATTATTTGGTGAGGGTGATTATGTAGGCCGAGTCGTCGTCGCGGGTGTATGACACGGTCATGCCGGCCTTTGTTAGGCGCGATGCCAGTTCCTCGGCGGAGTCAAGGAAATGGGGCTCTCCCTTTTTACCCATATCGGCGTGAAGCGAGTTTATCTCCTCTTTGGAGCAGGGAAATCCTATCACAAGATGTCCGCCCGGCATCAGATGGTCATCATACATGCGTTTTACGGTGGCTACAGGGTCGTCAAACGACGGCAGCATACAGAACACCACAATCGCGTCGTAGGCGCCGAATATGGCATCGTGTTCCACATCACCGAGTATGAATCGGGCCTTGGCGCTACTGCCGTAGGCCGCGGCAGCCTGTTCGAGCAGCCCGCATGACAGGTCGTAGGCATCGACCCATCCTGAGCCTGTGAGCCTTTTGAATAGGTATGGAAGCAACTGTCCGGTACCGGCTGTGGCATCGAGCACTATGTTGTCGGGTTTTAGTTCGAGTCGGGCTACAATCAGAC
>Ga0137306_100407_pt1 | contig 62755 bp, 58 predicted proteins | sample Inofroosms_March_FD_97187 | JGI IMG/M metagenome (GOLD analysis project Ga0137306, IMG submission 97187) | Mouse cecal microbial communities from Vienna, Austria - N-Acetylneuraminic and N-Acetylglucosamine D2O microcosms_March | ecosystem: Host-associated > Mammals > Digestive system > Large... | reverse complement strand
CGGTCATGGGATATATTCCACACCATACAGCGCCCAGACCTATTGAATGCGCGGCAAGAAGAAGATTTTCCATTGCCGCAGATGTGTCTTCAATCCAGTAATCGCGTCCCTCTTCAGGAAAAGTGGCTTCAAGATCACCGCATACCACAATGCCAAGCGGTGCCTGCGAAGCCATTTTCATTGATCCGAAATTGGCACCGATGCTGTCAAGAGTGGCTCGGTTCTCGACAACCACAAAACGCCAGGGCTGTTTGTTGCCTGCCGAAGGAGCCGCCATCGCCGCCCTGAGCATTGTCTCGATGTTTTCCTTGCTTATTGAATCAGCAGTGTAAGCACGGATGCTTGTGCGTGTCATGATGTTGTCTAACGCCGCGTTGCTTTCAGTGTTTTCTGTCTGTTTCGAAGAGCAGGATGCCAGAACTGAAGCCGCTATTGCGAGAGAAAAGAGTGTCTGTTTCTTGAATTTCATGTTAAAAGAGTATTATAAAAGTATTATAGAAGCATTAACGTAATTCGTTATGACATATATTCGTATTACTTATAAATGTTTACAATGTAACTATCTGTGTCTGAATGCGCCACCTTCGCATCCAATCCGTTGAGACGGAATGTGCGGGCAAGTTCATCGGCTGATGGAAGAATGTCGCTTTCGGAATGTTTCTCCCTGTGCACATTGTTGATGAACTCAGGTCCGGAGGGGAAAGCGATGGAAATCAGACCTCCTTTTTTTAACGACACTTTATGAAGCCATCGTAACGTCTCGACAGGTTCATGAAGATGCGGATATACGCAATACAAAATAATCCGGTCATATTCACCCGGTATGTTGTCCTGTTCAAGATCCATTTCGAGAAATTCGGGAGTCGGAGTGAGTCCAGAGAATTTTTCTTTGGCACGGCTTAACATGCCGGCAGAATAGTCAACAGCAGTTATATGCCCGGCTGTCCCTATTTTTTCAGCGATATAGGGGAGAAGCACTCCTGTGCCAGTGCCGAGATCAAGCACGCTTTGTCCCGGCTTGAGATTCATGAAGCCGAGCACGAATCTCACTTTGTCGGGGGTTGAAAGCACTTCGTTGTCATCCCACGTCGGTGCGAGGTGATCAAAAAATTCCTTTTCGTCCATAATATGGTGCCGTGGAGGAGGTGTTTGTGAATAATACAGTTTTTTAAACAACTTTTTACATATAACGCCTGAAAAACGCTTTTTGTTATTTAGCGCGCATTCCTTAAAATTGTTAATAAATCCTTAAAACAGATATTGACTCAATGCGAGTTTTTTAGTAATTTTGTGCTTTAAATTTTAAGTTTCTACATCATGGGAGGATTTTTCGGAGTAGCAGGCAAAGTTCCTTGCCGAACCGATCTTTTCTATGGAGTTGACTACAACTCCCATCTTGGCACACGTCGTGCGGGTATGGCTACCTACGACGAAGCCGGGAAGCGCTTCTGCCGCTCTATTCACAGTCTTGAACGCACCTATTTCCGTACAAAATTTGAATCGGAACTGGATAAATTCCAGGGAAATGCGGGCGTGGGCATTATCAGTGACAATGATCCGCAGCCGATTATCATCAATTCACATCTCGGGAAATTTGCGATCGTCACCGTCGCTTACATTACAAATCTTGACGATCTTGAGAAAGAATTGCTTGATGCCGGCGTGCATTTCGGAGAATTGAGTTCCGGAAGGACAAACCAGACAGAACTCGTGGCTCTTCTGATCAATCAGGGGAAGGATTTTACAGAGGGAATCCGCAATGTCTATGCCAAAGTCAAAGGTTCGTGCTCCATGCTGATTCTGACAGAAAACGGTATCATTGCAGCCCGCGACAAACTTGGCAGAACTCCGGTGATTCTTGGTGAAAAGGAGGGTGCCTATGCCGTTACTTCCGAAACCACGGCATTCCCGAATCTCGGTTATAAGATTCTGCGAGATCTCGGTCCGGGAGAGATTGTGGAATTTACAGCAGACGGAATCAGGCAACTTAGTGCACCTCTCGAAGAGATGCAGATTTGCAGCTTTTTATGGGTGTATTATGGATTCCCCACCTCATGCTATGAAGGAATAAACGTCGAGGAAACCCGTTTCGCATCGGGTGAGGCTATGGGCAAGACCGATCCGACAGATGTAGATTGTGCATGCGGTATTCCTGATTCCGGTGTCGGAATGGCATTGGGTTATGCTTCAGGTCACGGGATACCTTATAGGCGCTGCATTTCGAAATACACGCCTACCTGGCCGCGGTCTTTCACACCTGCCAATCAGTCTATGCGAGATCTGGTCGCAAAAATGAAGCTTGTGCCCAACCATGCCATGCTTGAGGGCAAACGAGCGCTTTTCTGCGATGATTCCATCGTGAGGGGTACCCAGCTTAATGACAACGTGGCAGAGTTGTATGCCAATGGAGCGAAAGAGGTGCACATGCGCATCGCTTGTCCGCCGTTGATTTATGGTTGCCGCTATCTCGGCTTTACATCTTCCAAGTCTGACATGGAGCTCCTTACTCGCCGCATTATAAAAGAACTCGAAGGTGATCCCGAAAAGAATCTTGATTTATATGCCAAGACCGGATCTCCTCAATATGAGGCACTCGTTGAGAAAATACGACAGAGATTCGGTTTGACCTCATTGAAGTTCAATCCCTTAGAAACATTGGTGGAAAGTATCGGTTTGCCGAAGTGCCGTCTGTGCACCCACTGTTTCGATGGCTCAAGTCATTTCTGATATTTCCCCTTAACAGGAACTGAGGGCAGTCACGCAACAAGCATGACTGCCTTTTTGTTATTTTTGTGAGCAAGTGTTCAAATCTAATGAAATATGCTAATTATGAAAAGAATTGTAATCATGGGTGCTTCTTCCGGAATCGGACTCAGGGTTGCCGAGGCGTTTGCGTCAAGAGGTGTGAAAGTAGGCATGGCTGCGCGTCATACGGAATCGATGCGCGAACTTAAGAAACAATATCCGGATATGATAGAATATGAATCTATCGATGTCACACATACCAATGCTCCGGAACTCCTTGGAAAACTGATCGAGAAACTCGGAGGAATGGACATTTACTTCCATGTGGCGGGAATAGGATATGAGAATCTTGAGCTTGACCCTCAGCGCGAAGTGAATATAATAGCAACGAATCTTGGAGGATTCGCAAGAATGTTAAGCACAGCATACCGTTATTTCCGGGACAACGGCATATCGGGTCGTATCGCGGCAGTGACAAGCGTTGCCGGGACAAACGGCATCGGCAGACTGTCTGCTTATTCTTCATCAAAGAAAGGGGCGCAGGCATACATGGTGGCTCTTGAGCAGCTTGCAAATGAAGAGGGCACCAAGGTGTCATTCACAGATATCAGACCCGGATGGATACGCACTCCGTTGCTTAGACCGGGACTGAAATATCCGATGGAGATGGATCTCGATTATGCAGTGCCGCAGATCATAAAGGCTATCGTGCGACATCCGAGAGTGGCGGTTGTAGACTGGCGATGGAATATAGTAGTCGGTCTTTGGCGACTCGTACCGAACATGGTGTGGACAAAAGTAAGGATGAAAATCTCGACTCCAGACATCCCGTTGCCACGACCGTCTTCGCATCCCTTTGTCTCTACGGATTCAGAGCGAGAGGAATCGCGGCATAAAGACAATATTGTCTGACATGCTGCAGGCGTTCAGCAGAGTTCAAAGTGGAGTTCAAATCCGGCGTTTTTTGTTTTTAACATCATTTCTTCGTATATTTGCGGTCGGGCAAAGATTGCCCGGCATATAATAGATGGAAGAAATAAGAAAATACAATATCGCGGTTGCGGGGACCGGCTATGTCGGTCTCAGCATCGCCACGCTTCTCGCTCAGCACAACCGGGTAACAGCTGTGGATGTGATTGAGGAGAAGGTGGATAAGATAAACAAGCGCATCGCGCCTATTCAGGATGATTATATCGACAGATTCTTTGCCGAAAAAGACCTTGATCTCAGAGCCACACTTGACGGAGCTGCCGCATATCGCAATGCCGAGTTTGTGGTCATCGCTGCGCCGACCAATTATGATCCTCACACCAATTGCTTTGACACGCATCACATAGAGGATGTTATCGACCTTGTGTCAAGTGTGAATCCTGACGCTGTGATGGTGATCAAATCAACAATTCCTGTAGGATATTGCAGGTCGCTGTATGCAAGATATGCGGCAAAAGGTGTTAAGAGACTGAATCTGCTGTTCTTCCCGGAATTTCTAAGGGAGTCAAAGGCACTATATGATAATCTTTATCCGTCGCGGATTGTGGCTGGTGTTCCTAAACTGATTGGAGACAGCCGTTTCGCGGAAGAAAACGCCGCAATCGAGGCAATTGCGGATTTACCATATCTGGAGAAGAGCGCTAAAGTTTTTGCCTCTCTTTTGCAGCAGGGAGCCTTGAAGCCGGATATAGATGTGCTGTATATGGGACTTAAAGAGGCTGAAGCCGTCAAACTGTTTGCCAATACCTATCTTGCTTTGCGGGTAAGCTACTTCAACGAGCTTGATACGTATGCAGAGGTAAAGGGTCTTGATTCCCAGTCGATAATCAAAGGTGTCGGACTTGATCCGCGTATCGGCACGCACTATAATAATCCATCGTTCGGATATGGCGGTTATTGTCTGCCCAAAGATACGAAGCAGCTGCTTGCCAATTACGCGGAAGTGCCTCAGAACATGATGACAGCCATAGTGGAGAGTAACCGTACAAGGAAGGATTTTATCGCAGACCAGGTGTTGCGCATGGCGGGATATTATGATTATACCACTTCCAACATATATGGCACTGCTTCGGAAGTGCCGTGTGTGATAGGAGTGTATCGTCTGACGATGAAATCAAATTCAGATAATTTCCGCCAGTCATCTATCCAGGGTGTGATGAAGCGTATAAAGGCAAAAGGGGCTACGGTCGTGATATATGAACCCTCGCTTGAAGACGGTTCGACATTCTTCGGAAGTCTTGTGGTGAATGATCTCGCCAGATTCAAAGAAATGTCAAGATCTATTCTTGCCAACAGGTATGATCCGTGTCTGGATGACGTGGCTGAAAAAGTCTATACGCGCGATATCTTCCGAAGAGACTGAATGCAAATATGTTTCAATGAAATAGAAAAGAGGATGTGTCATAATAGCCCGTCTGGGTCGTTGGCTGAATGACTCGGACCATTCTGACAGCATCCTCGCCATCCGGCTAAAATAAGGGCGGTGTGTCAAAATTGATAAATTTTGACACACCGCCTTGTTTGTTGATAGTCGCAACACTCCAAGCGAAGGGCAGTGTCGGTTCTCCGCCTGTTGTGTGTTTACGGGAAATGTCATATCCGGATTTCATGGCTGAGTCTGCGGAGCTTTGCAGACAACGCGATTCTGTAGCACCCGAAAGTAATGAATGAAATGCCGATATATAACCAGACCGCGACTCCGCCCACTACCGGCCCCGCAAGGAAAATCACCGCGAATGCGAGAGTCACAAGGAGCAAGGCGAGTAACCATCCGGTCATGCCTGACGAATAGGTATACAGCATGCAGGATTCACAGATAGCATTGATAGTGACGAAGATAAGATATACGCCTACGGTATAGATGAAAGTTACGATCAGCATTGATTCAGGCAGCGTAAGAAGCCATATGCCAGTAATTATCTCTATCAGTCCGAGAGCTAACGGCCATCCCCATCCGGGCATTATGCGTGTGTTGGCAATTGCAAATGCCAGATTCACAATACCGGCGGCTATCACTACACCGGCGAAAACATATGCCAGAACAGGCAGTGATGAATCCGGACTGCACAGACACCAGATTCCGATTGCAATTGAGAGTAGCCCTGTAATCAGCGGCATCCACCAGTATCGGGTGATTCCTCCCTTAAATGTGAAATTTTCCATATGTTTAATTATTTTGTATAGGTTGTAGTATTTATTAAAAAGCTACTTGATTTCTTGATATGGCGTCAAACAGACTTGTGACGGATTGGAGATGATGGCTCTTTCTTAGGCGAAGAAAGTATGTATTGTTTGTAATAGGCAATGAGGATGGCTGTGAGAGGAAGAGCTATTATCATACCGATTATACCAAGCAAGGTGCCCCAGATAGAAAGCGAAAGGAGAATTATCGCAGGATTCAGACCAAGAGTCTTTCCCATGATCTTCGGTGTCAGGAGATAGTCACAGATGCATTGGCTTATCACATAAACCAATGCGCATTTGCCAAGTTCAGACCAGAATTCACAGGTACCTGTCATGGAATTTATATAACACAGAATTATCACGGGTATCAGTGTCACATATTGAAAATATGGAATCATATAGAGTAAACCTACTGTGATTCCCATCACTATCGAGAGAGGAAGACCGACAATGGAGAATCCGATGCAATAGAACACTGCGGCACAACACGCAATCACAGCCTGACTGCGGAAATAACGATCCATGTTGTCTTTTATGTCGTCAAGCACCAGATACGTTTTTTCGCGGTATTTCGGTGGCACCAGCAGACGGAATCCCTGCATGATTCGTTTGTAATCAAGCAAAATAAAAATCACGTAAATAAATGTGAGGAGCCATTCTATCGTGTGCATCAGGAAGTCAACCGTGGCGGCAAGAACAGTTGTGCTTTTGTTCAAGACCGCCTCCATCCGGCTTCCGCTAAGGTATTTCGAGATATTCTCATGGCTGAAATAACGAGAAAAATATTCATGTATCTCCGGCGGTATGAAAGAGGAATGATGTCTCGGTGATGTTTTCATCATAGCTTCAAGCTGAGTTATTTCGTCTATTGCAGAAGGGATAAAAAAATAGGCGAGTATCCCGAATATCAGTGCCGCTTCCAGAAGAGTGAGAAAGACAGGAATCGAACGGTGTCTCAGCTTCAGATGCTTTTGCTGGAACTCCACGACAGGTTCCAGGAGGTAGGATATGATGCATGCGACGCAGAAGGGTAGCAGCACATTGCTCAGTATGCCGATAAGCCACACTGCCACTGCGATAATGGCAAGAGTCGCTATTACCCGTATTACCCGGTCGAACGTTATGGCGCGTTTGCTGTCAGACATAATTTTTTGTTGTAAAGTTTACCTATAGAATAACTTGGGACATGAAAAAGTTCGAATAGCCGCTTTAATGAACCATCCGGTGATAACCGGTGTTTTAGAAATGAAACTTAATTATAAAAAACACATCATTATGAGTCACGAACAAGAACATGCTCATTGCCATTATGGCGTGAAACTGGGATTTAAGATTGCAAAACTTGTACTTTCAGCGGCTACTGTGGCTGTAGGAGTATTCATGGTTCAGGAAATACATAAGGTGCATCGCGCCATAGAAAAGCACGAACACCGCAAACTCCTCTGACCTCTAATCGAAGCAATCATGATAAAGCGGGTTGGAATCCACTGATTCCGACCCGCTTTGCTGTTACATATGGCGAGATTTTTTCAAGAGGATTAAATCCGACAGTGGGTATAGGTGTGAACAGGCTGAGTCTTTGTTTCGTTAATCATATAAGAGCTTGTTTAATAATAAACCAAACGGATTTATTAGAATGAATGAAATTGAAATAAAAGAGGGGATGATGAGACTATGGAAAGAGACATTCCATGATTCCGAAGAATATGTGAGACTCGTTTTTGATGCCTTTTTCAATATTGAGATGGTGGAGTATGAAGAGATAGACGGGAATATCGTGGCGGCTTTGCTTGCTGTGCCTTATTATTTCGGCAACAGTAGCCATCAATTGAAAGGTCTTTATTTATGCGGGCTTTCAACTGACCCCGCCTATAGGAAACACGGTATAATGGGAGGTCTGATTGAACGGCTGGCATCAAGGATGAAAAACTCCGGTCATTCATTCATGTTTCTAATTCCGGCTGATGAAGAATTGCAGCGTTATTACCGTGACCGCAGATTTGTCAACGCTTTTTATAGAAGTGTGGAGCGTTTTACATCTTCACATGATTTCGCGCTTGAGAACCTCCATGTGCTAAATAAGGAAGACAGCAGGATAAAGAATATCAAACAGAGGTATTGCGAACGACTTATTTGCCGCAGAATATCCTCTGACGAAGAGCTTCCCCTTTCCGAGGCGAGGTTGCTCACGGACTATATCCAGAAGCGAGAAAACTACAGACCAGATTCCTGCCGGCATCTTGGAATCCTTCATACCACATGTGAGCTTATGACAGCCATTAAAGAGTGTTTTGTTTCCGGAGGGCGTATATATTATTGTATCAATTCTGATGATAAGGTTACCGGGGTAGGATTTGTCTATGCCGGGAATGATGAAGTGACAGTGTATTGTCTTCATGTGAGTGACAGGTGCTCCTATTACCGGCTTCTTGGAGAAATAAAAAACGACTACCCGGATCTTGGTCTGAAACTCTATAGCTACCCTATAAGAAATATAATTGGAATAGACAACAAATATTCACCTGCCAGAAATTATGAAGTATACGGCATGGCTCGGATTTTAAATCTTTACGAGATTTTAAAATTTCAGGCAGAGGAGAGGCACGATTTAAAATATTCGATTCTCGTGAAAAATGAAGAAAACAACATTTTGACAAGATTTGTAGCAGAAAACGGGTCTCTGGTGTCAAGTCAACTGAAAACGGATACAGTTTCCCAAAATCAAATTCTGGAAGCGATGGATGATAGGGAAGTGGCATCGATATTGTTTCGCCGTCCGGATTCAGATCATATAGTCGAAGAGGTATTGGAAATTCCTCCGTTAGGCGGAAGTATAAACCTTATGCTTGATTGACGATCTATTGTAGAATAATGAAATGATGATTAAATTTACAATGCGATCTCTTCAACTCTTAAAAACATCTAATAAAATCCTCTCAGTAAACCTCACATTTAAATTTAAACAGTTTTTGAGAGGAAATAGACAAAAACAGAATAAAAAGATATAAAGCAATTCCGGATTACAATCCGGAATTGCTTTTTGTAAATAAGGATAAAGTGTTATATGTTAACATTTTATCCTTATTTTATTGTGTAAATAAGGCTTTGAGAATTGAATATTCCATAATTTGCGGATGAGAATACGAGTTTTTAGTACTCTCGAAGGAAAAGTTGTCAGAAAAAATAAGGGGCTCATGAAAGCTGGGCAGTGCGTTGATTTAATGCATTTGCAAATTGGCCAAAATGGAACATTTAACAAATAAGTCCAACGATAGATATCTGGTATTTGCCATTCGGAATGTGTGATTGTTAATTTAAGTCTGTAAATCAAGAGATACATTAATATTGCAAATTACAAACTCAAATCAAGTTTGTAATCGCCAACACATACAATAAATGTAAATAGATAAAAATTTGAATTAGTTAATAGTGTATAAATGCAAATATTGCATATTAACATCTATTTAGAATTAAAATAAAATGCAGCATATCAATCAGATACAATTAAAAATGAAAGTAATATGTTACTTTTAAGTTCATATTAGAGTGTTTGTTGTACACTAATGTCCATTTAAGGCATTAATGGGTTAATACTAAGCTTATTAATATGTAACCTCTACATTATTTATAGCATTTTAGTGTAGTATTTTGAATTGCAAATTGCAAAAGTAAAATATCGGTTTCAAAAGTAAAATTCAAAATTTAACTATTTAGAATTTGCAATTTGCAAATAAATAATTAAATTTGCATACTGAATTTAAAAAATCAAAATCGCCTTATGAATGATGATAATGTGGCAATTCGTCTAAAAGGGTTCATTGATGAGATGGGTTTGACTAACTCTCAGTTTGCTGACCAATGCGGAATCCCGCGTCCGAGCCTTTCTCAGATACTAACCGGACGAAACAAGAAAATTTCAGATGTTATCGTTGGGCAGATTCATACAGCGTATCCTCGCTTGTCGGTGCTTTGGCTTCTCTTCGGTGAAGGCGACATGCTTGTCGCACCACCCCGCGAGAATCGCGACGAGGAGAACTTTCCAAATTTATTCAGCGAACAGCCGAATAATCCGCCCAATGTGTCGGAGATTGAAAAATATTCGAATCTCAACGCCTTAAATGAGGGTAGAAACATAGCTCAATCCCGCATCAATAACGGGAATCAGGTGGATTCAAAAAGTATCGAATTACAAATGGAAATAGAAAAAATGCGTAAAAATCCTCGAAAAGTGGTTCAGATAACCGTTTATTATGATGATTCGACATTTGAAACCTTCTACCCCGGCAAGTAATCGCTTACTGAGAATATACGGAGGGTGCAAAGCAGGATGAGAATCGTATAGGGATATATATAGTACTTTATTTTGACAGACAACTATGATTGATACAATATTAGAATACAATCGTGAATTTGTTGCAAATCGTGAATTTGAAAAATTCGCCACATCTAAATATCCGGATAAACGGATTGCAATTGTAACCTGCATGGACACAAGGCTGGTGGAATTGTTACCAGCAGCTTTAGGTATAAAGAACGGAGATGTGAAGATGATAAAGAATGCCGGCGGAACCATTACCAATCCGTTTGATTCTACTGTTCGTTCGCTTCTCGTAGCTGTTTATGAGCTTGGTGTCAATGAAATCATGATCATAGGGCATACCAACTGCGGAGTTCAGGGTATGGATGCCAATGAAATGCTTTCTCTGATGCGTGAACGAGGCATTTCGGAGGAGCACATACGCCTTATGGAGCATTGCGGGATAAACCTAAAGGAATGGTTACACGGATTTGAGGAAACGGATGCCGCCGTAGAGGAGACAGTAGACCTCATAAAGAACCACCCTCTTATGCCTGATGACATTACTGTGAGAGGATACATAATGGACTCAGTAACCGGAGAACTGACTGCTCTCTGATAATACGTATCCACATAGTCTGAATCATCTTGAAACGTCATTGCGACGTCCTTATTCGTTTAAACGATTTTTGTCAAGGGAATCGAGTCTCTGTTGCATCTTGATTTCAGACGGGTTGTTTCCTGGGTTCCAGAATTTGTAATTCTCAAGACCATCGGGGAGATATTGCTGCTCCACGAAGTTTCCTTCGTAGTCATGCGCATATTTGTACCCCTTGTGGTAACCGAGGTCAGCCATGAGTTTTGTCGGCGCGTTACGAAGGTGTAATGGCACAGGAAGGTTGCCTGTCCTTTCCACAGTCTCAAGCGCGGCGCCGATAGCGGCATATGCGGTGTTGCTTTTGGGAGAATTTGCAAGATATATGGCGCATTCCGACAATATGATGCGTCCTTCGGGCCAACCTATCTTGTTGAGGGCATCGAATGTGGCGTTTGCAAGCAAAAGGGCATTTGGGTTGGCAAGCCCGATGTCTTCCGCTGCTACAATCACAAGTCGTCTGGCAATGAAAGCCGGGTCTTCACCGCCTGCCACCATTCTTGCAAGCCAGTAGACGGCAGCATGAGGGTCGCTTCCGCGGATCGATTTGATGAACGCCGATATTATGTCATAATGCATCTCTCCGTTGCGGTCGTACGCGGCAGGATTCTGCTGCAGGCGTGATGTCACCACATCATCGTCTATTACCACCGTCTCATCGTCTCCTGTAGACTGCTCGATGAGATCTATTATGTTAAGCAGTTTCCGGGCATCTCCTCCGGCAAACCTGAACAGAGCGTCTTTGGATCTGATGTCGAATTTGCGTGATTTGAGAACTTCATCGTTAGACAAAGCGCGTTCAAGAAGATTTTCCAGATCCTCCAGTTCCAGGGGCATGAGAGTGTATACCTGAGCTCTGGAAAGGAGAGGGCGGATCACTTCGAAAGATGGATTCTCCGTCGTGGCGCCGATGAGAGTGACTGTGCCTTTTTCCACAGCCCCCAATAATGAATCCTGCTGAGATTTGTTGAACCGATGGATTTCATCGATGAAAAGAATTGGTCTTCCCTTGACAAACATGCTGCGGGCATCCGCCTCGCAACGTGCCAGAATCTCTCGGACCTCCTTTACGCCGGATGTGACGGCACTCAGAGTGTAGAAAGGCACATCGGTCTGCGACGCTATTATCCTTGCCAGCGTTGTCTTTCCCACCCCGGGAGGTCCCCACAGGATAAAAGAATTAACCCTCCCGGTCTCGATCATACGTCGTATGATTCCGTCCGGACCTACAAGATGTGTCTGTCCTATATAATCGTCAAGAGACTTTGGCCTCAGTCTTTCGGCAAGGGGTATATTCGTCATATATCAGCGTGTCAGTTTGGCAATCAGAGCATCGCGGTCGAGCTCCTCAAAATTATTTACAACCATATCGCAATAAGGTTCGATAACGGATGCCGGCAAAGTGCCGGCAATACCTGTCACATATGCCCCGGAGGCTCTGCCGGCTTTCACGCCCTGAAGGGAATCTTCAAATACCACACAGTTCTTCGGATCGGCTCCAAGCAGGTTTGCCGCCAGAATGTAGCCTTCAGGATCCGGTTTGGATCTTGTGATCCGGTCTGCGGTGACCAGTTCCGTCATCATACCCTCCAGTTCAGGTATTTCCTCACGGAGGTGTTCCATTTTTTTGTTGTCGCTGCTTGTCACCAGTGCCCTTGGAATATCCATGGCTATAAGCCATTCTACGAACTCTTTTGCACCCGGAAGCCATTTATAGCTCATTTGCGCCTCAAGTTCGTGAAGCGTAGCCCTGACACTATCCCCGAGTCCGGCAGCGGCATAATGCGTGGCAATAATGTTGTCGAGAGTCATACCTTTTATCCTGTGCGCGAGGTCGGGATATTGAGAAGGGAAGCGACGGTTTACCTCGCTCCATACTTTGGTATATTCGCTTTCGCTGTCGATCAGGACACCGTCAAGGTCGAACAGAACTCCGATAGATTTCATTTATCCTGGTTTTAAATGCACTTTATAATACAAAATTAGTCAAATTTGTCAAATAATGAGTAATTTTGTTATTTGAAAGTATGGAGTTGTTCCAAATATCGGACTTATCAGATGATTCAAGATATAAACATGCGTGTGTCACCTCGTGTGGCGGGAGAGCAGAAACTGCTTTCCGAGACAATCGCACGCCAGCTCAGACTATCGCCTTCGGATATCAATTCGTGGAGAATAACGAGGCGTTCTATCGATGCGCGAAAACGCAACGTGCTTGTAAACCTTAGTGTACGTGTGGCAACAGGTGATGACTTGGAGATTTCTCCAGACCTGAAGCCTGCATCGTTCAAGGTCATCAAGCCTGAATCTCCAAGAATAGTGATTGTAGGTGCCGGACCTGCCGGTCTTTTCGCAGCTCTTAAGGCTGTGACATACGGAATATGTCCAGTTCTGATAGAACGGGGACGCGATGTGGATTCTCGTCGCCTTGACATAGCGGCGATAAGCAGAGAAAAGAAAATCAATCCTGTCTCGAACTATTGCTTCGGAGAGGGTGGAGCCGGAGCCTACAGCGATGGCAAACTCTTTACACGCAGTAAGAAGAGAGGGAATGTGGAGGAAGTTTTACAGCTTCTTGTGCAACATGGTGCACATCCTGACATTCTTGTAGACGCTCATCCTCATATAGGGAGTGATTGTCTGCCGCATGTTATCAAAAGCATGCGCACAACTATTATCGGCTATGGAGGTGATGTCCGTTTCGAGACGCGAGCCGATTCTCTCATAATAGAAGATGGCTGCTGCAAGGGTGTTGTCACTGACGCGGGCGAGGAGATTCGCGGGGATGCTGTGATCCTCGCCACCGGTCATTCCGCACATGATACATTCCGTCGTCTTCATTCCTCAGGAGTGCTGATGGAGGCTAAAGGCATAGCCGTGGGAGTGCGTCTTGAGCATCCGCAGGTTCTTATCGACCGCCTTCAGTATCATTCTGAATCTGGTCGCGGAAAGTATCTTCCTCCCGCGGAATATAATTATGTGACGCAGGTGGAGGGAAGAGGCGTATATTCCTTCTGTATGTGTCCCGGAGGAGTGGTCGTGCCTGCGGGAAGTGCGGAGGGAGAGCTCGTGGTCAATGGCATGTCGGCGTCCGCCCGCTCCGGAGAACGTGCCAATTCAGGAATGGTTGTGGAGATACGTCCCGGAGATTTTCCCGAATACGAAGAACTGGGAGCTTTAGAGATTCTGCAGCTTCAGGAAGATATGGAGAGGAAATTTTATGAGGAATCGGGAAATTCAATAAACGCCCCCGCCCAGAGAATGAAAGACTTTACCGATGGGAAAGTCTCGACTTCACTGCCGAAGACCTCATATGCCCCCGGCATCCATCCTGTTGACTTCAACAGGCTTTTTCCACCCTTCATATCATGGCGACTCCGCGAAGGGTTCAAGGACTTCGGCCGTAAATGTCCGGGGTTTCTGACCAATGAGGCAATACTTCTGGGACTTGAATCGCGCACCTCATCTCCGGTGAGACTGCCTCGTGACAAAGAGACGCTCGAGCATGTGGCGATTCCGGGATTATATCCGGCAGGCGAAGGCGCAGGTTATGCCGGCGGAATAGTCTCGGCTGCAATTGATGGAATAAGGTGTGTGGAGCAGTTCGTAAAGAAAAACAAACAATAGAATATGTCGACAATTTTAAATATAGAAACCTCAGGTAAAATCTGTTCTGTTGCCCTGACACGAGAAGGTGTTCTGGAGTTCGATCTTGAGAACAGGGAAGGCATTAAACATGCCGAGGTACTTGCTCCTTTTGTGGAGCGTGCAATGGAAGAGGTAAAAAGGAAAGAATGGAAACTTGATGCAGTTGCGGTCAGTATAGGTCCCGGGTCATATACCGGTCTGAGAATAGGGCTTTCGCTGGCAAAGGGGCTTGCATTCAGTCTTGGAGTGCCGCTGATTGGAGTGAGCACTCTGAAGATACTGGCCGTCAAAGCAATGTTCCGTAATTTCAATTTTACCGGAGAAGAGATACTTGTGCCTATGATTGACGCCCGGAGGATGGAAGTTTTTACTGGCGCCTATGATTTTGCACTGAATGCTGTGGCAGGTCCGGGTCCGATGATTCTGGATTCCGAGTCATACGCTGGATTGCTTGCCGAAAAGGAAGTATGGTTTATGGGAGACGGGGCGGGAAAGGCGAAAGATGTTATTGACTCTCCCAATGCACATTGGATGGAAGATCTATACCCTATGGCGAAAGACATGCTTGCGCTCTCGGAGAAAGCATTGAGGGAGAAAGACTTCCTTGACATCGCATATTCGGTTCCCGAATATCTTAAAGAATACCAGACGACGGTAGCCAGACCCAGAATATAGCGGATGTGACGCTGGTGGCAGATAGCTGCACCAAATAACATAAAGGTTTAAAGACGATAATGATATATTTTCGGTAAAAATTGTTATCTTTGTAGAATAAACCGGTTGCGGACATGTAGAGAATCAACTGCATGTGTGACGTTTTTTAACAGTTTCATGCCAATAATAAATATGATACCTTATAATACGGATCTCAAACCCATTACCCTTCCTGAGTTCGGAAGAAACGTGCAGGGAATGGTTGATTATTGTGTTTCCATACCTGACAGAGAAGAGCGCACGAAGTGTGCGTTCGCCATAGCGGATATAATGGCAAACCTTTTCCCGGGACTTGTGGGAGAGGGGCGTGACTACTCCCAGATATGGGATCAGATCAACATTATGTCCCGTTTTCAACTTGATATAGATTTTCCATGTGATGTCGTAACGGCAGACCGTCTGAATCCAAAACCCGAAAAAATACCATATACTTCATCCCCAATGCGTTATCGCCATTATGGCAAGAGCATCGAAAAGATGATAGAGAAAGTTGCCGATATGGAGGATGGTGAAGAAAAGGATGTGTTGATTTCGCTGATTGCGCATCATATGAAGAAGCTCATGCTTATTCATAACAAGGAGGGGGTTGATGACGCGAAGATTCTAAAAGATCTGAGAGAATATTCCGGCGGAAAGATTGATCTTGACCCTCAGACTTATCTGTTGCATGAATTTAAGGAAGCGGTTCCTGTGGGCCAGACAAAAAGTAAAAAGAAGAAAAAATGAGCAGTTTTATAGTGGAAGGGGGGCATCGCCTTTGTGGAGAGATCAGTCCCAAAGGTGCCAAGAACGAGGCATTGGAGGTGATTTGTGCCACACTTCTCACTGAAGAGAAGGTGACAATTTCCAATCTGCCTCGTATTCTTGATGTCACAAACCTGATAAATCTCTTGGCGGAGATGGGGGTAAAGGTCAATTATCTTGATGAGTCAACCTGTGAGTTTCAGGCAGACGATATAGATATTGAATATATCCGAACTCCGGAATATAGAAAGAAGGCAGCTTCATTGAGAGGGTCGGTCATGATTCTGGGACCGCTTGTGGCAAGATTCGGTCATGCCGTTCTTCCGAAGCCGGGTGGTGACAAAATCGGTCGCCGCCGTCTTGACACTCATTTTTACGGACTTCAGAAACTCGGTGCGGCATTCGAATATGTCACAGAAGAGGGTCTTTACAGGATTTCCGCTCCTGACGGACTTAAAGGAGACTATATGCTTCTTGACGAGGCATCAATAACCGGAACCGCAAATATTGTGATGGCGGCGGTGCTTGCCAAGGGAACTACAACCGTTTACAATGCTGCTTGCGAGCCATACATTCAGCAGTTGTGCAAGATGTTGTGTCGCATGGGAGCGAAGATAGATGGAATCGGCTCAAATCTGCTTACAGTGCATGGCGCAGAGCGTCTTGGAGGTGCGAATCACCGCTTATTGCCTGACATGATAGAAGTCGGCAGCTTTATAGGTATGGCGGCAATGACCGGGTCCGATCTTCTTCTAAAGAATGTAGGTTACGGAGATCTCGGTCTTATGCCTGAGATATTCGAGAGAATTGGGGTTCATCTCGAGGTGGAGGGTGATGATATCAGAATCGACCAAAAAGAGATATACGAGATTGAGAATTTCATCGATGGCTCCACGCTGACTATCGCAGATGCGCCGTGGCCGGGGTTGTCTCCGGACCTGATAAGCATTTTTCTGGTGGTCTGCACTCAGGCAAAGGGGAGTGTGCTGATACATCAGAAGATGTTTGAGAGCCGTCTCTTCTTTGTGGACAAACTGCTGGACATGGGTGCCAGAATAATCCTTTGCGACCCGCATAGGGCAGTGGTGATCGGCTCCGGACACTTCAACAGTCTACGGGCAACCGACATGGTCTCGCCCGACATACGTGCAGGAATCGCTATGCTGATAGCGGCAATGGGAGCAAAGGGCACAAGCAGGATACAGAATATCGGTCAGATTGACCGTGGTTATGAAAATATCGACAGTCGACTGAACCGACTTGGCGCGAAAATCATTAGAATAGATGATTGACAAAGAAAAACTGGTTGAAATAGGGAAGTTCCAGAAAACCCACGCACTGAAGGGGGAGCTTAACGCTATTCTTGATATTCCTGAAGAATATGTGAAGGATGGCAATCCGCTCATTATAGAGACTGACGGAATCCCGGTGCCTTATTATGCGGAATCAATACGCGGAAAAGGAACTACGTCCTTTCTGATAAAACTCGAGGGGGTTGACAGCGTGGAGGATGCCGCGGAATTTGTAAACAGTGCGATTCTTGTTCCACGCGATGAGCTTCAGGATTATGTGGGCGATGTGATGCTTGAGGATGATCTTGAAGGCTTCAAGGTTATCGACAGGCTTGAGGGAGAGATCGGGACACTTGAATTTATTGATGACACAACTGAAAATGAACTCATGGTCGTGCGCACTCCGGATGATGAAGAGATTTATATTCCCCTCGCAGACGAATTTATCATAGACATAAATGAGGAAAGAAGGGAGATTCACACCTCTTTGCCGGAAGGGCTTGTTTCCCTGAATAAATCAGAGGATTAATGATTCAGTGCGATGCACTAAACAGTGAAATCGTCTTGACTTATTTTTCTTGATATCAGCAAGATATTTCCGAGGTGGTTTCTCCACTCGAAGAGCCGGAAACTTAAGACTGGCGGTGATTAGAGGGGTCAAAACAACCGGAAAGATCCGATGAGGCTGAGAAAAGAATCAACGACATAATTATTCAAACTTTAGTAAAAAAGTCAAGACGAGTTCAGTTTCTTTGAATACAAAAGACATATATATGAGCGAATTGATGAAATATGACGAGGATGACGCTATCAGATTCATCCGAGAGACATTGCCGGCGCAGGTAAGCGAGCTTTATGATGATGACGATATACTTTACGTTATCGACATAATATGGGATTGGTATGAGAAAAACGGTTATCTGAAAATAGATGCCGGAGTGACAGAAGAGGAGGAACTCGATATAGCCAAGCTTTCAGCATTTGTGGCAAAAGAAATCAGAAAAGACGGCGAAGTCGTGATGGATCCTGAAGACATCAACCTTATAGTGAAAGGAGAACTTGAATATGAGGAATCAATTGAAGATATTTTCTAAAGCGCTGCTCTCTGCTGCTATATCCATTTCTGCGTTAGCAGCGAGGGGAGAGACTACCCTTCAGCGTATCGATGCTCTTGACGAGATGTCGTTCCGCGAGATGATAAACAGTGTCGGGCTTGATGGAAAAAGTGCGGATCTGATACGTAAGTTCCAGGAGAAAGAGGGTAGAAACCGTCTCTATAATAAAGAATATAACGCGAAAAATTCATCGATGGTGGAGACATACCGCAACAAGGAAGTGCTGCTGATAACCATTCCGGCATCGAAGCTTTTCGCACCCAATGAGGTGGAGGTTAGGAAAGAGGCGGCATCGTTGCTTGCACCGTTAAAACGCTATCTGCGCGAGCCGGATATGTATAGGGTTCTTCTCGTCATGCACACTGACAATACAGGATCCGAGAAATATCGCGAGCATATAACGGAGGAGCGTTCCACGGCGTTGTTCGACTGGTTCGTGAAAGAAGGATGTGACACCCGTTATCTTTTCTCCTACGCGTATGGTGATGATATGCCGCTTGTAGAGAACAATTCTCTGACCAACCGTGAGAGGAACCGCCGCCTTGAGGTTTATCTCGTGCCAGGCACAAAAATGCTTGAGCAGGCAAAAAAAGGAAGAATCGTATTTTAACCGGAGATAGCCGCCCCAAATTTAACTTTTATTTTTAAACAGCTTCTAAAAATAATTACCCAGAATGAATAAGAAAAGAATAGCGATAGTAGGATATGGCAACATTGGCCGTTACTCGCTTGAGGCAATAGAGACAGCTCCCGATTTCGAGATTGCGGGCATAGTTCGCCGTAATCCGGCTGACAGAGAAGATATACCGGCAGAGATTCCGGTTGTAGGATCAATCAAAGAACTGCAGAACGTGGACGTGGCGATTCTTGCAACTCCGACACGCAGTGTGGAAGAGCATGCAAAGGAGATTCTTGCCATGGGTATCAATACGGTGGATTCATTCGACATCCACGGTCAGATTCCCGAACTGCGCAAGCGTCTTGATGAAGCCTCGAAGGCTGGAAACGCAGTCAGCGTGCTGTCGGCAGGATGGGATCCGGGAAGCGATTCCGTGGTGCGTGCATTGCTTGAGGCTATTGCTCCCAAGGGAATCACATATACTAATTTCGGTCCCGGAATGAGTATGGGACATACTGTGGCTGTAAAATCAAAAGAGGGTGTAAAAGACGCCCTTTCCATGACAATCCCGTTAGGAACAGGCATACACCGCCGCATGGTATATGTAGAGCTGTTGCCTGGCTATGAACTTGCTACTGTGGCAAAGAGTATCAAGGAAGATCCCTATTTCGCATCAGACGAGACACACGTCATTGCCGTGGAGAGCGTTGATGCGCTCAAGGATGTCGGTCATGGTGTGAATATGGTGCGCAAGGGAGTGTCGGGAAAGACACACAGCCAGCGTTTCGAATTCGACATGGCGATAAACAACCCGGCACTCACAGCCCAGATACTTGTGGCTTGTGCACGTGCCTCGTTCCGTCTGTCGCCAGGTTGCTACACAATGATAGAGATTCCGGTTATCGACCTTCTGCCTGGTGAGCGTGACCAATGGATCAAGCTTGTCTGATACAGAAAACAGACTAAGACATAAAAAGGCGTCACTTGTTACATAACAAGTGACGCCTTTTTTTCTCTGGGGTTTCACACCACTGTCATTTTGTGAGTTTGCGGTATCTTATGCGGTGCGGGGTGTCGATGCCGCCGTCACGCTTCTTCTTGAACTCCTCATATTCTGAGTATGATCCTTCGAAATAAGTGACCTGACTGTCTCCTTCAAATGCAAGGATATGCGTGGCGATACGGTCCAGGAACCAACGGTCGTGGCTCACTACGACAGCACAGCCTGCAAAGTTCTCAAGACCTTCCTCAAGCGCGCGGAGTGTGTTGACGTCAATATCATTGGTCGGCTCATCGAGAAGAAGTACATTCCCTTCCTCTTTGAGCGCCATTGCAAGGTGGAGACGGTTACGCTCTCCGCCGGAAAGAACACCGATTTTCTTTTCTTGATCAGCACCGGTGAAATTGAATTTGCTCAGGTAAGCGCGGGCGTTCATGTCTCTGCCACCCATACGGAACGACTCCACTCCCTGAGAAATAACCTCGTATACGCTCTTTTCGGGAGACAGATCCTTGTGGTTCTGATCAACATACGCGATCTTTACGGTCTCACCAACTTCAAACTCACCTGCATCCTGACGTTCCTGCCCCATTATCAGACGGAAGAGTGTAGTCTTTCCTGCTCCGTTAGATCCTATCACTCCGACAATACCGTTAGGAGGCAACATAAAGTTGAGGTCGGTAAACAATGCCTTGTCATCATACGCCTTGGCAAGATGTTTGGCTTCGATCACCTTGTTGCCGAGACGCGGACCGTTGGGAATATAGATTTCAAGTTTCTCCTCGCGTTCTTTCTGGTCTTCGTTCATCAGCCGGTCATAGCTTGACAAACGAGCCTTTCCTTTTGCCTGGCGCGCCTTGGGAGCCATACGTACCCATTCAAGCTCGCGTTCCAGAGTCTTGCGGCGTTTGCTTGCCTGTTTCTCTTCCTGAGCCATGCGTTGTGTCTTTTGGTCGAGCCATGACGAATAGTTCCCTTTCCATGGTATACCTTCGCCTCTGTCAAGTTCAAGAATCCATCCTGCCACATGGTCAAGGAAATAACGGTCGTGTGTCACGGCTATGACTGTGCCCGGATATTGCTGAAGATGTTGCTCAAGCCAGTCAATCGATTCTGCATCAAGGTGGTTGGTAGGCTCGTCGAGCAGCAGGATATCGGGTTGCTGGAGCAGCAGACGGCAGAGAGCCACACGGCGTTTCTCACCACCGGAAAGCACAGCGATTTTTTTGTCATCCGGCGGACAACGGAGAGCATCCATGGCGCGTTCGAGCTTATTGTCTATGTTCCAGGCATCGGTAGCATCCAGCTTGTCCTGAATCTCTGCCTGACGTGCAATGAGCTTATCCATAGCGTCAGGGTCTTCAAGCACAGCTGGGTCTGCGAAAGCGTTGTTAACCTCATCGTATTCCTTAAGAAGATCCATTATGGACTGAACACCTTCCTGCACAACCTCTTTAACTGTTTTCTCCGGATCAAGTTTCGGTTCCTGCTCAAGATATCCCACACTGTAGCCGGGAGAGAAAACCACGTTTCCCTGGTAGCTCTTGTCTAACCCGGCGATTATTTTGAGCAGGGTAGACTTTCCGGAACCGTTAAGACCGATAATGCCTATTTTTGCTCCGTAGAAGAAAGAGAGATATATGTTTTTTAGAATCTGTCGTTGCGGAGGGATAATCTTGCTGACTCCCACCATTGAGAAAATAATTTTTTTGTCGTCAGCCATGTTCTTTTTCGTTATTTGAAAGTTCGAATCATAAGAGAGAGTAGAAATAGTGAATCAGACAGTCTCAGCGAGTTTTTGCCGAAACCGTGCGATAGTCGCATTTCACCTTTCCCCTGGAGAGGTTATTGAGTTTATTGCGTACCATCTGTTTGCGTATAGGGGAGATACGGTCGGTATATACAGTGCCGAGTAGATGGTCGAACTCATGCTGGATTATACGGGAGAGGAATCCGGTGAATTCCTTTTCATGCTCGACGAAATTCTCGTCAAGCCAATTGAGACGCACATGTTCTGTTCTCTTCACGTTCTCGGACATTCCCGGCAACGAGAGGCAACCTTCGTTGCGTCCCACAGGCTCCATGTCCTCGATCACCTCAAGTTCGGGGTTGATCAGACACATCTTGGAATCTTTGCATTCAGGAAATTCATCGCCAAGCACGCTACCGTCAATTACAATCAGACTGATTGATTTGCCAATCTGAGGAGCGGCGAGTCCTACACCTTCAGTGAAATACATAGTTTCCCACATATCCCTGATCAGTTTGTCAAGACCGGGATAATCCTTTCCTATATCTTCCGTCTCCTTGCGGAGCACCGGATGTCCATATAAATATACAGGTAATACCATCTTTAATATTTTATTGCAAAAATAGTGAAAAATCAGCGGTTTTGCAAGTATTCGGTGAGTATGAGCACCGCCGACATCTCGTCTGCTCTCCCTTTCTCTCTCCGCTGGCTTTTGCTGAAACCGGCGGCAAGCATCTCCCTGTGAGCGATTACCGAAGTAAACCTCTCGTCGCGGCGTATCACTCTCATTTCCGGCATCTCGCGTGACAGACGCTTCAGGAATGGCTCGATATATCGTGCGGATTCCGAAGGCGAGCCGTCCATCTGACGCGGTTCGCCGACTATTATCATCTCTACGTTTTCCTGGGAACAATAATCTTTGATGAAATCCATCAGATTGTGGGTAGGGACAGTAGGAAGACCGTTGGCAATAATCTGGAGCGGATCTGTTACAGCCACACCGCAACGTTTTCTGCCATAGTCTATAGCAATGATTCTTGACATAAACAGCTTCTTGATTGTTTTAAGCTTCCTGATTGTTTTAAAAGTAAAGTTACAAAAAAATCTCCAATAACAGAGACTTTGCTGTCCCGGTTATCGGAGATTCTTCTCTTTTATGTCGACTTCAGGATTTCCTTATGGCTTGTGGTATCCGCATTTGGGGCATACACCATCTTCGGTCAGCGCGATTCCGCACAGAGGGCACCGCTCAATATTCGTTGAAGGATTGTATTCCTGAGAGGCGACATTGTCACCGCTGGTGAAAGTTATCTTGCAGATGCGCAATTTGTCTTTCAGCAGGTTGTAAACTATTTTTATCATACCCTCTACAGTCATAGTCTCTTTGGTAACCACAATTCTCGCGTCAGGATATGCAGTGGCGAGTTCGGTTTCGAAAGCCGGTCCTTTCAGCAGATTCTGGGGGTGTCCGTTGAGAATTCCTTGCTGTTCGTATACTCCGAGTATTGCGGGAAGTATCGGGTCATCTTCTCTTAAAACAAGAGCGTGGTCGAAATTTTTCAACACATCCCATGCAGTCTTTTTTATCTCGTTACACGGAAAAACCATATTGACACCCTCATTAATTGAGTCTTCTACTTCAATGGTAAGAGTTCCGGTGTGTCCGTGGAGATACTGCGCCTCGCCTTTGAAACCATAAAAACGGTGGGCGTACTGTAATGTGAATGATGTGATGCTTTTCATAGCAGGTAACTGTTTTTTAGTTATACTTGAGTTATAAATGTAAGAAACTGTAGTCAAGATGACTTTAGTTTCTAAGACAGTTTGCCGATTTGCTTGAATTCTGTTTTTTGTCTTTATCGGCAAAGGATTCTTTTATTTCAACAAGGCATATATAGTTCAGGTTCGGAATTAAAAGTTAACAAATCAAAAAACGCACCGTAAGCTGTCAGATCCGATATTTTAGAATTAATGATTAGTCATAAAGAGCGCAGTATTTTGTCAATGCACTTTTTTGCTCTGCACCGGGATGGACTATAGGTTTAAAAAAGAAGAGAGGGCGAAGAAATATGACTCCGTCCTCTCTTGAATTGTCTTGAATGGATGATTATTTGCCGAAATAGCGGTCGTAAAGACCTTTGAAGCCGCGACCGTGGCGGGCTTCGTCTTTTGCCATTTCATGAACGGTGTCATGGATGGCATCGAGGTTCTGGGCTTTTGCATTCTTGGCAATGCGCATCTTGTCGGCATTGGCTCCTGCCTCAGCGTGCATTCTCTTCTCAAGGTTGGTCTTGGTGTCCCAGACCATGTCACCGAGAAGCTCTGCAAATTTAGATGCGTGTTCTGCCTCTTCCCATGCATAGCGTTTGAAAGCCTCTGCGATTTCGGGATAACCTTCACGGTCTGCCTGACGAGACATTGCAAGATACATGCCTACTTCTGTGCATTCACCCATGAAGTGTGTATTGAGGTCTTTTATCATTTCAGGGTCAGTACCCTTTGCAACACCGATTTCATGTTCAGTTACAAACTGAAGAAGCTCATCGGCGTTCATCTCTTTGAATTTAGACTGTGGTGCGCCACACTGGGGGCATTTTTCGGGTGCAGTCTCACCCTCTGCTATATAACCACAGATGGTGCAAATCCATTGTTTTGCCATAATTGTCAATTATTTTAAAGTTAGAAAGTTTCAGAACAGTTTCTAATATTATACCAATATATTCATTCAGACTGTTCCTATGTTATAACAACGATAAGGTGTTTTTTATTATTCGGACAATGAAAAATGTTTGAAAATTTTATCCGTTTTTACTAATTTTGTATTCGTGAAAAGAAAAATCGAGATAACATCAGTGCTTGAGGATTACGTGGCGCGGAGTCTTAGACGTGCTGGAATAAAAAAAGTCATCGCCGGGGTAAGCGGGGGTGCTGATAGTACTGCATTGCTTCTGGCTCTTCAATCCTCAGGAGTGGAGGTTATCGCGATTCATTGCAATTTTCATCTCAGAGGAGATGAAAGCATGCGAGACCAGCATGCCGTGGAATCTCTATGCCATAGAAATGGAGTCCTTTTGAAAAAAGTGGATTTCGATGTAGAGGCATTCCGGGAGAATAAAAATATTTCAATAGAGATGGCATGTCGGGATTTGCGGTATGACGTTTTCAGGAAAGAGTTACATGATTCCGGAGCTGACAGAATTGCCGTGGCGCATAATGCCGATGACAACGTAGAGACTCTTTTCCTTAATCTTTTCAGGGGATCCGGAGTGACGGGTCTGCGGGGCATGCTGCCTGACACAGGGGAACTTATCCGTCCGCTTCTTTGTTTCCCCCGTAAAGAGATTGAGGCCTATCTTAGCGAAAAGGGGGAGGAGTATGTAGTTGATTCCACAAATCTTGTGTCGGACTATCGGCGTAACTTTCTTAGGAATGAGATTATTCCACTGATTGAAACGCGCTGGCCCGGTGTGAGAAAAACAATTTCCACAACCATCAAGAACCTTCAGGGGGAGGAACGTGTTTTAAAATGGGTTCAGGACGAATTGATAGCAGAGGCGGATTTTCTGTCAATGCAATCCATATTCGATGCGCCCGACCGATTCTGGCTGATTTACCGCTTTGCCTCGGCACACGGAGCCACGCGAGATATCGCGCTTGAAATTTTTGATGTGTTCGAGAAAAAGGGCGGACAGCAGACAATTGTAGGCAAAAGTTGGAAATCCGGACAAGGGAGACTGGTTTTCAGCATGAAAGGGTTGAATTACATGGCTTGAATCGACATATTGATTTGCATATAAAAAAATTAATTGTTAAATTTGCGATGTCAAAAGACCCCGGCTGTCGGTTAAATCCGTTTTTCAATGCTTCAGTCCGGGTATTTCCCGATAAATCCTATTAAATTTTTTACTTTCATCGTTTCATCCCCGAGTATTTCACTGATATTCCAGATTGCGCAGTGTTGATTATAGTTTGAATAGTGGCTCATATGGATCACTCAAAGGGGTAAACGTGAAAACAGGATATAGAATCTTATGTATAGTTACGAAGAACTTATGAACATGGATGAGACAAGACTCAGAGAGCTTGCGTCTTCCATGGGAATGAAAAAAACAACTTCCGCAGATCAGCAGGAATTGGCTTATTATGTCATTGACAGTGAGTCGGAGAATACTGCAAAGGAAGCTGTGGCCAAAAACGCGGCAAAATCAAAAATTGCCAAAGAGAAGACACCTAAAGAGAAAAAAACGCGTGCGAAACGTGTTTCCAAGAAAGAACCTCAGCCTGACGCCGCGCCTTCGGCAGAGAGTGTGACGGAGAATGCCGAAATTGCGAATGACACTGCTGCGGCTACAGATGCTCCCGCGCCTAAAAAGAGGGGCCGCAAACCCAAAGTGAAGGTAGAAGAGCCGTCTGAGACTATTGAAGTTCAGGCAGAAGTCACTGTGACTGAAAGCGATAAGGAAGGCAATCGCCAAAAAGCACCGGCTGAACTGGTGCATGATACATTGCCCATGGTAATGCCTGAAACAGAATCACCTTTATCTGCGGATATAAATGAACCTGCATCGTCAAAGAACGATCAGGAGGAATCCATAGTATCTCCGTTATCGGAAGTCAATGAAACCGAAGGTATCGAATCTGCGCCAAATTCCGATCACAAAGTATTCATATCGCCTAAGGCAAAGGAAAAACCCTCACTTGACGCTTTTTTTTCCAATGCAAAGCGCCGCACGTTCGTACCTCGCTCTCAGCGTGAGATACAGGAAGCGGAGAAGGCAGCGGCTGTAGCACCCATCATCATTGCCGATCCGGCTCCTGTCAAGCCTCTTTCTCCGAAGATGCAGAAGCATCTGACAAAGAAACAGCGTATGCAGCAGCGTCAGCTAGAGAAGCAGAACAATGCGCGTCAGCCGGAGACGAGCTTCGACTTTGACGGCATTCTGACAACAGTAGGAGTGCTTGAAGTAATGCCCGACGGCTATGGTTTCCTTCGCTCCAGCGATTACAATTATCTGGGAAGTCCGGATGATGTGTATGTGTCTCAGCAGCAGATCAAAGATTTCGGTCTCAAGACAGGAGATGTAGTGGAGGGTGGAATCAGACCTCCGAGACAGGGTGAAAAATACTTCCCTTTGTGCAGAGTCGAGTCTATCAACGGTCTGTCACCCGAGGTGATACGCGACAGAGTACCGTTCGAGCATCTTGTGCCTCTCTTCCCTGAAGAAAAGTTCAACCTAACAGCCGGGAGGTCAGGTAATATCTCAACCCGCGTTGTCGATATGTTCGCACCGATAGGCAAAGGACAACGTGCGCTGATCGTTGCTCCTCCGAAGACGGGTAAGACGATTCTTCTAAAGGATATTGCCAATGCAATCGCTGCAAACCATCCCGACACATATATAATCATGCTTCTGATCGACGAGCGTCCGGAGGAAGTGACGGATATGGCGCGCAGTGTGAATGCGGAAGTGATAGCCTCAACATTCGACGAGCCGGCGGAACGCCACGTAAAGATTGCCGGTATCGTTCTGGAAAAGGCAAAACGTCTTGTCGAGAGCGGTCATGATGTGGTCATCATGTTGGACTCCATCACGCGTCTTGCACGCGCCTACAACACAGTGAGTCCGGCCTCGGGCAAAATACTTTCCGGTGGTGTTGATGCCAATGCGCTTCAGAAACCGAAGAGGTTCTTCGGTGCTGCCCGCAACATCGAAAACGGTGGTTCACTTACAATCATAGCCACAGCTCTCACGGAAACTTCATCAAAAATGGATGAAGTGATTTTCGAGGAGTTCAAGGGCACCGGCAACATGGAACTTCAGCTCGACCGCAAGCTTTCCAACAAACGGATCTTCCCTGCAGTCGACATCATCGCATCTTCTACCCGCCGTGATGATCTGCTGTTGAGTGCGGAAACACTCAACAGGATGTGGATTGTGCGCAATTATCTTGCCGACATGACATCTCTTGAAGCTATGGAATTCATAAAGAAGCGTATGGAGATGACACGCAACAATGAGGAATTGCTGCTTACAATAGACAAGTAAAACAAATGCCGGAAACATGAATACTTTCGGTAGAAATATCAGGCTTACGACTTTCGGAGAAAGTCACGGGCCGGCGATGGGGGGCATTCTCGACGGAATGCCCTCGCGCGTACATATAGATATTGCAAGAATACAGGATGATCTCGACAGACGTGCTCCCGGACGTATGCCGAATACCTCACAGCGTCATGAGCCGGATAAGGTGGAATTGCTTTCAGGATTGTCGCCGGACGGGCTTACCTGGGGTTCTCCCATAGGTTTTATAATACGTAACCGAGACCAGCGATCGGAAGACTATCTTTCATACGAGAGTAAGTTCCGTCCCAATCATGCTGATTATACGTATCATGCGAAATATGGGATTCATGACTTCCGTGGCGGAGGACGGGCGAGTGCGCGAGAAACAGTTTCATGGGTTGCCGCCGGCGCCATATGCCGTCAGTGGCTCGAGACATTCGGCATAACTGTTTCCGCACGTCTTGTGGAAACAAATGACATAGGGGAAACAGCCGGGAGCGGCGACAGCACAGGAGGTATCGTCGAAGGTCTGATAGAGGGTCTGCCGGCAGGAATCGGGGAGCCGGTATTCGACAAACTGTCGGCACGTCTTGCCTCGGCAATGATGACAATCAATGCCGCCAAGGCTTTCGAGTATGGAGACGGCTTCAGGGCTTCCGCAATGAAAGGTAGCGAATGTCTCGACACTCCATATCTAAATAAGGAACTGAACAAGGTGTGTTTCCGCAATAATCACTCCGGAGGCATACAGGGAGGCATATCCAACGGAATGCCTGTAAATTTCAAGGTATATTTCAAACCGACTCCTACGCTGATGAAACAGGTTGTCTCGATTGATGCGAGTGGCAACGATGTGGTGATTGAGCCGAAAGGGAGACATGATCCCTGTGTGGCGGTACGGGCAGTACCTGTGGTCGAGGCCATGGCATTGCTTACGGTGGCAGACCTGATGAAAAGCCGCATAGACTGAAACCGCCCCCGGTTTATAAAACACCCTTCTATAAAAGTTGAAAGTAAACACGCTTTTAGTAAATGTATTATACAGACTTCTCGACATATATGCAACGGAAATTTCCCGGAGAAAAAGTGCAGAAAATTTCTGTCAACGCCGGCTTCTCCTGTCCCAACCGCGATGGCACAATCGGCACAGGTGGATGCATATATTGCGATAACTCTTCATTCACCCCCGGGTATTGCTTCAGACATAAGGATATTGCCTCGCAACTTAATGCAGGAAAAGATTTTTTTGCCGGGAAATACCCTAAGATGAAATATCTTGCCTATTTTCAATCATTCAGCAATACCTTCGGAAGGTCTGTCGATGAACTTGAAGCAATGTATAGAGAAGCGATGGGCGTTGAAGGAATTGTAGGGCTGATTATCGGCACGCGCCCCGACACATTGCCGGACAAGGTTGTCGATATGCTTGCGAGGCTTAACGAAGAAATGCCGGTTATTGTTGAACTGGGTGCGGAGTCAAGCCATGATTCAACACTCGCGCTTATCAACAGAGGGCATAGCTGGCATGATGTGGAGGATGCTGTATTGCGACTCAGCCGGAAGGGGATCTCCGTGGGGCTGCACCTCATCGCCGGTTTGCCAGGAGAAAACCAAGAAATGATTCTTCAGACAGTGAAGAGGGCAGTGGCATTGCCGATCGAGTCAATAAAGTTACATCACCTTCAGGTCTTGCGAAATACAAGTCTTGAAGAGCTTATAAATGACGGGAAAGTGGAGGTCAGCCCTTTTGAAGTTGAAAATTATATTGATTTATGCATAAAAATCATTAATTTAGTGCCGCAGAATATCGCTATCGAGAGATTTCTGGCAAGTTCTCCCCCTGAAAAAGTGGTTATGCCCAAGTGGGGACTAAAGAATTATGAGTTTACTAATATGTTGAACAAGAGACTCCGATCCGGCAAAGACTGAATCGGACTTATAATAGAAAAAAGAAAATTTGAAAATTTTTAGGATATGAAGAAATTGATTATTGCGGCAGCCGCCGCTATTGTTGCTCCGATGTCAGCATCGGCAGATGTGAGTGTAAAGTTTCCAGAGGGTAAAGCGGATTCCGTATATACGGTGGAGCATATGTTGATTTCAGACATGGTGCGTCCGCGTGCGGAAAGACCGATGCCGGCAATCGACACGCTCAAATCTGTGGCGGGCATCATGAAGTTTGATGTTGATGCGTCAGGACCTGCCAATTACAGAATAAGATTCGGCGGACGAGATGCGGTCAACATTTATACTTCTCCGGGAGAGAACCTCGCGGTGATAATATCTTCCGAATCTCCGCTCGATTATATTGTCACAGGTTCTGCTCTGATGGACGGCATAACAGAGCTGCGTCAGAAATCCGGCGAAATACTCAAGCAATATCAGACAGCAGCGCAGACTGAACCGCGTGATGAGGCTGCAATGCAGAATGCTATGAATGCATACAATTCGTTGTTTAAAGACTACGCAGCATCAAAGCCTGCTGATCCGGCATCTTTGTTCGCTCTTTTGAATCTTGATGGGGAAGATTTCATGACAATCTTTGAATCGGTTGACCCATCCTTGAAGAATTCCGCGCTTTATCCTTTGGTTGAAAGCCAAAAAACATATGTGGAGAAGTCCATTAAGGCTGACAAAAAGATGAAAGAGATGCAGAATGGCAATTACGAGGCACCTGATTTCACACTGAAGAATCTGGAAGGGAAAGATGTCAAGCTGTCTGATTTCCGAGGGAAATGGGTGATCATAGATTTCTGGGGTAGCTGGTGCGGCTGGTGCATCAAGGGATTCCCGAAACTCAAGGACGCTTATGAACAATACAAGCCGGAGCTTGAGATTCTTGGTGTTGATTGCAACGAGCCCGAGGCAAACTGGCGTAAAGGTGTGGAGAAATATAAGCTTCCGTGGGTCAACGTATACAATCCGGAAGGCACGATAATTCTTTCAGACTATGCAGTCCAGGGTTTCCCGACAAAAATTATTGTCAATCCGGAAGGAAAGATTGCCAATATAACGGTAGGAGAGAATCCCGCATTCTTTGATACGCTTGCAAAACTTATAAATGAAGTAAAATAACAGCTTGACAGTTGTGAATTAAGAAACTTCCAGATATAAACAGCAATCGCCTCGGCATTCAGCCGGGGCGATTGTCGTTTATATCGGTCTATACATAAAACAAGGAGTTCCGTACAATGGACTTCCAATAATTTGCGGAGTGACATCAGGTTGCATAATTTTGCTGTATGTCAAATGCTAAAAATTATAAATATGGAAGAGAATGAAGAGAAAATGGTGAATTCTTGTAAACCTGTGTTTACAAGACAGTGGCTTTGCGTAAGAGTCTTGTTTGTGACAGTGGTGTCGTTGTTTATGACACTCGTGGCAAGTGGTTTTGACGCTCTTGCGTTTGGCAGAAAGGAGGAATTTCTTCTGAAAAATGAGGTTTTTGATCTTTTGTCGGATTCCATCGATTTCTGCTTTGTCCTGATATTTGTGACAATGATGTCGCTTGTGCTTATGGAAATTGCATATCGCCGGTGTCTGAATTATCTTCAGTATGGACTGACGGCATGTGCTTTGTGCATGTTTTATCTGCTGTTGCTTGCAATGGCGGAAAAGATGCCGTTCTGGCTGGCATATGCTACGGTTGTGACGATGACAGTAACGCTCATCACCTGGTATTGCAAGTGTATAACGGAGAATCGAGGATTCTCAGGGCTTGTGTCTGTTGTGCTCGCGCTGGAATATGGGTTGGTATTGACATTGGTATATATCGGTTCACTGGCATTGCTCATAGGGAGTCTGTTGATATTTGTACTCCTGTGTGTATCCATGTTTCTTTCATTGAGACTTAAAATGGAAAACGACGAGTTTCTTTTTAAGAAGCTGTGAATCCTATTGGACAGACTATTCATTTTGGACAGACTATTCATTCAAAAAATATCAGAACAATGGAAAATAATATAATCAGCATACCGGCTCCACAACCCTTCCGTAAGAGAGTTTCATATGGCAAGAAGGTTTTCCTGATGGGGTTGCAATGTTTTGTGCTAATGATTGGTGCGCTTATCGTATGTATAATCTCAGAAGAACGGGATTCACGGCTTGCCGATGTGTCTCAGTCAATCCGTGAAGAGTGGGGAAGTGTACTGTCTGTTTCAGGACCGGAAATACTTGATGGCAGAAAAGCCTCATTACCGTTGTGTCCGGAATCTTACAAATGCGACATTAATGTGGAAAGCAAATTGCTTCACAGGAACATCTATGAGGTCGGCGTGTTCGATGCCGAGGTAAATATGTCAGGCAGATTCATAACAAATGATGTCAGGTCGGCAGGCGACAGCGTGAAACTGATAGTATATGTGAACCCGAAGACTATTACAGGGCTTAAAGACGTGGTTATAAACGGCAAACCATACAAATGGTCAAAATCTTCTGATCATCTGTTCGCTATGATAGACACTGCTGATCTTACCGATGCTGTCAAGTTTGAAACATCATTCCATAGCCGTGGCAGCGGTGGCATTTGTGTTGGACAGAGGAGTAAGGAATCCGAGATATGCATCTCAGGATATGCTGACAATCCATCATTCGGAGGGTCAGACATACCGAATACAAGGCTCATAGAGGGGAAAAACTTCTCTGCTTGCTGGCAGAATTCCAGCAGCAGATATGGTGACAGAAACAACACATGGGTTGCGCGAGTAGACTTTCTTGTCGGTGTAAGTTCATATCAGAAAGTGTCCCGGTCGTTGAAGTATTCTTTTATCATCATACTTCTTACATTTGTCTCAGTCTTGTTCATCGAGATAATGATGAAACATCCGATACCACTCTTCAACTATTTCCTCATAGGTGCCGCACTTGTATTGTTTTATTGCCTTCTTCTTGCATTTTCAGAGCATATTGCATTCGGTTATGCTTATCTGGCTGCCTCCGTCATGACAGTTGTCCTGATATCCGGATATATGTGGAGGATTCTTTCGTCAAAAAAAACAGGGATGGCGATATGCGTCATATTGACAGGCATGTATCTCGGATGTTACATAATGCTCTGTCTCGATACGTATGCACTGCTTTTAGGTGCGATTCTTCTGTTCGCAGCTTTGGCAGCAACGATGTATGCCTCACTTAGAATAAAACAATAGGAGAGTGTTTGAATTATATGTAAGAAACGGTTCCACTACCGCACGTCTCTATAGAATTATTCAAATAAGCCTCTAAACCACTTCAATAAGTCGGTGGCAATTTACGTTAATATAGAGAAGCTGTTTGTCATGTCCACTCTTCATCATAAACAGCTTCTCGTTTTTTTTACAGCCTTTTGCTTATGGAATGGTTAAAGATCGCCACATCTTCAGAACTTGTGCGGATAGCTGCCGACGAGATCGTCTATATATTAGCCGATGGCAATTATTGTGACATCATGCTTGCAAGCGGCTCTACACATAAAATGACATTTCAATTGCATTATTTTGAGGATTATCTCACTCGATTGGAAAACAGATGTTTCTCACGGGTGGGACGTAGCCTTATTGTAAACAAGAAACATATTCGGGTGATTAATATTACAGAAAGAACCATCCGGTTCGGGGGGCATACAGTCTCAGACAAGGTGCCTTCGCTCAAAATGGCGAGACTGGGTAGAGATAGTCTTCTGAAGTTGAAAAATGAAATGACGAGTTATGAGGAATGAGGACAACACAGTCAATGTGAATGAAGAAGAGCGATTCGATTCAAGACCGACAGATATTCCGGTAATCGTGATCGAGCGTGACAACGGATCTTCCGCAAATCCGCGACACGGCATGTCCGGCACACCACATGGAAAGTCTACGCCCGTGTTATGGAGTGTGGTGATTATTCTCCTCATCGCTTTAGCCGGTACAGTCCTGCTGTATGTTTTTAACAGGACTGATTCCGGAAGGCTCCCTGTAAGCGTATCAGACAAGGAGAATATCGAACAACTGAAGAGTGGGTACAAGGCATCCGCTACGGGAACGACACATTCGTCTGACAGTATTCTTGGTGTAGCTATGGATTTCTTCACTCTTGACGGATTGCGAGCCTCGTTGGAAACACAGATGCCTGATACCACTGACAATTCGCTGGTGCTTTTCATGAGGTCTGCCGATTATCATCCAGACGGGAGCGTTATCGGAACTATGGTTCTGGATGGAGAAAGAATTAAAAGTAAAAACGGAACTGAAAGATTAGGGTATGTGGCTTTGTCGAAAGACGGGAAGCCTGTTACTGGAGTATCGGAGTCTGACCGTGTGGCAGATTATGTCTCCGGTTCCGGAGGTTCGTTTTTCCGCCAATATGTACTGCTAAGTGACGGCACACTCCCTTCTGACTTCCATCTGCATGGGAAAGTCGAGCGTGCGGCGATAGGGCGCATGGCAGATGGAACTCTTTATTATATTGTGACAAGACATAAGGAAACTATGTATGACTTTTCAGATGCCATGAGGGAATACGGAGTGGTAGATGCAATCTATATTACCGGAGGCAACTCATACCTGTTTCATAGAGACAGCAATGGTAATGTGTGCATGACAGATAATACGCGGAGTAAGATATCCAAATATTCCGAATCGGCTCCTCCTGCGCCGCTTCTTGTTTTTCGCAAGGATATCCGTTAGAGACTTTGCGCATGATGTCAAATAATGTAAAAATAAAAGGAGTTCCTTTGGAACTCCTTTTATTTTTACCGTTCGCGAAGTGATTATTTCTTTGAGCGGTTGCCGTAGCGGCTGCGGAATTTGTCCACACGTCCGGCTGTGTCGACGAGCTTCTGCTTTCCTGTGAAGAAAGGGTGAGAAGAGCTTGTGATCTCAAGTTTTACAAGAGGATACTCTTTGCCGTCGATTTCGATAGTCTCACGAGACGCAACCGTAGAACGGGTGATGAATGTCTCGTCGTTTGACATATCTTTAAATACCACCTCGCGGTATTCTTTGGGATGAATGTCTTTTTTCATTTCTTTAAATACTGCAGTTAATTTGTTAAAAAAATTCTTGACAGGTCGCGATCCCGTCAAATGGCTTGCAAAGTTAATACTTTTTTTCGATATGACAAAATCTTTTGAAATCATGTCTGCTTGGTCGACCTGACGTATACAATTTGACCATTATCCATTGCCTATTTAACATAATAGCGATTATGAGCAAAATATCTGAATAATTTATCTTATTCGTTATTATTGTAGTTCCTGCTTTAAGAAAGCTGATGTTGGTGTATCTGACTTTATAAAATCCTCAGGAGTTCCTTCTGCCATTATGCAGCCTCCTTCACGACCGCCTCCCGGACCTAAATCAATTATCCAGTCTGCACATTTGACAACATCAAGATTATGCTCTATTACAACCATTGTGTTGCCTTTGTCAACAAGCTTATTGATTACTTTCATCAAAACCCGTATGTCCTCAAAATGAAGTCCTGTTGTTGGCTCATCGAGAATGAAGAGAGTCTTACCTGTATCTTTTTTGGCAAGTTCCGTTGCAAGCTTGACACGCTGGTTCTCGCCGCCGCTAAGGGTGCTTGAAGGTTGCCCGAGTTTTATATATCCCAATCCGATGTCTTGAAGAACCTTAATCTTTTTCAGAATTACAGGAACATTCTCAAAGAAATTAACTGCTTGATTAACAGTCATTTCAAGGACATCAGATATTGATTTCCCCTTATATCTCACTTCAAGTGTCTCACGGTTATATCTTTTACCATGACATTCCTCACAAGGCACAAGAACATCCGGCAAAAAATTCATCTCTATAGTTCTGTATCCATTACCCTTGCATGTCTCACATCTGCCTCCTGACACATTAAATGAAAACCTTCCGGGTTTATAGCCGCGCAATTTGGAATCTGGCAATTCCACAAATAGTTTTCTGATGTCGGAAAACACTCCTGTGTAAGTAGCAGGATTAGAACGTGGTGACCTTCCTAAGGGTGATTGATCCACAGTTACGACTTTGTCTATGTTCTCTATGCCTTCAACTGATTCATATGAAAGTGGTTCCTCGATAGAACGATAAAACTTCTTGCTCAACAGAGGATGCAGCGTGCCGTTTATCAGTGAAGATTTGCCACTGCCACTCACCCCTGTGACACATATAAACTTACCTAATGGAAGATTCAGATCAACATGTTTAAGGTTGTGTCCGGAAGCACCATTGATACGAAGATATTTTCCATTACCTTCACGTCTTTTTTCCGGCACCTTAATCTCCTTGTCTCCATTTAAATACGACGACGTAAGGGTGTTTGCAGCGAGAAGCTGTGACGGCGTGCCTTGAAAGACCACCTCTCCCCCATGTCTGCCGGCTCCGGGACCAATATCCACAATATAATCCGCTTCCTTCATTATATCCTTGTCATGTTCCACAACAATTATGGAATTGCCATTGTCGCGAAGTTGCTTCAGACTGTTGATAAGTCTTACATTGTCACGCTGATGCAATCCGATGGAAGGTTCATCCAATATATAAAGAACGTTGACAAGCTGAGAACCGATCTGAGTCGCGAGCCTTATGCGCTGGCTCTCCCCTCCGCTAAGGCTGGCACTGTCCCGATTGAGTGACAGATAGTCAAGACCCACATCAAGCAAGAATTTCAATCGGCTTCGGATTTCTTTCAATATCTCTTCGGCAACTACCCTCTTTGTCTGGTCAAGACGATCCTCAAGACCTTGGGTCCATTCATAGAGATCCGCGATATCCATATTTGCCACATCCGCTATGTTTTTGCCATCTATAAAGAAATAAAGTGATGTTTTGTTAAGACGATTCCCTCCGCACTTCGGACACACGGCACGCGAAAAAAATTTACCACTCCATTTATTGGCATCAGCTCCGGCATCCTCGTCCTGTTGCATCTCTATATACTTCACAAGTCCATCATAGGAACCCGAATAATGAGATGTTGACATTGTCTCGTTCCGAATATCAAGCCGCATGTCGGTTCCGTCTAAGATATCTCCCAAAGCTTCATGAGGTAATTTTTCCACCGGAGTCTTGAGATCATGTCCGTATTGTTTGCATATTGCTTCAATCTGCCAGAAAATAAGCGAGTTTTTATAGCGACCCAACGGTACAATCGCACCATCATATATTGATTTGGTCTTGTCTGGAATGACCTTCTCTTCATCGACCGCCGACACAAATCCAAGTCCTTTGCAACGTCTGCACGCACCTTGCGGCGAATTGAAGGAGAAATTATGAGGTGCAGGCTCAGGATACGAAAGACCTGTTTCAGGATCCATTAGGTGCTGACTGTAGTGTCTCACTTCTCCTGAATCCATATCCATTACCATCATCTGTTTGTCACCTTGTTTCAAGGCAGACTCTACTGTAGAACGTAAGCGTTGCATATCAGACGTTGAGGCTTTCATCCTGTCTATTACAAGTTCAACAGTATGATTCTGATAACGGTTAAGCTTCATGCCATATTCAAGTTCAGTAAGTTCACCGTCTACCCTGACATACAGATAACCCTTTTTTCTTAGATTCTCAAAGAGTTCCTTATAATGACCTTTCCTGTTTTTCACAAGAGGTGCAAGAACATAAATCTTTTTGCCTTCGTATTGCTCTACAATCAGATCGACTATCTTGTCTTTTGTATATTTCACCATCGGGGAACCCGACAGATAGCTCTTCGCTTCTCCCATACGTGCAAAAAGGAGACGGAAGAAATCATAAATCTCTGTTGTGGTCCCGATTGTGCTTCGCGGATTTTTGTTGACTGTCTTCTGCTCTATGCTGATAACAGGACTAAGACCGGTTATCTTGTCAACGTCAGGCCTTTCAAGCGATCCGAGCATATTACGTGCATAAGATGAAAATGTCTCGATATATCTGCGTTGCCCTTCAGCAAATATAGTATCAAAGGCAAGCGAAGATTTACCGCTGCCACTTAATCCGGTAATCACACTCAATGAGTTGTGGGGGATAGTCACATCTATATTCTTAAGGTTATGGACCCGTGCGCCATAAACATCGACTGACCCTGCACTTTCTATATTATTGATATCCTGGTTCATATTTTTTCTGCTTACTACTAAGCAACAAATAACGTGCCATTATTCTCCGGACGCCCCCGAAGAATTGCCGATTTTACGATATCTTAAGATATTTATATCTCCACCCTTTTTATATTTCTTGCCATCAGCACCCTTGGCTTCAATAACATAATAATATACACCCGGACTTACTGTCTTACCGTGATGCTTGCCGTCCCATCCGAGTTCTGGACGATCAAAATAAAACAGCTGACGCCCGTTTCTGTCAAATATCCAGCATTTGAACTCGACAAGCGACCTATAGCCTACTTTCCATGTATCATTCACGCCATCGCCATCTGGAGAAAATACATTAGGAATACGGAGATCTGACGCGCCGATTCCTATTTCATATGTTTCTCCCGTTGCCTCACAACTACCGTCAGCGTTGCTCCCTATAAACCTGACATAAAATTTGCCTTCCTGATCAAATGTGTATGTAAGGTCCCTTTCGTTAAACCGATATCTGACATATTCAAATTCAGGATCATCTGCAATCTGCCATTCGTTATGTAATACCGCATCTGTGACATAAGCATAAAAAGTAAAATCAGCCGGTGCTGACCCCCCAAGCATGGTTCCGTCACTTTTAATCATGTTCGAAGCATCGTCAGGTGCAAGATTTGTCTGCACTGCCTCGGTGTTCACATCAATCCCATTAGCCTCTATTATTGACGATTCCAATGTTTTGCCCAATCCCCATGTCTTGAGGAACCTGTCACCTGAGACAGTTACCGTTGTATTGCAATAGAAAGGAGGACGAAGTGTAAGCGGAGTCTGCAGATATTCAAATCCGGCAGTTTTTTCAACAAGAGAATAAGAATTATTCTCATTATCCCATTCAAGCGTATTATATGATAACTCTATATTACGGCTCAGAGTGCATTGCCGACCGCTGACCGAATAATATCTTATCTGATCACCTGAGCCAATGACTGTGATTTTTGTCATATCGCAATCCTGCTCCGGATATGCTTCTATTGAACTTATGTCGAAATGCTTGCCTGCATAATCAACTACCCAGAAACAATACCGGTTGTCGCCATCTTCCACAATATACCCCATATCCCCTTTCGGATTATGGATAAAAGCTGTTGTACCGGTAATCGAAACCGGCTGTTCAATCGCATAACCGCCACCAAGATTGCTGTATATCAACACCCGAAAATCTGACGGAGCAATGATATTACCTATGCTTATAAAGGACACTTCTTTGATATCATATATCGTAAAGACATCATTCAAACCGGTCGATGCCTCCGGCTTGTCTTTTATGACAGTGTGTCTGCTTCCCGAGAATTCAATATCCAGAGCATAGGATTCCGTCGCAGACAAAAATGCCGCCAGGATCATTAAAAAGATAAATTCTTTATTCTTCATAATTATCGGGCAAGCTATATAAGCAAGCACTCGGATCAATTTAAATTATTACATGGCTTGTTGAGGTGTATCCCATAGCCATCGCTTACTTACATAGAATCTCGCTACTAACTAAACGCATTTATATGATATCTTATTGAAGTGATTTAAACTTTTTTCATCATTAAGAAACTGATTATTTTCGCTGCGAATCCCTTGCGACAGCATTCATCACTTCATTATTTGGCGGAGGGCCACGGGAAATTTGACGGATTAAGTGTCAGATGAATATTCTTTCTGCTAAGTCTCACCTCTATGTATTCGGTAAGTTTCTTTCTTTCCTGCTGTGTCAGACCTCCGGGAGCATTAACAAAAAGCATACTAACTGTGTCGGTTGCTGTGCCCCCGACTTGTGTCGCTACCATGTGAGACAGTGCTATGTCTTTTATCGATGGAAACAAGACTTTGACTTCAGGAGAGACTCTTACGCTCTCGTCCGAAAATTGCTTATGCAGACTGACAAGAGACTTTAGCGAATCAATCTCGTTCTGACGGCTTGCTATCTCTGCCTGCATAAGTTTATAAAACTGATTGAAATTCTCTTCTTCATTTATTTCATTTTTAGTCATTGAGAATCCTTGCTTTATATTCAACACTGTTCCTCCAAGTCCCACTGAATCAAGCTTATTCGTCATGGCGAGTTGAAGAGAATCTTTAGGCAATGCTGCTCCTATTAAGGTCACATCGATGTAACGCTTCCCGTTTTCCACATATTCCTTGTGATTCAAAACCTGAGTATTGGGAAATACCATCTCCTTTTCGACAAAACTTGCGGCATTGTTAACGAAAATATTTGTGCGTATCATATTTACAGTAAGATAGACTGAAATCGCTACAGTTGCTCCTACGATCCAGTACACTATAGTCTGAATTCTTTTTGCGCGCCTGTCGTCATTATAGACAATCTTTCTGTATCTCATCAGTTTCACACCAATCCATGTTGCGAAAAGAATAAAGATGGTATTTGTAAAGAATAAATATAATGCTCCAAGAAAAAATTTCATCTGTAAAGTAGCCAATCCGTATCCTGCGGTACACAGCGGTGGCATGAGCGAAGTAGCGATAGCAACCCCCGGCATCACCTGCCCTTTGTTTCTGCAGGCGATGCTGAGTATGCCTGCGGCACCGCCGAATAATGCTACGAACACATCGTAGATGGATGGCGAAGTTCTTGCCAAAAGCTGACTCGACCCTTCATACTGGGGAGAAATAAGGAAATATATGGCAGACGTTAGTATCGAACCTATCATGGCTGCCATTACATTCTTAAGACCTCGCTTCAACAACACGAAATCCTGTATGCCTATCGCAAGTCCCATACCGATTATGGGTCCCATAAGTGGAGAAATAAGCATCGCGCCGATTATCACAGGTATACTGTTGGTATTAAGCCCAAGCGACGCTATGAATATAGCGAATATCAATACCATAAGTTGCGAACCTTTGAACGAGACTCCGCTCCTTATGCTTTGCTCCGCATCTAATTGCGGCTCAAGATCTTCTGCGACATTGAAATATGATTTGACATCAATCCAGAATTTTTTCCAGCCTGTCTTTACGGTCGATTTTAATTCCATGACACTGTTTATATGGGTAAACTTGATTGCATCACACATATGTGTTCTACAAATTTTAACACAAAAATATAAACTTTAGTTGGATAATCACAATAAAAATTCGGAGAAGAGAAACTATTTGATTAAATTTGCATTTCAAAAGTCAATTTTGATTTATATGGCAGCATTTGACCTAAAAGGACTCGGAGTGGCGATGATCACTCCTTTCAGACAAGACAAGTCTGTAGATTTTAATGCTTTAGAGAATATTATTGAACATCTTGTAAAAAGTAAAGTCGATTACATAGTAGTTCTTGGCACAACCGGTGAGACCCCCTCTCTGTTTCCTGAAGAGAAACAGGAGATACGTCGTTTTGTTATCGAAAAAGTTCGTTCGAGAGTACCTCTTGTTCTCGGACTCGGAGGCAACAATACAATGTCTTTGGTCAGAGAACTAAAGGAGGAAGATCTTAAAGGTTTCTCTGCGATTCTTTCTGTCGTGCCCTATTACAACAAGCCTTCGCAAGAAGGTATATTCCAGCATTACAAAGCAATCGCCGAAGCCTCTCCCCTACCTGTCATTCTTTATAATGTACCGGGACGCACAGGGGTGAATATGACAGCAGCAACGACTCTGAGAATCGCAAGGAATGTCAAGAATGTCATAGGAATTAAAGAGGCATCCGGAAATTTCTGCCAGATTGAGGAAATAATCAAGAACAAGCCGGAAAGTTTTCAGGTTGTTTCAGGTGATGATTCCATTACATATCCGCTCATGACACTTGGTGCCGTAGGGGTGATTTCTGTTATCGGCAATGCATTTCCTGCTGAATTCGGCAAAATGGTCAGACTGTGTCTTGAAGGCAATTATAAGGACGCACTCCCTATCCATTTTGAATTCACAGAACTTTTCAACCTGCTTTTTGTAGACGGAAATCCTGCTGGAGTAAAATGCACGCTAAATGCCATGGGCATGATAGAAAACGAATTGCGATTGCCGCTTGTTCCGACAAGACTATCTACAAACGAAGAAATCCACAAAATAACAGCCAAGATAATTGATAGATCCAATCACCGCACAGAAGATTAAGGATGCCGCTGACATCGTGGAGGTTGTCAGCGACTATGTCAACCTCTCGCGCCGCGGTACCAACTATATGGGATTATGCCCGTTCCATAACGAGCGGACTCCATCCTTTTCTGTAAACAGACGAAAAAATTTCTGTTACTGCTTTTCTTGCAAGAAAGGCGGCTCTCCCGTCAACTTCGTAATGGAAAAGGAGGGATTGTCTTATCATGATGCCCTCTTGCATCTTGCACGCAAATATGGCATAGAAGTTCAGGAACGCGAACTGACGGATGAAGAACGTGCCGAACAATCTGAACGCGAGGCAATGCTTGTAGCCAATGAATGGGCTATGCTCAAGATGTGCAAGGATATTTTCGATACTCAGGAAGGACGCGACATAGGTCTAAGTTATCTGTACGGAAGAGGCGTTACGGAAGAAGCCGTAAGAAAGTTTAATCTCGGATACGCTCTTGACAAGGGCTCAGCTCTGACTTCTGCCGCAAAATCAGCTGGATACGATATTAATATATTGAAAAGCCTCGGACTTGTAGGCACTTCCAAAGAAGGTCGGGAGTATGACAGGTTCCGGGGGCGCGTAATCTTTCCTATAATCAATTCGGCAGGTAAAGTAATCGCGTTCGGCGGTCGCGACCTCAAAGGAGGTATGGCGAAATACATTAATTCCCCCGAATCCAACGTATACAAAAAAAGCAATGAACTATATGGCATCTATCAGGCGCGGGCAGATATTGTCAGAGAAGACAAATGTTATCTGGTTGAGGGTTATCTTGACGTAATTGGAATGTGGCAGTCGGGGATGCGCAACACAGTCGCGTCATCCGGCACAGCTCTGACTGACGGACAAATTGCCCTGATTCACCGTTTCACTGAAAATATCACTCTAATTTACGATGGTGATGCGGCAGGCATAAAGGCATCTCTCAGAGGAATCGACATGCTCTTGAACCATAAGATGAAAGTCAAGGTTCTTCTGCTGCCTGATGGAGATGACCCTGATTCTTTTGCACGCAAACATACTTCCGAGGAGTTTAGAAAATATGTGGCAGAACATGAGACTGACATAATCCGATTCAAGGCTCAGGTTCTTCTTGCAGACATAAAGAAGGATCCTCAGAAAAGAATAGAGGCTGTGAACAGCGTTGTGCAGTCTATCGCTCATATCGCAGATCCTGTTTCAAGAGATGTCTATATTCAGGAATGCGCATCAATTCTTGGCATTCAGGAAGACACAATCGCAAAATCGGTGGCAAGAGTAAGAGGGACATTGGTTGAGAAATGGAAACAAGACCGTATCAAGCGTGAATTTCCCATAACGTCTGAATCCGCACAGACTGCAAATCCGGCACACCCTTCCGGTAATGGAGGAAATATGCCTGCCGGTATTTCAGAAAACACACAACCTTTAAAACCACTCTCAAAGATAGCATACTCATCTCCTATGTTGCCTTTGGAGAAAGTTGTAATAGAATACTGCCTGAAATATGGCTTTCTGGAGCTCTGCACAATTGTCAATGATGACAACTCCGAGACATCTGTTTCTGTCCTTGATTTTGTATCAGAAGAGCTTGAAGCAGACAACCAGTCTTTCTCGGTCAATATATTTGACAGGATATTCCGTCTTCTTAAAGATATGAAGGAAGAATATGCGGTTGCATACGAACATTTCTCTCAGAAACTTGATGAATCCTTAGACCGACAACGTAAGGAAGGCATAGAGAAGATAGCAGCCTCGGATTTGTCTGTAATTGAAATTGAAAGAGCTGAAAAAAAACTTGAAAACGAGCTGGAATCAAAACGGGCAGAAGATCTGATTGAGTTCTCAAAAGATTATCCAGGCAGACAGCTTGCAAGCCATGAGGACGGAGAAGTAAGATATGTGGTAACCGAACTTATCCGTGAACGGCATCAGCTAAGTCATATATATATGCGCGACAACAATTATGTTGAACGTGACGAGGATCGCCTGAGCCAGCTGGTGCCCAGAGCAATGACAGAATGGAAAAACGAATTGCTGAATCTTCGGCTTAAAGAGCTGTTCTCCCGCTTTCACGAAATCTCCGGAAAGGGAGACACAGAAGAAGAAAATAAACTGATGATGGAAATGAACGCCATTATGCGTTTACGGTCACAGGTCGCTAAAGATATAGGCGACAGAATATTGTCACCTCGTTCTAAAACTATCCGTTAAGGTAATTTATTACGTAGCAAGACATTATCCAGAGTCACTGCTCTCTTGACTGCTCCATTAATTTTCTTACTTCAGATTCAAATTCGTCATCTGCCATATCCCATGGAATCCAGTTGATTTTGATTCCTCTTTTTTCCATGCCGCGAAACCACGTCATCTGACGTTTGGCAAATTGGTGGATTGCTGTTTCAAGATTAGTGAACATTTCTTTATATGTTGACTTCCCGGTCACATATAATGTCACAAACTTATATTCCAGACCGTAATATATAAGATCGTCTGCTGATATTCCGCGGTCAAGCAATCCTTTGACTTCCTCTATCATTCCCTCATTAATGCGGGCTTCAAGTCGCTGTGTGATTTTCTGTCTGCGCTCTTCTCGGGGTATGTCGATTCCTATAACCAATGCATTAAGAGGTTTTGCTTCTGCTTTCCTTGTCAATGCCGCCTCTTCAGGATGGTTGCGGTAATACTCCTCAATTTCAATCGCTCGTATCGCACGCTTGCAATTGTCAACATCAGTCTTGTTGTGCAATTGTTTGTATGTCCTTAGAATTGATTCGAGTTCAATAATATTTTTGGTAGCCAAAGAATCTCGTAAAAGCCTGTTCTCAGGAACTTCCGGCATTCTGATTCCGTTAAGGGCATTTTCCACATACATGCCCGTACCGCCGCAGACTACGGCTAATTTTCCCCGATGTTTTATTTGATCCAATGCCGTGCGGAATGCGGCAAGATAGCGGTGCAGGTTAAACTTCTCCCCCGCTTCGGCAATATCAATAAGATGATACGGGATATCTCCATATTCACAGAGGTCTTTACCTGTGCCAATAGTCATCCCTTTGTATAGCTGCCGGGAGTCTGCCGATATTATCTCGCCGCCCGACATACGTGCGATTGCCACAGCGCGTCTTGTCTTGCCGCTTGCCGTAGGTCCTACAACTGCAACTGCATCTAATTCCATTGATTGGCTTTCTTGTTGTCACTGCCCGATGTCATGTTCCGGAACCATCTCTTTACCCGATACATCGGTGTGTCTGAATTAAACATCGAAATCCTTATCCATTTATCATCTTGAAAATCAAGATGCGATTCCTTAACTTCCTTCAACGTAAATGTAGGACGATAAGATTTCAGTTTATTTTTACGGAATCCTCGCTCGTCAAACAATTTGTATGTAAGCATTATTGTCGCAAGCCTTGTTATATCCGACACGCATATCGTCGCAAGCTTGTCGGGATTGTATGAATAAATCCTTTTCAGATCTTTAAAAGCCATCCACTCGCCGTCACCATTCAGTTCCGGATAATCCTCCGGTTTCCCTTCAAGAAAATAAAAGTATCTCAACAAGGAATTACGCTCCATACCCATCATCTTACGTCCGAAAAAGAAACGTAGATCTCCATTATTGATACCGGTCATCCTTCTGATGATATTTGTCACTTCGGGAATAGTTATACCGTTTACAGAACGTTTCGTAAAAAAGGGAGTGTCAATTACCGGTCTGAACGTTATCTTGGGATCCGCAGTCTTGATGTTCATATAGACATATTCCTTACATATCACATAATATCGTATGTAAGTCTTGGCAGTCATGTCGCGAAGTTCTTCCTGCGTTACAATCTCATTAATCTCGCGCATGTCGAGATAAAGATTGTAATACCTGAAAATGAAATAGAACTCATCGAGCACAAATACTATTATCGTCAGCCACATGAACACATACCAGTCTCTCCCGTTGACATCAGTGTCAATGTAGAAAAACTTATAATATCCCCAGACTATAATAGTCAGAACTCCGAACAATATCAGAAGATTCCTGAGTTGAAGACGTGACTCATATTCAAGTATGCCTCCGATTTTTCCTCTTTCATGTGAATCGCCGTAATGAAGCTTACAGTCTACGCATATGCTCAATCTCCTTCCTCTCGCATAAATGACAACCATTGTAAGGAAACATATCGGACACAGCATCAAAGATGGTATGTAAGGATATGAGAAAAATGTAAATTCAGGAGGAAGCCATATAAATCCCCATATATACAATATATTTACAACAATACTTACAAACGAATAAGCTATCAGACAGAAAAAAATCGAATAAGAAACCACCATGCATGACGGGTGCTTGCTGATTTTATTGTTGTATAATACTGTATACAGGAACGCCGCAGCAATCAATGCGACTATTGGAGAGAAGTAAAACGGAAGTAAGATGGAGAATGCGAGGACTCCGACAACAGTAAGCAGACCAACTGAAAGATTCTTCCAGAAGGTATACAATTGCAAACTGCTGACTTTACCTAAATCCTGCATTCTCTATAATAATTATATGGAGTCGTACAGACCCACTGTTCAAAACGCTTATTTAAGATACGTTTTAAGGAAGTCCTCGATTTTTCTGAACAACATTACTCTGGCGTTACACATTCCAAGGCTATGCTCAAATCCGGCAAGTGCCATCATGTCGAAAACCTTTCCCTCATAATTCAACTTGGATGTATACTTAAGAGTGTTGTAGAAGTGAACGTTGTCATCGCTTGTGCCTGACATGATCAATAGTCTGGCGTTCATTCCGGAGGTATGGTTCAGTGCCGATGACGAGGCATATCCTCCTTCATTCTGCTGAGGTGTGCTCATATACCGTTCTGTGTATATCGAATCGTAATACCTCCAGTCTGTAACCGGGGCCATAGCCACTCCTGCTTTGAAGGGAGAGTTTGCCGACGAAAGTTCCATAAGTGCCATATAACCGCCGTAGCTCCAGCCGAAACATCCTACACGGGCAGCATCAACATATGGCAGAGATGCGAAATATCTCGCAGCGGCAATCTGATCCTGCGCTTCATATTCACCAAGATGGCGATATACGGAATTTGCCCATTCCCGTGAACGATAACCTGTGCCTCGCCCGTCTACTGCCGCTACCACGTAACCTGTCGATGCAAGATAATAGACACCCTCCATTTTCCAGCGGTTTGCCACCTCTTGAGAGTCAGGACCGTTATACTGCGTCATAAGGAGCGGATATCTTTTTGAACCGTCAAAATCAGCGGGCTTGATGATATATGCATTCATCTCTTCGCCATTCGCATTCTTTACGGTAAGAAATTCTTTTTTCGGAGCGGATGCATATTTTGCAGCATAAGCAGCATTGTTCTCAAGTTCTTTTATAACCGCACCACTTGAATCGCACACACTGTATGTCGTTGGAGTCAGTGCATTACTGTAAGTTCTCACATAATAATCCATGTTTGAGCTGAAAGATGCAGACTCAAAGCCATCTACATTGTTCATCGCTGACACGACACCTTTGGCATCGATTCGGATTACATTTCTGTTAATCGCACCTCTTACTGTAGCTTGAGCATAATGACAACCTGTCTTGGCTGATTTTCCGTAATACTGCGTTACATTCCAATCTCCTTTAGATAGCTGACGCAACATATTTCCGTTGTAATCATACTCATACAGATGACAATAGCCGGAACGTTCGCTTCCGATTACAAAAGATGACTTACCATAGCTCACCATCTGGTATATGGATGGACTGAGCCATGCGTTGCTTCTCTCCTCAAGCAGCATGGTGGCGACTGTAGAACCGGGATTAACCTTGTAAAGACACAGATGATTCTGGTCTCTGTTCAAAGTCATGACCATAAGATTGCTTCCGCTTCCGTCATATTCAATCGAGGGGATATATGATTCGACCGGAATATCCATGGTTTTTGTGGTGCGGTTGTCTATATTATAGACTTTTACATCCACCTTGACGTTGGGATATCCAGCAAGAGGATATTTATATGTGTATTGAGAGGGATATACATCCGACAAAGGATTGCTGTCGCAGAAACTCTTATAGTTGTCGAAAGTATAAGTTGGAACCTCCGACTCATCGAAACGCATGTAGGCGAGCGATGTGTCATCTCCGCTCCAGCGGATTGTATTCACCACTCCGAACTCTTCCTCGTAACTCCAGTCTGACACCCCGTTGATAATGCGGTTTATTTCACCATCGCTGGTTATCGGTTTGTCTGTGCCGTAATCAAGATTGGATATAAAGATATTGTTGTCACGTACGTAAGCTACCATTCTTCCATCGTGCGACAAAACCGCTCCTCTCTGCGCTCCCGATTCCGAAACGCGTTTGAGTGTGGATCGCATTACATCGTAAACAAAATACTGGGCAGTGAATGAATGTCTGTATATTTTGTCGACATTGTTCCATAGAAGAATCTTTTTCCCGTTGTCGCTTACCTGATAACCGTCGAATGAGTCGATTTTCAGATCACCCTTTATTCCGTCAATGCTGAAAAGTGTGCCTATTTTCTTCCCTGTCTTGTATTCGAAAATATCAATGGAGCGTCCGTCCTCACTTATTGCCGCATAGGTGAGACCATCGGAAAGCGGTCTCATCTCCTTTATGGCAACAGGAGAATTTTTGCCAGGGGCTATATAATCTTCTATTGTCAAAGCCGAAGCATTTAGACTCCCAGCCAAAGCTAAGGTTACAATGGAGCAACCTGCGATACCTTTTAAATCCATATCTTTAAAATTTATCGCAATCAATAAGACCTTGCGAAAATTACACGCTGCGCGGAGGGTTTGCCTGTTACCATACATTCTCCCGGAGTCTTGTCACCATCCAACGGAATGCATCTGATTGTAGCTTTCGTCTCCTCCTTGATTCTCTCTTCTGTCTCTGTAGTGCCGTCCCAATGCGCGAGAATGAAGCCGCCTTTCTCTATCTCGGTCTTGAATTCTTCGTAAGTATCTACCTTGCGAATCATCGAATCGCGATATTCAAGAGCCTTACGGAAGATGTTTGTCTGTATATCTTCAAGCATATCCTTTACATATGCAGCTATACCCTCAAGCGGTGCCATATGTTTTTCAAGTGTGTCACGACGCATCACCTCTACAGTTCCGTTCTCAATATCGCGGGCTCCGATAGCAAGACGAACCGGCACACCCTTGACCTCGTAATCTGCAAATTTGAAGCCGGGACGCTTGTTTTCAGCATCGTCATACTTAACGCTGATACCCATGCCTTTGAGTTCCTCTATTACAGGAGTTATCCTTGCGGATATTTCGGCAAGTTGCTCTTCATTCTTGTAGATAGGCACAATAACCACTTGTATAGGAGCAAGATGCGGCGGAAGAACGAGACCGTTGTCATCAGAATGAGTCATAATCAATGCACCCATCAGACGAGTGGACACTCCCCATGAATTCGCCCATACATATTCGGGTTTATTTTCCTTGTTTACAAATGTCACATCGAACGCTTTTGCAAAATTCTGACCGAGGTTATGACTTGTGCCTGCCTGCAACGCCTTGCCGTCCTGCATCATTGCCTCGATTGTATAGGTATTCAATGCGCCAGCAAATCTTTCGTTGGCTGTCTTCACTCCGATAATTACAGGCATAGCCATGTAATCTCTTGCAAACTGAGCATAAAGATTAATCATCTGCACAGTGCGGTTTTCAGACTCTTCAGACGTTGCGTGAGCGCAGTGCCCTTCTTGCCAAAGGAATTCAGCGGTACGCAGGAACATACGTGTGCGCATCTCCCAGCGCATCACATTCGCCCATTGGTTACACAACAAAGGGAGATCACGATAGCTGTGAATCCAGTTCTTGTATGTTCCCCAGATTATTGTTTCCGATGTCGGGCGAACTATAAGTTCCTCTTCAAGGCGTGCGGAAGGATCGACAATGACACCATTACCGTTAGGATCGTTCTTGAGTCTATAATGTGTCACAACAGCACATTCCTTGGCAAAGCCCTCTACATGCTCTGCCTCTCTGCACAAAAACGATTTAGGGATAAGCAATGGGAAATAAGCGTTCTGCACACCAGTCTCCTTGAACATCCTGTCAAGCTGCTGCTGCATTTTCTCCCAAATGGCGTATCCGTATGGTTTGATTACCATACATCCCCTTACTGCCGACTGCTCGGCAAGATCGGCTTTTACCACCAGTTCGTTATACCACTGTGAGTAATTATCTGATCGTTTTGTGAAATTCTTTAGTTCTTTTGCCATGACTTATGGAAAATTTATTATCTGTGTTTTTATTGCCGCTTCTTTACGGACACTTTTACACGCAAAGTTAATAAATAATCATGACATATTCACTCTGGCAAGTCATAAATATTCCCTTTTCATCCAATTTTCTCGGATAAAAAGGGAAATTTGCAATCTTAGGAACTGTTTCAATCAAGGAGTCCAATATCGGTACTCCCCCTTTCCTATACTCTGATAATATGCGTCTGATACAGGTTCCAGCCAGATGTTCTCAACACGGTATTTTGCCGCACCATGCCAGTGTTTGACATTGGCGGGGATATGGATTACAGTGCTGGGGAGTATCTCGACAGCAGGTTTGCCTTCTTCCTGATACCATCCGCGTCCGGCTACGCCGACAAGCATCTGACCACCTCCGTTATCAGCTTTATGGATATGCCAATTGTTGCGGCATCCCGGCTCGAATGTCACATTGGCAAACGAAACCTGAGCTTCTGAAATCTGTGCAAGATAGCTGTTGCCTATGAAATACTTGGCGTATGTCGTATTTTCTGACAATACAATCTTACTTTCCATAAATCTTAAAAATAGTTCAGGTGCAAAATTAGTCATTACCGCAATTATGTATGTGCTCTAATTTTATGATGTCATACCAATATTTTAGTGCATAATGCCATCTTTTTCGAAATATATCCTTATTTTTGCAGCACAACACTTTCTTGACTAATTTTTTAACGGTTTTTTATTACAATACCATATCATGCCAAAGATTCTCAAAGTAAACACCCCGTCAGACTACAGCCGGTACCTCGGTCATACAGACAGGCATCCTCTTGTATCTGTAATAGAATATTCACGGATTTCTCCGATACGACATAGCCTGAACAGTTATGGTGTTTATGGAATCTTTCTTCAGGACAACAATAATCTTGACCTTGTATATGGATGTGGTAAATATGACTATAAGGATGGCTCGCTAATATGTGTGGCACCCGGTCAGATCGGAGGCAAAGAGGATAATGGAGAGTTTGTGTCTATTGGTGGATGGGCAATGCTTTTCCATCCTGATCTTTTGAGGGGCACAAGCCTTCAGGATGAAATCAAGAAGTATTCCTTTTTCGATTATAGAATAAAAGAGGCGTTGCATATGAATAATGTCGAACACCGGACCATCGTCTCGATATTCCATAAAATGGAGGAAGAAATCGACAGACCGGGAGATGATTTCCAGAATGACATTCTTGTGGGATATATCTCTCTTTTGCTAAAGTTCTGCAATAGATTTTACAATCGACAGTTCATGACACGTAAACTGACAAATGCAGATATTCTTACAAAGTTCGAGGAACTGTTGAGAATGTATTATGCAGATAACCGTCAGACTACAGAAGGCATACCCACTGTCAACTTCTGCGCCGAACAGCTGTGCATGTCTCCAAGCTATTTCAGTGACTTGATAAAAAAAACCACAGGTGAAAACGCAAGTTCAATAATACGGCAGTTCGTGGTTCGCCACATCAAAAACGAACTCGCTTCCGGTTTATCTGTATCGGAAGTGGCTTATATATCAGGCTTCGAGTATCCTCAGCATTTAAGCAGGATGTTTAAGAAAGCCACCGGCATGACACCCAAAGAATACCTCGAATCACTATATTAAACAACTGTATATATGAACGGGATGGCATACCGCCACCCCGTTCATATATACATATTGAATAATTATCTCTGTTTTGCAATTATCTGCATTCTTTTTTTCAGCTCCTTTCCATAAGCATCCCAATCGGCAATCGGCACGCGTGCCACTCCTGAATCCATGGCAGCCTTGGCAACTGCAGGGGCTACACAATAGAGAAGCCTTGTATCAAACGGTTTCGGAAGGATATAATCCTTTCCAAATGAAAAGTCTTCTCCCCCGTAAGCGGCTTTGACCTCTTCGGTAACATTTTCTCTGGCAAGCGCGGCGATAGCCTTGCATGCCTCAATCTTCATCTCTTCGTTTATCTCGGAAGCTCTGCTGTCTAACGCACCTCGGAATATATAAGGGAAACCGAGCACATTGTTTACCTGATTCGGATAATCGCTGCGTCCTGTTGCCATTACAAGATCTGACCGTGTTGACTTGGCAAGTTCGTAGGATATTTCGGGTTCCGGATTAGCAAGCGCGAAAACAACAGGATTCGGTGCCATAGAGTTCAGCATGACCGGAGTCAGCACATTCGCCACGCTGAGACCGACAAACACATCGGCATCGATGATAGCCTCCGAAAGCGTATGCAGATCACGGGCAGTGGCGAACTCTCTCTTCTGTACATTTATATCCTGCCGGTCATCACGAATCACTCCTTTCGAATCACACATGACAAGATTCTCACGTTTCACTCCAAGTCTTATATATAATCTTGCACAGCTTATAGCCGCAGACCCGGCACCGTTTATCACAAGTTTTATATCCTCAAGACGTTTCTTCTGCACTTCCACAGCGTTGATCAAAGCCGCACCGGAGATAATTGCTGTGCCGTGCTGGTCATCATGCATGACCGGAATATCACACTCTTTTTTAAGACGCTCTTCAATCCTGAAACATTCCGGTGCCTTGATGTCCTCAAGGTTGATACCACCGAATGTAGGACTTATCGCCTTTACTATTTCCACGAGTTTATCCGGATCTTTTTCATCTATTTCGATGTCAAAAGAATCAATCCCTGCAAAATTTTTAAAAAAAAGTGTCTTTCCTCCCATCCCCGTCTTTCCTCCCAAAGCCCCTATATCCCCAAGCCCAAGATCCGCCGTGCCATTGGAAATGACTGCGACCTGATTCCCCTTGCCTGTATATTTATATGCCAGAGCGGAATCATGCTCTATCTCCTTGCAAGGATACGCAACCCCTGGAGAATACGCCAGAGAAAGGTCATGTTGGTTGGCATAGGGCTTGGTTGGAACAACCTCAATTTTACCGGGAGTCCACGCCTCATGATACGCGAGAGCTTCCTCCTTTAAGTTCATTTTGTCTGTTTTTGACATATCGGGAATATCATTAGTTTTAATATATAACAATCTATTTCAAATCTGTTCAAATTCAACCTCTGAAAATTAGAAGCGGCTTAAAATAAAACTTAAATTTGGGACTGTCGTCTTTCGCTTAATTCTACTTTTAACCCCTCCTTAACTTGTCATGCAAAATTACTAAATATCAGCCATATGTTGAACATGTTATACAACATACCTCTTCCAATTTACATTTTTAGCAATAATTACTGTCTCAATTTTTTCAAAGTTGTCTAAAAAAAATCCTATTATCTTTATCTGTAATATTTTACATTTTTTACAAACTCGAATTGTTGTCCAAAACAATAATTTTGTCAATAAATTTATCCTGTAAAATTTGCGCATCACACATAATAATCCTACCTTTGCAATGCATTTGAGGAGGCATGCTCAATACGCGTCTACCTTAATATACATGCCGATTAACAATTCCATTATAATCATGATACAGATTGTTGAGAAACGTGATGGCCGCGTTGTGGGCTATAACGAAGAAAAAATAAAAGCTGCTATACGCAAAGCCATGTTGACAACAGAAATGGGCGAAGATGAGGCTTTGGTTCAGAAAATCACCGACCGTGTCGGCATGAGCGGCAAGGACCGCATGACTGTCGAAGAAATTCAAGATCGCGTGGAGATAGAACTGATGAAGTCGGCAAGAAAGGACGTGGCAAAACGGTATATAGCATATCGCGACCAGCGGTCTATCGCCCGCAGGGCAAAAACCCGCGACATGTTTCTTGAGATCATCGAGGCTAAGAACAATGACATTACTCGCGAGAACGCCAATATGAACACAGACTCTCCGGCAGGAATGATGATGAAATTCGCAAGCGAGACCACAAAACCGTTTGTCGATGACTACCTGCTGAGTCCGGATGTAAAGGCTGCTGTCAAAAACAACTATCTGCACATACACGACAAAGACTACTACCCTACAAAAAGTCTGACTTGCGTGCAGCATCCACTCGACAGGATTCTCAAGAAAGGATTTGTTGCAGGACATGGAGAATCACGTCCGGCCAAAAGAATTGAAACTGCAAGCATAATAGGTTGTATTTCTTTGGAAACCGCACAGAACGAAATGCACGGCGGTCAGGCGATACCTGCCTTTGATTTCTATCTGGCTCCATTCGTAAGGAGTTCATTCATTGAGGAAATAAAGAATCTCGAACATTTCAGCGGACAAGATCTTCATCATCTATATAATAAGGAGATAAAGGATTTCCTAAGAAAAGATCTTGAAAATCTGACAGGCGAAGACAGACTTCTCCAGCATGCGGTCAACAAGACTGTGGAAAGAGTACATCAGGCTATGGAGGCTTTTATACACAATATGAATACAATCCATTCGCGTGGTGGTAATCAGGTTGTATTTTCATCCATCAATTATGGAACCGACACTTCTGCTGAGGGAAGATGCGTCATACGCGAGATATTGAATTCCACATATGAAGGAGTCGGGAACGGTGCTACTGCAATCTTCCCCATACAGATTTGGAAAAAGAAACGCGGTGTCAGTTACCTGCCAGAAGATCCCAATTATGATCTTTACAAACTTGCATGCAAGGTTACGGCAAGAAGATTTTTTCCCAACTTCGTAAACCTTGATGCCTCATTCAACCAACACGAAAAATGGCGTGCAGACGACCCGGAAAGATATAAATATGAGGTAGCAACCATGGGATGCCGCACGAGAGTATTTGAAAACCGATATGGAGAAAAAACATCAATAGGCAGAGGCAACATTTCGTTTTCTACAATCAATATCGTGCGCATAGCAATTGAGCTTATGGGCATCCGTGAAAAAGAGGAAAGAATCGAACGTTTCTTCGAAAAGCTTGATGAAGTCCTTGACATCACCGCTCAGCAGCTTGACGAACGTTTCAATTTCCAAAAAACAGCTCTTGCCAAGCAATTCCCGCTTGTCATGAGTGCGCTTTGGAATGGGGCTGACAAACTCGGTCCCAACGACACTATCGAACCGGTAATCAATCAGGGCACGCTCGGCATAGGTTTTATCGGTCTGGCTGAATGCCTTATCGCCCTCATAGGAAAACACCATGGAGAATCAGATGAGGCACAGGCTCTCGGCTTAAAAATAATAAAACACATGAGGAGCAGAGTCAATGAGTATTGTGAGAAATATGGTCACAATTTTTCTGTACTCGCCACTCCGGCAGAGGGACTCTCGGGTAAATTCACCAAGAAAGACCGCAAGACATTCGGCATAATTCCAGGGGTAACCGACAAAGAGTATTACACCAATTCCAACCATGTGCCGGTATACTATCACTGTTCGCCGCGCCATAAAGCCAAAATCGAGGCTCCCTACCATGAACTTACTGGGGGCGGACATATTTTTTATGTGGAAATAGACGGTGATGCCACGCATAATGAGGAGTCCATAATGCAGATTGTTGATCTTCTTGATCAATACAATATGGGATACGGCTCAGTAAACCACAACCGCAACCACTGCCCTCGATGCGGCTATGAGAATGCTGACCAGAATACAGACACATGCCCTAAATGCGGAACTAAATTCGAGACAATACAGCGAATCACCGGATACCTGGTCGGCACCACCGACCGATGGAATTCGGGAAAACTCGCCGAACTACATGACCGCATAGTGCATGAATGATAATGTAAATATTCTCAGGATAATCCGGGGCACCACTGTGGACGGTCCCGGATTCCGCACTTCTATATATTTCGCAGGATGCCGTCACCGTTGTCCGGGCTGTCACAATCCTCAGTCTTGGGATTTCAATGCGGGCAAAACAATGGGTATCGATGAAATACTGGAGGTTATAGAAGAAGAAGATTATGATGTGACACTGACGGGTGGAGACCCGCTGTACAATCCTGATTTTGTGATCTGTCTTGCTGACCGCATCCATTCTCTGGGACATAACATATGGCTTTATACAGGTTTCACATGGGAAGAGATTTTAAATAGCCATGCCCTTTATGATGCCGTATCTCACATAGATGTTATTGTAGACTCCCCTTTTGTTCTCTCGCAAAGAGATCCCGACCTGGCATTCAGAGGATCGTCAAATCAGAGGATAATAGATGTCGCCCAATCAATAAAAAAAGGCGGCATAAATCTTTGGCGCAGGGAATGAACCATTGCCGGCTGTGTGCGTTACATAATTAAAAGTCGTGCATCTGTACGGCATTATTGATTATAAAACCTTTATAAGCTATTTAATATTATGGGCACAAAGAAAAGCATCAAGGGCACAAAGACCGAACAGAATGTGGTCAACTCTTTTCTTGCGGAAACTCAGGCTTTCGCGCGTTATACTTTCTATGCCAGTATCGCAGACAAAGAGCAATACTTCCCCATAGGTGTCATATTCAGAGAAACCGCTGACAATGAACTTCATCATGCAAAAGTTTTCCTGAAGATGCTCGAAGACACTGAAGTCAAGGCGGATCCGGGCGTAGATGCCGGATTCCTTGGGGATACAGCTGCTAATCTACGCACTTCAATAAAGGAAGAAAGCGTTGACGGATATGAGTTTTATTACGCATGTGCAAAAACTGCAAAAGAGGAAGGATTTGATGATATTGCCAAACACTTCAAAGCAATTGCAAGTGCCGAGAAAGTCCATCACGACCGTTTTCAGAAGATGCTTGAAATGGTAGAGAACAATACTTTATGGAAACGCGACACTCCTGTAACCTGGAAATGTCTTGTCTGTGGATATACAGTAGTCGGCAAAGAACCTCCTGCCAAATGTCCAGGCTGTGACCACCCCTACCAGCATTATATCGCGATAGAAGACGGTTACGCTCCGGCTCCGCTGGATTAGGACTTTTACCACAATCTGTTTTTTACACACGATACTGAATCAAATTATTTTATGTTGCCGATTCCTGCATTCTTGCGGGAATCGGCATTTTTTTGTAAATTCGCAAGATAATAGAGAGCCCAGGTACAGACATTTTGTAAGCAAAGGGTATATTTGATTATTAGCATATGGGATTTTTCAATAAACTATTCTCTAAAAAAGAGAAAGAGACCCTTGATCTGGGTCTTCAGAAAACCAAAGAAGGCGTGTGGAACAAGATCACACGCGCTGTCGCAGGTAAAAACAAAGTTGACGATGATGTTCTCGACGCTCTTGAAGAAGCTTTCATCACAAGCGATGTTGGTGTAGACACGACTCTCAGGATAATAGAAAGGATTCAGAACCGGGTTGCACGCGACAAATATGTCGGCAGCGATGAACTTCGCGCTCTGCTTTGTGATGAAATTTCCGATATGCTTGAAAAACCTGAAAACGGTCGTGATATAGAAGATTTTCATGTTCCGAAATCAGACAACCCATATGTAATTATGGTTGTCGGTGTCAATGGTGTCGGCAAAACAACCACCATTGGCAAACTCGCTTATCAATATAAAGCAGCCGGCAATAAAGTCATTCTCGGAGCTGCCGACACTTTCCGCGCTGCCGCAATAGAACAGCTCGACATCTGGGGGGAGCGTATCGGCGTGCCTGTAATTAAACAGAAAATGGGAAGCGACCCTGCTGCCGTAGCTTTCGACACTCTTTCTTCTGCAAAAGCTCAAGGTGCTGACGTGGTGATAATAGACACCGCCGGTCGACTCCATAATAAAATCGGGCTGATGAACGAACTCACTAAAATCAAGAACGTAATGCAGCGCGTTGTTCCCGATGCACCTCAGGAAATTCTTCTTGTTCTTGATGGCTCTACTGGTCAGAACGCCTTTGAACAGGCACGCCAGTTTGTAGCTGCTACCGAAGTCAACAATCTTGCCATAACCAAACTTGACGGCACATCAAAAGGTGGTGTCGTAATTGGCATCAGCGACCAGTTCAAAATTCCTGTGAAATATATCGGTCTTGGCGAGGGTAAGGAAGACATACAGATTTTCCACGCCAAGGAATTTGTCAAGACTCTTTTCGGAGAAGCGATATAATATTATACATATCCGCCTCATATTATTTTACTGCATCGTGTCATGAAAAAAAATAGAATCGACATAATAACAATGGGATGCTCCAAAAATCTCATAGATTCGGAGCGCATAATCCGCAGACTGCACGCGAAAGGATATGACGCCGTGCATGACTCCGGCAATCCTGAGGGGGAATATGTTGTTGTAAACACCTGCGGATTTATTGCAGATGCAAAAGAGGAATCCATTGAGATGCTTCTTGACCTTGCAAAACTTAAACAAGAGGGAAAAATCGGGAAAATTGTCGCAATGGGTTGTCTTACCCAAAGATATCGGGAAGAGCTTACGACTGAGTTGCCCGAAATAGATATCATGCTGGGTAAGTTTGATTGGGGAAACTTTATTGACTCACTACCCGATCTTAAAGATACGGCAAAACCGAAGCAATGGGAAAGAGAACTGACGACACCTCCGCATTCCGCATATCTTAAGATTTCGGAAGGTTGCAACAGGTTTTGCGCATTTTGCGCGATCCCGCTGATAACCGGACGCCACACTTCAAGGACCATTGAGGAAATATTGGAAGAAACAGAGTCGCTTGTTGCTAAGGGTGTCAAGGAATTTAATGTTATAGCGCAAGACCTTTCGTCTTATGGCATTGACATTTACGGAAGCCACAAGCTTGCAGAACTCATCGATAGGATGGCTGGTATCAAGGGAGTGGAATGGATCCGTCTGCATTACGCATATCCTGCGGACTTTCCGTTTGATATTCTTGATGTAATGGCACGACATGAAAATGTATGCAAATATATCGACATAGCCCTCCAGCATGTTTCAGACAAGGTGCTGAACAATATGCGCCGACATATTACAAAAGAAGAGACAATATCGCTTATTGCAGAAATGCGCAAACGCGTGCCCGATATAAGAATAAGGACAACTCTAATGGTCGGGTTTCCCGGTGAAGGCGAAGAGGAATTTCAGGAACTGCTCGATTTTGTTCGTACACAGAAATTCGACCGTATGGGAGCGTTCGCTTATTCGGAAGAAGATGACACTTGGGCGGCAAAGAATCTAAAGGACCTGATTCCGGAAGAAACAAAGCAAAAAAGACTCGACCTTCTGATGGAGGCTCAGATGACTATTTATGAAGAAAAAAATGCTGAGATGTATGGCAAAGAAGTCTCTTTACTTGTAGACGAGACAGAGGGTGATACAAGGATATGTCGTTCGCAGTGGGACAGCCCGGAAGTTGACATGAACTATTATGTAAAAGGCTCGGATGCAAAACCGGGAGACTTCATTCGCGCCCGTATCACAGGAGACCAGTTATACGACTTTGAGGCAGACGCAATCTGACAGTGTTATGTTCAACAGCTTTTGCGCATATCGCTTTCCCGATGAAAATAAGATTCAATTGTTCAAGGGGAACCTGACCGAGGGCATTTGTGAAGGATTTGTCATAGCGCCTTTTGATTTGTCTGAGCACAATCCTGTTTCCATCGTTTCTCTTCAGGAATGCGATTGGTCTGAATTGTCAGGTATCATACAATTCTGTGATGATTCGGCTTCTTTATTTGAGTTTCCTCATGAATCCACAACAAGAAAACAGCACAAAAAGGAAATAGAGTCGATTATAGAGGAGCTTGACGGTAATCCCGAGAAAAAAACAATTGCGGCAAAAGTAATTTTAAGAAATCAGTCAATAGATCTGCCGGAGACATTTGTCAGACTTTGCAAAGAGTTTCCATCATCATTTATTTTTGCTTTTCACACACCCGTCACCGGAGGATGGATTGGCGCCTCTCCTGAATTGCTGCTTGACTGCGACCAAGGCATATTGCACACATATGCACTGGCGGGCACAAGACCTGCCGATTCAGAAGGAGACTGGGATAAGAAAAATATCAACGAACAGAGGATAGTGGAACGCTACATCTCACGTTGCTTCGAAAAATGGGGATTAAAACCGGAATGTTCGCCTACAGCCACATGCAAAGCCGGAAAAGTGGAGCATCTTCTGACCAGAATATGTGCCGATACATCCGAACGTATCACAGATCTGCTTTTATTCCTCAAAGATCTCTCTCCCACCCCAGCTCTGTGCGGACTACCCAAAGAGGAGTCTAAAGAGCGTATCAACCGTCTGGAAAATTTCAACCGTGGTTATTATGGAGGGTTCTGCGGACCGTTCAAAAGTCCGTCACGATTCTCATTTTATGTCAACCTGCGTTCTGTCAGGTTTGATAAAACACGCTGGTGTATGTTCGCAGGCGGAGGAATCACACCTGCATCAGACCCCGACGCCGAATGGATCGAGACGGAACGTAAAGCGGCGGGAATTATAAAAAATCTGCAATTCGTGTCACAGTTATAACATTAAACAGTATTATTAATATCAGAGATAAGTATGAGACTAAAAACAATTTTAACATGCGCATTCTTGGGAGCCGCTCTAACAGGAGCGGCTGCTCAAGAGCATCTGAAGAGTCTTGATGCCAAAGGTATCGACACCTCGATATCTCCCAAAAAAGACTTTTACAATCACGTGAACAAGAAATGGACAGAGGCACACCCTCTTTCTGCTGAATATTCACGTTACGGACAATTTAACATACTCAACGATTCAAGCAACAACCGCGTTCGCAGAATCGTAACCGGACTCGCCGCCACAAAACCGGCACCTGGCACTGATGCATTCAAGATCGCGACACTTTATGAAGCAGGCATGGATTCCATCCGTCGAAACAAACTTGGAGCCGAACCCATCAAGGCTGATCTTGCAAAAATTGAAAATACTACCGCAGACGGAATGGAAGATCTCTTCCTATGGATGCATAAGAACTATGGCTCGCCTTTGGTCGGTGCCGGTCCGATGGAAGATCTTGCTAACAGCCAGGTCTATGCGATGTATGTGACTGCCCCGAGTCTCGGACTTGGAGACCGCGATTATTATCTTCTCAATGACAAAAGAAACAAAGATGTTCGTGCAGCCTACACAAAACTGATAGAGAAAGATATGCAACTTGCAGGCTATTCAAAAAAAGACTCCAAAAGAATAGCAGCGAACGTTCTTAAGATAGAGACTCTTCTCGCTGATTCAACCTGGACACGCGAACAAAGCCGCAATATCCCGGCTATGTATAATCCCCGTTCTTTCTCTCAGCTTAAAGAGCAGTATCCCGCATTCCCATGGGATCGCTTCTTTATCGAGACAATGGGCATAAAAGCACCTGAGACTCTCATTGTCGCTAACCCCAACACAGTCCTTCAGGGTAATAAACTCATGCAGTCTCTTTCAGACCGTGAAAAGAAAGACCTTTATCTGTGGGAATACGTAAGTGCCGCATCCCCATACCTGAGTGATGATTTCGCCAATGCGTCTTTCGAGTTCCAGAAAGTATTCAGTGGTGTTCAGAAACAGCATCCCCGCTGGAAAAAGGCACTCGGAACCACCGAAGGCATTATGGGTGAAGGAATAGGTAAACTATATGTGGAGCAATATTTTCCTGAAAGTTCAAAAATCTATATGGAAGGACTTGTGGAGAATCTCCGTAACGCACTTGGCAAACACATCATCCATCTCCCCTGGATGAGCGATGACACAAAAGTTCAGGCACTGAAGAAACTCAACGCTATAACTGTGAAAATCGGGTATCCCGACAAATGGAAAGACTATTCAAAACTGAACGTTGATCCATCACTCTCGTATTGGGAAAATGTTCATAATGCCAACCAGTGGGCACAAGACCGTTATCTTGAAAAATGGGGTAAACCGGTTGACCGCACGGAATGGGGCATGACACCTCAGACGATCAATGCTTATTACAATCCTTTGAATAACGAGATTGTATTTCCCGCAGGAATCCTGCAGGCACCTTTCTATGATCCGGCTTCAAGCGATGCCGAAAACTACGGTGGCATTGGAGTTGTCATAGGTCATGAACTGACACACGGCTTTGATGACCAGGGATGTAATTTCGATGCGAACGGCAATATGGTAAACTGGTGGACTCCGGAAGACGCGCAGGCATTCGCCGGCCTTACTCAAGGACTCGTAAAGCAGTTTGACGCAGTGGAGGTTCTCCCAGGTCTCAATGCAAACGGTTCATACACACTTGGCGAGAACATTGCAGACCAGGGTGGACTGCGTGTTGCAAGAACAGCCTTCCTTGATTCTCAGAAAAAGAAAGGCGTCGATGTCACTTCAGCCAATGCCAAAATAGATGGTTTTGATCCTATGCAGGTTTTCTATATGAATTATGCAAACCTTTGGGCTAACAATATCCGTCCGGAAGAAATCAGGTCTCTGACCACCGGTGACCCCCACTCGTTGGGAATCAACCGCGTTAATGTATCGCTCCGCAACATCGCGCCATTCTTAGAGGCATTCGGCATCGTAGAGGGAGATCCGATGTTCCGTCCGGAAAGCGAGCGCGTCATTATCTGGTAAGAATCTGATAATGGTGTTTCCCGGATAAAGAATGATACAGATATGAAAGTTTTTAATTCAATACAATAAATCATGAGAATAATCAAATCAACATTTGTCATGACGATGCTGACCATCGCTATGACAGCATTGTTCGGATGCGTCTCAGTTGACGCCAA